>Ga0247611_10000176_pt1 | contig 131615 bp, 144 predicted proteins | sample 177DNAGHGhighgp2_FD_192422 | JGI IMG/M metagenome (GOLD analysis project Ga0247611, IMG submission 192422) | Sheep rumen microbial communities from Palmerston North, Manawatu-Wanganui, New Zealand - 1770 DNA GHGhigh gp2 | ecosystem: Host-associated > Mammals > Digestive system > Stomach >...
TGTAATAAATTTATTTTTTCTATTTGTTCTATAATCATATTTTATTTTTATGATTTCAATATTTTTATTTTTTGCTAAAAATAAATTTAAATCACATTGAAAATTAAATTCTACTTTTTCCATAATTGTCAACTCTCAACTCCTTACATTATAAGTATATCAAATTATAGATAATAAGTCAATACTTTTTAGGAATTTTTTTTATTTTTTTAGTTTACACTTTTGAATGTAAAATAATTGTAAAGCGGCCGGTTATGCAAAAAACGGCTGGCATGCGAATTTATGAGCGCCCGCCAGCCGCCAAATAAAAAAAACTCAATACTTAGGATATTGAGTTCCATGCCTTTTGCTATCGTTAAAGTCCTACAAAAAGTTGTATAACACGCTATTTCTACGCCTTAAATAGTAAAGCTTACGCCTGATTTCATCCGCTAGATAGTGATAGGGAAGTCCTAAGTCCCTAACTTAAAACCTATTGTGAAATAAATTTTAAGTTAAGGACTAAGTCCTTATTACATTATAATTATATCATTTTAATATTTATTTGTCAATAGTTTTTCTATAATTTTATTAAATATTTCATTATCTTTTGGAATAGACCCACAAGAATAAATTGTTAAATTATCTTTTTTTTCTCCTAATACAAGATATTCAATTAACATTTCTTCTTTTGAAATTTGATTAAAAGATAAAACTTTTATTTCTTGATAAATATAATCATGACAATGAATATCGGCATAATAACATTTTTCAACACTAACATGCTTAAATGATTTAATAATACAAGGGTTATCACTAGCAATTAAATCAAATTCTTGACTATGAATTTTTATTTTTTTAAATTTACTTTCTTGATTACTTCTTACAATAGGTTTATAATCATTAATTTCATTATTTACATTACTATAACTTTTTGCACTACTATTACTATTACTATGACTTACACTAATACTATTAAACATTTTAATTACCTCTTTTCTTATTACATTATTATTATATCATTAAAACTTTCTATTGTCAATAAGTTTTTTTATATCTTCAAAAGTTTTTTTGTAATCACTATCCCAATTAAAACATAATGCCGATATTTCCTCACATTGAATAGTCCAGTCCCAATTATCAAAACAAGTTAATGTAAAAGTATAATTAGGAAAAACACAATGTAAATAATTAAAAATTAATTCCAATTCTTTAATATTCATTTTATCTTTCTCCTTACATTATTATTATATCAAATTAGGTTTTATTTGTCAATATTTTTTTTCAAATAATTGTTATAAAAAACATTTTTACTAACTATTTCACTATTCCAAATATAAATATTATTTCCTTTTGATACTTTTGCAACAAAACAATTTTCTTGTATTTCCATTTCAAACTCAACTTTAATTCCTGCACTTTTAAATAGATTTTTTATATTCTCTTTATTATACATTTTGATTACCTCTTTTCTTTACATTATAATTATCTCATACTATAAGAAAAAAGTCAAGTATTTTTTGGGAATTTTTTAAATTTTTTTAAAAACAATGCGGCAAGTGTAAAAAAGTGTAAAGTTTATTTATAACAAAAATGCGGCTGGCGTAAGGTAAAATGGTCGTGCGCCAGCCGCCAAATAAAAAAGGCGTTGCCGCCTATTCTCCATAAATTTTAAAATATTCTTTTTCACTTAATATTTTTTCATCTTTTAAAAATTCACAAAAATCATTTAAAAGTTCTAATCTTATTGGGTTACTTGCAAAAATTGTTAAGCCTACATTATAACTAGTTTCTTTTCCAATAAAATCACAATCTATACCTAATATTTGTAATTCCTTTTGTCTTGAAGATAAATCATAATCTTTAAATTTTTCTTCATACATTGTTACACAAATATGAGGATTTCCTTCATTAATTTTTTTATTAATTTTTTCTATTAAATCATAATAAAAATTTCTTTGTCCTATTTGCTTATTTAAATAAGAATTATATCTTATTTTATTTTTAGTATTTTCTAATTTTTCAATATTAATTTTTTCCATTTTTATCACTTTCCTTATTACATTATAAGTATATCATTATTTAATAATTATGTCAAGAGCAAAATATTAAAAGTTTAATATTTTGCTCATTTTTTCAACATAATCAACATTTCTTAAATAGAAATCTATACCCCATTTAGTTGCTTCGTATTCTCCTTTAATAGTAAAATAACGAACATCAAATTCCCAATCTTCTTCAGGAGTTGTGTCAGGTTTTAATTCCATTTCTTTTTGTAGTAAAATGTATTCTACATACATTTCCGCTTGTCCTATTGGAGTGCTAGTTTTATAATGTCCTATTTCATGTAGTAAGTGAGCAAACCACCAATTAATATTAGCACATTGCGGAAACTCTTGTTGATACCATTTAGTATAAGATTTTTCTTCTTTTGTTCCTATACTAATTAGATTATTTTTTCTAAACCACATATTTTTTTTAAATGATACCTTTAAATTACTATCAATGCTTTTTACTATTGTTTTAATTAAGATTTTTTCTTTTCTTGTATATTCCATAATACAACCTCTTTCCTATTACAATTATATTATACTATTATTTAATAAAAAAGTCAATAGATTTTAGGAAAAAATTAAAAAAATAATAGAGTAAATATTAAAATGTAAAAAAGTGTAAAGTAGTTAAATAAATAAAAAACGTGTGGTTTGCAAAGGGACTGCCGCAAACCACACGCCAATTAAAAAGAGTTGACACTTGGTTTGTCAACTTCTTTCCTATCTCTATTTAACTAGTATTTTTTAACGAGATAGCCCTATTTTTCCCCTTTAAACGCTCAAGAAATAAGGAAAACTCAATATACTTCTTTAAGGTAAAAGTTCCCCGAGTTTCAAGATTATTCACCAGTTATGTTTCTTTACTCTGAACTCAACATAAAGGATAGAGATTACCAAGTTCCCTATCAAAAGTCTATAAGCAATTTTATAAACTTTTGATAGGGACAAACCCTTAAGCATATTTTAATGCTCTTGGGTTTGCATTACGACCATGTAATTTTTTATTAGTCTTACCCTTTCTTTTTAGATTTGCTGCAGTTCTCATAAATTGAGCAGCATTTTTGTCAACAACAATTTTGTTTGTGATAGGTTTTCTTTTTGCCATAAATACCACTTTCCTTTCTTTATTACATTTATATTATAGCAAATTATTGAATATTTGTCAATGCTTTTTTATAATTTTTTTCAAAATTCTTTATTAATAATATTTCACTTAACATTTTGTTAAGTTCTTCTTTTGTATGGACGCCATCAATTCTTTTTCTTAAAGTTGTAGCATAATTTAATAATTCTTCAAAAGGACAATTTTTTCCAATTATTCTTCTAATAGAATATCTTAATCTAACTGATATTTTATCACTTTCTAAATAATTTTCTTTTAATGTTAATTTCATAATTAATCACCTTTCCTTTATTACATTATAATTATAACATAGTTATTAATTATTGTCAATAGTTAAATTACATTTTTTTAAAACTTCTTCTAAACTTTCATTATTATAAACCGGAATATTCCATTGATACCAATTACGATAACCCATAGCATGAAATTCATAAATTGTTCTTTTAAAAATATTATCATAATAAACTCGTTCTAATTCAAAAACTCTTTTTGTTTCATTATCTATTACTTTCATTTCTATCACTTCCTTACATTATAATTATATCATTATTAAGTTTTTTTGTCAATAAATTTTTGTATTTTTTTAAATAATTTTAGGAATGTCAACTTTACATGTAAAGATCAGCTTGCCATTGGTTTTTTCCCAAAAGTATGTTTAATTAATATAATGCGGCGCGGTTCCCATATTACATCTGACCGCGGGCCGCCGCATTGTAAAGTTATGTAAATAAAAGAACTACTCATTATCAAGTAGTTCATTTGCATAATCAATAATGTCTTGATTAATAAAACTTGTTAAAGTATCATTATCATAATACCAAGTCATTACTTTTTTCATAAGTTCATTATTGATTTCAGTAGCGCCTAGTTCATAAGCAAGTAATGCGCAATAAAGTTCTATAATATCACTAGGTGCGCACTCTCTATTAAGACAATTAAGTAAGTCTTGAGCATCCCACATAATTATACTCCTTTCTAATTAAAATAACCAAAACCAACAGTTGCATAGTCAGTTAAAGTAACACCAACAACACAAGCAATATTTTTGTGTGCCTTTTCATTTATTTTTTGCATAATAGCAAGAGCATGTTTTTGAAATCTTGTTTCAAAATTACCTCCAAGTCTTTTGCCATTAACAATAACAGTATAAATATAATTTTTTCTCATAATAATTACCTCTTTCCTTATTACATTTATATTATATCATTTTAATATTTACTTGTCAATAGTTTTTTGAAAAATTATCTAAATAATTTTCCCCATTTATAAAGTATTTTTAGTATAACTAAATTAATAATTATAGTAGCAAATACAATTTTGTTATAAGTTGGATTTCCTAATGTATCAAGAAATGCACCTACACTTAATGTATCAAAAATTACTATCCCAATTAATGTATTTTCTAACCAAGTTTTTAAATATCTTTTTTTCATTTAAATTACCTCTTTCCTTATTACACTTATATTATATCACTATACCAAAAGCAAGTCAATAGGTTTTTGTGATTTTTTTAATATTTTTTTACATTTGACATTTAATGCGGAAAAAGTGTAAAGTTAATCAACCTCCTAAAATGCGGCGCGCAAGGTAGTTTATGTCTGTCAGCGCGCCGCCGCATTTTGTCAATTAATTGTAAAGCATTGCCGCATTTAAAAAGAGACTAATCTCTAGTTAAGTAGTTGTGTATGTCTCTTTCAAAGTCTAATCTACTTAATTCTCTTGTAGTCTCTCTTAAATAATAACAAGTATGATTTTCTATGAAATCTCTACCAAGAACAAGATTTTTGTCTTTATAGTCCTCGTTTTTTCTTTCTCTTGCTTCAGTAGCAATTATATCACTTGGACCTTCAATAATCTCTCCTGATACATAATCATAAAATAGTGCACTTTTTTTCATAACTCATTACCTCTTTCTTTATTACAATTATATTATATCAAATTTTTATTTATTTGTCAACAACTTTTTATTATTTTTTTATTTTGAAGAATAGGATTTTTAGTCCCACTCTTCAAAATCAATTGAAGTAACTTTAAAATCATCATTGAAATATACACAAGTATGGTCTCCCCAATAACCACCTATGTAAATCCAATCACCTTCAAAACTATATTCTTCAGGTTGTATTTTACATTTTTCTATAAAATCTAATATACTTTCTAATGTTTCATCTTCGCCAAAATCAAATTGAATATTTTTTTCTTTTAAAACTTTTACACACTCTTCAAAACTTAAATCTTTTAAATAATCATACATAGTTTTTCAACTCTCTTTCTTTATTACATTATTATTATATCATTTAAATAATTATTTGTCAATGTTTTTTGTATCAAAAACATTAGAATATTTGTATAGTATTAATGTAGTTATTACCATTATACCAACATTAACTAGGAAGAAAATAAAGTATTCTTTAGTCCAATTACTTTCTATTGTTGTTGCAATTAACATAAATGCTAAACAATCAATCATAAATAAAACTTTTACTATACTTTCTTTTAAAACTAATCTTCTTTTCATTTGAATTTCCTTCTTTCTTTATCTTACATTTATATTATATCATTAATTGTTTTGCTAATCAATAGTTTTTGATTAATTTTTTGTTTGTTTACACATTTATTTTTAGGAGTTTTTTGTTTTAGTCCTTTTTTGCCAGTCAAGATAAAAAAGTACCGAAGTGTCAAATAAGTGTAAAGTCCGGACTTTTTTGGCGTGAAGCGGAAATGCCTTAATAAAGTATTGCCGCAAATTCTCAAGAAAAAATTATATTAATTTTTAATAATGCAAAATAAAAACAACAAGCAAATTTATTATTTTGCTTGTTGTAAAGTTTTGATTAACTTAATTGAATAACCAATTATAAGAACAAAATTATTATATTTATTATTTTGATTTGCAATTAGTTCATCTCTTTTTTTATCTATCTCAATATAACTTTTTGCATAACAAATAATTTCCTTTGTAACTTTATCTTCAATGTAATACATAATTCATTACCTCTTTCCTTTATTACATTATTATTATATCATTAATTAGTCTTTTTGTCAACTAGTTTTTAATCAATTGGTTTAATTTCTAGATACTCTAATTTAAAACCTCTTCTCTCAAGTCTTTCTCTTTCTTCAACTGCTTGAGAATAAGTTTTAAAACTATTTAAATAACTACCTTTGTATAATAATTGATATTTCATTTTAATTACCTCTTTCCTTTTCTCAATTATAGTATACCACTATTAAGGAATAATGTCAATACTTTTTTAATAATTTTTTTATTTTTTTTATCATAAAAGTTATACAAGTTTTACGATAAAATTTCATTAGTACATTTGTTCGGTTTCTTGTTTGTGTTGATACTAAAAAGAATTATAGGAATGTTTGTTCGCTATTGCAGTATAAATGTTCGATTTACAAATTCTTGACATGTAAATTAAATGTAAAAAATCGCATCCTTGTTATCGTTCAGGATGCGAGCAAGTATGTTATTTTTGTAGACACCTACATTTTATTTCGAGTCGGTTCGGAAGATTAAAGGTGGGGGTACATTTCTAGGAAAAATTTTATTAAAAATGTGAAAAATAGTTTTGCCACGGCATAAAAATCTCCAAATAAAATCTAAAAATCTAAAAACGAGAAAATCTCCAAATTATTCTTCTATATCTCTCCACTCATAATTTTTACAATATTCTTCTTCATAAGTATCATATGTTGTTGTTATACTAAATATTCTTTCTCTAGTAACAACTCTTTTACCATATTCAACACAAACAAATTCTTGACCTTTATGAGCATCTTCCGCAGTTTTTATCCCACTCAATAAATAAAAACAAAATAAAATTGCTAAACAAATTTCAATAATTATTAAAAACATTCCAATAATAAAATCTTTATTACTTGTCATTTTTATTTGTTCCTTTCAATAGCGCCAACCAATAATTAACAACACTAATGTCAATAACATCATCAATATTTTTATGTTTATCTATATAATCTTGCATTTCTGCGGCAACCCTATTTCTTCTATTAATTAATTTTTTATTTCTTTTTCTTAATTTTTTTAATTGCTTTATGAATAACCACATTTTATGCGCGCTTACTTTCACTCTTATTATATTATTACCTCTCATCTTTATCACTCATTTCATTTATCTTATCTATTATTGCATTTATTTTCATGGCATAAAGTATTCCCGCCTCAGATTTATCTATATCTTGCCAAAATTTATTTTTAACACAAAGTTCTTTATCATCATTTTCATCTAATATTATTTTTTCAAGTGCGGGAGCCGCCGGTTCTAGAACCTCAACCACGTCATTTAAGCATTGATCGAGAACAAAATCAAGCCCAAGCGTACTAGTATATTCGCCATATTTGTTATATCTTTTATATATTCTATCCTTTTCATCTCATGTATAGATATAATCATCTACCCCATTTTTATATCTAATTTTTTTAGGCATTTCCGCATTAAATGCAGAATCTACAAGTAAAGTTATTATTTTCATTTTTTATTTTCTCCTTTATTTAATACATTTATTATTTCATTGATTTTATCAACAATTAAATCGGTATCAGTTTTACCTGTCCATACATCACATTTACTTAATACTAACTTTTCTATCTTCTTATTAAATAAAGAACTACTATAGTCACTTTGTGGTAATTCACAATTAGTGTTATATTCTTCTATTATTTCTACTTCATCATTTAATTTAATTGCATCTTGTAAAGGATAATCATCACTTACATTTTTTAAACAATCTAATTCATTTTCTTCATCGGCATCATAATAAAAATCCCTATAACAACTTTCACTTATCCCTCACCACGTTATTCTAAATTTGGTTTTATCTTTTATTTTCTTATCTCTAATTAAACCTAATAATTCATATATTGTTATTTTCATATCTTATACTCCATTTCACTAATTGAAGTTAGTTCTGCTGATTTGGTACTATCTTTTATTTCCCAAGTTGAATATCCACCATCAGAAGCGTCATAAATAAATTCTGTACCATCTTCTAATAATAGAAAAATACCAAAACCATCTACTTTTATATCCTTAATTTTTTTTCCCACTAAATCATTAAATGTTTCTTCCATCTATATCACTTCTTAATATACTTAATAATTCATCATAAATTCCAGGGTATTCAAAGAAACCTTGGTCATCAAATTCGATAATTCTTTCTTGTATAATGTTTATTACTTCTTTTATAATATTATTTAATCTTTCTATTTCTTTTTGTTGATGTTGTATTTTCCCTATAAAATGTGGTAAATCTAAACTTTCTATATTAATAAATGATGATAAATCATTTTGTTCCATATAAACTATATAATCATCTATAATTCCATTTGTATAATCATTATATATTGGCTTTAATTTCATTATTTATCTTCTCCTAAAATGTTTTTAATTTCCTTTTGCAATACTTTTGAAAGGTTAATATTATGTTTTATTGCTTCCTCTTTTAAATACTTAGGCATTGTTATTATTGTATTGACACTTGTAGTATCTCCTTCTCTTAATTCATTAATCATACCCAAGATATATGCGTCCTCTAATATAGAATTATAATATGCTAAATCTTTATCTTTATCCTTTGAATTCATCCATTCTTCTAAACGATTATTTAAATAATTTTCTATTTTTTGCAATATTTCGATATCACTCATTACTTTATCTTCTCCTTTAAGTATGTTTAATAAATCCCCTAATTCTCTTATACTAATTGGTGCTTCGCCAAATCTGCAATTTTTAAAATCGGTATTATAACTTTCTAGATATTCTATTGCTTTATTTACTTTAGATTTATAATCTTCTTTTTCATTATACATTTCTTGTATTAAAGTAACTAACTCTTTTAATTCAAGATTATAAGTACTATTTTTAAATATTTCAAATATTTCATTTACTTCTTCCATTATTTATCTTCTCCTTTTATCTCTCTAAGTATTAGAAAAAATTTTCTTGTTAATTTTGTAGTTGCTTCATCATAATATTTAAAAATTCCTTCATTACCATTACAATCAATATATAATTCATTTTTCACCTCAATTATCCAATCAAAACTATCTAATTTATTTATGATATTATTTAATCTTTCTATTTCTTTATCTTTTTGTAAATTGTCTAATGATAATGCTTGAATTATTCTTGCTTGTCCTGTTGCTATTTCACCAATACTTTCTATATGGTCATCACTTACATAATCTCTCATATTCATTTTTTTACTCGTCTTTCCATTTTAAATATTTTATTATTTGATTAATTGCGGCAATAATTTGCTCATTTTCTACTTTTTTCCAACCTTTTACACAAACATATCCATTTTCATTAACGTAAGTATTCAATTGTTTTTCTTCAGGTAATAAATCAGGTAATTTTGGTTTATCTCCTTTTGTTAAACTTTTTATATAATTATTTATTGTTTCATCTATATCAAACATATTAATTGTCAACTCCTCATGTAATTTTTGGATACTTTTGTTCATGTTGTGGCGGAAAGCTAGTAGTATGTATAACAATTCTTTGAGGTGGATTATCTTTTATTTTTTCATATTCTTTTTCTATATCTAATAGTCTTTTATATTCTGCAATAGGAACTGCAATGCGGTCAGTGTTTATTTCAACCTCATCATCAAGGCGGAGACCCTCTCCTTTAATAGGTAAATTATCATCTACATTTTTTAAGCAACATAATTGGTCTTCTTCATTTTCATCATAATATATATCTTTTACTAAATCGCCATAATACCATTTAAAATAAGTATTATTTTCTATTTCTCCTAAAGCAATTTTATTTCATAAATCTATCATCATCATGAGCTCTATTCGCCTCCACATAAAACATTAATTCTTTTTGTTCTTTTTCTAAAAGCGGCAATATTTTTTTACGATTACACCATACTGAACGCCAACTAAAATAATCTTTAAATTCTAATTCAAATCTTTTATCATATCTATGTTTAAAAGTTATTGGAAGAAAATTATCTTCATCTAAATTTCCATAAATAATATATCTATGTCCTAAAAAATATTCTATACATTTAATACGGTAATAATCTTCTTTATCTAATGCCATAAAAGCGGCAATATATACTACATTTATTATTAATAAAATTATAATAATATAATATAAATATTCTTTCATTATTTATTCTCCTTATTCTTCATATCAAAATTCCTTTACACTAATTTTACCTCCATAGGTTCTATCACAAATTAGTTTTCCACTATCAACCCAACATTTATCAGCTACTCCTAAATTATTATCTCAATCTCTATAATAATAAATGCGGGATTCAGCTCGAAGAATGTAAAAGCTAGCTATCGCCGCAATAATACCTAGTACGATAACAAATTTCAACCACGGTCTTTTATGATTAAGTAATGCTATATCTAAAATAATTTTATATACTGTAGTTTTCATTATTGAACTCTTCCTCTTGTTCCCATTCTTCTATACGTTCATCGCTTAAGCGAGCTGCGGCCAATAAGAATAATATTAACACAAAGAAAATAACTCCACAAATAGCTCCCAATAAAAATATTCCCCAATTCATATATTTTCTTCCTTTCTTTATATATATTATATTAAAAATATTAATAAAAATCAATTTTGTCGTTGATAAACTGAAAATTTTCGATTATAATATCATTAAGAGAGGACAAAAATGTTTAACTAGAAAGGAGAGTAACAATGGATATTAAAAAATTAGATTATTCTATTAAAGATGCGGAAACCCGCAAACAAATAGTAGAAGAAATTATTACACAAATTCCGCCTAATCAATTAACAGAAAAATATATAGAAATTTTATCTAATTATATTGTATTAGCTATGGATAAAGAAGAAAAAAAGAAAAAAGAAATTATTACTGACAATAGATTAATCACAATTAATAAAAGAGAAACTTCTTATCAAGGATTGGCTATGAAATTTGAAAATGGCGAAGATGGAATTTATAATATTGCAATAGATAATGATAAAAATGTCCTATTAACACCTAAAGTATCCATTACTCCTAAAGATGTTGCGGAAATGCCCGCGCTTAGTGATTTAAAATGCGCTATAGATACTGTTAAACAACAAGAAAAAAATGCTAAAGGTAAAAATAAATATAAATTAAAAAAACAATTAATAGAAATGTATCAAGAACAATATACAATTAAAAATGATATAAGACAACCAATGGCATTTTCTAATACAATAAAATCATTTGCAAGAGCGGATTTTAATGAAGAAATTATAATTAATGAAAATGGTCTACCTGAAAGTAAAGGATTATGTTCGTTATTTAATCCTAAACATATTTCAGTGCTATTGTGTAATTACTCAATGTTAAAACAAGAGAGTTGAGATAAGTTTGATGGAGATTGTTATTATTTAATGTTAGATTTAGAAAATATTGTTGATGGAGCATTAAAAGATAAATATCCGCTATACTATGATTTATTAATTTATAAAATAGATGGTAGAAGTAATGCGGAAATTCAGTTTCTATTAGAATTAAAATATGGAATTAAACATTCTATTGAGTATATTTCTGCATTATGAAGAAATAAAATTCCTAAATTAATTGCGGAATATGAAACAAAAGAATATTTAAATTGATATTATACTTATAAAGAAAAAGGAAAATGGAAAAAATGTTCACGTTGCGGAGAAATAAAATTAGCTCATAATTTATATTTTTCAAAAAATAAAACTTCTAAAGATGGTTGATATTCTATTTGTAAAGAATGTCGAAATAAAAAATCTAAAGGAGATGAGAAATAATGGCAACAGCTACAAGAGAAAAATATTATTGTCAAAAATGCGGCAAATGGATGGGAGAAGACCAATTTTTTACTTACCCAGATGGTTCTAAAACTGAATTATGTAAAGAATGTTTGACAATGCATATTGATAATTTTGATGAGTCAACTTATGTATGATTAATTCAAAAAATGAATATACCTTTTATTCCTCAAGAATGAAATAAATTAAGAGATAGAATTTATGAGCAAAATCCAGAAAAATTGACAAATAAATCTGTTTTTGGTAGATACTTATCAAAAATGAAATTAAATCAATGAAAAGATCCTGAAACGGGTCGAAGATATACTTGAGAAGATACTGAATGATTACAAGAGAAATATAATAAATTAGAAGAAGAACATAAAAAAGAGGCGGAAGAAAGAGAAGCTAAAGCAAAAGAACAATTTGAAAAAGGGGAAATTTCTGAAGCTGAATTTAAAACAATGCTTAGCGCAACTACTCAACATGCGGCGGAGCCAGTTGAGCCAATGGGGCAAAAAGGTGGAGCTCCTACTCAAAATGGGCTAGATGAATCTCAATTTATGAGTGAGGATGAACTAATTAATACTGCCGCAGATTTAACTCAAGAAGATAAAATCTATTTAGCCATGAAATGAGGTAGATTATATAAACCAAGTGAATGGGTTGAATTAGAAAAAATATATAATGATATGACTGAGTCTTTTGATATACAAGACGCGGATACAATTAATACATTAATTTTAATTTGTAAAACTAATTTAAAAATGAATCAAGCTCTTGATATTGGAGATTTAGATGGATACCAAAAATTATCTAGGGTTTCAGATGGATTACGTAAATCCGCAAAATTTACTGCAGCTCAAAATAAAGAAGATAAAAATGATTTTGTTGATTCTGTTGGTGAACTAGTTACTATTTGTGAAAAAGATGGTTATATTCCTAGATATGCTACTGATATTCCTCAAGATAAAGTAGATTTAACTTTAAAAGATATGACGGATTATTTAAATAAATTAGTTACTCAAGATTTGGGTTTTGGTCAACAAATTGAAGATGCTTTAAAGAAAATTCAAATACAAAAAGAAATGAATGAAAATGAATCAATTGTTGCTAACGCAGATGAACTAGAAAATGAAGATTATGAAGCATTTATTGAAGAAATGGAAAACCAAAAAAATCAAGATTTAGAAATGTATAATGAGGAGAGTGATTCATAATGGCATTGGCGGATATTATGAATCTCTCTAAAAATAAAACACTTTCTTTAAAAAAGGTTGGTATTTCAGAAGAGAGAATTCAAGCACAGAAAGAAACTATAAGACAGTATATTGCCTTTTGAAGAGAATATCCTGATATTTTTGTTGAGTTCTTATGCGGAAGTAATCCAGAGAATTTTCATTTATTTTTTTATCAAAGGGTATTTTTAAGAGCTGTTATGCGTCATAGATATGCATATGCTACGTTTCCTCGTGCTTATTCTAAATCATTTTTATCTGTTTTAGTTTTAATGTTAAGATGTATTCTTTATCCAGGTTCACATTTGTTCGTTACAACAGGCGGAAAAGAACAAGCTGCGGGAATTGCTAGAGAAAAAGCGGAAGAACTATGTAAATTAATACCTGGATTAAAAAATGAAATAGATTGAACAAGAGGTCAAACTAAAGCTAGTAAAAATATGGTTGAGTATAAATTTAAAAATGGTAGTAGGTTAGATATTATTGCTGCACAACAAAGTTCACGTGGTAAACGTGCTACTGGTGGATTAATGGAAGAGTGTATTTTAATTGACCAAACTTTATTAAATGAAGTTATTATTCCTACAATGAACGTAGATAGACGTTTGGCGGATGGTAGTAGAATTGAAGATGAGACTGTAAATAAATCTCAAATATATGTTACTACCGCAGGATGGAAGAATAGTTTTGCATATAGTAAGCTAATTCAACTATTAATACAACAAATTATAGAGCCTTCTGAGTCTATTGTTCTTGGCGGAACTTGAAGAGTTCCTGTTATGGAAAAATTATTAAAAAAGAGTTTCATAGAAGAATTAAAATTAGATGGAACATATAATGATAGTTCATTTGCTAGAGAATATGAATCAGAGTGAAGCGGCGATGCAGAAAATGCATTTTTCTCTGCAGAAAGAATTGATAAACATAGAATATTATTACAACCTGAATATGAATTTAGCGGAAGAAGTAGCAAATCTGCTTATTATATACTAGGAGTTGACGTAGGTCGTTTAAAATGTACTACTGAAATTTGCGTATTTAAAGTAACTCCGCAAGTTCAAGGTTCTGCCCTTAAAACTTTAGTTAATTTATTTAGTTATGAAGCAGAAGATTTTGAGCAACAGGCAATTAAAATTAAACAATTATTTTATAAATTTAAATGTCGTTGTGCGGTAATCGATGCCAATGGTTTAGGTATTGGTTTAGTTGATTTTATGACTAAAACACAAATAGATCCAGAAACAGGAGAAGAATTGCGTCCTTTTGGCGTTGAAGGTGGAACATCAGAAGATGTTGTTGAAACCTATAAAAAAATTAAGGGAGACGGAGTTGAAAATGATGCTATGTATTTAATGAAAGCTAATTTACCAATTAATACAGAAGCTCATAGTTATGTTCAAACTCAATTATTTAGTGGTAAAATAAAATTTTTAATTGATGAAAGTCAAGCAAAAGTAAAACTAATGGCTACTAAACGCGGACAACAAATGAATAGTACAGAAAGAGGAGAATATTTAATGCCTTTTACTTTAACTACTATTTTAAGAGAACAATTATTAAATTTAGTAGAAGAAAATGAAGGTTCAAATATTATTTTAAAACAGGCTAATAGAGCAATTCCTAAAGATAAATTTTCAGCATTTGAATATGGATTATACTATATTAAACAGGAAGAAGATAGAAAAAAGAAAAGAAAGAAGAGAAGTATTGGAGACATGATTTTCTTCACAAATTCAAAATAAAACATGGACAAAATTCAATTATTTATTTAAACAAATTTTTAAAGAATAATAGAAATGAATCCATCTAGATGGAGGTAATAAGATGCGTGCAAGTCGAGGAGAAATTAAAATAGAAGATATTCTTAGAACTGCGGGACTAAATTTTCAAGAAGAGTATTCTTTTCCTGATTTATTTAGTTCAAATGGCCGACCTTTAAGATTTGATTTCGCTATATTTGATGATGATAATAATTTGATGTTTTTAATAGAATATCAAGGAGTTCAACATTATATAGCAAAGAGCAAATTTGGCGGCAATAGTGGATTAAAGAAACAACAATATAATGATTTACTTAAACGAGAGTACTGCCGCAAGCATAATATAATTTTAATTGCAATTCCATATACTGATGAAGCAAAGGTTAATTATGATTATATTATGAATTCTTATTACGCTCTTGGTGGATTTTAGGTAAAGGAAGGTGTCGAAATTGATAACTAATAGATTAAAAGAAATAAAACAAAAAGGTTTTAAGATGACTCAAGAAGACACCGTCGAACCTTTCTCACCAGAATTTAACCCTATTGATTTTTCTAAAATCAGAGTTGGAGTTAAAACATTAGATGATGCGGTAATCAATTTAGGAACTTATAAAAAAATTGACCCAAGATTAGGTGATAAGGAAGTAATTATTAGAGCTATTGCTCAAAATGATTTAGAAACTATGAGAGATATATCTAATTTCTTTTATAGAACAAGTGGTATTTATAATAGATTATGTAGATATTTAGCATATATGTATCGTTATGACTGGATGGTTACTCCTTATATTAATGATGAGCAACAAAAAGTTAAAGATAAAGCATTAACTAACTTTCATAGAGTTTTAAATTATTTAGACAATTTTGGGGCAAAAAGATTTTTTGGAGAAGTAGCTTTAAAAGTTATTAGACATGGTTGTTATTATGGTTATTTAATTGAAAATGGGGATAAAATTCAAGTACAAGATTTACCAATTAAGTATTGCCGCTCACGTTTTTCAGTAAATGGAAAACCTGCAGTAGAATTTAATATGAGATATTTTGATGATGCGTTTAAAGATGCTAATCAAAAAATGAGAGTATTAAATTTATTTCCTAAAGAATTTAAAAAAGGATATATTTTATTCAAAGAAGGAAAATTAATTCCAGATTTTCAAGGAGATACTCAAGGTTGATATTTATTAGATATTAATAGTACTGTTAAATTCAATATTAATGGAGAAGATTTCCCAAATCTTATTTCTGTTATTCCAGCTATTGTTGATTTGGACGCAGCGCAAGATTTAGATAGAAAGAAAATGGCTCAAAAATTATTAAAAATAATAATTCAAAAAATGCCATTAGATAAAAATGGAGATTTAGTATTTGACGTTGATGAAGCTCAACAACTTCATAATAATGCAGTTAAAATGTTAAGTAAAGCAATAGGAATAGATGTATTAACAACATTTGCAGATGTAGATGTTGCGGATATGGCTGATAGAAATACCACAACTACTGTTGATGACTTGGCAAAAGTAGAAAGAACTGTATTCAATGAGTCAGGTGTTTCTCAAATGCAATTTAATACAGATGGAAACATTGCTCTTGAAAAATCTATATTGAATGATGAAGCTTCTATTTATAATTTAATTCTTCAATTTGAAGCTTTTTTAAATACTATTATAGGTAGATTTAATTCTGCTCCTAAAAAAGTATATTATAGAGTTCAAATGTTAACTACAACTATTTATAATTATCAATCATTATCTAAATTATATAAAGAACAAATGCAAGTTGGATTTAGTAAATTACTTCCGCAAATTGCGCTTGGTCAATCTCAAAGTTCAATTCTTGCAAATGCATACTTTGAAAATGATATATTAGATTTAGTTAATGTATTTATTCCACCAATGATGTCAAGTACAATGAACTCTGATGTATTAAATAGAGTAAATCAACAAAATAAACAAAACAGTGAAACTGGTGAAGCTGGTAGACCTACTAATGAGTCACAAGGAAAAGAAGTTACTGAAAAGACAATTCAAAATAAAGAGTCTCAAAGTTAGGACATTTTTTAATAATTATATTAATATAATTTTAAAAATAATTAATAGGAGGAATTACTATGATGCATCAATCAATTGCAACAATTGCTTCCCCTGAATTTATAAATTTACAACCTTTAGATATTAATCCATTAATGTCTAAATGTGAAATTAAAGTTTTATATTTAGGAGAAAATAGAAATCACAGTTATATAACTGAAGATGTTGCTAGAGACATGGCAAAAACATTAAGAGGAGCTCCTATTGTTGGATATTACAAAGAAGAAAATGAAGATTTCGCTGACCATGGAGAACAAGTAATTTTTGATGATGAAGGTATCAAATTTAACTGTTTAACAAAACCTTATGGATTTGTTGCTCCAGATGCTCAAGTATGATTCCAAGAGTTTGAAGATACTGATGAATTTGGAAATAAAATTACTAGAAAATATTTAATGACTACTGGATATTTATGGACAGGTCAATACGAAGAAGCAAAAAGAGTTATTGAAAAAGGAAATAATCAATCTATGGAATTAGATGAAGAAAGTTTACAAGGACATTGGTCAACTGATAATAAAACTGGTATGGATTTTTTCATAATAAATGATGCAATATTTTCTAAATTGTGTATCTTAGGAGAAGATGTTGAACCTTGCTTTGAAGGTGCAAGAGTTACAGCTCCTCAAATAAGTAATTCATTCAGTAAAGTGGATGAAGGTTTCAAACAAACATTATTTACTATGATGCAAGATTTAAAATTTGCATTAGAAGGAGGAAAAAACATGGAATTAGAAGAAAAAACTAATGAAGTTGTTGAAGAAGTTGCGGCAATAGAAGAAGAAACTCCTGTAGCTGAAGAAGAAGCAGTAGTTGAAGAACCTGTTGTTGAAGCTGAAGAAGTAGCAACTGAAGAAGAACCTTCTATTGAAGCTGAATTTACAGCTGAAGAAGATGGAGAAGAAACTCCTTCTGAAGAAATAGAAGAAAATGTTACTGCTGAAGACGCAGAAGAAGAAGTTGAACCTGAAGTTGAAGAAACTGAAGAAGAGGCTTCTGAAGAAGAAGTTTCATTAGAAGAATATCAAGCATTAAAAAGTTCTTATGCTGATTTAGAATCTAAATATAATGAATTATTAGAATTTAAAAATGCAGTTGAATTAAAAGAAAAAAGTGCTTTAATTGATAGTTTCTATATGTTATCTGAAGAAGATAAAAAAGAAGTAAGAGAAAATATCAATTCTTATTCTAAAGATGAAATTGAAGCAAAATTATCTGTAATTTGTGTTAGAAATAAGGTAAATTTTGAACAAGACAATTCAGATAAAAATGATATAAATGTAGAAGAAGAAAATTCTGCAATAACTACTTTCAATTTAAATAATAATGAAGAAAGTATTCCTGCATGGATTTCTGCTTGCATAAATACTCAAAATAGCAAAAAGTAAAATAGAGGAGGAAAAAAGCTATGGCAAAAATGACAAGAATAGGTTATGGACAAGTTGAACCTAATCATTTATCTGCTCAAAGAACTGGACAAATTTATGCTCAATTACCTGCTGCTAGTTCATTAAAAACATTAGAAAATGGACAATTCGTTAAATACGATTACGCTAATGGTGAAGTAAATTTAACTGGTGCTGGCGAATATATGTTAGTATTCAATGAAGTTAAATTATATGATGGTTATAGAGAAACTTATAAAGATTTCGCTATGAAAGCTGATAACGCAGTTGATGGCGAAATAGTTCCTAGACTATTTAAAACAAATATTGGTGATATTTATACTACTAACTGTTTATTAGCTCCTGCTACTTCTAATACAGCTGAAACTGAAATGGAAGATTTAGCAGTTGGTAATGTATTAGGTATTGCTTCAAATGGATATTTAAAGAAAGACGAAAACAGCGATATTAAATTCAAAGTTGTAAAAAGATATACAATGGCTGATGGACAAGAAGCTGTTAAGATTCAAAGAATCGCTTAATTGAGGAGGTAAAGAATTATGTTAGTAAAAAGTGATTTAATACAATTAGCTAAAACTGTAGCTAACGCAAATCCTGCTTCTCAAGTTGCATATTCTTATAAAGATACAAATTTAAGCTATTCAGCTTTAAATGAAACATTAAGAAAAGAATTAAATGAATTAGCAGGTACTAATACATTATTCAGAGCTAACGCTCCTGTAGTATTCGAAATTATCGAAGAAACTATCAATGATGTATTACCTAAAAAAGTTGAAGAACAATATGGAATGTTTGCTGAAGTAAGAACTTTTGCTCAAGGTGACAGACCTAGATTCGTTCAAAAAATTACTACTGCTGCAAAAAGAAGAGCTAAACAATTCGTTACTAAAGTTGGTTTAGCTGGCGTTTATGAAGTATTCAAATTAGATGGAAAATATGTAGATGTTAATACTGAAGCATGGGGCGGAGCTGCTCAAATCGGATTTGAAGAATTCTTAGATGGTAGAGTTGATTTTGCAGACTTAACTGAAATTATTATTGAAGGATTAGATGAAGCTGTTTATAAAGAAATAGCTAAAGCATTAATTGCAGCTGTAACTAGATTACAAGATGCAAATAAATCTACTCAAACTGAATTCGTAGAAGCAGAAATGGATAGATTAATCCAAATCGCAGATTCTTATGGTAAAGCTACAATTTATTGTACTTATGAATTTGCTGCAACTATGGTTCCAGCTGAAGGTTGGAGATCAGATGAACATAGAAATGAAAGATGGAATAAAGGTTACATTGCTAACTACAAAGGACACAATGTTATCGTATTAGATCAATCATTCGTAGATGAAACAAATACTACTAAAGTTATTGATCCATCTTATGCATATATTATCCCAACTGAAAATAGTAAACCAGTTAAAATCGCATTTGAAGGCGGTACTTTAGTTAAAGAAGTTGACAATCAAGATTGGTCAAGAGAAATGAGATTCTATAAAAAATTCGGTGTTGCTACATTAATTACAAACAATGTCTGTGTTTATAGAAATACTAGTTTAACTATTGAAAGTACAATTTAATTATAAAACACTTGGGAAGAAATAAATTAGTATTATTTCTTCCCTTATTTTTATTAGGTTGAAATAATTAAAATTTTCAATTATAATAAAATAAAGAGAGATACAAGGAGGCTATATAATATGATTGAAAAAGATAGAATTATAGATGTTACAAATAGAGATAATGGTACTGTAGGTTATACTATTCCAGATTTAGGAAACTTACATAGATCTTTCCAACCAAATGAGACAAAACATATTTCTTTTGATGAATTACAAAAATTATCTTGGATAACAGGCGGAAAAAAATTAATTAAAGATTATCTTACTATTAATGACAAAGAAGTTGTTAATGAATTATTAGGTAATGTAGAGCCTGAATATTTTTATACAAAAGAAGATGTTGAAAAAGTGTTAAAAGAAGGTAGTTTAGAACAACTACAAGATACAATTCAATTTGGTCCAGATGGAGTAAAAGATTTAATTAAAGATGTTGCGGTAGAAATGCCTCTTAATGATGTTGCTAAAAGAGAAGAAATTAAAAATAGTTTAAATTTTGATGTTACTAAGGCAATTGAAATTAATAAGGAAACTAAAGATTTAGAACAATCTAGCGCAGCCAGACCTATAAGAAGAGTACAATCTGTGGCTGCCACAAGTTCAGAGGAACCCACTGGCAGAAGAACTATACCAATGAAAATAATTAAATAAGTATGGAGGAATTTATATGGACAGAGCTGGAGTAACACTATTCTCTGACATATATGAATTATTTTTATCGAAGATAACTGACGATATGTATATGGAATTAACAGAAGAAGAAACAAAAAAATTATTAGAAGAGTTATTAATTTCTAGTATTCCAAAATTTGAATTTCCTAGATTTAATATTTTTGATTATCAAAAAGGAAAACAAAATATAGTTACGATAAATAGTATTGATAATTTTCCAGATCAAGGAGATATAGATACTTTTTATGTATATAATAATCAAATTTATATATGGAAAAAAGATGAGTCTAAATATCAAGTTATTTCTACTCCTACATGAAATACAAATGTAGAAGAAGAAATTGATATGGATAATCCAGTAGACATGGAAAAAATAACCAACGGATATACGGTTGGTTTTTTTAATTCAATTCTTACTTTAGAAGAACAAAATATTTTAGCTACTTATATGATAGTTGAATGGATGGGACAACAATTAGCTAGTGTAGAAAATATTAGAATGAAATATAGCGGAACAGATTTTAAGTTTACTTCTCAAGCCAATCATATGCAAAAAATATTAACGATAAAAAAAGATTATGAAAGAGAAGGTTTTCACTTACAAAGATTGTACAAAAGAAGATTAGTAGATGAAAATGGAATCCCTCGTTCTACTTTTGGTGATGTTATGGAAACTCCTAGTACTCAGGTATAAGGAGGTATAATATGGTATTAAAATATAATGTTGAAATTGATAATGCGGTTATCGCAAATCGACTAAAGCAATTAATTAATTTAACATATAAATTACTTCCAATAAGAGAAGAACAAGGCGAATGAGAATCATTGCTTTCGACTATTGTTACTGAAATTGCGGGAATGAATGAATTATTACCCGTAGAATATCAAGATATTATTTTTCCTTTGTTATGTAAATTAGAAGGCTTATTCAAATTAACTTTTGAAGAAGATTTCTTTGAGTTTAGACGTGTAATATTTGAATGTTTAAATATGATGGGTAAGGTGAGAGATAATGTCACTAACCAGTAAAATGAATACGCGTATTGCCTATATGGGCGGAGCTGCGCAAGAGTCAAGAATGAACGAAGGAAAATTAATAAGTTTAAAACGTGCTTTATTATATTCTTATCAAGCACAAACAGCTATCCTAGAAGATGAAAGAGAATTTAAATGTTTAATTAATCATGACAAGTTAAAAGAAGATTATGATGATAAAATTATTTCTATTCCTTATGCGGATGTGTGTTTAAATGCGGACGACCCTACTGAGATTCAAGATATTGGAATGAAAGTTGGGGATGTATTTACTTGGAAAGAAACCGATACTCACTGGATTGTTATTCAAGAGATACTAGAAGAAAATGCTTATTTCCGCGCAACTATTAGAAAAGCTGAAGACACTATTGTTATAGATGGTAAGTCATACTATGGTTATTTGGGCAAATGGTCTCATGACGCATTATGGCATACTAAGAAATTAAATTCTTGGAGTGAAATGGGATATGAGGTTGTTTTATACATAAAACGAGATGAATCAACTGAAGGTTATTTTGAGAGATTTAAAAAAGTTACTATTAATGGTAGATTATATGAAGTTCAAATGGTAAATGATGTTACATCAGATACATTATTAATAGTTTATTTAAAAGAAACATTTATTAACGAATTTGATACAGAACCTGAGACAGTGACACCAGAACCAGAACCAACTGAGCCTACTTTAGATCCTTATATTGAAGGACCTGATTCTGTATATCCTTTTGATAAAAAAGAATATACTATTCATAATGCGGCAAATGGAATTTGGTTATTAAGTAATAATAAAGCTACAATTAGTAGTCAAAATAATACGGTTGTTAATATTACTGTTGTAACTGCTAAGAGTGGTTCAATAGATTTGATATATAAAGTAGAAAATGAGGAAATTGTAAGAAAAACTATTACAATTAATTCATTATAGGGATATAAAAGGAGCTAGATATTATGCAAAGAGATGTTTTAAAATTATCAACAGATTTAAATTCATCATTTTTATCTATTGAAAAAGATATAGAAAGAATATTAACTAAATTGTTTTTTGATAATCAAATTAGAAATAAAGAATTATTAAGATTATTAGTAATTCCGCAAAAAGATTGTTTAACTAATCAAACTAATTTAGATTATTTAAAGAAAATTAATGATACAAGTCTAGCAACATTAATTGCGGAAGGTTATATTAAACTAGCCCCAAAAATTGCAATGCCAGAACACGAAAAGGTTAAATCTTATATAATATTATCATTTGATAATTTTACTCCAAATGCTAATAATCCGCAATTTAGAGATTGCACAATACATTTTGATATTATTTGTCATACTGACTATTGAGTAATGAATGATTATCAAATTCGTCCAATTAAAATTGCTGGATATATTGATGGTATTTTAAATGAGTGTAGATTAAGCGGAATTGGTACATTGAATTTTATGGGTATGAATGAATTAGTTTTAGATGAAGTTTTATCTGGATATACTTTGACATATAGAGCAGTACATGGCTCTGATGACAAAATAGAAGATGAAGAATAATGATTAATGAATTGTTACTATTATCTGGTAATGATGTCCCTATAGAAGAAATTAACTTATTATTACATCCACCAACAATAAAAGAGATAGCTTTAATCGGTGAAGATAATTTTTATGCTGGGTGCGAGTTTTGAAGATTTACTAAAAATAGATTAAGTCAAGAGGACAAAAGTCGTTTAGAAAATATAACAAATTTTGAAATAATAATGTCAATAATGAGAGAAAATAATCCAAGTGTACAAAGAAATAAAACTTGTGCCTTGATGGTATTGTCTTTATTATTTCCTATTTATCAAGTTCAAATAGAAAAAGACAAAATATTGCTAAAAAAAGATGATTTAATTTTTGAATTAAATAAAAATAATTTTGATAGTTTTGTAAAAGTTTTGAATGAGATATTGTGTCTGGGCGGCGGCGAGGATGAAGCTGGTTATAATCCGTCTGGATCACTAGCAGAAAGAATTGCCGCAAAGTTAGAGGAAGGCCGCAGAAAAAGAGCAGAGCTTCATCGTAACGAAGAAAATAACCAGAAAATTGCTATTTTGAGTAGATATGTTTCAATTCTTGCAGTGGGAGAAAATAAAGATATAAATACTTTATTAAATTATACAATATATCAACTATTTGATGAATTCCAAAGATACCAATTAAAATTTAATTGGGATATTCATTTAAAGGCTCAGATGGCTGGTGCTAAAGATTTACAAGAAGTTGATGACTGGATGAAAGATATTCACTCTGATATTGATGGTAATAATGTTAATGATAATAAAAAAGTGGAAATTAAGTAATTTCCATTAAGAGAAAAAAGGAATTTTTCAAAAATAAATAAGAAAATAAATTTTAAAAGGAGGAATTTTATATGAAGTTCGGAATCCGTGAGATTGCAAACGTTGTTTTTAAAGCTAAAAATGATGTTAAAATTGGAAATACAACTTTCAAAGCTGGACAACCAGTTTTATATATCGATAGTGCAAAAACTTCTACATTAGAAGGCGCTTCTACTACTGTTTATGCAACAGGTGGAAGAGGAAATACTAGATTAATATCTTGGGAAGGTGAAAAAACTTTAACATTTACTGTTGAAGATGCTTTATTATCACCTATTGGTTTCTCAATCTTATCTGGTGCTGGATTAATCAAAAATAGTACTGAAACTGTTCACGTACATTTAACTTCAAATGCTATTGTAGCTAATGGACAAATTGATTTATCTACAGCATTAGACAGCGGAGAATCTATTGATTCAACTGCTCCAATTTATATTGCTGAAACTGAATCTGATGGTTCTTTAACTGGAACAACTATTACTCATACTGCTGCATCAGCCCAAGCTTTAACTGTTCCATCAACTGCTAATGGAAAAACAGTATTTGTTGATTTCTATATCACTAAAAATGGTGCAAATGTATCTGAATTACAAATCGATGCTGAAAACTTCGCAGGATATTACTATGTTGAAGCTAGCACATTAGTTAGAGATACTAATGGTAAAGATTTACCTTATGAAATCACATTACCTAATGTTAAAATTCAATCTAGCTTCACATTCTCTATGGCTGCAACTGGAGATCCTTCAACATTTACATTCACTATGGATGCAATGCCTGGATATACTTATTTTGATCAATCAAGAAAAGTATTATGCGTAATGCAATTAGTTGAAGATGCTAAAATAAATGAAAAGAATATTGATTCAGTAATGCAACACCCTGGAGATGCAGAATCTGTTTAATTAAAAATATAGTACCTTATATAATAAGGGAAGATGTTTTGAAAGGAATTGTTTGGTGGAGGAGGCCTATTTGGTCTCCTCTTTTTTATTTTTAGAAATTAGGTGATGAAATGAGTGCAATAGGAGATTATATTCACTTAACTTATAGTGGTTATGCATCTGGTCCAAAAGAAGGGTCTGGAAAGCCTCCTTTTGTTAAGGGTGTTGGGAAAATTATTGGAGATCATCAAAAACATTTTTATCAAAAAGTTGAAAAAATGAGAAGTAGAATTATTAATGATTTGCAGGAACAGATGAATAAAGATTTAGCTTTATTAAATACTTTTCAAATGGCAAATAAAGGAAAAATAGATTATCCTGAAACAAATGAATTAATTGATGCTTTTTTACAAGATTTAGATGCAGAATTAACAAGTAAATGATTTTCAATAGATTTAGTTGCGGCAACTGCAAATGGATTATTAAGTTCAGCAGGATATTTTTCTGGTTTGGCTAAAAAGAGTAAAAAAAGAGGTCAAGAATTTACTTCTTATCAACAAACTGTTATTCAAAAGGTTAATCAAAATATAGAAGGAATTTTATTAAATACTGTTGCTGAAATCGAAGGAGTATTAAATAAACAGGGATTACCAGCAGAAAAAGTTAAAAATAATATTAACCGTACTAAAAATAAAATTCAAACTTTTATTAATAATTTACAAAAAGATATAAAAACTATTGATCCGTCTAATAAAAAAGCACAACAAAAAATTAAAGATTTGTTTAATAATTTATCTAATATGGTTTTAAATTCAGAAGATAAACAAAATGCAGATGTAGTTGGAATTATAAATGCTTTATTAACAGGTATCTCTATGGGTATAGAAGGAAAAGGAACCTATAAAGGAGACATGGGTGAAGCAGTTACTACTGTAATAGCAAAACGATTAATGGCAAGTGCAGGACTTGGGATTCAAAATGTTGTAACAACTGGTACAACAGGAAGATCTCAAAGAGGTATAGTTTCTAGTAGTTTTAGCGAAAATATTGATTGAAAACAAGTATTAGGAGAAGATATAGGTCAATACGAATATGGAGATTATTTATTGACAACCTCAGGTACACAAGCAGATAAAGTCGATGTTGAAATTACTTTACGAAATAAAGAACATGCATCAATATCTGTTAAAAATTATAGCCCAACATCTTTAGAAGCAGGTATCCGTAATACAAGTGCCAATTTATTAATGTTATTACAAAATGAAAATAATGATGATTTTATTAATCATTTTTTAAATTTAAGTTCTTTAAAAGAATATTATAATGACTTTAATAGAATTGCAGCATATAATTTAATTAAAGAAATTGTTATTGCAAAATTAATTACAGGATATAATACTGTCACTTCTGCAACTGGAGATACAATGACAACAGCAAATATTTTTGCTGTATATAATGCACAAGGAACAACATTGGCAGATGGAAGTAAAGGAGCTTCAGTTAAATTATATGATATGAGAGACATATTAATGAATATATTTGAAGGTAAAAGATATAATAATTTATATATTCCTCAGTTTTTCTATGAAGCTAACAGAAAACAATCAAATTATATGATGCGTATTACAAATATTATGAAACAACTTTCAGTTAAAGTTTCTTATACTTTAAAAGAAGAAGATTATGCTAAAAAATAGGCGGCAATCGTTTGACAAAAATAATTTTTTATAGTAAAATTATATTAAGAGAGAAAAGGAGAATGTTATATGGCAAAAACAACATATACAAGTTTAAAATTGAAAACTAATGATGAGGTTAAAGAAATCGATTTTAATGGAAGTAAAATTGAAGTTAGACAATATTTACCAATTGCTGATAAAATTGATTTAATAGATATTACTTTACAAAATTCTGTAGAAGGAAAATTATATAATCCCTTAAAAGTAGATATGTATTTTCATTTAAATATGATTTATTTATATACCAATATTTCATTTACAGATAAACAAAAAGAAGATGAATATAAATTATATGATACTATTTTAAGTACAGGTTTATTAAATGCAATTATTGAAGGCATGAATGATGATGAATATAATAATTTATATGATATTTTACAAAATAGAATGGCAGATATTTTAAAATATAATACAACTGCTGCCGCAGTAATATCTACTTTAATAGAAGATTTACCTAAAAATGCGGCTGCCGCAAAAGAAATAGTAGATACTTTTGATAAAGGTAAATTTCAAGAAGTTATAGATTTTGCTAGTGCGGCAAATGGAAATAGACCTATATAGTTAATTGGGTAGAATAAGATAATTTATCATTCCTTTTTATCATAATAGATAAGAAGGAATTTTTTATTTGGAAGAAAAAACTTTTATATAATAAAAGGAGGAAAAAGGATATGGCTACAGGAGGAACAATTCATTATGGCGTTAAGTTTGATGTCGATCAATCCGGATTAACGTCTATAAGAAATGAATTAAATACATTAAAATCAACTTTACAAGATATTCAAACGCAATCTAAAAAAGCTGATTTACTTGGCGAAGGAACTGCAGAATTAACTAAAGCCGCACAAGAAGCTAAGAAATTAGAAGATATTTTAAAACGTTCTTGAAATGTAAAGTTAGACCAGTTAAATCTTGGTAAATTTCAACAAGAGATAAATAAATCTTATGGTTCTCTTGAACACATGAGACAATCTTTTAATCAAATTGGTCAAGCAGGAACATTTAATAAAGTTGCTAATGAAATATTAGGTACTAATATACAATTAAAACAAACTAGTAGTTTATTAGATAAAATGTCTATTACTTTTGCTAATACTGTTAGATATGGTATATCATCTAGTGTATTTAATAATTTTACTAATTCTGTATCAAAAGCATATAATTATATTAAAGATTTAGATAAATCTTTAAATGATATTAGAATTGTATCTGAAGCATCTGCTGCAGATATGGAGCGTTTTGCGAAATATGCAAATCAGGCTGCTGGACAACTAGGTGCTAGAACATTAGATTATACTGAAGGTGCTTTAATTTATTATCAACAAGGTTTAGCAGAAGATGAAGTTAAAAGAAGAACTGATGTTACTTTAAAAATGGCTAATGTAATTGGAAAATCCACTCAAGAAGTTTCTGATTATATGACTGCTATTTGAAATAACTTTGATGATGGTAGTAAATCATTAGAGTATTATGCTGATGTATTAACTAAATTAGGAGCAGACACTGCTTCAAGTGCAGAAGAAATTTCTGAAGGTTTAGAAAAATTTGCGGCAGTTAGTAATACTGTTGGATTAAGTTATGAATATGCAGCAGCCGCATTAACTACAGTAACTGATAGAACTCGTCAAAGTGCAGATATTGTAGGTACAGCATTTAAAACTTTATTTGCTCGTATTCAAGGTTTAAATTTAGGTGAAACATTAGAAGATGGAACTACATTAAATAAATATTCTGAAGCATTAAAAGCTGTTGGTATTAATATTAAAGACCAAACAGGTCAATTAAAATCAATGGATAGTTTATTAGATGAAATGGGTTCTAAATGGAAGACATTAAGTAAAGATCAACAAGTTGCATTAGCGCAAACAGTTGCTGGTGTTCGTCAATATAATCAATTAATGTCTTTGATGAATAACTGAAATTTCTTTCAAAAGAATTTAAATACAGCATTAAATTCTACTGGAGAATTACAAAGAGAACAAGAAATATATATGGATAGTATGAAAGCTAGTTTTGAAAAATTAAGAACTGAAGCTGAGCGTACTTATGATATATTATTTAATGAAGATGATATTAAAAAATCAACAGGATTATTAACAAAAGCATTAAAAGGTATTAATGATTTATTAGAAGCTACTGGTGGAGGTTTAAATACTGTTGTTAATTTAGCATCTCAATTAGCGCTAATATTTAATAAACAAATTGGTAATTCTGTTGTTAGAATGTCAGGGAATTTAAAAACATTTTTTGAAACTGCAAAAGCAATAAAATTTCAAGAAAAAGTAGCGCATCAAACAGAAGAAGAACGTCAAAGCAATTCTTTTGGAAATGTTGATGGAATGAATTCTAAGGTTCTTGAAGAACAAAAAGAATATGTTCAAGATTTGCTTAAAATAAGACAGGGCTTAACTACAGAAGAGTATAATGAAGGTTTGCAAATAGCAAAAAATATAGCTTTATTAAAACAACAGACTATAGATAGACAAAATGCTCTAAAACAAGCTCGAGTAGAAAATATTACCTCTCAAAAAGCAGCAGAAAATGAATTTAAAGAAAATAAAAAACAAGCAGAAGAAGCATTAAAAGAAATCGACACATTAAGAAAAGAATTACAAGAGCTTGGTAACGATTATGAAGATGGAAATATTCCAGAAAGTGTTAGAACTGAATATAGAGAAAAAATTGGAAATATTATAGGCCGTTGAGAAGCTGAAGCTCCAAATAGAGTTATGGATGGAAAATCTGAAGAGCTTCAAAAAATATTTGAAGAAAATTCAGTTTCTATAGATGAACTTATAAAAAAATATGGAGAAGCTCAAGAAGGCGTTAAATTATCTTTTGAAGAAAGCGGCAATAAATATGCTGGTATGGCTAAAGCTTTTGAAGATATGAATAAAGGACAGCCAGCAAATGATAAAGAAGCAATAGATGCTTACGCAAAAAGATGAGATGAAATACAAACAAAAGGACAAGCACAAAAAAATGCTCAAGATATAGTTGCAGGAATTTCAATTATTACTCAAGCTATTACTACATTAAATGGAGCATTAGAAGTTTTTAATGATTTAGAAGCAACAGGAGAACAAAAAGCAAGCGCAATTGGAAATATTGCTTCTACAACTTTTACTGCAATTGGTACATTAATTGGTGGACCTGCAGGAGGAATGATTGGTGCAGGAATTTGGGCAGCAGTTAAAGGTAGTTTAGATTTATTGGGTGTTTGAGATTCTCTTGAAAGAACTTTAGGAAAAACAGACAATGCAATAAAAAAGAATAATGAAGAAATTGAAGAAATAAAAACATCTAAAGAAGAATTAAAAGCAAATCAAGATTTATATAATACTTATTTACAAACTTTTGAAGCCTATAAAAAAGGTACAACCTCTAAAGAAGAAATGGCTAAAGTTACTGCAACTTTAACAGATTTAATTGATTCAGAAGCTCTTGCTGTAGCTAAATTAACAGGTAATTATGATGATTTAACTGCCACTGTTGAAAAAGCTCAATTAGAATCAATAAAAGAAAATAAACAAAAAGCAACAGAAGAAAGAGAGCTAAGGCAAAAAAATCTTAAATTAAAGAATGAAAAAATGGGCAGTTGAACTGCTATGACAAATGGAATATATACAGATACTGATGAAAATGGATTTACGTATATTGCATTTGATCCTGGAGTTTCTAGAGATGATGAAGGTAGTATTATTGGTGAATTTGAAAAATTAAATTGATTTCAGGAATATGAAGGAATGAATGGACTTTCAGGCTTTTCATATAACCAAAATACAATGGTTGATAAATATAAGCAATTAAAAAAGGTATATGATCAAATAGGAACAAATAATGATATTAGTGCAGATACTATAAATAAATCTGAAATTTATGCTAATATTGGGAAATGATTAGATTTTGTAGGAGAAGATATTGAAGCATATGAAGCTGCAGCATTAGACGAAATAAATTTATTAATTCAAGAACAGATTTATAGTCAAAAATTTGAAACTATTGAAGATTTTGAAGCTTTTTATGAAAAAAATAAAGACGTTATTAAAAATAAAATAAAAGAAACTGGAATTGAAGTTGAAGGCGGAATTAAAAAGAAATATCAAGAAGCCTTAATTGCAAAAGATTCTTCATTTGAGGCTTTGTTTGCTGAACAAAATGTTAATAGTATAGAAAATGAATCTGCTCGATTAAAAGCTCAAGCAGGTGTAGCTAAAACTCAAAGTTCTTATTTAAGTGAAGGTATTGCAACAACCTTAGCTGGACAAGATATAAAAGCTGGTTCTGAAATTGATAATCGTTTAAATGTAATTGAAAAAAAATATAAAGATTTTTTTGATAATTTAAAATTACAATATGGAGAAAATTATCGTAAAACAGAGGAATATTGAAAAGCGTTAATTGAATTAGAAGAACAATATGATAAAGAACGTATTAATAATTTAAAAGAGGCAAATGCAATACAATCTAAAGAAACTTTAGAAAATATTAATAATCTTTCAGAAACAATTAAAACTTTAGATGAATATAATAAAGAATTTGAAAAAGTTTATAAACAAGCTGAAGAAACTGGAAATTGAAATTTAATAGATGATTTTGAAAGCTCTCATGGTAGTATTCAAAATTTAGATAAAGATATCCAATTATTAAAAGATGATTTAGTAGAACTAGTTTCAGGCCAATATGATATTAAATTAGCATTTGAGTCAGATATTCAATCAGATTTTGATAATATTACAACAATATTTGATCAAATGGAAACTGCAGCAAAAATGATTGGTGATGATTTTAAAGTTGCCGCAGAAAATCTAGAAGAGTTAGATACTGCTTTCCCTGGAATTTTAGAGGGAATGACTTTATTAGAAGATGGCTCTGCTCAACTTAATAAGAGTATTGTTGAAGATTCTATGGCTTCTGCTCAAGCAGAAATTCAAAATAATAAAGAAGTTGTTATAGCGAAATTAGAAGCTCAAAGAGATGAGTTATTGGCAAGAGCGGATGCAGCTCAACAAATTGCCAATATTGCCGCAGAGCAGGCTAAAAGTGAAGGCTTATCAGAAGAACAATTAGCAACATTAAAAACTAATTTACAAATATTAGAACAAAGTAATGCAGAACAAACTGCTACAGATGAAGAAAATTATTCTAAAGATGTTGCGGATACTGCCGCAATGAATGCATCTTCAATGGGTTCTAGTTTTGCAGAAGCATATCAAAAAATGGCTGCGGATTCTGCAGAATGAGCAAGAACATCTAAAAAGAATTTAATTGTTGGAACAACTGGAACTGGAGCTGTAGCTACTGGTAAATTTAAAACTAAATGAAGTGCTAGTAATACTAGTGGAGTAGTGTCTAATACTCAAAAAGGAGAATTATCTTCTGCAGAAGGTTTTTCTCAAAATATAGATTGAAATTCAGTTGCGAGCTATTATTCTGACTTATCAGATTCATATAGAAAAGCTGCAGGAAATACTCAAGCTAAAATTGCAGAAATTCAAGCACGTAATGCAGGATTATTAAATAATTTAAGAGGTGCTGGAACAGGTAGTCGTTCTGGTGGTGGGGGCAGTGCAGACGAAGCTAATATTATTGATTTTTTAGATGATACTGCAGATAGATATCATAAAGTTAATACTCAAATTGAAAAAACTAGTAATTCATTATCGTTATTACAATCTCAACAAGAAAAATTTGTTGGAGCAAAATTAATTGATAATTTAAATAAACAATGAAATTTATTAAATCATCAAATAGAAAATTATAATGAAAAATTAAGAATAGCTAATGATGAACAAACGGAGTTAGCTAGTAAATTAGCTGGTCAAGGCGTAGTATTTAATGCAGATGGCACTATTTCTAATTATATGGAGGCTTTCCAAGCGCAAGAAAATTATGTAAATAGTTTAATTGCACAATATAATGGATTATCTGCCGCACAACAAGAAGTATGAGACAATAATAAAACAATTGATAATGCTAAAGATAACTTTAATAAATTTAAAGAGGATATGGATAGATATGATGAATTAATATCTAGTTTTATTCCTGATTTACAACAATCAATTCAAGATACTGTTGATAAAATGATTGATATAAATGTAGAAAAATTTAATAAAGAAATAACTATTCATTTAGACATGAATGCGGCAACAAGAGAATGAAATGAATGGAAGAAACGTGCTATTGATGGTATTGAAACAGACAATATTTTAGGAAATGCACGTGCTAGATTAGAAGATTTCTACACATACTTCAATGGCGGAAATGGCGATATTGGAGTAGGAACTAGACATGTAAATGAAGTTCTTGCAGAACTATATAAAATGGATAATGGACAATCTACTTTATATGGTAATAATAGAGCCAAAGCATTAGAAAATTTAGAAACATATTATGAACAATTAAAGAAATCTATTACTGAATTTATCGCTTTACAAGATGAATTATATCAAGATGTTTTAGATGAAATGGATAGTGTTTCTAATGAATTTAGCAGACAAATTAAGAGTTATGAATATTTAAGAGAAATTTTAAATCATGATATGAAAGTTATTCAACTTGCATATGGAGAAGATTCATATAATCAATTAGCTAAATTCTATGAAGCAAATCAAAATAATTATGAAAAACAATTAGAATTCCAAAGACAACAACGTGATTTCTGGTACGAAGAAATGAGAAGTGCGGAAGAGGGTTCAAAAGCATGAGATTCCGCAAGAGAAAAATGAGAAGAAGCAACTAAGTCATTTAATAGTTTATTAGAATCTACTCTTGAAAATGCTAGAAAGAAATTTGAAAATACTATTAATGATATATTTAAACAATTAAATAATAAAGTTACTGGCGGAATGGGATTAGGATACGTTAATGAACAATGGAATTTAATTAATAAAAATGCAGATGAATATTTAGATACAATTAATGCTGTATCAGGAATTCAATCTCTTGAACAAAAATATTTAGATGCATTAAATAAATCAACAAGAGTATCAGACCAAAGAAAAATTAGTGCTTTAATGGATGAAGAATTAAATTCATTAAAACAAAGAGATAAATTAACTCAATATGATTTAGATAGAGCAGAAAAGAAATATAATTTAATGGTTGCTCAAATAGCATTAGAAGATGCTCAAAGAAATAAAAATCAGATGAGATTAAGACGTGATACTCAAGGCAATTATAGATATCAATATGTTGCGGATCAAGATGCGGTTGCCGCAGCAGAAAGTGAATTAACAAATGCATATACTGATTTATATAATTTTGATTTAAATAGATATAAAGAAGTATTGAACGAGATATATAGCTCTTGAGATGAGTATCAACAAAAAATGGCGGAGGCCGCATTAATCAATGACCCAGAATTAAGAGCACAAAAAGAGTTATTAATTCAAGAACAATATGGTGAATTAATTAATGGATTAGTTGAACAAAATCAAGAAATTAGAAATAATCTTCAAGAATCTGCTTTCTTATCATTAAGTAATTTATATGAAGAAGATTTAATGAGATTCGCAGATATGACAATGAGTGAAAGAGAATTGTTGTTAAGTGAAGTTGGTGGAGGATTTGATTTATTACTTCAAATATATGGAGTTAATACTGAAGAATTTAGAAATATGACTGAAGACCAACAAAATGCAATAATGGAAAATATAGGCGGATCTATAAAAGCATTAAGCGGATATTATAATGAAGACATATTAGCGTTTAGAAGAATGGGTGAAGCTGAACAAAGTATTATTGTTAATGCTATTGTTCCTCAATGGAATTCAGGCGTTCAAGCAATGGCGGAAGTATTCTATGGAGAAAATGGATTTGAAGCAAATACTATTGATGCATGGAATAATATTAAGGAAGCTGAAAATGAATATGCTAATGATTTAAATGAATTAGAGTTAATTGCTAATGAGACATTTAGTGCTATTGCTGATGGTGAAGATGTTTCTATTGAAAAAGCTCAAGGTTTAATTGATATTAATCAAGAATTAATTGATAAATATGGAGAAGAATTAAAAGCAGTTCAAGATGTTTATGCGGAAGTCAGTAGATTAGCAGATGAATATCATAGAGCGTATGAAGAAGCTACTAAAGCTGCGGAAGCCGCTTACAAATATAGACAACAAGAACGTGAAGCGGAAGCTGCGGCTGCGCAACAAGCAACGCAAGAAGCGATTAATAACTCAACTCCTTCAGTGGATATTGGCGGAAATGGATCTGGTACAGGAGGCTCTGGCGGAAGTAGCGAAGGCGCCGCCAACACGAATAGTGGTTCTTCTATATCACATGACCAAATGGTAGAATTAGTATATCAAATGGGTAGAGGAACTTATGGTAGTGGAGCTACTAGAAAGAGTAGAGTTGAATCTGCTTATCCTGGAATGTTCTCTATCGCACAAGCCATTTTAAATGAAGCTATTAATTCAGATTATTATAATTATAGTCATAATGGTACTACATGAAGAAACGGTACAGTAAGTAGAATTGCATCTAAGTATGGATATGATACTGGTGGTTATACTGGTGCTTGAGGAAATAATGGTAAATTAGCTTTCTTACATCAAAAAGAACTAGTATTAAATGCCAAAGATACTGAAAATATGTTAAATACAGTAGCGATTATGAGAAATATGGCCTATGCTTTAGGTGAAAATACATTAGCTAGACTTGCAAATGTTGCCGCAGGTAACGGCGGTTCATATGGTTCTAGCGGAGATTTATTACAACAAGATGTTAATATACATGCGGAATTCCCTGGCGTAAGAGATGCTAGAGAAATTGAAGAAGCATTAAATAATTTAGTTAATGCTGCCGCGCAAAAGGCTATGGAGACAAGGTAGTTTTGTAGAGAAACTACCTTTTTTCTTTTGGTCTAATATTTATAATATACTTAAGGGAATTTTAAAAATAATTAAATAAGGATAGATAGAGATAAAAGGAGGATTTTTATGAGTAGTGTTAATTATGAAAATCAAATCTTAACTGCTATTGAAACACTAGTTGATAGTGCAGTTCAATCAGCTGGTTATGATAAGACGATTAAGGCAACTATCATAAATCAAACTAATGCGGCTATTGGTGAATATAAGGTAAAATACCAAGATAGTGTATTTTATGCTTATTCAATAGATACTGCAATAGTATATCCTAAAGATACTTTAGTCTATATTCAAGTTCCTGGTAATGACATGAAACAAGTCAAAACCATTATTGGGGCAGTAAATAAAGATGATATAGATTATACTGAAGTTCTTGAAACAGAAGATTACTATGATGCGGTTGGCGGCAATAGTTGTAATAGTGAAACTACATATGGTTTATGCTCATATAATGGTGAAACTAATATAACTTTATACGACAGAGATAATAGTATTAATTTAGTTAATTATGATGAAGATTTGCTAAAAACTAATCTAAATGAAATGTATAATATTATTTGCGGCGCTTGATTTAAAACTGCTTTAGCAGATGAACAGAAAAAGCAAGGTAATTATGGTATTACATTTGATATAGATTTTTATGATGATTTAGATAATACGAAGGTTATAACAAAAACTTATACAATAGATGTTAATAATATTGAAGGAAATCCTTATAATTTACTATCATTTATTCGTCAAATCAGAATTTTTGAAATTAAAAGCGAAAATTATGTAAATGTTAAAAAAATTGGCTTATTTTGTAAAGGTTTCCCAAATACAGAAGTAGGTCATGAAAATGATATATTTATTAAAATGCCTATTTTACAAGCGGCAAGAGAAATTCCTGAAGTCGAATTAAATGGTTATTCAGTTAAAATAGAAACTGATAAGAGTTATTTTAACAGCGAAGATGCGGAGGACGCGCAAACGAGCATTTCCGCAATTGCTAAGATTAAGGGTCATGAAATTGGCTCAAAGAGATCTGTTCAATATTATTGGTTCAGAGAAAATTCAGATATTTATCCAACTATGACTGGTTATAATACTTATGGTGGTGCAGGTTGGGAATGTTTAAATGAATATAACATTCTTGATTCTACTACCGGAGAAATAGAGTATATAACAAATAATAAGACTTTAACAATAGCAAAAACAGATTGTGTTGCTACTGATAATAAATATAAAGTTGTAGTTATATTTAATGAAAATGGCACAGTAGAAGCGGATATAAATATTAAAAATTATAGTTCAGCATTTACTTTATCTATTGCATCTGATGAAGGTACTGAATTTTATTATGGTAATGGAAGTCCTACATTAACATTATTAATTAATGGTGTAGAAAGTCCAGCTAATTATACTTATAAATGAGCAAAAGAAGATAATAATGGGTTATTCGAAAATCTTGAAGAAACTACTTCAGTTAATTCTACATATAATACATTAGTATCTAATTATAATACTCTTTTAGCTAGTGTTGCAAATGAGACTGTTTTACCTAATGCGGCAAAAGCACAGTTAGACACATATAAAAATCAAATTGCGGGATATGATGAAATAACAAGAGTAGAAGGTAAAAAAGTTTATAACATACAAGTTAATGAAATTGATGAATGAGCAACATATAAATGTACTGTATATAATAGTGGCGATATAATAGGTACTGCCGCAATTACATTAAATAATTATCCTAAAATTGAAGGAGAATTTACATTAAATATTATAAATGGTACTCAAACATTTAATTATAATAGTGCAGGAATTGCTCCAACAAGTCAAACATTACAAAGACCAATGGAATTAAAACCATTAAGTTTTACTATTGTTGACAATAAAGGTAACTTACTTCCTGATAGAATATTAAATTTATGTAATATACATTGAACTGTTCCAAGTGGCAATAGTTTAATTCAAGCAACAGATAGTACTGATTTAACTCTAGATTATACTCTTGCTGAAAATTATGATATAAATTTAATTAATAATAGTAATATTAAATTAGATATTCAATATCAAGAATTGATATTACATGCGGAAACTAATTTTACTTTTATAAAAGATGGACAACCTGGTACTAATGGTACTAATATTATTTGTAAAATTGTTCCTTATACTGATGATGATTTTGATGGTTATCCAGTATTATATTACAATGGAAATGGAACAACATATGGTACTCATTTTAAATTAAACTATACTCCTAATTCAAATTATAGATGGTTTAAATTACAATTATGGGAAAATGGTAGTTTAATTTGGGAAGGCGTAAATAGTCAAAAAAGCGGAAATGTAATAGTTAAATGGGAAGTTTTAAAAAGCAATTATACTAGTTCAGTTTCTGATTTATCTCATATTAGAATTACTGAAAGTAGTGGAACATCTGAAACAACTCATAATTATTCATTTTTCTTTAATAATATAGATAGTAATTTAGCTACATATCAATATGCAGCTGATATTATCAGAGGTGAAGTTACATATAAAGATAAAAAATATTATTGTACTTTACCATTAATAACTGTTAAAACAAATGATTGAACTAATTTTAATTATGAATTAGTTAAAAATAGTGGATTTAGATATGTGCTTTATACAAGTGATGGAATGTATCCTCAATATGAAAGTGATACTCCATTTACATTAAAAGTTACTGAAAAAATAAATGGATTTACAGAAGATATTAGTAATTTAACTACTAATGCACATAAATTAACTTATAATTGAGGAGCATGCGGAAGTTCTTATTATAATGGTAATTGGCATCAAGATATTGGCTTAATTGAACAAACAATTGCCGCAAATAAAGGTACTTATGTTCCTATTGAAGAATGTGATGGTAGAAATGTTACTCATGCAATTAGAATTGCAATAAGTCAAAGCAGAAGTCAAATTGCTGAAATTCATATTCCAGTACATTTTTATTTAAATAGATATGGTGTTTCTGCATTAAATGAATGAGATGGAAACCATATTGAAATTAATACTGATAAAGATGTAATATTAGCTCCACAAATAGGGGCTGGCAAAAAAGAAGCTGATAATTCATTTACTGGTATATTTATGGGAGATGTTTTAGAGGCTGGTAATGAAGAATCTAAAACTGGATTATATGGATATTATAAAGGTGATAAGACTATTGAGTTAAATTCAGAAGATGGTTCAGCTAAGTTTGGTAAAACTGGAGCTGGTCAAATTATTTTAGACCCAACTGATAATACAGCTAAATTAAAATCTGGTAATTTCTCAATGACATTAAGAGACCCTGCCGCCAATGAAAAATATACTAATGGTTTAGTATATTATGGTAGTAGATCTGGTGTTAGTAGAATATTAGTTCCAGGAACTGATTATACTATTGGCAATAATGTTGCTAATGGAGATAAAATATGGACAAGTGGAAGTGGTTTAGAAATAGATTTAACTGACCCTCATATTATATTCGGTTCTGGAGATTTCTGGGTTGGAAAAGATGGAGATGTACATGCTAAGGAGTATGCTACAATTGCTAATTTGCAAGGCGGAGCATATACTATTCCACAAAGTTCTGTTGAAAATTTGACAACATTTATTAGTCAAACTAATAATAGTATAGATGAATTACAAAATCAAATAGATGGAAATATTACTACATGGTTCTATGAATATGAACCAGCTTTAAATAGACCACCGGTAACGAGAGATGAAGCTCATCCTGAGGGCACTGGATGGACAACTACAGAATTAAAAAATCAACATTTAGGAGATTTATTTTATAATACTTTAACAGGCTATTGTTATAGATTTATGATAAGTGAAGGTGTTTATAGTTGGCAACAACTGAGTGATAGCGATATTTCAGAAGCATTAAGAATTGCTCAAGAAGCACAAGATACTGCCGATAGTAAACGTAGAGTATTTTATAATACTCCAACTCCTCCATATGATGCAGGAGATTTATGAGTACAAGGTAGTACAGGAGATATTTTAAGATGTGCTACTCCTAAAACTAGTACTCAAGCTTATGCGGCTGTAGACTGAGTTGCAGCAAGTAAATATACTGATGATACATTAGCACAATCTGCTAATAATAAAATAGATAATTTACAAATAGGTGGTAGAAATTTTGTTTTAGAAAGTAATATTCCTAATAAAGATGGGTCTACTGATGCATATCTTATTGGTAAATATAAATTAAGTAAAAATTTAGTAAATAATAAACAATATACTTGGTCTATTAATATAGAACCAACTACTAATAAAAAAGGTGTAGCAGTATATATTGGCGGAAACACTCATATATGCGGACGTTGGATAACAGCAAATCCTTTATCTACAGGCACTTATTCTTGTACTTTTATAGCTACTTCAGCTATGGAAAGTTTTGACACTGCTTGGATATATTGTTCTAATAATGAAGGTCCTCAAGGTACTACAGCTATTACTGGCACATGTAAACTTAATTGAGTTCAAATAGAAGAAGGAAATAGAGCTAGTGACTGAACTCCTGCCCCAGAAGATATAGAAAATGCGGCAATAGGTACGGTCACTGTTTTATATGCTTTAGGTAATGATACTACAATAGCTCCAACAACTGGTTGGTCTGAAGTGGCACCATCATGAACTGAAGGTAAATATATGTGGCAAAAAACTGTTATTACTTATGTTAATGGAGATACAGATGAATCTGATCCTACTTGTATAGCGGGGGCAACAGGTAAAGCTGGAACTGGAATTACATATTTTGGTACTCGTTCTTGAACTAATGCACAAATAACTGATACATATATAATAGGTTATTCAGATACATGGGCAAATCAACTAAGCAAAGAAACTAAAGTTGGAGATTTATTATTGTTAGATGTTACTAATTCAACTTATAATACTAAATATGAATATATATTAGAAGTTACTATAGGTGGGACATCTAGCCAGGCACCAACTGCAACAATTGTTGCAATTACAAAAGATGGTGATGCTACTGATATTCAAGTTGGTGGACGTAATGTCTTATGGAATTCAAGATATTTAAATATACCTTATACAATACAATCTCCATATATTTCATATTATAGTTTAACTGCAGCTTCAGTTATTGAAAGAGAAGATGGTTTTAATGAAGTTCGTATTACAACGGGAGATAGTTGGAAAGGTATTGCATATAGTTTAAACTCATTAGAATTATCTGTTGGAGATATTTTAACAAATCAATTCTGGTTTAGGTCAAATAATGTTAGTGGAAAACTATCATTATATGCTATGTGTTATGATAGTGGTGGCAATAGGGTTAATGGTGATTATTTAGCAGATATTACTTATGAAGGAGATTCAACAACAGGAGATAGTAAATTATTAGAGAACTTTACTAGCACAACAAATAAAAAAATAGTTGTATCATTTAAATGAACTCAATTAGCTCAAGATTTAATTGATAATGGTGGAAGGATTACTTTAACTTTCCAAACACATAATTTAACTACTTCTGGTACTGGATACTATACTGCGATATGGAAACCTAAAACTGAAATAGGTACTATTGCAACAGATTGGTCTCCTGCAGCAGAGGATACAATGCGTGAGACATTATCTAATGTTATTACGACAGGTAGTCCAATATATTGTTATACTACATCAATTAATACCCCACCTTTAACTCCAGATATGAGCGGAGCTCCTACATGGGCGGCCGCACCTCCGGTAGAAAGTGGTAAGTATTTATGACAAACAACACCTGTTACTGTTGTAAATAGTTTAGGTGTTAGTACAACAACATATACTACGCCAATTTGCTTAACACAACCTAAAATTGTTAATATAGTTCAACAATATTGTATGGTTAATGAAAGTAGTACAACTCAACCTGCAGAAAATGATGCTGGTTGAACAGCAGTTATACCTGAATGAAAAATAAATAAAAAACTTTGGGTTAGAACTGCAACAATATATGATGATAATAGTTTACGTACTTATTCAAATTATCATATAGATACTACTTGGTCAGCTAGTTCAGCATTGCAACAAGATTTAGAGGAAGCAAATGCAAAATTAAACGAAATAACAACTGAAGGAACTGGTGCAATTACAATATCTGGAGCTAATTTCTATGCTACTGACGCAAGTCAAGAAAATAGATTAGTTATTAATAATCAAGGACTTGGTTTCCAAAAGAAAAATACACAAACAGGTGAATGAGATACAGCAACAAGTGTTTGGTCTTTAGATGGAACATTTGATGCTCAAAATATCAATGTTAAAAACTTAAATGCTGAATCTATTGTTAATGGTGATTTAGCAATAGGTAAGAATTTTGGTAATAATCCAAATAATGGAGTATTAAAAATATATGATGAACAAGACCATTTAATTATCAAGGGTTCTGGTAGCGATGGTCTAGCAGTTTCCGCAACTAATGCAAATACTGCGGCAGCAGTTCATACAAAGATTACTCCAACAACAGGTATTGAAGGTTATGATAATGCTCATAATAAAGTATATTATCATGATAATGATAAATTTGTTGCAAATAAATTAAATATTACTGAATCTATTACAATAGGTTCTATAAAAATAGTTATTATTAATAGTGCAGAACATAAAGGTATTGGTTTTGTTACTGCAAGAGATAATAGTAATAGTTAAGAGATAAAAGGAGAGATTTAATATGGCAGTATTATATACAAATGATAATGGGTATTCACCATATTATACCTGTTCGGTTAGTTATGGTACTGTAACTCGTAGTGGTACTACAGTTATAGTACCAAGTGTAACTTTAACAATGACTCGAGGAGACGGTTATTGGACAGGTAATAGATTAGCATATTGTGCAGGTAGAACAACTAATGGAACTGATATTGCTAATAATATTACAATTAAAAATAGTGGAGCTCAATCAGCTTCAAGTTATAGTGTAAATATTGGAGATATTTCTTATACAAATAACACAAGTACTTCTGTACATTTATGCGTAAGAGTAGCTTCAACAGGTGGTAGTAGTACTTGGGGTAATTTCCAAGGTAATTCACCAGTAACAGTATTTGATTCAGATATTTCATGTCCTGCCGCAAATCCTAGCTTTACAGTTCAACCATCTGCAACAGCAATTGATGAAACATCAGTAAGTTTAAACTTGGGTTCTGTTGATATTTCAAGTTATTTATATTATAAAATAGGAAGCGGAAGTTGGAATTATGCAAGTACAAATCCAGTTACAATCAGTGGATTAACTGCAGGTACTTCTTATAGTTTGACAGTTCAAGCACGAAACACTGCTGATACTAGTTTAACTACTAATTCAAATGCAGTTTCAGTTACTACATATGCTAACCCTAGTATATCTAGCTCTGGTTGGCCAGGTGATATTACGATGGACGCTGCAACTAAAAAAGCTAATTTTATATTTACTAATCCCTTAGGTAGAACCATTACAATGACTGCTACTGTTGGTAGTTATACTGTTAGTGGAACAACAAATGGTACAACAGGTAGTTTAACATTAGATTGTGATGCTATTTATAATCAAATTCCTACTGATACAGAAGCAACTATTACTTATTCTGCTTTAGGAGTTAATAGTAATGGGAAAAAAGTAAGGGCATCTGAATCATATGCTAAACCAACAGTTTTGATTGCAGGATTTGCTTGACAGGCTGTCCATGATAGTAGTTTTGGTAGTGTATTTAGTAATACAGGAAAAGTAATTCAAAATCATAGTTATATTAAAGTAAAACATACTGGTTCATCCGCATCAAATTTTAGTACTATTGGTACACCAAATAAAGGTGCTTCTAGTATTACAGGAGCCACAGTTAGTTTTGATGGTAAAGCGGCGCAAACATTAACAAATAGTTATGCGGCATATGTAAATACTTCAACTAAATATAGTTACTCAATAGATCAAATGGCTATTATTACAATTACAGATAGTAGAGGATATACCAACAGTGCCAATGTTACTATTCCATTTGTTGCATATAGTAATCCAGTAGCGAGCATTTCCGCAAATAGAGATGGTGGTTTTAGTGAAAATTTAGTTTTAGTTTTATCAGGGACTTTTAGTAGTTTAGATGGATATAATTCAATTACTGCACTACAATATAAAGTAGGAAGTTCAGGAACATGAATATCTGCTACTGTTGTTAATAATAGAGCAGAAATTACTACTGAAACATTAGCGCCATCTGATTCTCAGGTTTATTATGTAAAAGCCACTGATGCGACATCAACAGTTAGTATGGAAGCATCTACAATAGTTGATATAGGTCAAGCAATTGCATTTATTGATGATAGATATAATGCAGTTGGTATAAATTGTTATCCTGGTAGTGCTCAAAAAGGTTTAGTATTATCTAATGATAGTAGTATTTATATTGGAACTCAAGATTTAGTTACAGCGTTAAAAGCACAAATTATTAATACTATTTATCCTGTTGGGGCTATTTATATGAGTTTAGATAATACTAATCCAGGCACTTTATTTGGAGTAGGAACTTGAGAACAAATAACAGATAAATTTTTAGTTGCTGCAGGTACTTATTTTACAATGAGCACTCCTACTGGTGGAGCTAGTAGTGTTACTTTACAAACGGCTAATTTACCTTCTCATAATCATAGTTTTACTGGATCTACTGTTAGTACAGATAGTCAAGGTTCACATGAACATTGATTTTATCCTAAGTTACAATGGCAAAATAGTAGTGTTCAATCAAATGGTAATGTAGTTCGTACAGCTAGTGGTTGGGCTCCAGATCTTGCGGGAAATTTAAGTGGTTCAATGACAGTTAATTATAATAGTTTATCACAAGGAACTGGTTATGCTGGCGAACATACGCATTCAATAACATGCGGAGGTACTGTAGGTAATACAGGTAGTGGAACTGCATTTAGTATTATTCCACCTTATCAAGTTGTTTATATTTGAAAAAGAGTTAATGATCCAACTCCTTAATTGCATGGGCAGAAATGAATAATATAATATAAATATTTTTTAAATTTATTTAGAAAGGAAAATGAAATATGGAAAATTATATTGAAGTAACAATTTATTTAGCAACTTTATTCTTTACATGGATTTTAGGTATTCTTTCAAAAAAATCTACTTGGGTAAATAATAATTATATTCCTCTTCAAAACTTTTTGATAGGTGTAGTTGTTGCTATTGTTAATTTTATTATTACAGAAGATTTTGCTGGTTCTTTAATTTATTTAACTTCTGGCTTAGTTGCTGGTGGAGGTTATGATATTTATCATGGTCTTGCTAAAGTTAAACAAGGAAATGAAGAATGAGAAGCTACTGAAGAAGAACAAATAGGTGAGTAATATGACAGATACTGAATTAAAAAATGCAAGAGGCATTGATAGACAAAGAATTTTATTTCCAATGTATCATTATTCTCCTTATTATGGACATGGTGTAGGACATGATGGACAACATAGATGGTCTTATGCTATTGATTGTATAGGTAAAGATGGTGGTAAAGACGAAGTTTATGCTCCATTTGATTGTACTGTTACAAATGTATTTGTAAAATCAGGTTGTTCTCCTGAAGTATGGCTTCAAAGTGATAAACCTGTATTAGCATCTAATGGAGACATTGATTATTATACTTTTACTTATACACATCCTAGTGAAGTAAAAAACATGAAAGTAGGACAACAATTTAAACAAGGCGAATTCGTTTGTCATGAAGGAAATGAAGGTGTTTCCGCAGGCAATCATGTTCATGTTGAAATAGGTAAGGGTAAATCAAAAACTTGGTCTATTGAAAAACATGGCGGAACAACTTATTATATGAATCAAAATAAAGTAAAACCTGAAAATGTATGGTTCTTACCTGAAACTAGTGTTATTGATTTTACTACTGATAAAATAGGAAGTAAATATTCTATTAAAAAGGAAAGTGAAATGACTAAATATGTAACTAGTAAAGATGGTTTATATTTACATAATGCAAAAAATTATAATCAAAGTAGCGAAATTGCTTTATTAGATTATAATGAACCTTGTATAGTATTTGAAACAAGCGGCAGTTTTGCAAAAGTTTATGCTAGAGGTTTAGTTGGTTGGTGTAGTAATAAATATTTAGGAGCACAAGGTAAAAGTATAGAAAATGCTTATGTAAATTCAAAAAATGGTTTATGGTTACATAAAACTAAAGATTTTAAAGTAGTTAGTGAAATTGATTTAATGAAATATAAAGAAAAAGTAACTTGGATAAGCACATCAGGTAAATTTGCTTATGTTGATTACAAAGGTATAAAAGGATATTGTGCAAAAAATTATTTAACAAAGATATAGAGATAATCTATATCTTTTTTTTATTTGGGTAGATGTAAATAATACATATAATCAAAAAATCAAATATTATTGAAATAAATATAAAATAAAATAGAATGCAATTTTTTGCATAAAAAGGAGGAATAAAAATGGCACAAGTTAGTTTTTATAAAATGCAAAATAGTGCATTATCTTCTTTCCCTATTAAAGAAGGACAAATAATTTATGTTACAGATAGTAAAAGATTATATTTAGATAATGCTGCTAATTCAAGAATAGAAATGACTTCGTATAATTTAACTCAAGATAGTAATAATAATCATATATTAATTTTTACAAAGCCAGATGGTACTACAGTTAGTTATACTATGCCAGATACATTATATAATGGCGGAGATCATATAATTATAGATGAAAATAACAACATTGATTTAGATGAACAAACAACTGATAGAATTTATGGAGTAGCTACAAAAGAAGGTTCTGGAGAAACAGTTTCATTAGTAGATACAAGAGAAGCAAAAATGAAAGTTGGTTTAAAAGGTAATACAAGCCAAGAAACAACAACAGGGAAGAATTTGTTAGGTGTAAAAACTAATTTAAAAAAAACCACAACAAATGGCATAACTTTTACTCCTGTGTTTAATTCAAGTAATTTATTAGAATATATTGAAGTTAGTGGTACTTGTACTGCTGCAACTACATATACAATATCAAATTCCGTTTCATTAACTGCAGATAGTTATCTATTAAGTGGATGTCCATCAGGTGGTGGTGCTAATACATATGGTTTAGAATTACGTGGAGGAGCATTCCCAAAAGATGTAGGCAGTGGTCGTTCATTTACTTTAACAAATGATTTCACATTTTGGGATTGTAGGATAACAATTGAAAAAGGTGCGACTTTATCTGCGTTAAAATTTTATCCAATGCTAGTTCAAGGAACAACAGCTACTGACTACGAACCATACACAGGTGGGCAACCTTCACCTAACCCTTCATACCCTCAACCTATACAAGTAGTAAGTGGAGATAATACAATTGTTAGTACAGGGGTAAACCTATTAACATACCCTTATGTAGATACACCTAATAGTCCAAAGACTACCAATGGACTAACTTGGACTGATAATGGAGATGGAACAATAAGTGTAAGTGGAACTGCAACAGGTTATAGTGATTTTGTATTATTCAATACTAACAAAAAATTAATGGTACAACCAAATACAACTTATAATTTGAGTGGAATACCAAGTACGGCTTATCTAGTTTTTGATTTAAGTGAGTTCGATAGTGATAATGCTTTAATAGTTGTACACAATAATATAAGAAACTCATCTTTTACAACTTCACCTAATGCAAGATGGCTACAAATAATAGCAAAAAGAAGTTCTAATAATCAAGCAACTGATACAATAATAAAACCACAACTAGAATTAGGAAGCCAAGCTTCAACATTTGAACCATATACAGGAACATCTTATCAAGTAAATCTAGGTAATATAAAACTATGTAAAATAGGAGATTATCAAGATAAATTCTTTAAAGCAATAAATGGTAATACAATATACGATAGTTTAGATAGTACAATAAAAAATACTTTAGATTATGGTGAATGGTATTTAGAAAAGAATATAGGTAAGGTTGTATTAGATGGTAGTGAAAGTGGATGGACTAAAAACCCTAGCATTACAACTACAAATGGTTATAGTAATAATGCTTTATTTCCATATAGAGTAAGTAATAGTGGAATATATTGTAATTATTTAAAACAAGTACTATCTTTAAGTGGTAATAAAACAGGCATATATAATGCAACTAATTGCAATTTCTTATTAGAAGGAACTGATTATGATACCGAAATAAAATTTAAAAATTGGTTAAGCACATATACACCAATAGTTTATTATCAAATGTCAACACCAACATATACAAAAATAGAAGGTACACTAGCAAGTCAATTAAATGCAATAGAATATGCTATGTCTTATAACGGACAAACAAACATAACACAAGTAAACAATGATAAACCATTTATAATAGATGCAAGTGCAATAGCAGGACTTAGTTTAAATAGTTTAGAAGAAGAAATAAATAGAATGGATTATATTTCTCAATCTGAAAAAGCTGCACCTAATGGTGTTGCTGAGCTAGATGACCATGGAATTATCTTATCTTCTCAATTACCTAGTTATGTAGATGATGTATTAGAATTTGCTGATATGGCGTCTTTTCCAGCTCAGGGAGAAAATGGTAAGATTTATGTAGCGTTAGATACAAATTTAACATACAGATGAAGTGGAAGTGCTTATGTTGAGATAAGTAAAAGTTTAGCACTAGGTGAAACTAGCTCAACTGCCTATCGCGGAGATAGAGGCGCTGCCGCATATAAACATGCAGTTACTAATAAAGGAAGTGCTTTTGCAAGTAATCTTTATAAAATTACTACTAATAGCGAAGGTCATGTAACAGCTGCGACTGCTGCAGTAAAATCAGACATAATTAATTTAGGAATCCCTGGCACTGCAAGTAACGGAGTAAAAATAAATGAAACAGATATCCAATTAGATGATAATGTTAATAATTTACTTTATGGAAATGAAGAAGTTATTGCAACTGATGTTGAAAATGCTAGTTTAAATAATACATTACAAGGAAAATTAAATATAGAATTAAAAGGTAATACATATCAAGAAACAACATCAATAAGTGGTGGAGATGAATATGATAGTCCAAGTCCTGACCACCCACAACCTATACAAGTAGTAAGTGGAGATAATGAGGTTGTTGTATGTGGGAAGAATTTATTAGATGTAAATAACAATTTAATAAGTAGTATTCAAGGGTTAAGTTTTGTTGCAAATAATAATGGCTCATTTAGTTATAGTGGCACTTTAGAAAGTCATACTTGGGTTAATTTTATGAATAATGTTGGTACATTCATAAAAGCAGGTGAATATACAATATCAATAAGTAATTCTTTAAATTTTAATCTTGTTTGGTATTTTCAATACGAAGATGGAACTAACAATACTTTCAGTATAACATCGGGCGATACATCAAGGACTATAACACTACAAAAAAATGTTGTTAGACATAGAGTAGGCTTTACATTTATGACAATAGGTACAACATATAATGGTACATTAAAAATAATGCTTGAAAAAGGTTCAATTGCAACCTCATACCAACCATATCAAGAGCAAAAATATCCAATAAATTTAGGTGTAGAGAATTTATTTGATAAAAATAATGCTAACGTATTAAATGCTTATTTATCAGGTTATAAAATTCTTGGTTATGCAACAAATCAAACTATATATATACCAATAATAGGAGGTACAACTTATACTGTAACTAAAAAAGTTGGTGTAACAAATTTATCTCTTGCTTATACAACCACAACACCAACTATTGAGGGTGAAACTCTTGGAACTATAACAGCTACAAGCAAAACATATACAACTACTTCACCTATTAATGCTACGTTCTTATGTGTATTTGTAAGAAAAGATAGTGATAGTGATTATACATTAGAAGAAATATTAGAAGGTTTAGAAATAGTTAAAGGTGATAAAGCACAACAAGTAAGTGATAACCCAATAGAACTATGTAATATACCTAATACAAATTATCAAGATAAATTCTTTAAAGCAATAAATGGTAATACAATATACGATAATTTAGATAGTACAATAAAAAATACTTTAGATTATGGTAAATGGTATTTAGAAAAGAATATAGGTAAGGCTGTGTTAGATGGTAGTGAAAATTGGGTATATCCAACACAAATAGGAAGTAGTACATATTATAGATACGAAAATCAAAATTTTAGAAATAACGATTGTATGGTACATAGTCAATATTTAAGTGATAATTTTAAATACAATGGTACAACAGGACAAGTAGAACAAAATGTAATCACAAATACTTCTGGTGCAAACACTAATAGATTATGGATAACAATAAATACATCTTTAACGAGTGGAACTACTGAAAATGATTTCAAAATTTGGTTATCAACACATAATACAAATATCTATTATGTTTTAGAAACACCAACTTATACAAAAATAGAAGGTACACTAGCAAGTCAATTAGAAGATGTATGGAGAGCAAATACATACGATAATCAAACTAACGTAAGTCAAGTAAATAATGATTTACCATTTATTTTAGATGTTTCAGCTCCAACATATACTATAAATGGAATGAATAAAGAATATGCACATAAAGAAGATGCAATTAATAAAGTAACCTCTATTTCAGATTCTTCTACAGATACTCAATATCCTAGTGCTAAATGTGTATATGATTTAGTTGGTAATGTAGAGACTATTCTAGAAACATTAGATATAGGAAATGGGGTATCATAATGAGTATAGCAAATAAAATTGAAAATATAGAAACACATTTAACTGATAATTATTCAGTTTTAACATTAGCGGGAGCTGATTTAACTGATATAAATAAAAATCTTTATAATTTAAAACCTGAATGAAAAAAAAGATTATTATATTTTATGAATAATGGAACTCAAGATGTTTGAGATAATTGAGAAAAAGTAACTGGATCTGGTGAAGCTTTAACACTAAATAACGTTGTTGAAGCTCCACTAAAGCTGGTTTTAAATGGTAATACTAGTCAAGTAAGTTATACAGGAAAGAATTTATTTTCTACAAATTATAGCGATTATGATACAACAACTGATACTTATGGTTTTAGAAAGATAGTAGATGAAATACCAAGCGGTAAATATCTAGTTTTGTCTTTAATAGATAATGACACATCAGTATCTTTATCATCAAGTTTTTATTTAATGCTAACAACTGATGGAACATTTAGTAGTGAAACTAAAAAAATGCCTATTGCACGTGGAAATAAGAGCTTAAATGAAAGTTATTTTTATACCAATGAATTAAAGTATATTAGTTTTTACCCTAAAGATGAAGAAACATTTAATAAATTATTTCAAAGATATAAAGTACAATACGAGTTAGTTGATAATACTACTCCTACCAACTATGAACCATATTGTGGTGGAACTGCATCACCTAATCCTTCATATCCACAACCTATACACGTAGCAAGTGGAGATAATAGTGTTGTAGTATGTGGGGGAAATATATACAACTACGATAATAACACAAACTTATCTAATTATTATCTTAATAATCAAGGTGTGTTTCAACAAGAAATAACACCAAGTTATACTTTTATAAACGAAAAAATAAATATAACTTCAAAAACAATATCAATTTATATAGGTGCAAAAACAGGAACACCAAATATTAGATTAGGACAATTTAAAAGTGATGGGACATTTATTAGTAGAACATTAATAAATACATCCACAAATAACATAACTTTAGATAGTAATTGTGATTATATTTGGTTATCAACAGACAAATATAGTACTACACAATTTACAAATATATCAGTAATATATGGTAATTCAATATCATCTTACGAACCATATCAAAGTCAAACCTATCCTATATCACTAGGAACACTAGAACTATGTAAAATAGGGGATTATCAAGACTATATCTATAAAAACATACCAACTGCTACTGACTACTCTAGTGATAGAGAATTAGGTGCTTGGTATTTAAAGAAGAATACAGGTAAGGTTGTATTAGATGGTAGTGAAGATGACTGGTCTAGTGAAGAAGCATATACAGGATATTATCGTTTTAAAGTTGCACGTATATTGCCACTTCTTACAAGAGGAAATGATGGTTTTAATAATAGGTTTACACAAAGAGTAAGCCAACCACACGGAGATTACCAATACTTATATTTACAATCAAATAATGGGTATATACATATACAAATATTACAATCATTACTAACAAATGGTGATGTAAACACATTTAAAACTTGGTTAAGTACACATAACACAATAGTATATTATGTCCTAGCAACACCAACAATAACTGAAATAACTGATACTACATTAATAAATCAACTTAACGATATAGAATATGCTATGAGTAAAAAAGGACAAACAAACATAACACAAGTAAACAATGATAAACCATTTATAATAGATGCTTGAGCATTATTAGACGATATTGATTCTTAACGATGGTCGGTTTGATATTTTTAAATATTTTAAAAATGTATAAACTAAGTTTCTAACATTTAACAAAAAATTTTATAACTTTGGGAAAATTTTAATAATTTATTTAAAATAAATTTCATATATCTATGAAAGAAAAGAAAAACTCTTCTTTCATGGAAATGGATTGAATAAAAATAATTACAAATAATATTTTATTGCGTAATAAGAATAATTCATTTCTTATTACGCAATTTTTTTTATGGAAAGGAGAAAGATAAAAATGCCATATGGTAATCCAAATTTTATGAATCAATTATATAGACAAAAGGAAAATATTGAAAATATGATAAATCAATATACTGCCCCACAAGCTCCAGTACAAAATATTATTAATACAAGCGGAAATAGTGATATTGATTTAAAAATATTAAAAAATAATGAAGATATTTCTAATATTCTTGTAACTAAAAAAACTATATTTATAGATGAAAATAACTGTAAAATAGCTATAAAAGAAACAGATGGAACATTATCAAAAGTATATGATATTATTATTCCTAAGGATGAAAAAGATATAAGAATAGAAGAATTAGAAAATAAGGTAAGGGAATTGGAGGAAAGGGTAAATGATCAATCTACAAGGACTGCTATCACAAGTAATGATGTCAAATCAGCCACAACAAGCGCTACTAAGTCTGCTAAACCCGCAACAATTACAGGTTTTTAATCAAATTAATAATCAACCAAATCAAAAACAGGCTGAAGCTATTGCGCAAATGTGTAATCAAAAAGGTATAACAAAAGAACAATTTGTTCAAATGGTTAATTTAATTAATGGTAATAAAAACTAGAAATAGTTTTTTATTATATAAATATATTATAATTTAGAGAAAGGGAGGAAACATATGAACGATAGTACTGGAATGTCAGCTGCTGATGTTTTAGCATTAACAAGAAATAATGATGGTGGATTATTTGGTGGTTCAATGGGTATTTTCTCATTAATCATTATTTTTATCTTATTATTTGGCGGAAATGGTGGTTTCTGGGGTAATGGTACTGCTACAGCTTTAGGTCAAAGTGATTTACAAAATAGTTTATATTTTCAAAGTCAAGACAATGCGATTAGAAGCTTAGCTCAAGGTCAATGCGCAATTACTGATACTGTTTTAACTAACAATTATAACAATTTAGTTGCTATGAAAGATATTCAACAACAAGTAAGTAATTCAATTGCCGCAATTGGAAATTTAGTAACAACTGAAAATGCCGCTACAAGACAAATGATTCAAGATAATTATATTAGAGAATTAAGTGATAAACTTCAAACTACTAGAGATGCATTATCTAATGCTAATCAAACTGCTGTATTAACTGCAGCTGTACAAAATTCTACTGACACAATCTTAAATTCACAAGGTAGATATGTATTAAATCCACCTTGCTATACTGGTTGTGGATGTGGATCTTTATACTAATTAATAATTCCTTGCTCTAGGCAAGTTGACATAGAGGAGGGAATACCTCCTCTTTTTATTTTAAGGAAAGGAGAAATGATAATGAATTGTAGTTGTAATACAATGTATTGTTCAAGTGCAACAACAGATGATACCTATGTTAGATTAATTCCAAATATGAATGTAAAAACTTTAACAAATACAGATACTTATGGTCTTGTAATTTGCAGCAATGCAGGGGCAACCGCTAATAGACCAGTATTAATTACTACTGATTTAGGGGACATACCTGTTTTATGTAAAGCTGGTAATACTGTTTATGCAAATCAATTAAATACAAGAGTAAGATATTCTGTAATGTATGGTAATGAAAATGAAGATTATGAAAATGGACAATTTGTTATTCAAAATTGCATAAATCCTAGAAGCGCAATTAGTGCAATTCCGCCACAAAGTATTTAGAATATGGATAATCAAAGAAATATAAGTGCATTAGATTTAATGACTATTTTATTATCATATATATCATTACATTCATATGAAGAAAATGAATCTCAAAGTAAAAAACTAGATACAATTATTTTTGATATGGAAAATAAATTAGAATATCAAAATAGATTGTTAAATTGAATTTTAAGGAAGGTGGAGAAGATTGAAGATGGAATACAAGAATTATATAAATAAAATCTTAAATTCAGGAGATAAGGAAAAAATTGAAGAATTATCTGAGTATATGAATTATATTATAGATATGGTTGGAGAGAGAGAAAGAGAAAAAGTGGAAGAAAAATTATATGAAATTGCGGAAGGCAAAGTTTTAAATGAAGATATGGCTAGAGAAATAATTGAAAAAATGACTCCAATTGGAATGAAATGAAAATTAGAAGAAACTGAAACTGTTAGAAATGCTTATAATTATTCTGATATTAGACCTGTTGATTTTTGAATAGTTATGAATTCTGCAGCAAATGATTATGAAGATTTATTTAAAGATAATGTAGAATGATATGCTAAATTTAGTAAAGATTTTATTAAAGATGAAGATGCTATTGATGAAAAAGTATATTGTTATTTCATGAAGATACCAAAAAGATAGTAAATAATTTTACTATCTTTTATTTTTATTTGGACAAAATATAATCTTTTATTTAAATTAATTTTAATAAATATAAGAAGAACAAAAATGAAAATAAAAGGAGGAATTGAAAATATGAATTGAACAGAATTAGGTCAGTTTATTGGCAATTTAATTGTTATGTGTTTTGTTATTTATACAACAATTAAAGCAGGAATAAAAAAATATGGAAATTCAATTATATTTAATCAAGATAATAAAAAAACAGATGTTATGGAACATAATAAAACCAATTTACAAATACAAGAAAGATTAGACAATATAAGAGAATTATTAAATGCGGATTCTGCAAGAGTTCATTTAATTCATAATGGTTCACATTATTTATCTGGAGTTTCTTCCTTAAAAGTTAATTGTGCATGAGAAGCGCTAAAATATGGTATAAAATCATATCAAATAATGTTAAATGAAGTGCCAGTTACAATATCTGCTGCATTCATTGAAAAACTTTGAGAAAAAACTCTTATCAATTGTCCTGATTTAGAACATTGTATAAATTTACCAGAAAATATATATAAATTAGCTCCTTTTGCATCTATTGAAAAAGCAATAGGTAATCAAGCATTGTCTGCAATTTTATTATATGATGATGATCGTTCCCCAATAGGCTTTATTACTATTGGATATGAAAATAAAGATTCATTTATTGAAAATAATGCAGAATTATATAAATTAGCAACTTTTATAGAAGATAAATTACATGATTTAGTGGTTATAGACCAAGATACAAAAAAGAAAACAAAGAGTAGATAATACTACTCTTCTTTTATTATGGGCAAAAATAGATAAAACAAATTTTGTAAAATTTATATATTTATAGAAAGATTTCGAGATAAAAGGAGATGAAAAATATGGCTGTAACAATAAATTTATACCCGCCAATAACTGAAACATATGCTCCTGCTTTTTTAATTGGCTCAAGCAATATTAATAATAATAAATGTAAAATATATTTTACAATGTCAATGTTTAATGATTTAAGCGAAGTAAAAAATATTCAAGTAGCAGTTAGAAATGCATCAACTAATGTATCAGCATTAAATCCGGATTTGTATCCAAGTGAAATTAAATTAACAACAGCATTACAAGATGCTGATGGTAATTTTTATATAGAGATTAATCCTGCAGATATAATAAATGAGCAATTTATAATAGACCAATATTATAAGGTACAATTAAGATTTACTAGTACAGATGCATCAAATCCGCCAGCATATGAAGTTCAAGCAATAGATAGTTGGTTAAATGCAAATCAAGCATATTTTAGTGAATGGTCAAAAGTAACTATTGCAAGAGGAATTTCAGTACCAACTATTTCATTAAGAGATTATACTGAAGGAGCAACAACAGAAATCTATTCTACTATTGCAAACACTCAAGTGGTAGGAAAATTATTATTTGCAGATGAAAATGAAACAGAAGTATTAAAACAGTATAGAGTTATTTTATACGATGATTTAGACCGCGAATTAATAGATAGCGGAATTATTTATACAGATATTAATGAATTTGATTATACTTTTAATTATCTAATGCAAGAGGAACATATATATTCTTTTACATTAGAATATACAACACAAAATTTATTTACAGGTAGAGCAACATATTATATTGAGGTTCTTCCTTCGACAGAAACTAACCCTAATATCGCAATAACTGCGGCAATGGAAGAAGAAAATGCTAGAGCTAGCATAAACATTTCTCGAGCTGCCGCCGCAGGTAGTTATACAGGTCAAGTAGTTATTCGTAGAACAGATAGTAAATCTAATTTTACTATATATGATGATATGCAAACATGGACTTTAGATAATGTTAGTTCTATTAATATAGATTGATATGATTATACTATTGAAAGTGGTATATGATATAAATATGCAGTTCAAGGTATTACTACATCAGGTAATCGTATGCCTATGACAGAAATAGCTAATCCTATTATGGTTATATTTGACCATGCTTATTTAACTATTGCAGATAAACAATTAAAAATAAAATTTAATCCTTCAATATCTAGTTTTAGAAAAACAATTAGTGATACTAAAATAGATACAATAGGAAGTAAATATCCTATTATTAAAAGAAATGGATATATGGACTATGCTCAATTTCCTATTAGTGGCTTAATTGCAACAGCAATGGATGAAGATGGTTTATTTGAAACAAAAGATAGTTTATATGGTGAAAATAAAACTTTATATGCTAATTATAATACAACTGCGGAAATACCTGATTATAGAGATTTAGTATATGAAAAATTCTTTAGAGATAAAGTTATTAATTTCTTATATTCAGATGAGGCTAAATTATATCGTAGTCCAACTGAAGGAAATATTTTAATTAGATTAACAGATATTCAATTTCAACCTAATCAAACTCTAGGTAGAAGACTATGGAGTTTTAGCGGCAATGCTTATGAAATTGATGAATGTAGTTTAAATAATTATGAAAAATATGGTATTATAGAAAAAGAAAAAACATTGAATACTATTACAAGTATTTATACTCCTATAAAAAGAATTGTTATTATTAATAATGTAGATGAGTTCCCTGCAGAAGGCAAAACAGATGTTTTATATATTTATGATAAACAATTATATATTTGGAACTCAACAAGTAATAAGTATATATTAATTTCAGTTCCTTATTGGAATGAAACTTTAGCAGATCCAGAAATTACACCTGCTCAAGTAAGTACATTATCAAGAAACTTATTATATACAAATGGAACATCATTATTACAATGGAACAGTAATACTGATGATTTAGATTTAATATCTGAACCTGAATATAATACAGATTACTTAGATGGAGCTGAGTAGTATGATAGCTAGACAATATCCTTATTTAAGTGACAATGAATTTTTATTAGAGATAGATACACAACATTTACAAAAACAATATATAAAATTAGTATTATTAGATTGAGATGAAAGACCTATTCAAGAGATACAAGGGATGGCAACTGGCGGTAGTATTTCAATTAATGGAAATTCTGCTGTCCGCAGAACTTGTAGTTTAAACATGGTTATTATAGATCCAAAAGATTATGCAATAACTAAAACAAGTAATTTAATATCAATAGGTAAAAAAGTATATTTAGAAGTTGGTATAAGTAATAATACTAATAGATATACTGATTATCCAATTATATGATTTCCGCAAGGAATTTTTGTTTTTACCTCTTGTTCATCTAGTTCTAGTGCTGGACAAGCTCCATCATTATCTTTACAAATGAAAGATAAAATGTGTTTATTAAATGGAGAGTGCGGCGGAACTATTACTTCAAGTATTCAGTTAGATAAAATGGATACAATAGATGAAAATGGAGAATGAGTAACTGTTCAACCTACAATTAGTAGGATTATTATGGAAGCAGTTAATCATTTAGGCGGAGAACAAATAGGTAGAATAATAATTAGTGATATTGATGAAAGAATAAAAACAGTAATGAGATGGGTTGGATCTAGTCCAGTCTATTGGGTTACTCAAGGTGGAGTTAATATTTTAACAACAAATAAAGCTAATTGAGGCGGAGATACTAGCAAGGTATATGAATATGGTGATGATATTGGTTTTATATATAATGATTTTATATATACAAGTGATTTAATTATTAATCCTGGTGATAATATATGCACAGGGATTTTAGATAAAATAAAAACATTTTTAGGTAATTTTGAATATTTTTATGATATATGAGGTAACTTTGTATTTCAAGAAATAAAAAATTACTTAAATACTACACAAGCGACTATTGAATTAGATAATTTAAAAAATAGTGATTATTTAGTTGATATGTCTAAAGGTAAATCTGTATATGATTTTACTAATTCTCCATTAGTAACTTCATATGGAAATACTCCTCAATATACAAGAATAAAAAATGATTTTGTAATATGGGGAACTAGAACAGATTCAAAAGATATAAAACATAGTATTAGATATCATTTAGCTGTTGATAAAAAACCAAAAACAGGAAATGTTTATGATGTATATGTTTATTATGATGAGGAAGAAAATTTAAAAAAAGCAAAAATGCCTTTAAAATATGAAAGTATTAATGAGTTCCCTGAAAAAGGAATAGTTGGATTATTTTACTTAGATGAAAGTAATGGTAATGTATATTGCTGAAATGCGGAAACGCTAGATTATGAAATTTCAACTTTAGGTGAAATGAAGAAAATTCTCACTACAGATTGAAGAACTGAGCTTTATCTTCAAGGAGCTGCCGCAGAACCTTTAGGATTACAAACTAATCCTTATTATGCGGAACTCGAAGCGGAATGACCTAAATTATATAATATTGCAGCACAACAAGTTTCAGGACAAGACTATTATGCAGGAGCATTTTATGATGAAGTGCTTGGATATCCTTGGGATGTTGATTATTGGTTAGATTTTATCGACAGTCAAGAAGCTATTAGCGAGCTTAATGTCGACTTGATCGGCCGCCGCAGTTTAAGTGAAAATAAAGATGAATATAATTGTGTATTTGAGCAAGAAGTACCTGATTATATTTTAATAGAAACACAACAACCTGATACAGAAGAAAAAAGAGAGGAATGTATAGCTAGAAATCAAGACTATATTCAAGTAGACCCAAATATCTATAATAACTTAGCTATTGGAGGTTTACGTAATAGTTGTTTTGAAAGAGTAAAAAATGCTCTATATGATTATACAAGTTATAACAATTCAATTTCAATAGGTTGCGTACCAATATATCATTTAGAACCTAATACTAGAATTACAGTATCTAATAAAGAAAATGATATATATGGAGATTTTATGATTAATTCAATTTCATTACCTCTTGCTACAAGTGGAACTATGAATATATCTGCAGTAAAATGTACTGAAAAATTGTAATAAAAAAGACACTCTTTTTATAAGAGTGTTCTTTTATTTTGCTTTAAAATTTGGCAGGAAATTAATTAAAAATAACCTTGACGATAAAATTATCATAAGTCTTAAAATTTTTAATTTTAGTCCCAATTTATTTCAGTTTCTATATCATGGCTATGTGCGTAACCAATGCAAATTGCATCTGCAATATCATCATTAACATCTAAATTATAATTTTCTTTAACAAATTGAATATCTTTACTTTTTAATACTGTACGAGTTTGACCTCTGCCAGTTTTGATTCCAATTTTTGACCTCCATGAGCTAGGATAAATTAATTCTAGCTCTTGTTTTTTATTGAATTCATATAAAGTATGCGCAATTACCCCTTGTAATCACATAAGCGCTCTATGTGTTTTTAAGTTAGATGGTCCACTTTCTGGGCGCACTTCTTCCGCGATTATTTTGTCTATATCTTTATGTTTGTTTAATATATCATTAAAACCATTTTTCATAACATCTATACGAGTAAGCAAATTAGTTGACGAAGATGTGATACAACCATAATCAACTAACAATCCATCTTGAAATACTGCTCAACCGCTAGAATGAGTAGATAAATCTAGACTAAGAATTTTCATTCTTGTCACCTCTCTTTATATCTACATTATACAAAAAATTTTAATTTAACGCAATAAAAAAGAAGTAGATTAACTCTACTTTTTAAATTTTTTAACAACTTCTACAAAAGCTATATTATATTTATTATTCTCAGTTAAAGTTAACATACGGTTAAAATCAACATCTCAAGTTTCGCCAGGATTAGGCACTCTACCTAATGTTGCGTCACGAATTGATTTAGCTTTGTATGAAGGTAATGCTTTAACTGTATACATATATTCTCTGTCTTGAACATATGAACTTTTTCTTAATACAAATAATTCATTTCATCTATCTTTTTTAGGTATATATTTAAAATCTTTGGGGATATGATTATATATATCTTCAATAGGTATATTTTGCATATCAAAATCTACCATATAACAATTCTTTTTATCTTCTAATCCTATTTCATTAAATACTGGACATGGAGTAACTATTACTGGAACTCCCATAGATAAAGCCTCAACAACAGAATAACAATAGCCTTCGCTATCTGATAACTGGACTAAGTAATCAGCATTTTTTATGTATCCATTTATATCTAATCTGGGTTTCATATATACGATATTGGGATTATCAATAGCATTTGTATCAGTAGTAAATACAGTTCATAAATAAGGTATACCCGCATCATCAAGAGCTTTAGCTAATTTTATCATACGTTCTTTACCTTTTTCTCTTGATAAACGAGTGGCGGAAACGAGATTTAAAATACGCTTAGGTTCATCTAAAGCTAGTGGGTTATAGCATAACTCACATTTTACTCCCATTAATTCAGAAAAACTTTTACAAGCCTGTTCACTTACTCCAATATATTTAGTAATTTTTCTACTAATAACAGGTCTAAAATTAGGGTTCTTTTTCATTAATGATTGATAGTCTGCATGAATTACAAAATAATAATCTTCAGCTTCAACATTATCAATAATATCCATACCATAATTGAAAAATGCTTTTTTACATTTTATTTTTTGACCTGTATATTGAATACATTTAGCATACTTTTGTAAACGTTCAAGTTGTTCTTTTTCTGCTCGTTGATATACAATAGTAATGTCATAATCTTTATATTTTTTTATTAGATAATACAAGAAGGTTTCTGTTCCACCAATAAAATTAAGATATGAAAAATAATACATATTAGTTAATTCTATCATACTACTCTCCTCCATTATATATTTCTAATTTAAAATTTGGGTCTTTTTGTTGCTCTGCGGCAATCCACAAATCCGCGTATTCTCTATCATAAACTCAATTTTGTTTTCCTCCAGCTCAATGATATATTTTAAAATGAGGATGTGTTTTCGTAAAAGGAGATGAATTATATTGATTACTGATAAATAAAATATTATCTTTAAATACTGCGTTGATAGTATCTTGATCTGGATAATATAATTTATTTTCATTAACAAATTCATCTAATTCTTTAACTTTATTATCTTCTCTTATTTTTTGTAAATTAAATAAAATGACGCCACTGTTGATATAGTTATATTTATCTACAGGAATATTAGGTGTCATTAGATTAGTTTTAGCTCCTTCATCAATAATTCCCGCAGCATAATAATTAGATAAATCTATATCTCATAATTCATCTATATTATCTTTAACAATTAAATCAGTATCTAAATATAATACTTTATCTTCAGGAATTAATAAAGCAAGATATAATCTTATTAATGACGCTTTTGAATATCCTGTATTATAATTTTCTCCATTAGGATTTAAACAATTAAGTTTATTTATATTGATATATTCAATATTTATAAAAGGTAAATTTAATTCATCATCTTCTATAAATAGATATAATTTTCTATAATAATTATTACGAGTATAAGCATATAATCAAGTATATAAATATTGATAATAATTTTTAGTACATGATAATGCTATTACTTGTTTTTTATTTGACCACCAACCATATGCTATGTCTGATTGACTCCCTTCTCGAGGAAAATTATAGAAATATGGCGCAAAATCTATTCTACCTAGCTTAGGATTTCTTTTATCTCACATTTCCGCACAAAAATCATTATCTTCGCCATTTTGTCTGTCATTAAAGCGGTAGTCTCCAATAATGCGCTTAGAGAACATTGCTTGCCATACAGTACCAGAACCGAAAGCTCCTAACGGATTTGCATTACTTCTTATTTTAAATTGAATAATATCCATATCATCTGTTACCATACAATCAAGAACTAAATCAATAGCATTTTTTTCTGCCAACCAATCGTCGCCGTCAATAAACCAAATATAATCTGCTGCGGACGCATCCAAACCCGCGTTTCTTGCTCCTCCAGGTGAGCCGGCCGCGCACTCAATAATTTGATAATTTCAATCGCTATTGTCCATTTCTTTAATAATTATATCTTTTGTATTATCAGTGCAATTATCACAAACAAAAATAATTTTTCTTTTTGCATTAGTCTTATTTTCTTGTGCTTTTAAAGACCTTAAACAAGGTTTAATATATTTTTCTAAATTATGACATGGAATAATTATATCAACAGAAGGTGATATTGTTTTATTACTTATTTCTTGTCATTTTTCATTTAATATAGTATTTTTCTTTATATAATAAGCATAGATTTGATTTCCCATAAATAATTTTAATTCAGGGTATCTTGTTTTCATATTTTGTTTTGTTAAATCTGGTTGTTTATGAATTTCATATATATTTCCATCAACTTCTTCTTGCGGCAATTCATATGGAATTGCAACAATTATTTGTTTACATTTAGTTAATAAATATTTTAATACAGTTTTTGCTTCTAATATAGATAAATGTTCTAATACATCTCCCATAATAATTAAATCATAAGAATTATCTATTTTAAAATTTTTTATATCTTCATTATATACATTAGTATATAATGTTTTTAAATTATGATTTTCAATGTTTGGTGCTCAAGCCTCAACAGCATCTATATTATTAAAATAACCATTTAATAATTTTGCGTAAGTACCATTGCCCGCACCTATATCTAAAACTCTATCTGTTGGAGAAAAAGTTTCTTTTATATATTCAATTATTTGTTTTTTATAAATTGTATAGCTTCCTGCATTATCCATAGACACTTCTCCTTTTTATTATTATAATCTAAATTTTTTATTCCATCAAAAAAGACTTAGATTATTCATCTAAGTCTTTAGTTTTTTTATCTACAATATTTGCTAATAATGTTTTTATATTCACACCTAAACTATCTTCAGCTACTTTTAATACTTTGTCTATTTTTTGAGTATTGTTTTCAATTAATTTAGTAGATTGGTCACCATACATAGTAATATTATCTACATTAGCTAATGGAGCAGAAACTTCTTTTGCAACTTGTGGTAATGCAGTCATAATCATTTCAATAACTGATGCTTCACCCATTTTCTTTTGAGCTTCAGCTTTTTTCTCAATACCTTCAGCTTCTGCTAATGCTTTAGCTTTAACACCAAATGCTTCAGCTTCAAGAATAGCTCTTTTACCTTCAGCTTCAGCAAGCAACTTAGCTTTAATACCTTCAGCCTCTCTTATGTTTGCTTCTTTCTCAGCTTCTGCACGAGCAATTCTAGCTTGTGCCTCTGCCTCTGCCGCCTTTATTGCACGAGTCTTATCAACTTCTGCTTGAACTTCTGCAGCATATTTTTCTGCATCTGCTTGTTTTTTGATTTCAGCTTCAAGTTCTTGTTCTTTTAATGAAACTTCTCTTTGCTTTAATAAAGTAATTTTTTCAGTTTTTGCAACTTGAGCATCTACTTCATTTTCATTAATAGTTTTTTGTTGAATTGCTTTTTGAATATTATATGCGGCATCTGCATCTGCTTTTTTTCTATCTTGTTCAATTTGGAACTCCGCCTTTTTAATTGCTAGATTTTTTTGTTGTTCTGCAATTTTAGTATCTGCGGCAGCACGTGCACGCGCACCTTCTTCATCAGCAACTGCTTCCGCAATTTTAATTTCTTTATTAGCTTGTGCTTTTGCAATTTTAGCATTTTTTTGGATTTGTGCTAAATTATCAACACCTAGATTTACAATAGCATCATTCTCATCTGTTACATTTTGAACATTTAAATTTACTATTTCAAGACCTAATTTTGCTATGTCATCAGTGGCATTTTCTTGTATCTTTTGTGAAAATAATTGTTTATTATTAACTAAATCAGTTAATTTCATTTGTCCTATTATCTCACGCATATTACCTTCAAGAATTTGTTGAACATTATTTGCAATATCTTTTGTTGTTTGATTTAAGAAATGCTTAGCTGCAATTTGTATTAATTCATTATTTGTTGAAATTCTTACATTTGCAACAGCATCAACATCAACATTAATAAAATCATTTGTTGGAACTTTATTTGCTCTAACGTCTATTTGAATAAGTTTTAAAGGTATTTTATCTATTCTTTCAAAGAATGGTATTCTAAATGCGGCCTTGCCTGTAATAACTCTAGGCTCTTTCTTAATACCAGATATTAAAAATACCATATCGGGTGGGCATTTTACATAACTAACAGCAATTAAAATTCCCACTAAAATAATTACTGCTATAATAATTCCTAATAAAATAAAACTCATTTTTTAATCTCCCTTTCTTTTTTATTTTATTGACCAGTAGAACCAAATCCGCCTGAACCTCTTTCTGTTTCTGTTAATGAACCAGTAACTTCAAATGTAATAGGACAATAAGGAATAACTACTAATTGAGCAATACGCATTTGAGGACTTATTACTCTATCTTCAGTAGAATCGTTATGAAGAGCAACAATTATTTCTCCTCGATAATCTGAATCAACAACGCCTACACAGTTTGCTGGACGAAGTCCTTGATTTGTAGCAATTCCACTTCTTGCAAAAATTGCTCCAAAAGTTGCTTCTGGTAATTCCATACTTAATCCAGTTGTAATTTTTCTAGTTTCTCCTGCGGGGATTGTAACGTCTTCACTTATTGCGGCATATAAATCATAACCTGCAGCAGCATCACTTCCGTGTGTAGGTTCAACTGATTCAGGATTTAATCTTCTATATTTAACAATTGTTGTTTCTACGCCCATTAAAATGCACTCCCCTCTGTATAAACAACTTCTGTTGTGCCTTCAGGGTCTTTTTCATTAGTAAATGATTTTACTAATGTAACTTTCCACCATTCTTCTCCAGTTTTTTTATTTTCTTTATATTGAGAAGAATGTTTTTTTAATGTGTAATATTTGCTATCTTTTGCATTTTCAATTAATTCAGTAACTTCATCCTCAGAGCTAACTCTATATGTTTCAGAAGTTTCTAATAAATATTTCATATATAAACCTTCTTTCTTTTATTATATAAACTCTATTTCAAAAGGACATTTAGTATTATATTTTGCCATAAACATACTTTCTATTCTAGTTTTTATTTTTTCATTAAAATTTTTATTTCCTTTTAATTTTATGTTATTGCATTGGCAACTATCTCCTAATTCACAAATTAATTCAGGAAGGTTTTTAGTTGATGTTTTTAATGTATTAACAATATTATTTCCATCAATAACATAAATATTATGAGCAAGGGTAAAATTTTTAGTTTCCGCTAAAATAAACATATAATTAACCTCCTATAATTCAATAACAGCTTGTTCATATGGGAAGAAATAATAACAGAAACTTTCTTTATCTATTGATAACCAAATTTCAATACCATCTTTAGCATCAGTTAATTCAATAGACTTAATAACACCTCTGTTTGGAAGAATTTCATTAATTAAAGTGGTTTGAATACGTTCACCCATAAAACCTACGCAAATATCATAGTATTGACCTAATCTATTTACATTTCTATGAAATACAGTATAGTCTTTTCTTTCATTACATAATAACATATAATATTTATTATTTGTATCTTTAATGAAATCTTCAACTAATTTAATCTTTTGTAAAAGTTCTTCTTCTGAAAGAGGCTCTATTTGTTGTTCTACTATTGTTTTATTTATATCATTTAAAGTTCCCATAACAACTGTAGATTCTTTTTTCTCTTTATTCTTGTTTCTCTTGAATTTCATTGTTTTCATTTTCTCCTTTCATTTGTTCATATGCCATAAATAATGGACACATTCCCTCAAAATGGTCTAATTCATGTTGAACAATAAAACTCCCATTTCCACCTTCAGCATATTCAATAGCATCTCCATTTTCATTATATGCGGAAATCCATACCTTTTGGGCGCGAATACCCTCAATAAAAATGCCAGGTACAGAAAGACAACCTTCTTGCATTTTATGCTGACCTCTTGAGCGCGTAACTACCGGGTTAATTAAAATATGAATTCCATCCCAATTGATAGCGCATATACGTAAAGGAAAACCTAGCTGAATTGCAGAAAGACCTGCGCCGCCGCTATCTTTTACAGTATCAATTATATCAGTAATTAAGTTTTGAATAAATTCAGATTTAATTTCTTCTATTTTTACTTCTTTACTTTTTTGCATTAAAGTTTCTTTATCTTCGGGATATTTTAATATTTTTCTAACCATAGTTATTTGCCTTCTTTCTTATGTATATAAATATTATAATTTATTTTTTTATTTTTTTCAAAGTATATTCATTGTACTTATTATATCTTGTATGAACATCTTTTAATTCTTCTGCAGTTCAATCTTTGGTTAGTGCATCATAAAAGCCACAAGGTGCATATTCAGGGCAGCCTCCGCATCTAATACATTGTGGTACACAAGCCCAGAAAATATCTTCATCATATTCTCTAATTGCTTCAATAACAGATTGTCAATATGCTCTTGTAGTAGGATCCGCACATGTGCATAATCTTTTATATGAAATATTTAGTATTGCTTGAATATTAGCTTCCATTTCCATTGGAACAGTATCCATTTGGCTACGTTGACTACGGTCTTTTACTACTGTTCTATCTGCTCTTTGTGTACCAACTCATTTTTCTACTCCTTCATGATGTCTAACAAAATGAGTAGATATTGCATATGGAATTTCATCTCATTTTCAACTAATTGTTCCACGTCTAATTGGACTATGTTCACATATTAATAATTTTCTCTTTCATTCATGAGAAGGTTCTTTATCTCCTGCCTCTTTTGAAATAGTTGTCATACAGGCTGATTTAATTTTTTTTCAATTAATATTAAAATCTGTAATTCTAGTTGTTGTATTGTATTTTTTAACCGGTGCTTCTTCTGTTTCAACTTTTGCTTGACCTTCTTTAAAATTAGCTTCTATTCCAGTATATTGATTTCTATATGGGAATAAAACTGTTTCTAATTCAGTCATATCATTAATTTCTTTTACAATTGTTTTTTCTGGTGTAATAATCTTTATTTCGTACATAAAATAATTTGCCTACTTTCTTTTTGTTAATTTTTTGTCTCCAAATGTTTCTAGTTCTGGAGTAATTTTATATATATTTCCTTTATCATCAAAATCTACATCAACTCATCAACATGATTTATCATTTGCCAATCCCATACTGCGGCAATAAGGAGTTAAATCTTCTAAGCAGCTAGTTTGGAAACAATGAGTTTTATCTTGTTTCATATAGAAGCTTTGATGAATATGCCCTGTTTGTAAAATATCAGGTCTTTCTTCTATAGGGATAGTATCTAAATATTTTTGTAATTTATATGATTTTGCATATGCACCGCCGCCAGAACCATGAAATAATCTTATTTTTAATTTGCCAATTTTTAAATCAGCTACATCTGGGCCTAAGTAAACTATATCTTCTCTTTGTTGAGCTATTGATTTTACAATTTCACTTCCCGCGCTTTTGTACCATCAATCATCATGATTTCCTTGAATAACATAGGTTTTCCCACTAAAACTAGGATACTTATTAGCACAATAGTCTACTTGTCCTTCATATGAAATTTCTTTTAATTCATACATTTGTTCTGGACGACTTGATTTTAACCCATCAGTAAAATCCCCTGAATGAAGGATATGTTGAATTCCTCTTGTCTCTGCTTTATCATATAAATATCTTAAAATATCTAATCTATCATATTTTGAACATAAATGCGTATCACTAATTAATAATAATCTTAAATGTTCTAAATTATATGGTAATTCATATATATCTTGATTTTGAACAGGTGTTTTTCTAATAACAACCTCTCCATTTACATAATCAATATTATAGCCATTTTCTTTCATTATCATTATTAAACCTGCAATTTCATAATCTTTTAATTCTAATTTTTCACAGATTTCAATAAAAGATTTTTTCTTTTTTGCCATGTAATAAATTTTATCACATATTTCTTTATTTTCCATATAATTCTCCTCCAATAGAAAAAGAGGTTAAATTATTTAATTATTTATAATTTAACCTCCTAACTTTTATTTATTTCTGAATAATAATGCTGTATATAAAATTGCTGCTCCAAGCCATTGTAATGAAACAGGTCAATTTCCTTTTGTATAAATATTTACAGCTAAACTTCCACTTGCTCCTATTACCATTAAAGCTGGGAAGAATATTCTTAAAAAATTAATCATTTTCTATAGCCCCCGTCTTCATATTTATAATATTTTGATTGCGGCTACCGCGCCATTTCAATGTTATATCTCGTTCTTGAAGTATAAACGGGCCTTCAATCAAATAATCTATAGTTGTTAATATTTCCCCAACTCCAATTAAATTAGTATCTTCTCTTAATTGAGATAAAGTATACCCTGTCCATAAACAGATTTTAATATCTGGGAATTTATTTTTTACTACTTTTAATAGTAATTTTATGAACTCTCTTTTATCATAAGTATCTAAAGGTTCTCCACCTAAAATACTTAAATTTCTTTGTATTCCATTTGCAGAAATTAATTCAATAATATGATTTATTAAATCATTTCAATCTCAAGGTTTTCCGCCATTTGGATTTCAAGTTTCTGGATTATGACATCCCTGACAATGAAAAGGACAGCCTTGAAGGAATAAACTAACGCTTACTCCTTCCCCATTGACGAAATCATTACTATTAATACCTGCAACCCTAATCATTTCAATTCTCCAATTTTTTAGAATGTTTATATCTTTGTTCAGTCTCTTGTTGTTTTCCTTTATTAAATGCAGTTTTATAATCTCCTGTTAAATATCCTGTAACGCGTCTAAGTTGTTGAATATGCTCGCTTCCGCACATTGGACATTTATCATTAAATTCATCTGTATATCCACAATCTAAACAAGTATCATTTGGAACATTAATTGCAAAATAAGGAATATCTTTATCCATAGCATAATTAACTATTTCTTCAAGAGCATCTAAATTATGTTTAACGCCGCCCTCTAGTTCTACATATGTAATACATCCAGCATTACTATATCCAGTTAACTGTGCCTCAATATCTATTTTTTCAAATGGACTCATTTCTTTCCATACTGGAACGTGAATACTATTAGTGAAATAATCTCTATCACTAACATTAGGAATAATTCCATATTGTTTTTTAAATTTTTTCATTGATGTATAACACATATTCTCAGCAGGAGTATAATAAACACCAATGTTTAAATGTAAATCTTTTTTAAATTGTGCGCATCTATCTTTAAATAGTTGCTCAATTCTTTTAGCTAACTCCATACCTTCTTCTGTTGTATGGTCTTTACCAATTAATATTTGTAATGTTTCTGCTAAACCTATTTGGCCTATAACAAGAGTTCCATGTTTCATAGCACTTTCAACTGTTTTGCCATCATAGCCAAGCATAATATTGTTTTCATACATAAACTTAGCAGATTCAGGTGATTGATTAATAATCCAATTATATCTTTCTACTAACATATCTTTTGCTTCATATATTTTTTTATCAAGCAATTCCATAAAAGCTTCAATGTCTTTATTAGCTTCCATAGCTAAAGTTGGCATTACAATAGTAACAGGACAAATGTTTCCGCGGCCATCCTTAGTTTGAGGATTTACACCTGGATCAGCGTTTATATCACTTCCGTTATAGGTTCTACACGTTTTTTCCTTATGTTACCATAAGCACTGACTATATCTTCTGCCTTGCGGCAGCCTTCTGCTTCGAGCTGGTGCTTATCTCCAGCCCTACTCCCTTACATTCATCAGGGATAGTCGATACACTTTATTTTAAAATTTCAATAATATAACCTTCAATTTGAGGTCTTTCACCTTTTGCTATCTTAGCAATTATTTGTCTACTAGGTAATTCAGGCATCTCTCTTTCTACTTCTCTATAACTTTTAAATATTTTAATTTCATTAGTAAGAAGTATTGTAATTTTAATTTGAGTTCCTTTTCTTCTAATATTTGTAGATACTGTATATTCATTAGTATAATCATCATTTTCATAAGCAATTAATCATTCATCTCTAAATAATTTTTTAATTTCATGATTACATCTTCTTGAAATGAACTGATGATTATTTTCATTAAAGAATTGTTGCATTTCAGATTGACTTCCAAAATGATATTCTTCATTAGTATTTATATTTTTACATTTAACTCCAGTAGCATTTGGATTGTTAGCTCCTAATTTTGAAGCTCTTATTTTTTCACTTATTGTAGCAAGTTCTTCTTTAGTCTTACTCTGATAAGTATTTCCGCCACTTTTATTTGTAGCATCTGTTTCATTGTAACCATTCTCAATACTGTTATAATATCTAATCCAATACTGTTCCTTTTGAGTTAATTCTTCTTGAGTTTCTGCAGTATCTATTATTTCTGCTTTAAAATTATCTACTCCATAATATCTTAATGCTCTTGCAAAATGAGTATCAATAATATTATTTAAAGCATCGTTTTTATGTCTATTAAATCTTTCTTCTAAAGTTCTTATTGTTTGTCCAATATAAACTTTATTATTTTTTAAATTTGTTATTTTATAAACTATCATAATAAAATCTCCTTTTCTTTTTCACCAATATATGAAAAATTGTACGGTACATTTTATTAATTTTGTTCATTTTTTTATTGAAATTTTAAAATCTTAGCACGGTCTCATCCTATCTTTAGGACCTAACCGTTAGCGGCGTTTCCGCCACACCCATTAAGCATGGTTCAAAAGGTTTTAGATGAGCTGTAGTTTACACTTACCCATCGTTGAAACATATGTTTTAGGGTCGTTAACATCATATCCAGCATTAACTGACCAATCTACATTAACATAATTAGGATATAATCTTTGTGCTGTTGATTTAAGAGCTAATTTAAATAAATCATAATTAGGGTCTCCAGGTTTGCGGTTAACTCCTTTCATGCATTGAAATATACCACATGGGAATATTGGAGTTTTTCTAACTTTACCCACACCTTCAATAGAACCTTCTAATAATGCTTTTGTAACCATTCTACCTTCAGGTAAAGTACAAGTACCATAATTAATTGAAGTAAATGGTAATTGATTGCCACTTCTACTTTGTAAAGTGTTTAAGTTATGATACATACCTTGAACAGCTTGCATTAATTCTTTTTCTGTTTTATTAAGTGCATACTTATAAACTTTTGGGAATTGTTTATAAAAGTCTGCGTCGATAGGTAATTCATCTGATTCTTGTCTTAAATCACTTTCTTCGATATATTCCATACCTTCATTAAAATGTTTTTTAAATGATAATCTAACATATGGAACCATAGTCCAGTCTAAATGACTTGCACTAACTCCGCCAAATTGTTGTAGGGATTGTAACTGAAATAATACTGCTACTAATTGAAATGCTGTATTTATAGAACGGGCTGGTCTTACATCTGTTTGTCTAGTATTAAAACCTTCTGCTAATAATTTATCAAAAGGTACTGTTAAACAATTGTGCATACCAACTGCATATGCATCTAAATCATGAATATAGATTTCATTATTTAAATGATTTTCTCTTGCCATAGGTGATACAATATAATTAAGAGCATAATCTTTCATAAGTTCGCTTCTTGCTTCACCCATGCGGCCGCCGAATGAATACTCATCAACATTAGCATTTTGATTTTGAACATCAGAAGCTTCAATTTTCTCTTTAATATTTTGCATCAATTTACTATTAGCATTTCTAATTTTTGTTCTTTCTTCTCTATAAAGAATATAATTTTTAGCGACATCTTTTCTTTTTGTTGACATTAAACCTTTTTCAACAAGGTCTTGAATTTCTTCAATTCCAGGTGTTTCATCAACATCTAAAAAATATCCTTCAATATAACTAGCTATATTTTCAGCCTTTTCTCTTGCATAATCGGTAATTTCACCATCTACGTCTTGAAATGCGGCAAGAATCGCATTTTGAATCTTAGTTGCATCAAATGGAACTATACGTCCATCTCTTTTAATAACATTCATTATTAATCCTCCTCAGTATTTAATTATTTCGAGTTGGTTATAACTCTATTTATATATGAAAAGTTTTTTTAATAGATGAATCTAATCTGCTTAAGCAGCTATGCTCTTTTAAAAATAAATAAAAATTTTCTAAATTTACATTATTTCCATTATAGTAAGTATAAAAATCAAAATCTAAATCTACATTAAAGTCTTTTGAATCACTTAAAAAACGTCTGCATATCTCTTCACAATTTGGTTTATCTTCTCGATTTAAAGAGCGCATTAAACGAGTTTTATCTTCGCAAGCAATGAGAATAGGAGTAATATCTAAATTATTATCTTGTAATAAACACTCTAATGCATGGATATTAAATACTCCTATATTAATATTATTTTCTTTTAAATCATCTCTTGCTGTACCATAAAATCAATTATTAAAACTTGTTGCTTCTAACATTGTTCCATCTAAAACTTTTAGTCCAAACTCTTCTTCTGTTAGAAAATGATAATTTACATCTTCTTTTTCATATTCTCTTTTTGGTCTTGTTGTTGTAGTAATAATTTTATTAAAACCAGTTTTATTAACTATATAATTTAATAAAGTATCTTTACCACATCCGCTAGGGCCAAAAAGGGCAATAACTTTTATTTTATTCATTATTACCGCCCTTTCTATCATGTCTTAATTGCATATTTCCCTTTTCATCTATTTGTTCAATTAAATATATTTGATGTGTTTGTGTCTTTGTATAGGTCTTAGCTACAAAAGTATCATCTCTTCTAAATCCAGTTATCATTAATTTTGTTCCTCTTGTGAACCAGCCTTTTTCTATAACATGTTTTGTTCCATCTGCTTGAAGTTCACTTATTTGTCTATTATACATAGCAAAATAATCTTTAGTAAATTTAATTGGAACAATACCATCTGGAGTTAATAAAGTGACACTATTTTTTGTATCATTTTTATTAATAACAGTTCCTACTATTTTAAATGTTTTAAAAATAGGAATTTCTTTACCATTTCTTTTAAACATTTGATCGACTTGCGGATTAGGGGATAAATTAAAGAAATCTGTTAGTCCATATTTTAAATTATTTACATGAGATAATTCATGTTCATGATAATAGAAACATAAAGCTTCCATCTCCCATGCAGATAAATTGCCTTGTGCATATTTATCTCATGCTTCTTTAAATAATAAAATATTAAACTTTTTAAGCATTTCCGCTTGATGTTCTTGTATATATGTGCGGGCTTCCGCCATTACATCTTGATAAATTTTATCCCATCTTGTTTGCAATATACAAGTTAATCCATTAATTACTTCTAATTGGTCTATATCAAAATTTGCATTATAAAATGTTTCACATACATTATTAAATACATAATATTTTCCAACTTTTTGATTTGCTTTTAAATATCTATTAAATTTAAAAGTTTTCTTTTGGAACTCTAATTCTTCAGGAATTAAATCATGTTCTAATAATCCATTAAAATTTTGTAATGTTAATCTTTTCTTTGCATCGCAAGTTTTACTTAAATAATATGTCATTGTCCAAAAACGTGGTTCTACATTTGCGGCAGCAGCATATTGTTTATCTACTTTATCAAAAGCTCCTGCTTTAATCAAACTAATCATTGCACTTTTATTTAATGGACATCTATTAATAAAATCTGCTATTCCAATATATGGACGTCCGTTTTTAATTTGTTCTATAATAGGCCCACCAATATTACTTAATGCCTTCATACCAAATAAAATTTCATTATTATCTACATCTGGCTCAAAACTATAATCAGATTTATTAATATCAACTAAACTAACTTTAATTCCTTTACTTATAATATCACTTAATGCTTTTGCAATTTTACTATAATCTGTTGTTTTTTCTTTCTTTTCTACAATATATCCATCTTCATCTTCTTCAAAATCGCTATCTTCTTCTAAACTTCCGCTATTAACTATTAAACATGCGGTATTCCAATATATTGGGTTCCATCTTGTTGCTACATACATAGTTTGAAAACCTATAAAACTATATGCTAATGCGTGAATAATTGAGAATGAATATCCCATTTGAGGACCAACTCCGCAAGTTCAAACATAATGGCCTAAACAAGGACTTGCCGCTTGATCTAATACCTGTTGTCTTAATGCTGGAATTTTACTCATTTGTTTCTTTCCAACTATTTTACGTGCGGCATTTGCATCTTTTAATGAGAAATTACATATATGTTCATCCATTAACATTCTCATTAATTGCTCTTGACTTGGCGGAACTCCGTGAGAGCTCTTAAAATATGGCTCTAATGTTTTTTGTTCTTCTTTTGTTAAACCATATTCATCCATTTCTTTATACCATAAATTAATATTATTTTTAAATCTAATATATTTATCCATTGGAGATTCTTGACCTTTTTCTGCTGTCATTAATCTCATTAATCCATTTGCATCAGCCATTTCCATTATATTAGATGGCTTAATTTTCTTAGCGGCTTGACTTCCTACGTCACTATCAAATTGAAAAATATTTAATACATTATTTTCTTGAAGAACTTTCCAATATTTATCTTCTTCAATAGGAAGAACATTTGGATGAAAATATTTATTATAAACTTCTCTTAAAGTTAAATCATTTTCTATTTCTCCATAATCTTGTAACATTCTAATAGCTTCCGCTAATTTATCTTGAACTTCAGTTACTAAAAAGTCATATTTAGTCATTCCGCATGCTTCACACATATGTAAGTCATATGCAGTGATTACCTCTCCTTTTGGAGTTCTCATAAACGAACCAAATTCATACGGATCTTCATCAAATAATATAACTCCTGAGGCATGACTACTTCTTTTATTTACTAGTCCTTCTATTCCCATCATTATATCTAATAAACCAGGGAATTGATTAACTTCATTAATAAATGTTTTATTAGGTTTTCTATCTTTGTCTTCATTTCCATATACAACATCATTTAAAGACCATAAAAATCCACGTTCACTAGGAATTAATGAACTTAAATATTGAGCTGTATCAACATCTATTCCATCAGGAAAATCTTCACTACGATATCCGCGGCAAGCGGTTAATATAGTTGAACGAGTTCCTTCTGTACCAAAAGTTGCTATTAAAGTACAACCTAAATTTTTTCTACTTATTTCATTTATATCACTATTAAAATTTTGTCCTCTTTCTTTTTTAATTTCATTTAAAATTTTAGGACGCTTACTAGGACATAAATCTAAATCTATATCTCCTAATTCTACACGCTCTTTATTTAAATCACGTTATCCACCATTTCTGATGGCGTAGACTATATCTTATTCTTTAAATATTTTCTATAAAATAACCACAGTAATATCCATTTCCTGCCCTAGCAGCTTTTAATCCAGCTCTTGCGCTTTCTACTTTAGTAGTTTTACATATTTTATTTTCTACAAATCATTCAGCACAATCTTTTACGGAATCAAATTCTTTATGAAAATCATTTTTACTTATCATAATTCTTTGTCCAGCTGCTTGTCTAAAACTAAATCTTGGAATATTATTTTGATTTAATATATCATCTACTGTTGAATGATTAATTCCAAAATTTAATGCTGTTTTTCTTGCACTTCTAGTTTTATAATAATCTTCAATAATTTCTTTATTTGGAAGCATTTTATGGTATTGTTGACCTCCAAATGTTTCATTATATCCTTTTACAAAACTATTATAATAATCTATCCAATAAATTTCCGCCTTATCTAATTGTTCATAAGTCTCTATATTATCTTGAAGAACTTCAAAAGTAAAATTTTCAATTCCATATTTTCTCATAGCTTTATATAAAGTTTTGTTAATACAATTTGGATGATTGATATTTATATTTCTTTTATGTTCTTTTCATCTTTCTTCAGCAGTTTTTATTGTTTGACCAATATAACATTTATTATTTATTTTATTTGTTATTTTATAAATTAACATATTAATCTCTCCTTTTCTATTATTATATGAAAAGTAGATTAATATTTTTCTACCTTTTTGACCAAAGTGGTAGAAAATATTTAAAGATTTTCGCACTTCGAGTAGTAACTCATCTTCTACTCTACTCCTTTCGGATAGTCGTTACACCTTGCGGCGACTGCCGCCTTGGCACTGGATTACCTTCAACTTTACTTGCTAAGGTTTCCCTGTTAGCATAAGAATTAATTAACCATTTCCTGTTAAAACTGTTCGTTTCTTACACACCCTTGAGTAACAAGGTTCACGAAATTTTTTATACTATACATTACTGTATAGGGCACCTATTTCTTAAAAGTTCTAAGCGCCAGAAAGGTAAACTTCATTTGATTGGATCAAGTTGAGTTATTCCCAATAAATAATGATTAAGACCAGAACAACTTGAACCACGGCCTGCACCAACGATGCTGCCGCACTCCCAGAATAAATCAACGTAATGTTGTAAAGTTACTGGATAACTAAACATATTAGTTCCTAATTTTTCACTAATTGTTTGCTTTATATCAGCTTCTTCTTCTAATCTATCTAAATACTCTTGATTAAATTTTCCTATTTGTTGAAGTTTATTAATACATTCGTTAACCCAATATCTATTAACTTTATCATCTGAGTTTGCTAATTCATTTAATATTGGATAATTACTTATTCCTGTATATCCTTTAGGATAATCTTTTACTTCAACATGCGGAATTGTTTGTGCATGAGCTAAATTATAATTTTCTATTTGATTATATATTTCTATACTATTATTATATAATTCATTAATAAAATCTATATTAAATTCAGATGCATTTAAATTATTTATTATATCATTATCATCTTGAAGATAAGCAAATTCATAAAATTCATCCACTTCACGTTCTCCAAATTTACTATTTAAATATGCTTTGTGAACATATCTATCTTCTTTTTTAAGATAATGTGCATCTGTTCCAATAACCATTTTTAAACCAAATGCTTTTGCTATTGCAGGTAATCTTTTATTTACTGCAACTTGTTCTTTGCTACTTCCAGGCGCACACTCTATATAAAAGTTTTGTTCTCCAAAAACTTTTTTACACCATAATAAAAAATTTACTATATTACTATGTGCGGCAGTCGCGCCTTCGCTATCACCCGTTTGTTCACATTTTATTAATTCTAATGTATTGACAGATAATTCTCCACCTAGACATGCTGTTGTTCCTATTAAACTATTAGGATATTTTTTTAAAATTAATTCTAAATCATCTTTTAATGTTGGAACCCTTTCTAAACCTCTATCCCAATAACTATTTAACCAAGCTAAAGAGGATAATTCTCTTAAAGCTCTATGTCCTTCTTTATTTTTTGCTATTAAAATAAAGTGATAATATCTTTGTCCTTTATCTCTTGTATCTGTTAAATATATTTCATTTCCTAAAGCAATTTTAAAATCAGGATGTTCTTTTTGAATTTCTTGTTGATAAAAGTTTAATTCAGGATGAGAACAGATTGCTTCATGGTCTGTGATTGCAATTCCTTTTAATCCAAGTTCAATAGCACGGTTTACTAAATCTTTAGGTCTATTAATTGAGTCAAGTAAACGAAGATTTGAGTAATAAGTGTGAGAATGCACTTCGAAACGAGATACTTCCATATATTTCCTCCTCCCATACCATATATATATTTATTATAATACAAAATTATTTAAAAATCAAATAGACTACCTGATTGGGTAGTCTAGTTCTTTGCAATCTATACCATGCATTTGAAAAAAATCTATAAGAGACTTTCTTTCACTGCATAAATTATTTGGAGCTTCATACACTATTAATACTGCAATAGGCTCTTCTTTAATATTATTTTCATAACAATAGTCATTACAAAATTGAGTAATTCCTTTTATCATTTTGTTAAAATCAATATTATTTAAATTATCGCGGTAGTCAGCTAAAAACGTGCATTGATCTGGATTTTTCTCCATACACGGACATCCGCATTGAGTACACTTTCCTTGAGTGATTATAGGTTGAAGACGTAATCCATTTAAAATTCCTCGTTTATCTTGAAATATATGGTCTTCACCCTCTCATTCATGAAATCATTGAGGGTCAGATATGCAAGTAGACATAGGAATCATATTAGGTTTAAAATTTCTTATTTGATAAAAATAACTAATTCTGATTTGCATGCTTATAACCAGTTCCCATAAACATATTTTTATTTTTATAAAAATTTCTTATAGAATTAGCTAAAATTAATGAATCACTTAATTCTTGAGTTTGGCCTTCTCTTGGTTTATATCTAAAAGCATATTTATACGTTCTAGTTTCTTTTGTTAAATCTATAATTTTATATACTCCAATTTTATTGCCTCTTTTTCTTGTAAAGCCTAAATACCAAATTGCCCATTTGTCATTCATTACTGTTTGAAATTTATATCTTTTACTCATTTTTATTAATCCTTTCTTATAATCACTAGTTTTTTAGCTGCTCTAGTGCATGCAGTATATAATCATTTTTGATGTTCCTGTTTATCATATGGGAAGCCTTCTTCTATAACTAATACATTATCTCATTCACTGCCTTGCGATTTATGACATGTAATCGCATATCCATAAGTAAATTGATGCGGGATACTATTTTTATATTGTTTATGTTTTCCCATTCTATATAATGTTTTCCAATCTAAAGAAGATTCACCTGTTAAAATTAAATTTTTATCCATATCTAATTGTCCATAATCTTCTTCTGTGTCAGAAATAAAATCTGCATATAGAATAGGTATAAATTTTTGTTCGCCTCCACATAAATAACCAGGTATTCTTAAAGTTGAATTAAAACTATTTTTTAAAAAACCAATAGTCCCATTTACTAGAGGATTATTATTTGTTGAAATTGTATCTCAATCATTTTTTAAACAAATAACTTTATCTCCATCTTCTGGGTCTTTATCTCGTCCTAAGAGTTGTCTCATTTGATTATTAAGAGCAACTCTAGTCGCATTTGTTGAACATATAATCTGGTCTGCTCATTGCAACATACCTGTTGTAAGTTCTTCTTTATCTAATATTTGAACTTCTTTTCCAATGAAATGATTTAAAGGTTTTCCTACCCTTATATCCATTGTTAATTGAATAATCTCACTTTGATCCTCTTGTCTCATAATCTCATCTAAGAAAATATGAGGATGCTCTAATAAATGATTATCTTCATCTTTATTAACTGGCGGCAATTGACCTGGATCTCCTAAACATATAATATGAACTTTATATGTAGACAATCTCATAATTAAATCTTTAGGCACCATACTACACTCATCAATAATAACAATTTTTTCTTTTATTGAAACAACTGGTTTTCTAAAAAAAGTCCCATCTGGCTTAGGAATAGATTCAAAAAGTAATTTATGTAAAGTACATACATTTTTATTACCTTTTTTTTGTAAAACTTGTGTAGCCTTTCCTGTAAAAGATGTGTAAACAATATCTTTTTCAGGGTCAATTCCATAATCTTGAAGGGCGTCTACAATAAATTTAATTAGAGTTGATTTTCCTGTACCAGCATATCCGCTAATGATAGTGCATTTTTCTCCTGCAGTATATCGAGCTATTGCAATTTTTAATCCTTCTAATTGTTTCTTATTTAATTCTATCATTAGATTTTCACCTTTCTAATATTTATATTAATATTATATTTATAAATTAAATAAAAATCAATTAAAAGTTATATTTACTCTGCCCAATAATTTCATAATCTTCAATTAGAAGTTGAGGAGTAATATTTCCATTTCATTCATTAGCATTGCACTTTCCTATTAAATTAATTTCTATATAACCGTCACTATATAATCTATCATATTCTTCTTGAGAACTATTAAATTTTATAATACTTATTTTATTAGGTAATGTAATTTTCAAAGTTGGTTTTTTATCAGGAGACATTAAAGTTAAGTTGTCTTTAGTTATTTTTAAATTTTCAATACATATTAAACTTTCATCTATATCTTGACCTCATATATCAGATAAATTAGCTATATCTAAAATAATATTTGGATTAACATCTACTCCTTTAAATATGTAATCAACATAATATAATGGTTCAGATTCCATATTTACAAGGGCTATATCAGTTAGTTCTATAAATTTTTTAATATTTTCTTGTTTAATACCAATACCAAAAGCATTTTGATGCCCCTCTGCATATTCTACTAGCCCAGTTTCTTGACATATATCTTTGAAGTTTTCTATACCAGATTTAGAATATCCACGTGCACTACCTTGATAAATAATATCATAATGTATATTTTCATCTGGGTCAATAGCAATATCTTGTACTAGATGTTTTGTCAACATTAATACAGGTCTTTGATATTTAGCCATTATTTTATTGGCTATTAAACCTGCGATATTTGGATCTATTTGCCCAGGCTCTAATAAAAACATAAGAACCTTATGCTTCATCATATTATTTTCCTCTATCATTCCTTCAACAAGTTCCATACCTTTATCTTGTTCTCTTGTTTGTCTACTTTTTACATTAGTAGCAGTACGTAAAGCTTGGTCTACTAATTTTTCCATTTCACCTAGCTTATGTCCGCGTTTATTTGATAATATTTCTTTAAATGCTTCTGATTTTAGCATTGATTTAAATAATATTTCTTTTTCTTCTAATGTTCCACTTCTAACCATTGAGTTTATAAATGGGACTATATAAAATGCTGCTCCTATTGGGGTTATTTTATTACCTAAAGAATAAGAGTTTTTTTCTGCCATTCCATATATAAATGGGTTTTTTATATTTTCACTGCGGAAACCTTTGGTTATAATATGTTTAGTTTCTATTGATTTAAGACTCATCATATCGCCGCAATTTCCAAGAGCAGCAAGGTCTATATATTGTTCTGCATTAAACCCACCTCTAATTTTATCAAAATAACGACAAAATTGCCATACAACTCCAGCACCTGATAATTGCTTATTTGGATAATTAGATAATTGATTATTTATTACAATAGCATCTTCAGAGATATAAGGCGCCTCATGGTGGTCTAAAATAATAATTTCTCTACCTTCTTCTTTTAATTTTTTATGATATTCATAATCATTACTTGCGGCATCAGGTATAATAATTAATTTAAAATTATTTTTTTCTATATAATCTATACAGTCACTTAATCCATGAGTTTTGTCTTCATGTAAATAATATTTTAAATGATTAGTTACAAAAGATGGAAATAAATCATATAAATAATTTATAAGTATTGCGGCGGCCGTGTATCCATCACAATCGCAGTCTACCAATACCAAAGTGTCGTTATTTTCATTTATAGCCTTGGCTAAGATTAAAATAGCTTGCTTAATGACGTCTTGACCAAACATTTCCGCATTATTAATATCATTATCTGTTGTGTTTAAATAGTGATGAGTTTCACTTAAAGGAATACCTCTGTTAAATAGTATTTGTTGTTCTGGACTTAATCTTGTGTCTATTTCATTTATTAATTTATATTTCATATATATTATCTCCTTTAAATACTAAATCTCTTATTATATAATAAAATAAATTTCTCTTTTTGACAATCTATGGGGGAATCCTTATATCCTAAAAGATTTTCCTTATCAAAAATATAACTTATCTTTGTATATTTACTATATTTTTTATTTATTTCTTTAAGTTTTTTTACCCATCCTAAATGTTCTTTATCACCTAGTTCAATATATTGTCTATCAAAAGCAATAATAATTTCTTCTACTCCTAAATTTAATAATAATTGAACTTGATATTGAGATAAGGTACTGCCGCATACTGCAACAGATATATCATTTTCTTCTCCAAAATAACTTGCATATAACAAGCAACTTTTTTCAGATTCAAAAACAATAGCTTTTTTTATTCTTTGTATATTTTGTTTACTAAAATTTAAGTTATATAAGTTAAAACCAAGAGGATGATTATATAAAGTATGGTTTAAATACATTGGACGATATTTTCCATATACTTCATTCTCTTGAATTAGTGTTCTTTCTCTAATTCCTACTAAATTATTATTTTCATCATAGTGCGGAATAACTATTCCTTGAGAAGAGGGATTATAACATATATTATGAGTTTTGATTATCTCTTTTGATATACCTTCTTTTTCCCATGGAAGTATGTGCGGATGAGGTAAAAAATTTAAAATATTTTTATCATAAAAACTTAGTTGAACTTCTTTTTTATTATTTTCTTTATTTAAAATTTTGGCATATTTATTTAAAATTTTCCAATCTTGAAGTTCTTCTTGTTCATCAAAAAAATTTTTATTTTCCTGCTCGATCCCGCAAAAATTACATACATAGTTTATTGCTTGCGGCAATTGATATGTTACCTTATTATCAGATAACACTTTCATTGTTAATTCAAAAATATCAAAAGTTGTTGAACATTCTGTATAACAACGAAATAATCTTGTATTGTTATAATAATATAATTTATGTTGTTGCCCACAATGGCAAATTGTACGAGAAATAATAATATTATCTTTTAAGATAGGTTCCGCATTTCATGAAGCTAAAAGATTAAAAACTTGCTCTAAAGTAATTTGTTGTTTAATTTTTTCTAATTGTTCTTTTTCATCCATGCGGGGAACCTCCTCTCTTAAAAGGCACTAGCTGATATAGCCGGATTAATTTTAATTTTTAAATCTGGCAATTCAACTAATTCATAATTATATGTTGTAGCAAACATTGGTTCGATACGGCATATTCCTCTATCTGCTTTACACCATAATAAAATATCTTTATATTGACCTCGTCTATTTTTATATATAGACATTTTTATAACAGGTTCTGGTAAACCTTGTTTAACTAATAGTGGTTTTAGCGCCTCTCTATCTTCTTGAGATACTTGTAACATAATTGCGCCATAATCAACTTTATCTGCAATTGCTTTTGCACCACGCAATAAATTTTGGTCATATTGTTGCGCAGTAACATAGTCCGCATTTAATTGAGTACTTGTTAAAATAAATACTCCATATTCATTACATAAATCTTTTAATCTTATTGCTAGCATAAATAAAACATTATCTTCTCTTAATCCTTTTATTCCTGCTTTAGAAGAAACTTCTCCTAATATTTTTAAAGATGTATGTAAATAATCAAAGAATATATATCTTACTCCCCATTCCTGTATTCCATATTTAATTGCATTTTCTATGTCTTGTAAACTAAAATCTGGCAATCTCTTAATATGTAACGGAGATGTTTTTATAAGTTTTGCAGCTTGCATAACTCTATCTAACTCTCCATCTTCATATTTATTATATATAATATGAGCTTCATTAACGCCGCTTAAAAAAGCTAACATCATAGTTTGAATTTCATCAATTTCTTGTTCTGTTGTTATATATAAAGTAGGTTCTTTTGTTCCATTTGTATCCCATTGATGCGTTTCTAGATTATATATTTGATCGCAAGCTATATTACATGCATCTGCGATCATAGCACGAGTTTTTCCTACTCCGGTTGCCGCAGAACGTAAATATAATTTTTTTAAACGAGCTCCACGAGTAACAGTATTAATTAAAGGGCCGTACATTGGATATCCTATTTCTGGATTCTTTTGTAATCGTTCAATTAATTCATCTATATCATTTCCAGCTTGAACATATTCTTCATCTGTTCCATCAACATATTTTAATTTAATTGTTGTTATTTTTTTATCTATAATTTCTGCTATTTCTTCAAGAGAGGTATTATCTAACCAATCTTCTTGTGCTTGTTTTTTCTTCCCATCTAAAATATTATCTACATCATATAGCCAAGATAAGTCCATACCAATTCTATCATATTCTCTTAATAAAGTAAATTTTTTCATACGAGTATAATAATAATCAAATGTTGAAATTTGAACTATTTCAGATAATTGTTGTAAATACTCTTGTCCTTTATTTTCTTGATATATTCCATATGATTTCGGTCTATTATATAAATAATCTTCAATAGCAGTAATTGTTATTTCTTTTGCTCCTAATGCATGTAAATTGAAAATTGAACCAAATAAAATTTTATGAAATTCATTAGAGAAATCTTCTTCATAAAATTTATATTTTTCATTATCTAATAGATTAGGATTATTAAAAATATTTCCTATAACTTGTATAGTAGATGGTATATCTTCATATTTACTTTTCATTTTCTTCCTCCTCTATGCTGAATAATTTTGGTGGTTGAACATAAACTTGCGGCGGCGCAATTTCAATTTCTTCAACTTTATTATTAATTCGTTTACCTTCATTTATCATATTTGCAATAAATAATCCATAATAATAAGTTTTTGCATCATTATAAATATAAGGTAAAATCCCTATTCCGCCATTTGCATCTTCTATAGAATTTCTTTTTATTTCAAACCACCATTTTAATGCTTTTAACATTCCGCTATAAGTAAAATTATATTGTTTTTTATAATCTGTTATTTGTCTTGTTATTTTTGCGGGAATTGCTGTATAACAATATGTTTTTTTAATATATTGTAATAAGTTTTCATAATCTATTTCTTCTTGCGTTTTATTTGATTGAACTTCATCATGACATTTTTTATGCGCATATCTACGAGCACTTACTGCAACTCATTCTTCTTGGTTTCTATCAAACTGCTCTCCGCAATAATAACATTTTGCTATTAATTTAGCCATTTCCGCCTCCTTAAAGTTTCTTATATATAAATATTATATTATATTTTTTAATAAAAATCAAAAAGACACTTAATTAAGTGTCTTTATTATTAAATTTTACTTTTTTCTAAGTCTTTTAATTCTTCTACAATTAAAGACAATGCTTCAACCTGTTCTCTTGAACATTGGCTTACTTTATTTCCTCTGCCTAAATATTTTTCAGTAATTTGTGTTATTCTAGGAGAATATTTTTCTTCAAATGAGTCTCCTGCATTTTTTATAATTCTATTAACACAATTTTGGAAATCAGCCATTAAATCATCAAAATCAAGATTATCTTCTTTATTTAAATATAAATTACTTCTTTCATTAGTAAAATTTTCTTTACCTTCTTCCGCCGCTTGTTTTTCAATAGCTTCAGATATAGCATTTGTTAAATTAGTATAATTAAATTCTATATAGTCAGGAGTATATTTGAAACGAGATCCAGCCATATATCTATTAGTTCCTCTCATAAATAACATAGTTTTATCTCCTTCATCTGTTGTAACAACTCTAGAATATCCAATTATATCAGCCATACGAGAAACAATATTTGTACCTCTCTTATCAAGAGTAGGAACAATTTGATTATACTCTTCTCCATTTTCGTTTTTAAATGTTTTATCTGTTGCATGACTAATTAAAACTAGACCATAGTCCATTTGAACTATTTTTCTTAAAGTTTCATCGAACTCTTGTCCAACCATTCCATATCCTTTACCATATCCTATATCGCTAATTGAATCAACACCAAAACTTCCATCAGGTCTTTTAGCATTGTCGCATATATATTTAGTACAATAGTCATATGCTATATCAACAGTATCTACTATAATTGTTGAGAATTTTGCTTTTACTTCAGGTTTTTCTAGTTCTCTTAAAGTTTGTTTAAATTCAGACCATTTATTAATAGGTTGTGCCATAACTCCAGGTATTGCATTATAACCTTTTTCAAAAGCTAATAAAAGAGCTTCTGGGAAATGAGATGCGGTAGTAGTTTTACCACTTTTAGGTTCACCATAGAAAAAAACAGAATAGCCACGCAAATCTTTGCTAACTTTATGAGGTTGTAAATTCATTAAATCTATCATATTTTACTCTCCTTTATTTAAAAAAGCCGATTAAAATAAGAAATCGGCTGTTTTACTTGCTGTTGTTGCAGCTGTACTAGTTGTTGTTCCAGCAGCTTTATTTGCTTTATATTCTTCTGCTCTTTTCTTAATGTCTGCTAAATAAACTTCTCTATTTTGTAATGCTTCTTTTACTTCTTTTTCTGTTAAGATATTTTCATCATTAAAATCATATGGTACTTTTGCAGTTCCAGTTATAATCCATTCTTTATTAGAATTTCTATAAGTTCTTACTGCAGGTTCACCAAATGCACTTTCAACTTCTACAGTTGATGTACTAGTTTCAGATATAATTTTTCCCCAAACTCTTGTATATATAGGGTTAGCTCCAGTTGCACCTAAATTTTCAAAATATTTCATACCATCTGCATTTTTAACTTTAAATTCAACAGGTAGTATATCATTTCTAAAATTAAATACAGCTCCTCTTACTGCTACATAATCTTCATTAATATGTTTTTCTTCATCTTTATCTACATGTGTTACATTAGTAATTAACATATCAACAGAGAAAGTATTTCTTTCATTTTCTTCCCCTAATTCATTAACTAAAGTAACAAAACCACCTTCATTAGTTTTTGCAGATACTAATTCATCATTTGCATTATAAAAATCATTTAATGCTAGGGCAGTATCAATTCTAACTTTTTGAGCTTCATCTTTTCCTACAGATACCCAAGTTTTATTTTCATCCATAATTTTCTTTAAATTTGCATATGTAGCATTTTTTACACCATTTTTATTTGCTTCTGTTACATATGTAAAATGTACTTTTATAACATTAAGTCCTTCTTCATCAGTAGCAATTTCTAAATTTCCACTAATAAATTCTTTTCCAAAATTTGCTGATGCTTGATTTTGTACTTGCTTACTTGTTAAATCATGTTGATAAATTCTTCCACTAATTCTTTCTGTATTTTGTGCTTTTCTCATAATTTTCTCTCCTATCTTTTTATTTTTTTCAATAATTACTCATTTATCTTCTGATTTAATTATTTCTTAATATAATTATAATAAAAAATTTCAATAAAATCAATTATGAATTGCCTTTACTCGTTTCCTTTTTGGCTATTAAATCCAAATTGATTAGATTGATATAGGTTTATATAGAATTTTTCTTTTTCATTAAGCTCTTCTTTTTTACATTTTTCTAGTAATTCAAAAGAAAAGTTCTCTAAACCATCGCTTATCATTGATTGATATAGTTTATTACCTGCGGGGGTGTCGATCCCTAGACCAGCTTTAGCATGGTTTTTCCAACGTGTAGCCATTTCAGTACTTTGTCCTATATAAACAAAATTATTTAATTGATTTGTAATTTTATATATCCCGCATACTTCTGCGGTAGATGAGCCTAAAACATTTGCACACACTTGATTCATAGGTTTTTGATAATAACTTTGTCAAATTAACATACGAAGAATACGCGTGTCATTTAATTTATATTCAATATCTTTTAAAATTTTAACATCTTTTAAATCATTTTCTTTAATTTGAGGACAATAGAAAGATTTTTTATCTTTTATTTCCTGTTCTTTTAATTGCGCTTCAAGTGCGGCCGCCCTCGTAGAGAATAATTTATCGAGGTCTTTCTCGATCAAACCGGTTTCCGCAAGTAATTTATCTTGTCTTTTTTCATAGCTCATTTTAAGAACATTTATTGCGGTATCAAATTCTTCTTCTGCCTCTTTATATTTATTATCTAATACTTTTTGATATTGTGAAAAAGCATTTTGTGTAATTTGTTCAGTATTGTTAACTGAATTATTTAAATTTTCTATTTCTAATATTATATTATCTTTTTGTTTTTTTAAATTTTCAATTTCATTATTTAATATTTTTTGTTGATTAATTGTATTTTTATTTATTTCTATTGTTTTTATATTTTTCTTTTTTCATAAATATCAAAAAATTATTACTAATAATAGTAAACATATAATTATAATATCTTTCATTTTTAATACCCTTTCAAAAAGAAAAGTTGAGTATTTCTACTCAACTTAGTTATATAAATTATTCAGCGTCGTCTTCTGCGTCGATGTCTAAATCTTTACCTTCAGCAGTTAATACGATATGTTTAACTTTTTTATGAGTTCCATCTTCTAATTCAACTTCTGCTTCTTTTCTTTCCATTAAACCTTTTCTGCAGAATGCTGATGTAACGATACCATTAACTTGTCTTGGATTTAAACCAGTTGCTTCAGCGATATCAGCTGCAGTAATATCATTTCCTTCATTTTCTTTTACATAGTTATAAACTAATTTACTATTTTCACTAAATTTTGCCATATTGTTTTTTCTCCTTTTTCTATTATTTATTTTATTTTATATGAATATTATAATTAAAAATTTGGCTCTTTTCAAATATATATTCTTTATTTATATATTTATTATAAACTAAAATTTTTATATTATCAAACTAACAAAACTTTAATCTAAATTCATCTTCCGTAATAATTGGTATTCCGGATTTTTTAGCGGCAATATTTTTGCTTGATTGACTATTTATATCGTTATTTATTAAATAAGTTACTTTGCTAGATATAGAATCAACCACTTTACCACCCTTATTTTCAATATATGCTTTTAATTCATTTCTATTTTTAAATGTTAATAATTTACCTGTAATACAAAACACTTCTTTACTTAAGGTATTATCTTCTTTTTTATCATCTTTTTCTTGAATATTAAAAGCATATGATACAACTTCATCAAGCTCTTTATAATTGAAATCTAAAAGAGCGGCGGCCATTGCTTCACCAAAACCATTATATTGTGTGAAATCAAATTTTGAATTTACCTTTTCTCTAAATTCACCATAAGTTTTAATATATTTACATAACTCTTTCGCAATAGAGCGGCCTATTAATGGGATACCAGCTGCCGCAAGGACAGCATCTAAACTTGGATTTTTACTATTTTCTATGGCGTTCAAGATCCTCTCCACAGACTTTTCACCAAAGCCTGGTTTTGTTTTCCATTCATTTGAGAAGTTTTCTAATTTATATATATCAACAAAATTAGAAATCCAACCCCAGTTTATAAGTTTCTCGAGAGTTGCCGTTGAAAGCCCCTTAATATCTAATCCAGTTTTTCCACAAAAATGGTCTAATCGGTTTATCAATTTACCTTGACATTGTGTATTGGTACAATATAAGGTAACTACTCCATCATTTTCATTTAGACGAGTAGCTCCGCCGCATATAGGACATTTATCGCATTTAAATTCAGATATTGTTAGCGGTTTTTGTTCTGCTTTTGATATTTGTGGTATTATCATATTTGATTTAAATACCCATATTTTTTGACCTTTATAAGGTTGTCCTAATAGTTCTGACATGATACTTACATTATGTAAACTTGCTCTTGAAACCTCTGTTCCGTCAATTTCAACAGGATTAAAAATAGCAACAGGTGTAAGTATACCAGTTCTACCCATACTCCATTCAATATTCTGTAAATAAGTTTCATATTCTTCATCATAAAATTTATATGCTATCCCACCTTTAAAATGATGGTCTGTTTTTCCTGCCGCATCATAAATTCTATTTAAGTTATATTTAAAAACTACACCATCAATAGGATAATTCTTTATATCAGATTGTTCTTTTATATAACTAATAATCCAATTAATATTGGTTGAAGTATCTACAATAAAAGGGACTGTTGTAAAACCCAAAGTATCTAATAAATGTAATTCAGATTCTAGACTAATAAACTTATTATCGTTATCAATAATATCCCATGCAATAAAAGTTAATTTTCTTTTTGAACTTTCTTTACTATCTAATAGTCTAATACTTCCTGCAGCAAAATTTCTAGGATTTTTATATTCATTTTCGAACTCTTTAAAATCTTCATAAGTACAAATAATTTCTCCATCAATAATTAATTCATCATTATAATTTATTTTATTAGGAATATTTTTTACTTGTAAAGCATTATGTAAAATATCTTCTCCAATTTCGCCATTGCCGCGAGTTTCTGCAGAAAATAATTTACCATTAATATATCTTAATGAACAAGTTAATCCGTCCATTTTTGCCATAGCAATATATTCTTCTTTATCACAAAAAGACGCTATTACATTTATATCTTTAGTTTTATCAAGAGATAACATAAGATGATTATGTTTTACTTTTTTTAAATCATTTACTAATTGGTAATTAATATTTTGAGTAGGACTATCTTGATAATATATATTATATTTATTTTCTAAATTTTGTAATGTAAAATACATATTATCCCATTCACTATCTGAAATTTCTGGATGTCCTTCATCATATAGTTTAGTATAATAATTTAATTTATCAATTAAATCTCTAATCTCTTGCATATGTATCTCTCCCTTTCTTTATATATATTATAAGATAATTTTTATGTTATTGCAAATTTCTTTATATGAAAAAAGTGTTGTTATAATTTAACAACACTCTTAACATTATTTTGAATAAGTTTAACTCCAATAGTAGTTCTTCCTTGAGTATTTAATTCAGTTGCGGGGATACATATACTATTAGGAGTTCCTATTAATAATAAACTATCATCATTAGTTATTGCGGCCGCACCTGCAAGGTTAATACCTAATTTTAATCCCTTGCCTCCGCGTCCTTGTAATGAGAACTCAGATATATCACATTTTTTCCCATAACCCTCTACACTAATAAAAGCTATTTCTTTTGTATCTTTAGAGATAGGAATTCCGCAAACAACCTCATCATCACTAGCTAAATTAATACTTTTTACTCCACTAGTTACTCTACCTATTGCCGCAATATCTTTAGTAGTAAATCTTATGCTCATACCATTTTTAGTACAAACTAAACATTCTTCGTCCTTCATAAATAAAACATTAGCAATACTATCGCCATCTTTTAATTTAATAGCTTGAGTTCCTGTAGATTTTTTAATTGATTTATATTCACTTAATAAAGTCTTTTTAAATAAACCTTGTTTTGTTATAAATACTACATAATCAGCATCTAAATCTCTGTCCATACTTGCGGCAGCAATAATTTTTTCATTTGGTTCCATGCTAATTAAACTAGCTAAATTTTGTCCTTTTGATACATTTGTACCAATAGGTAGTTTATCAACTAATATTTTATACATTTTACCTTTATTAGTAAACACTAATAAGTTATCAATAGTATTAGTTTTTATAGTGGCTAAAATTGCATCATCTTCAGATTTAATTCCTTTTCCGCCTCTTTTTTGAGTTCTAAAACTTGTTTTAGGAATACGTTTAACATCTCCAGTTTGAGATACCATTACAACAACATCTTCAGGGATAACTGTTGCAATTTCTTTTTCTTCTTTTGGAACTTCAATTTGTGCTAGTTCAGTTTTTCTTTTATCTCCATATTTTTTAACTAAATCAGATAATCTTGTTCTAATTATTGATAATTGAGCATCTTTATTGGTTAATGTATAATTATATCCATCTATATCATGTTCTAACTGGGCTTTTTCTTCATTTAATTCTATCTTTTCTAATTTCGCAAGAGAACCTAATCTCATAGCTACAATAGATTTTGCTTGGGGTTCAGTAAATTTATATTCTTTAACCAAACCTTCTTTTGCGGCAGCACTTGATTCAGACTTTTTAATAAATGTAATTATATTATCAATATCTTCCAATGCTTTAATTAATCCATTTACAATCTCTAGGCGGGCTTCCGCAGCATTTAAATCAAATTTAGTTTCTTTAATTAAACAATTAATGTTATGGTCTAAATATATTTTAATACAATCTTTTAAATTTACTTCTGTTGGAGTTTTATCTATTAAAGCAACTTGATTATATGAAAAACTACTTTGTAAATCTGTTTTTGCAAACAATCTATTAGCTATTGCATCAGGATTAACTCCTTTTGCACATTCTACAACTATTCTTAAACCTTTTTTATTACTTTCATTTCTAATATTTACTATTTCCGCAATATCAGTTTCTGCTACTTCACCTATTTCCGCAATAAGTGCTTCTGTTGTAGTACCATAAGGAATTTCATAGAATACGATATTTTGTCCTTCAGTTTTATATTTAGCTCTAACTTTTACACTTCCATGTCCTGTTTTCATGATACTTGGAATATCATTCATATTAATAACAATTCCGCCTGTTGGAAAATCAGGGCCAGGTAACATTGGTTCTTTACCGTCCATATAATCATATATAGCTGTTGCTACTTCTCCTAAATTATGTGGGGCAAAATTACAAGCCATTGCAACACCAATACCTGTATTTGGATTACATAGTAAATTAGGGAATATAGCAGGTAATGTAACTGGCTCTTCTGCATCTTCAGAGTAATTAGGAATAAAATCTACATTTTGCTTTTTAATTCCTTTTAACATACCGTCTTCTGCAAGTTTAGATAACCTTGCTTCTGTATAACGCATATGAGCAGGACCATCTCCATCAATATTTCCATTGGAACCATGGACTTCGATTAGAGGGTACCTCATAATCCAACTTTGGGAAAGACGAATCATTGCTCCATATATTGAACTATCTCCATGAGGATGGTACGACCCCATAACATCTCCTACAATACGAGCAGATTTTACATGTGGCTTAGAACTCCCATATCCACGTTCAAAAGCCCCCCATAATATCCTTCTAGCTACTGGCTTTAGTCCTGAGGTAGCGTCGGGTATAGCTCTGTCTTCATTTACTGCTGCGGCGTACTCAATAAAATTCTTACTTAATTCATTTATAATGTCATTAGTTTTGTTATCCATTATTAAAATCCTCCTTTTCCAATAATTTATCTATTGTTATATTATTAAAATTCTTATAAGAAATTTCTATCAATTTTTTATTATTATTTATACACCATTGTTTTTTTATTTTATCTCTTTTTATTTGATTTGTCAATTTTTCTTTTGTATTTCAGCCTATATTTAATGTTTCATAGTGTTGACTACCTTGATATTCTATTAAAATATTGTATTCAGGAAGAAAAAAATCAAACCTTAACTTAGCATTAGTTTCAGGATTAATGCAATCTTCAAAAGTTTTTTCTTTTTCAAAAATGATATTATTTTCTTTTAGAAGATTAGATATTCTTTCTTCGCCTAAAGATTTAATGCATCCACAAGAATGTGTATGTCCTCTTCTTAAATCGATACCATTTACAATGATTTGATTACCGCATTTACATTGACATAATCAAAAAACATCTTTATTAGCATTATTCTTCTTAGCTTTTTCTATAACTGTCAGCTTCCCATATACATTTCCTATTTCTTCTTTTATAAGAGATGCTCTATTTTTATCATCAGGGCATCGTGTAATTTTTTGTAAAGAATCAGATCTTACAGAATGAATCTTATCACAATTATCACAAGAGCATAACCAAAATGCTCTTTTTTGTTGATTTGTTCTGTCTATATCTAATTTTATTACTGTCAAAGGTCCAAATTTTTGACCTGTTAAATCTTTTCTATTCGGCATTATAAGAAGCCTCTTTACTATGAAGTTTGATGAAATCTTTACGACTTTGAATAGCAGTCCCCATTAAATCATTAAATAATTTATCTGCGGCCGCCGCATCATCAACAGTTATTTGTTTAATAATTCTATTATCGGGATCAGTTAGTGTTTCTTCAGTTTCGTCTACGGACATTTCACCTAAACCCTTCATTCTATTAACAGTTATTTTTTTATCTCCTATTGATTTTTTAAATTCTTCTAATTCTTCATCATTTTTAATATATTTATATTCTTTACCTATTGTTACTTTATATAATGGTGGAACTCCTGCATATATATATCCATCTTCAATTAATTGAGGACAGAAATTCCATATAAAAGTATAGAACAAATTTTTAATATGCGCTCCATCAACATCAGCATCAGATTCAATAATAATTTTGCCATATCTTAAACTATCTTTATCATAAGTAACTTGCATAGTTTTAGTATCAATATATAATCCAAAAGCATCTATCATAGTCATAATTTCCGCATTTTTTTGTATTTTATCTAAACTTGCTTTTTGTGTATTAAGTATTTTCGTTTTCCCTTATATTTCTATAAGAACTGACTATCTCTTACTCTCTGAGTTTGTCATCACTCTTCTTCGAGCACTCCATTTCGAACTGCGTATCAATAGCAGCCCTACTCCCAGTCTAACCCGGGATAGTCGATACATGAGTTAATCTACATTTTTATAAGTTTCTCTTTTTATAATTGCTGCAATAGAACTTTCAGATAAATTATATTTTTCTCCTAATTCTCTATAACTAACAACTCCTTTTTTATAAGAATTTCTTATTTCTTTTACTTGGACATTAGTAAGTTTTGCATTAGTATGTCTTACCTGTTCTTTGTTTGGAATATTTCCAACAGTGACATAAGTTTGACCTAAAACTATTCTTTTAAAAGTTTGTTGATTTGAATATAAATCTTTAAAATCTTGATAAATTTCTTTTATTGGTTCTCCATCAATATATCTTTGTCTAATATCCCAAACTTGTTGATTTGTTAGTTTTGCTCGAGGATGATTTTCACTCATTAAAGATTTATTTTGTTCCCTTGTTTTTTGTCTTTTTAATTCGGTTTCTTCAGAATAAATATTTGGACTCCAGTATTGTCCACCTTCAGTTGAATTATATCCATTTTTAAAAGTATCAAATTCTTTTATATATTTAATTTCTAAATCATCTAATTCTTTTTCTTCACATAGTTTTAATATAATTACTTCAAAATTATCAATTCCATATTTTCTAAGAGCTTGATAAAACTTAGTATTATAATTACAATTATTTTCATTCTTATAATCTACTAAATGATGACTTTGAAATCTTTTTCTAATATTTTTGCTTTGTCCAATATATTTTTTATTGTTTATTAAATTTACTACCATATAAATTCCACTATTAGCTGGTAGATTTTCTATATTTTTCATATTTATCTCTCCTTTGTCAATAATATATGAAAAATAGTTTTAAGTATTTATATATTTTTGTCCGTTTTTAGTATTTTAGATTAACATTTTCACACGGGATTACCTTCGCCTAAACATATTTTGACATATATGTGTAACGGTCAGGCTTCCCCGTTAGCATACATTTCTGTACACCCCACTGATAAGTGGTTAGAAGTGTAGAGGCAAATATTATTTCGGTATAGCCTTACGCTATCCTAAGTCTACCTCTCACTGGCATTACCGCTTGGAACTCATTATCTCTTGCTGATTTTAAGTTTCCGCTTGCGGAATCTCCCTCTGTGATATATATTTCACATTTGTTTCTATCTTTTGAATAACAATCAGCAAGTTTACTATCAAATTTTAATGCTTTTTCTTTTTTCTTATTAGTTTCTCTTACTCTCTCACGAGCGTTTTTAGCTGCCTCTCTAGCTTTACGAGCGGCTGCCGCCTTATCAAAAATAGTTTTAATTTCTTTTTCATTATTAACTAACCAATATTGTAAATTAGTAGCAATAATAGTAGAGAAATTGCTCATATCTAATTTAGTAACAGTTGATTTTACTTGTGCATCATATGCAACATTAGGGGCAGTCATATTAAATACTATATACATACCTTCTTGTATATCATCTCCTGTTAAATTTTCTTCTTTATCTTTTAACCATTTTTTATCTTTAAAGAATTTATTAAATTCTCTTGTAATTATAGTTTTAACTTGCGTTATATGAGGGCCTTTCTCTGTAAGACCTGTATTTACATAAGGAATTAATGTTAATGAATAATTAGATGTATATGTTAATACCATGTCTAATTTTTCTTTTCCTTCTGCATACTTCATGTCAAATCTATTTGATATAATTTCTTTATTTTTTACAGCCTCATCAACTAAATCATTTAATCCATGTTGAGATTCATATTTTTCAGTTATTCCATCAATAGTTAAATTAATTGTAAGTCCAGGACATAAACAACTAATTGTATTAACTAAATCTTTTACTTTATTTTCTTCTACAGAAGTATGAGTAAAAAATTCTTCACTTGGAGTCCATATAACTGATGTACCTGTTAGTGCGGGATCACGATAAGTTTCGCTCTCTCTTTTATTAAATACACCTTCTACAAATTGTATATGTTCAACTTCTGAATCTCTCCAAGTTTTAACATCTAAAGTATGAGATAAAAATGTAGTGATTTTAGATCCGATACCAAAACTACCTAAAGAAGTTCCTTCATATGTTCCATCTTCACGATATTTACCTGAAGTATTTAAAACGCTAAAAGCAGCTTCAAGAACTGTTTTTCCATCTTCTCTATATTCATTAGGAATAAAACCTTGACCATAATCTCTAACTTCTATTTGAGTATCTTTATCTTTATTTTTAATTTTTATATCTATTTGTTTACCATGACCTAATCTAAATTCATCAACAGCATTAGATAAAATTTCAACTAATAGTTGTGTTGAATATGTTGTATCACCAGCATAAACACCAGGTTTAAGTCTTGTAAACTCTAAAGGTGATAAAGATTCAATACTATCTTTTGTATATAATTTTTTATCTTCTTTCATAATTTTTTTCCTTTCTATAATTTTCCATATTAATTATATTAAAAATTTGGCATAAAATCAAAAAAATTACTCTATGGATAGAGTAATATTATTTTCTTTTAAAATTTTGGCTAATTTTGAAGTATTGCCGCTTTTTTCTGCAACGGCATATGCATCCGCCAGTTCATTTCCAATTTCATTATTATGTCCTGTTATTTTATATAATCTATAATTTGGAAATTCTTTTATTGCATATTCATATAATGGTTTAATTAAATCTAAATTTTTTATTTCTTGTTTTGAACTATTAATTCAATTATTGGCAGCTCAATTATAAATTCATTCATTAAATATATTTACTACATATGAACTATCACTATATATACACACTTCATAATCTTTATATTTAGTTGTAGCTAATTCAAGAGCTTTTAGAAGTCCTTTTAATTCCATTCTATTATTTGTAGTTTCAGGTTTATCATAATCGTCTTTACCCATATATGCATCTCATATTGTATTGGCGGCCGCATCATAATTAACGCAACTTCATCCGCCTATTCCAGGATTCCCACTACATGCTCCATCACAAAAAATATTTATCATATTCTCATCACCTCTTATAATAAAAGACAGTATTAAATACTGTCTTTCTTTTTATTTTGTATTTTTTGTAAAAAATTTTCTTTATCCTGTCTATAATTAATTATTTTCTTTCAAATTAAGTCTGCAAAGTTATTAACAGAAACACTAAAAGTGTTTAATTTATCTCGAGATAGATACATTTCTTTTCTTAGTTGACGAGCTTCTAAACTATCTTTATTATAATCTTTCATTTTATTTAGTTTTTCATTTAAACGATATAAAGTTTGATATTCATTTTTTAAGATTTTCTTTTGAGCTTTAAGAAATTTTAATCCAGCACGCATTTCCGCAATTTCACAACCAAAAAAGCGTGATTCAATATCTTTATCTTCTTCATGTAATTTTGCAGTACCTGTAAATTCTCCTAAATAAGTAGTTATTATAACATAAGAAGTTTTTGATACAGAATTATAATCACTATATTTAACATTATATTTTTCATTCATTTTATTCAACTCTCCTATTGTTATAATAATTAAAAATTTAGCATTTTTCAAATAACATATTATTCAACTCCTATACTGGTTTATGTCCGCACTCTGCAGAATTATTACTATTCCAACAACGACCATTAACATTGAAAGGACAATCATTACATGAACAAATAAATAAATCTCCTATTTTTTGTTTTGTTCCATCTTCAGAAAAACGGCCTAATTCAAATTCCATATCAAAATCTTCTTTTGTATATCCACCTATTTCTCTGACTTCTGCATGATTTGTTTCTTTTTTACAATTAATACAGTATAATTTTTTTAAATGTCCAGGCTCTCTTTGTTGACCTGAATTTCTTAAAATATCAAAGCCTTCTTGTCCACATTGGGTACAATAAAATTTGCTTGTTAAAAAATTCATTTTTATAAAATCTCCTTTCCATATATTTATATATTAACATTATATAATAAATTTATATAATTATCAAATAGAATAAAAATGCCTTTATTTTTGAAAATGAATAACAAAGTTCAACCTTATTATTTATATACGCGGGCGCGCGCATGTGATTATATTAAAAATTAAAATAAAAATCAAATTGATTATTAATAAAAAATAATATATAATATAAATATAAAAAGAAAGGAATTGATTATTATGATAAGAATAAACAATCCATTTGATATTTCTAAAGATGGCGGCAATGCTTTTATTGATGGAATAAATTTTCATATTAGAAACAGTGATGAAATAAAAAGAAAAATTATAAACAATTTAGATTATTATGTATATGTAACTACTATTAATATGGAAGAAAAAACTCCATTAAAAATATTAGATAAGATTTTAAATTATTTGTCTATTGATTATGAAGAATTAACAATAGTTGATGAACATGATATATTAGATAAATTAAGAAAATATTGTTAAAATTTTTGACAAATTATAAAATTTATATTAAAATATAATTAAGAAAAGGAGGAAGAGTACAATGGAAAAAGAAAAGAAAATAACTAAAGAACAATATTTAATACAATTAATAACAATAGTAGAAAATTCAAATGAAGATAATAAAAATGATTTAATCTACTTCCTTAATTCTCAAATAGAGTCACTAAAGAATAAAGCGGCTAAAGCTAAAGAAAGAGCTGCAATTAAAAAAGCAGAAGGCGATTCATTAAGAGAAGAAGTTAAATCTGTTCTTACAAATGAGTTTCAAACTGCAGATGAAATTTTAGCTCAATTAAATGGAGAAGATTTAACCGTTGCTAAAGTTAGAGCTCGTTTAACTCAATTAGTTAATTTAGGTGAAGCTATAAAAGATGATAAAAAAGTTGACGATAAGAAAACTAAAAAAGCATATAAATTAGCTGATTAATATAAAATGTGCTTAAAGCACATTTTTTTATTATAAAGTTGTAAGGAGAGTATAATATGAAATATTGTATTAATTTTTATGGTAAACAAATTGATTTATTAGATACAATAGATGAGATAAATATTAATGTTTCTAAAATACAAGATTTAAATGAATTAAAAGATTTTTGTGAATTACATAAAAATCAAAGGATAAATTTATGTATAAATGATTGACAAGAAGGATTAAATAATAAATTTTTTGATTTATGTTTTACCTTTCAAGAAAATAATCCCGCATATAATATAGCAATTCGTTTACCAAATTGAGATAAAGGATTATGTTTAGCTTTAAAAGAAAAATATCCTCAAGCAAAAGTTTATTTTGGAACAATGATAAATAATTGGGATACACTAGTTTGTTATTTAAATTATGGCGTTTCTGATGTTATTATTGCGGAGGCTCTTGGTTTTGAATTAGATACTGTTGCAGAAATTGCTCATAGTAAAGAGGTTCAAGTGAGAGTTTTTCCAAATGTTGCGCAATCAATTTTTAAAGATATGCCTGATAAATTAAAATTTTGGATTAGACCTGAAGATATTGAAACTTGCGAAACATATATTGATGTATGTGAATTTTATGGCGAAGACGATAAACAAAATTTATATTATAATATATATAATATAGATAAAAAATGGTCAGGTTCGTTAGGAGAAATAATTATTGGGTTGAGTAATGAAATTAATAGTATGACACTTTCTCCAGCATTTATAAATAAAAGAATTAGATGTAATAGAGAATGTATGAAAGGGAAAAAGTGCCAATTATGCGATCATATGGTTGATCTATCTAAATTATTAGAACAAGCAAATTTAAGAATTTCAATAAAAGATGAGGAGGAAGAAAATAATGGCTAGAGGAGCGATAGCAAAAACTGAAATATCAAAAAAAATATTAGATACTTTTGAAGGTAGTTTTTTATATAATGACGGAAAAGAAATTAGAATTCCATATACTGAAGATGGAGAATTAATTCAAATAAAAATAACTTTAACTGCCGCAAAAGAAAATGTTTCAATTGGGGAGGATAACGCGATCCCAGGAGAAATTAGCGAGACAAAAACTGTTGTAGATACTAAACAAAAAATAGAACCAACAGAAGAAGAGAAACAAAATGTTGATGATTTATTAAAGGCGTTAGGGCTATAATGTTTATTGATATTAAATAAAAATTTTAATATAATATAAATGTAAATATGAAAAAATAATAATAAATATAAAAGGAGAAGTAATAAAACTTCTAGGAGTATAAAGGTTTACCTTTTTGATATTATTAGACTGAGTAATATTTATAATGTTAATTAACGCAGACTAGAGTTAATCTTTGTATTTTTGGTAAAAACTCCAACCTAAGTCTTACAATTAAGAAAAAATACAAGTGTATGTTTATGGTTGCTGACTAAGCCGTTCATAACAAATTATTATGAACCCTGTTAAAGGTACGATATTCAACTATAGATAAGAATATCCTCTTATAAGTTGGGGAATAAGTATTATATTAGCAATATAAGAAAAATAACCACATTATACGATAACTTAGTCATTAAAAGCAAAATTGAGGCTGACCTGCCAACAGACATGCGGGAGTCTGTTCGGTGAATGTTTGAACTAGGTTCATCAATCATTGAGCGGCTGCCGCGAACTTTCTTATGTCCTTTTAGTCTAATGGATAAAACATGTGGCCACGGACCACAAGTTCTGGGTTCGAGTCCTAGAAGGGACACCATATATAAAAAATTAGGGTAATTTTTGTTTATTGTTTTAAAGCAAAAATCAAATATATATAGATAGACAAATAAGTCTATCTATATATAGCCTTCTTTCTAAATGTCAATGGGAGTATAAATATATTAAATATATACTCCCTATTGATTTTTTCTTAAAAATATTATATAATAATAATATAAAAAGGAAGGAGTGTTTAATATGAGTTTACTTACAGAAGAAACAACAAATAAAAATACTTATTTTGTAACAGTAATTGAGACTTTAAAGAAAAAAGTTGAAGTTGAAGCAGATAGCGAAAGTGATGCTATTGCTAAAGTTGAACACGCTTATAAAAAATGTGATATAATATTAGATGCAGATGATTTTACTGGAGTAAAATTTAAAATATCTAAAGTAATAGAAAATATTGAAGATGAAGAAGAAGAATAATATATACTAGGAAAAGATAAAAATCTTTGCAAAGACATTGTCTATTGATGAAGTCTTAGTTTCTAAGCGGGGCCAGGTACATGTAGAAAAGGGCTGAAAATCGCTATATAAATCAAGGAAAGTTTTTCTATATTATACTTACTGCTCGAGAAGTAGATAAGTCCTATTGCAGAGAAATCTGTGAATGTTGCCAGACGATAAATAAAATGCCAAGTGAAATTGCGGTGAATCTTACAACTCTAAGATAGTTTAAGACTTGGAATGTAGTAGCTTGAACAGGTGGAGAATCGGGACTCCTGTTAAATATATTAATTGGTTATATACTACCTTATGGACTCTAAACAAAAGTATAGGTTGGCATTAGCGGAAAGCCGTTTCCATAAATAAATATTTCCGCCGTTCTCTACGGATAAAATCGGTAATAGCTATCCGATACCTGAATCTAGCGGGTGGAGGTAATAAATAGGGAAAATCTCATGTTTGTTGGTGTAAACCCAACTCCGTAGTCCATTTGCCCTTGTAGTATAATGGCTAGTACAGTTGACTTGTAATCATCAAATGGCAGTTCGAATCTGTCCTGGGGCACCATTTAAAAAAATTGGAAATATCTAGAAAAATAAGATAGGCGGAAACGCGATTGATACTTAAGGTATAGAGGATGGATCGCCAAGCTTCTTGTGGTGTGTTTGGAGAAGCAAAATTTTGTGGGTATCGTATAGTTGGTTAGTATGCGAGTCTTCCAAACTTGGGGCGCGGGTTCGAATCCCGCTACCCACTCCATGCAGGATTAGTTTAATGGTAGAACGAGACCTTGCCAAGGTTTAGGTGCGAGTTCAATTCTCACATCCTGCTCCAAGATTTTTTTGACTTTTTTATAAAAATATATTATAATATTTATATAGAAAAGGGAATGATAAATATGAAAAAGTTTAATGAAAATAAAGAATATTTTTGGGAATACGATTATTGGTTTGGAGAAGATTTTTTAAAAGGAATTTTTAAAGACCAATATTTAAGAAAATTTTCATTAGATGGTGCAGGTATTTATCATTTATTATTAATAGATAATAAAATATATAGTTTATCATTGAAGGAAACTAATAAGTTATTATTAAATGATGGTAAAAAAGCATTTAGAGATGAAACAAAAGATATAATAATTCAAGATATTAGTAATGAATTTACTAAAATGGGTATTGAACATACTATTAATGGAGGTAAATTTATTACATTTAAAATATTTGATTATATAGGAAAAATAGAAATCGTTAAAAAGGCGGCAATGCCTAGCTAATGCCCTCGGAAGTTTTAGGACTGACCGTGAAAGCTCGAGTATTCCGTGTGAAACTGTGAGAAAGGCGCGAGCTATGGCGGTGTAGCACAGTTGGCTAGTGCAGCGGATTCATACCCCGCAGGTCATAGGTTCAAATCCTATTGCCGCCACCATTTTGTGTTTATAATAATACATAGGGGTACTCGACCATTATCCCTCGAACATTCTTTAGCGGGAATAAGTAGAAAAGTAGTGCACTACAATGGCTGTCCCTATGGGGAGTTAGTGATAACGGTTAGCATGCCTGATTTGCAATCAGGCGGTAAGGGTTCGATTCCCTTACTCTCCACCATAAGTTGAAAGGAACGATTTTATAGATGAGTAAGAGACTAATTGAAAAGAAGGAACGAATTGCATTGAAAGTTCATCAATATGAGATTGAAGGCAAAACAATCCGAGCTAAATATTGGCAACGAAAATTAAATAAAATTGCCGATATAGAAAAGAAGGCAGCAGCTTTAATTAAAAGAAAGTTAGCTACACAAGGCATCAAGAAGTTGAATACTGTAAAAATTTAGCGATAAGACTGGTTTTAGAAGCCAGTCTTCGCAAACTTTTATCCATTGCCCCGTAGCCAAGTGGTAAGGCATCAGACTTTGACTCTGACATTTCCCTGGTCCGAATCCAGGCGGGGCAACCATTATTTTAAAGCTCTATATTAAGTTTTTATTTCAATTTTTTATTTTTAGGAGGTTTTTATATGGATTTTTTAGATGATATTTTTAGTCCGTTTATTTGGGATAAAAATTTTTATAATTTTACAAGAGAAGAAAAGGATATGCATCCTTATTCAGTAATTTGTCATGAAGATGGTTCAGTTACTATCGTACATAATGTATTAGGTTTAAATAAAGAAGATATAAAATTAGTTGCAAAAGAAATGCATGGAAAAGGTTATATTTTAATTGCAGGTAAAACTGTAGATGAAATAACTAAAAAAACTTATTCTATCAATTCTAGATTTGAATGTAATGTTCAAAGATGCGACTTAGATAAGATTACTTCAAATATGAAAAATGGTTTATTATATATTAATATTGAAGCAAAAGAAAATAAACCACAAGAGAAGAAAGAAAATATTATCACAATATCTTAATTTTAGTTCTTAATATAGAGCTAAAATATATGCGGGATTAGCACAGTTGGTTAGCGCGGCTGCCCTACAAGCAGTAGGTCCTAGGTTCGAGTCCTAGATTCCGCACCATTTTGAACTTTAATGCATATGTAGAAATATATATGCATTTTTTTATATGCGGGTATACCCAAGTTCGGCTGAAGGGGGCTGCCTACTAAGCAGCTAGGTCGTTTTTTGATGCGAAGGTTCGAATCCTTCTGCCCGCGCCATTTAATTTTTATTGATTTTTTTATTTATTTATAATATAATATAAATAGGAAAGGTGATTAATATATGAGATTATGGCATACAAAATTAATAAATTCATTACCTAATATGCATTTACAGGCACAATGGAGAGAACTATCTGCTATTGCGGGGGCTATTCAAAAGAATGGAACTCCTAATCATGTTTTAGTAAATTTTGTATTAGATTATGATTATGATAATTTTATTTCTTATGCTTATTATTTAAGAGAAGAAATGAATAATAGAAAAATTAGAACTATGAATTCTGTATGGGAGAAAATAGTAAGTTTAAAACCTAATTATACTTTATTATCATTAAATGATACATATAAAGAAAAAATGAATGATACTTATTTAATTATTTGTTATTATAATTTATTTGAGAAATATTTATGTGGAATGTTTGGTAATGAAGATTGGGAAAAAATAGAAAAAACATTTAAAATGATACGCGGCCTTTAGTCTGTAAACAATAGGCGTATCTAGGTTAAATAATCTGGATATTGTTTAAAATAAGGCACAAAGCAATATCGTCAGGCGGAGATAGTGGGATTTACAGCGAGGATCGCCGCCTTTATTTAGCCACCATTAAAAAGGAGAGTGTTTATTATGGTAAAATATAATCATTATTTAAAAGAAATAGGAGTAGAAGAAAATGATTTTCCTTTTCAAGATAAATTTAATTTTGATGACTCTCGTTATATGGAAGATAAAGAAGGTTTTAAGCCTTGTGAATTTTGGAGTTTAGATTACTCTCTTGCTTGTTATATATACTCTCATTTATGCTATTTTAAAGAACATTGTTTAGTTGGAAATCCAGCATATTTGACTTTTGAACAATGGGAAGATATTTTAAATAAAATGATAAAAGCATTTAGACTATATATTCAAAAAGACGATTATAAATCAGACTCTATTGAAGAAAGAAAAAGAGTATCTAAAAATAAACAAAAACAAATTAAATATGGTATGCAATTATTTATTAAATATTTTCATGATTTATGGTTTTAGCTATTGCTAGACCACTGTAATTAAATATATTTTAAATATAGTGGTGTGGCCATAGCACAATGGTAGTGCGCTAGGTTGTGGCCCTAGTTATCTGAGTTCAATTCTCAGTGGTCACCCCATTTTGGTTCGGTAGCCAAGCGCTAAGGCAGAGGACTGCAACTCCTCGATCGTGTGTTGGAATCACACTCGAACCTCCATATACAGAGATCGTTCAATCGGTAGGACATTGGTCTCCAAAACCAATTATCTAGGTTCGAGTCCTAGTCACTGTGCCATTTTTGATTTTTATATAAAAATATAATATAATATATATAGGAAAGGAGTGATTAAAATGGATATTAAAAGTGGTTGCGGTTATCCTGCATCAAGTTTATCAAATTTTTGTCCACATCCTTTTGTAATTGATGGTATACAATGCAATTCAATGGAAGGTTTTTTACAAAGTTTAAAATTTAAAGATATTGAAATGCAAAAATACGTTTGTTCTTTGGTAGGCAAGGCTGCAAAATTTAAAGGCAAACCTAAAAAGTGGTATAAAACTCAAATTTTATATTGGCTAGGTACAGAATATCAAAGAGAAAGTCAAGAATATCAAGATTTATTAGATAGAGCTTATAAGGAATTATTTAAAAACGAAACATTTAAAAAAGCATTATTATCTACAAAAGATACAATAATTACTCATTCTATTGGTAAATCTAATAAAAAAGAAACTGTTTTAACAGAACAAGAATTTTGTTCAAGATTAATGAAACTTAGAGATGGTACATTATAGGAGTTTAGTGTAATGACAGCGCATTGGTCTTTAAAACAGATAATCTAGATTCAAATTCTAGTTGCTATGCTATTTTTTGACTTTTTTATAAAAATATTATATAATATTTATATAGAAAAAGAAAGAGGGATACTATGCAAATTATTAATAAAAAGGTTCAATTAGAAGGATATGAAGTTGAACTTTTAGAAAGAAATTCTGCTTATATAGATGTACAAACATTAGAATTAATTCCTCTATACAAAGTAAGAGAACAAGAAAAGATTTTTTGTTTAGATGTTCTATCTGAAATGATAGAAAAAAATGGAATAATACTTATTGAAGATACTAATAATTTGATAGAATATGTAAAAGAAAATTTTAGTTTTTATAAAAATTTTTATCATTTATCAGTAGACATAAGAGATTATCCAGATTTATTAAGTTGGATAACTTTTAAACAATGGGAAAAATATCCAGGACATGAGTTAATAATGGATATAGATGGCACTTTCTTTTTAATAGAAATGGAAGAAAAATAATCTTAGGGGCTTAGTGTAATGGCAGCACATCGGTCTTAAGCTAAAATAAAAAGGAGTAAAATTATGGATACAATAACAAAAGGAAGACTAGGATATAACCTATTAGAAAAAGAATTACTTAAAAGAGAATTTGAAATTTATATTCCTTTATTAGAAAATACAAAAATAGATTGTATAATTTGTAAAAATGGAGTATTACTAAAATTACAAATTAAAACAATTCAAATAGATAGAGGATATAAAAAACTTCCTGTTAGAAAGATTAGTCATAATCAAGGAGAGTATAAAGTTCATAATTATACCTCTGATGAAATAGACTTCTTTATTGGAACTGATGTAGAAACAGAAGATTTATATATAGTTCCTATTTCAATAATAGAACAGTATAAATCTGCAATTTCAATTAAAACATTAGAACCTTATAAAAATAATTTTACTCTATTGGAGCCTCAAGTTGGAAACAATTTGAGTGGATGCGATGATATCGGTGAAACCTTAACTGGTAATACCGAGGGAATAGAATAATATTCTAGCCCGTAGAGAGTAGATAATCGCACACCTAAGTTAGAAATAATATGGTGAAGATGTACTCCAGACCACAAACTACAGTATCCAGTAGGTAGTGAAAACTATAGTGGCAAGCAAAACCGTAAGAGCGGGGTCTCCAAAACCTCGGGTGTGGGTTCGAGTCCTACAGCCCCTGCCATGAGTTTTTAACGAGTTGTTCGTTTATTAATACATTTAGAAAGAGGGATAGTATGGCAAAAAGAAGAGGTAGTTCTCATAGTGGAGAGGCACAATATTCAGTAACTCAAGCTAATTTAGATAAAAAGGGAAAAACAAACAAGAAATTAAAAAGAAGTCCTATGGCAACTAAATATTTAACTCCAAGAGGAAAAGAAATAAAAGAGGCGGCAGCAGAGTTTGTAAAAGCTCATCCTGCAGGATCTGGTCGTAGAACTCAAAAAGCATTAAATAAATTAGCTAAGGTTGCATAATAAATAAATATATGATGAATTTTCATCATATTCTTTGGACGAGTGGCGTAGCCGGTGCGCGCGTTAGACTGAAAATCTAAAGGAACTAGTTCAACTCTAGTCTCGTCCACCAGAATAAAGGGGGCGTGGCGGAATCGGTAGACGCACAGGACTTTGTTCTAGTTTACAAAACCACACACAGAGCACTTAAATAGGAAACTTTTAAGTGAATGATGGCTAATTCGGCGAAAGACTTATTAAGTTAACGCCGAGCTAAATATTTTTGGGCAAACGCTTTAAAAATGTAGACATATTTTTCATAATAATATAAGAGGTGAAAATTATGGCATTACAAAAATACACAAAAGAATGGTTAGAAGAACTTTGTAAAGATAGTTTTTCATTAGCAGAAGTGTTAAAAAAAGCAGGTCGTAAACAAGGTGGAGGTAACCAAGAAACATTAAAGAAAAAAATTCAAGAATTTGATATTGATATTTCACATTTTACAGGACAACTTTGAAATAAAGGAAAAACAAAAGAAGAAGATAATAGAATAAAAAGTAATGAAAAATATTCATTAGAAGAAGTATTTTGTAAAAATAGTCCTGTAACGCAAAAGGTTTTACGTGGTTATGTAGAAAGACACAATATTTTAGAATATAAATGTGAAACCTGTGGATGTGATGGGCATTGACAAGGTGGAGAAATTTCATTAGAAATAGACCATATTAATGGAGATAATACAAATAATACAAAAGAAAATCTTAGATATTTATGTCCTAACTGTCATGCATTAACAGAAACTTATCGTGGAAAAAATAAAGCATTAAAAGCTCAAAAGTTAAATGTGTAGAGACTATACACCATCCACCTAAGTCTTTATAAGATATGGTGAAGACATAGTCCAGACTACAACGCGATTTCCGCGGCTATAGTAATATAGAGTAGTAAGAAAATCCTGCGAGGTTAATCCCTCATGTGGGTTCAAGTCCCACCACCCCCACCATTTTTAGGAGGTAAGATATGAATAATCTAAAAACAGTGCCAACATCAAAATTGGTTCATATCTTATGTGAGGAAGAAAATCAACATGTAATTAACGCAATTGCATATGAACTAGCTTGCAGAATATATGTACCAAATAATAGTCAAACAACTTTTGAAGAATTATTAGAAAAATTTGGTTATAAAACAATAGAAGAAGAAAAAAATATATTAAAGAAAAATTAAACTTGGGTAGGCGCCGGAGTGGGAGAGCCGGGGCGGACTGTAAATCCGTTGTCTTACGACTGAGAAGGTTCGAATCCTTCGCTACCCACCATTTGCCTGGGTAGCCGAATGGTATAGGCACTAGTTTTAGGAACTAGCGACGAAAGTCATTGAAGGTTCAAGTCCTTCCCCGGGCACCATATGCCCACTTACCCAAGTTCGGCTGAAGGGGTCGGTCTTGAAAACCGAAAGGTCGTTAATAGCGGCGCGGAGGTTCGAATCCTTCAGTGGGCGCCATATGCGGTACTAGCTCAGTCGGTTAGAGCACCGCCCTGATAAGACGGGGGTCCCAGGTTCAAGTCCTGGGTGCCGCACCATTTTTTTAAAGAGGTAAATAATATGAAAGATTATGAAATAGAGATAGATTATGTTCATTTTAATAAAGATAATATTTGCATAGGCTGGTCCGCAAATATAGGTTTTGGAGTTTTAACAATTAATCAAAACAATAACACTTTTGCTATTGAAACCGAATGTTTAGGACAAAATTTTTATGAACAGGTTATGCAAAAATTTCAAGAATATATTTTAAATCATTCTATTATTATAGAATAATGTCCCTATAGTTCAAATGGATAGAGCACTAGACTACGGATCTAGTAATGAGAGTTCAAGTCTTTCTAGGGATACCATAAAAAATAATTGATTTTTTATATAAAATATAATATAATAATAATGTAATAAAAAGTTAGTAGCTTAAAAGTGCATATAGTATGAAAAGTTCGCGAGTATTCAGAATTATGCTTTCATTTTATTGGCACTGCAGAAGTCAATTTTATGTCCAGAGCACCAGCGCGGAGCTGGAAGATTCAGGTGTGAGTCCTGACTAACAGTTTTTTGGCCGGTTCGGCAAGTGGTTAAGCCACCGCACTTTCTATGCGGTATCATGGGTTCGAATCCCATACTGGTCACCATTTGTTCTCATAGTACAACGGATAGTACAAGGGTCTTCTAAGCCTTTGATCTAGGTTCGATTCCTAGTGGGAACACCATTTAATTTATGGGCTTGACAAGGTTTCGACTAGCATATTAGAATATTAGAATACAGGCGGTAGGCAGCTACCTTAAAGAGCAATAATAAAAATAAATGACAACATTTTAACAAAAATTGTTAATAAAGTTAAATCTTTATTCTCTATTAATAGAGTAGTATTCGCGTAATACTAAACAACTTCTATACAAGTATCAGGATACAATCAGAAAAAGTATAGTCGTATTAACGAGCAAAGATTGTCGCATATGAACTGTCTTATGTCGTGGAAAATATGTTGAACTACTTAATACATAAGCCTTTGTTGTTGAGTTTTACCAATAGGGTGCAGTTTTTATCATAGGATATAGTAAAAGGAGAGAATTAATAAAATTGGTCAAAGCTTGTAAGGTAAGAATGAGATTTCTGATATATCAATATGGTCTAGGACGCGAGTTCGATTCTCGCCAGGTCCACCATTTGTTTCGATAGCTCAGTAGGTAGAGCAATGAATTAAATATTTTAATAGACCATTAGAGTTGTGGTCAGATGGTTATAATTTTTATATCTCTATTTTTATATATAGTAATGAGGGTGTAACTCAGTTGGTAGAGTAACGGACCTTTAATCCGTGAGTCGAGAGTTCGAGTCTCTCCACCCTCACCATTATGAAAATGAAGGGAGATATAAAAATGAATAGCAAAGATAAAGGTAATATTGGTGAAGCTATTGTTTTAGCAGAGTTTGCAAAAAGACAAATTCAAGTAGCAATTCCTTTTGGAGATAATGCTAGATATGATTTAATAGCAGATTTTAATGGCAAATTAAATAAAATACAAGTAAAATATTGTGGACAAATTACAGAAAATAATTCTTTTACTTGTCCTTGTGCAAGTAGTACAAATCATACTACTAATAAACATTTATCTACTTATGAAAATGATGTAGATTATATGGCATTTTATCTTGTATCTATTGATAAATTATTATTAGTTCCAATAAAACAATTAGAAGGTAAAAAAACTATTACTTTTAGATTAGAACCACCAAAAAATGGACAACATATAGGAATTAATTTAGTAGAAGATTATTTATTAGATAAAATTATAAATATTTAATCAAAGGGTCGAGAGTTCGAATCTCTCTCGAGACACCATTGCCTCCTTAGCTCAGTCGGTAGAGCGCACGGCTGTTAACCGTTAGGTCGTAGGTTCGAGCCCTACAGGGGGCGCCATTTGAAAATAATTTTTATATATAGATAATATGGCACGTTATTCTAGTCTTTTAAAACAAAAGATGCAAATTATTGCTATTGAAATAATCTAGAGCGATTTTTAAAAAGTTTGAAGTGTAGTCTCAGTGGTAATCAAGTCGTAGAAAATATTTCTACCACAAAAGTAAAACGAAAGTGCAACCCTAGTAATAGGCTGTCTTTTGTGAGGAAAACTTACTTGACCTAAGCTACAGAATTACTTTTTAAAATGCCATTTACAAAAGGGTTAATTGGAAATAGTTATGAATATAAAAACGATTACTTGTGTAATGTCAGTACGAAACTGAACCGCATCCGACGGGAAATTGACAGCTGAAGTATAATATAACTAGCCCTTTTATCTCCAAGTAGCTCAGTTTGGTAGAGCGCCTGGCCTGGGACCAGGAGGTCGTAGGTTCAAATCCTGTCTTGGAGACCATTTTAGGGGAATAACTCAATGGTTAGAGTGGGGAGCTTATATCTCTCTGGTTGTGGGTTCGAATCCTACTTCCCCTACCATTTGGAGGCTTAGCGCAATCGGTTAGAGCGTCTGCCTGTCACGCAGAAGGTCGTGGGTTCAAATCCCATAGTCTCCGCCATTTAGATTATTAATGGTAATCTTGGGCAGTAGTAGATTTTAAATGTTATTAAGGAGATAATTGAAACATATTATATGCCATTAACAGCCATTTTGACAATTATTAAAAATTTTTATATAATATATATGTAAATAAAAAATATTTACAAAGCGAAATTGTAATGACTTTAAATAATAACAATTTTCATATTTTCATTTCTTCCAAAGAAAATATAGGTAAATGGGGCAATTATGCCCCTTACTTATTGATGGAAAGGTTAGGTTAAAGAAATGGAGACAATTAAATTAAAAAAACATAAAAGAATTAAGTGAAAAAATATAATATTAATTATATTGATAATTGCAATAGGAATTTTTATTTCTACTTTTAAAATTGCCTATAAATATACAGCAATAGATGAAGAACATAATAGGGAAATTATTGGTTATTCTAATAGTAAATATTTAGTTAATTATACTATGTATGAATATATAGGGGATATAGAAAAACAAAAATACTTAATTGCAGATTTTAATTTAACTAAAATATATAAGGTTAATTTAACAATTGTTCATAGGACTAAAAAATATAATGACGAAAAGATAAAAAATGATATTAAACAAAATACTTATGTTAAAGTTTATGCGGCAATAGTTTCATTAGAAGGAAAAACCATATATGTATTGCCGCCAAACCAAAATATAATATTTAATAGACTACCTAAAAAAGAATTTGATGTATCTTTTGATTATATAGATATAAGTTTAATAAACACTGAAGAAGATATATATGATTTTATTGCTAGTTTTGACTAGCTTTATTTATCGCGGGGTGGAGCAGTTTGGTCAGCTCGCCAGGCTCATAATCTGGAGGTCGCAGGTTCGAATCCTGCCCGCCGCAACCATTGAAGATAAAATGAAAAAATTTGACAATCCGAAAATTTTTCGTTATAATATAAATGTAATGATTAAGGTATAGTCCATCATTACAATAAACAATCCCTTTCCATGCGGCTTCGGCCGCTCTTTTTATTTGCTCTTGATTTTTTAATAAAAATATATTATAATATTTATATGATAAAGAAAGGAATAATATTATGTGATTAATTATTTTGTTGATATTAATAATATTATTAATTGATTTAGCAAGTTATTAAAAGGAGGAATTATAATGGCAAACACAGAAATATTTAAAATTTTATCTAATTATAAAAAAATATTAGAAGAAAAAGGTTATAATGTTATTTATATTGGTTTATATGGTAGTCAAAATTATAACTTAAATGATGAAAAGAGTGATATTGATGTAAAGGCTATTATTCTTCCAACTTTACATGATATTATTTTTAGAAAAGTTACAAGCACTACTATTGAATGTCAGCAAGGAAATATTGACGTTAAAGATTTATTAACTTTCTATGATGTAATTAAAAAAGGAAATTTTAGTTATATAGAAAGTATTCAAACTAAATATTCAATTGGAGATAAATATATAAAAGAATTATTTAGTCAATTTGAAGTCAATAAAAAAAGTATTTTAGGAGCTATGTATGAAAAAAGAAAAGCATTAACTCATGCATATCCAAGTAAAGTTCAAGAATTTGAACAATGGGGATTCGATCCGAAACAACATCATCATATTTTAAGATTATATGATTTACTTGCATATAATTATGAATATGGAGCTAATAAAAGTTTTTTAACTTATATAGATGGTTCAGAAAGACAACAAGAATTAATTGCATATAAAAGAAATGCAAACAACATAATGAAAGATATTATTGAAAAAGATAGTGATGAAATTATTGAAAAAGCAAAAGAATTAATTGAAGATGATTATTCTTTTGAAATTATTAATATAGATGAAGAAATTAATGCTTATATTGAAAATAAAATAAAATTAGAAGTAAATAATACATCAGTTTCATATGCTAGACAAATTAGAACTTTTGATAACGATATTCCAAAAGGAGATTTAAAAAAATTCCCTGCTTTAGAAAAATATCAAGGACAAGATATTTCTTATATAGTATATGAAAGCATAGAAATATTAAATTAATTTTAAAAATAAATTGATTTTATTAAAAAATTATTATATAATATATATGTAATAAAGAAAAAGAAGGCACTAGGGAAGCGAACCCTGCCACTACCAAAATTAGATACGATTTGCGGATTTAATGATTATCAAATCATTAAAACGCTAGAGTAAGCCCTATATTTTTATATAGGTGGCGAGAAATCCTTGCGCGGGAGCAATCTTTTTGAGGCGTCGTGTGTACAAAAAACACTGGTTGCAACATATATAATCTATACTTTTATAGTGTAGATTGACTGTGGGCCTCAGGCACAGGATAAATATGGGCGAGGTAGAGTCTTAAGGTAATAGCAGTATCCGTGGGTAGACGGCTTTAGGAGAACTCAAAAACTGCTTTTTATATATCAGGTCGGAACTGGTGTTGATGGACTTATTGAAATAGTATAAGACATAGGGTTTGATTCCCCCGATAAATACCTTTAAAAGATTTTAAAGCAAGGTTCGATTCCTTTCTACCTGATGGTAAAAATCTTAATTTTTATTATTTTTAGTTATATTATATACTAATATAACTATATTATATGTATACATATATTAATTAGGTTACGACCAATCCTGCACCTAAATGACAAAACGCGGGAGACCGTTTGGGTAAACATGATGCCAGCCAACGGGGAAGAAAATGTACCTACGCGGAGCGGGTTATAGCAGACCTCCGCCGTTGAAAAAGCCGTCCTATTGCTGTAGAAGGTTAGTCAGCCGAAATAGGAGAGCCAATATACCTCAAAAAGTATATTAATATTGCAGGGCAGGTATCTGTCCTTTTTTGATTTTATAAAATAATTATGATATAATATTATTAATATAGAAAGAAGGTAGTTTATATGATAAATCCAAAAACTTGGTCAAGTTTAAAGATTTAACATAAATTATTTTTAATATATATTAGGAGGAGATATAATGGCAAAAGCGATTGATTTAACGAATCAAAGATTTGGGAAACTTCTAGTGTTAGAAAGAGATTATGAAGAAGCAAAAAAACATCCTAATGAAAGACAGGCTTGATGGAAATGTCAATGTGATTGTGGAACTATAAAATCTTATAGAGCATCAGTTATAAAAAAAGCAACATCTTGTGGATGTGAAAAATATACAAATAAAAAACCTTTAACAGAAGAATGGAAACGACATATTAGTGAAGGATTAAAAAATACGAATAAGAGAAAACCTATTCATAAAAGTCCTTTAAATTTAATTGGACAAAGATTTGGTTTGCTCACTGTTTTAGAAGAAACAGATATTAGAAAAGGAAAATGTGTTGTATGAAAATGTAAATGCGATTGTGGAAATATAACTTATGTAATAAGTAATTCTTTAACTAAAGGAGATACAAAATCATGTGGATGTATAAAATCTTATGGAGAATCGAAAATAGGGAAGATATTAAATGAAAATAATATTCCCTTTGAAAAAGAAAAACAATTTGATAGTTGTAGATTCCCAGATACAAATAAAATGGCAAGATTTGATTTTTATGTAAATAATAAATATATTATTGAATTTGATGGAAAACAGCATTTTGAAATTAATAATTTTTTTGAACAGTCATTAAAAGAAATTCAAGCTCATGATAAATTCAAAAATGAATGGTGTAAAAATAATAATATTCCTATTATTAGAATACCTTATTACAAAATAAATAATTTAACAATAGAAGATTTAATATTATAAAGGAGGAGATTGATATGTTAAATATAAAAGGAGGACGCGAACTTGCTTATGTAGTTAATATAGATAAAATTGAACCAATAGTAGGTTCAGATAATTGTGAATGTGCTATTGTAGGCGGATGGCGTATAATGGTTCGTAAAAATACATTCAAAGAAGGAGATAAAGCTGTCTATTTTGAAATTGATTCAAAATTACCTGAAACAGTAGAATGGTCTCAATTTTTAATTAAAAAGCATTATAGAGTAAAAACTCAAAAATATACTTTTGGTGGTGCGGGAAATTTTATTTCTCAAGGTTTATTAATGTCTTTTGCAGATTTTGGTTGGGATAATGAACAATATCAAGTTGGAGATTTTTTAACTGAAATATTAGGAATAACTTATGCTATTGCAGACGATAATAAAAGAAAAGCAGAAGTAGATAAATATACTAGAATGAAACAAAGACATTATGAATTATTTAGAAAAAATAAATTAATTCAATGGTTATTTAAAAGAACTTGGGGTAAAAAATTATTATTTATCTTTTTAGGTAAAAAAAGAGATAGTGCTAGCGGATGGCCAGTTGGAAAATTCCCAGGGGTAGCTAAAACGGATCAAGAGAGATGTGAAAATATGACTTGGGTTTTAGAAGATAAAACTCCATATATAGTAACTCAAAAATGTGATGGTTCATCTGGTACTTTCATATTAGAAAGAAAACATTTAGGTAAATATGAATTTTATGTTTGTAGTAGAAATGTAAGAATGTTTAAACCAGAACAAACATGCTTTTATGGAGATAATAATTATTATTGGGATGTTGCTATTAAATATAATATAGAAGAAAAAATGAAAAAATATTTACAAGAAAATAAAGATATTAATTTTGTTTGCTGGCAAGGAGAAATATGTGGACCTAATATTCAAAATAATCCGCATAAATTACAAGAATTACATTTATTTTGCTTTCATATGACAGATAGTAAAAATGGTAGATATGATATCCGCGAAGCTAAAAAAATATGGGATAAATATGAAATGGAAACTGTTCCTATTGTAGATACAAATTTTATTTTACCTGATGATTTTGAAGAATTTAAAAAACAAGCAGATGGATTATATGATGCTTCTGTTTGTGAAGGTAATGAAAATTGTGTAAGAGAAGGTTTTGTATATTACAAGACTACAGATCCAACTTTCTCATTTAAAAATGTATCAAGAGAATACTTAATTGGAAAAGGCGAATAGCCTTTTTTATTGTTTTTTTAATTATTTTATGATATAATATTTATATAAGAAAGGAAAATGTATATGGAAACAATAAAATATTTAATTAAAACTATTGCAGTGTGTTTGCTATTCTTCTTATTTATTCTTATGATGCATAACGCAGCTCGTAATATAAATAAAAATCAAATAGAACACTGCAAAAGAAATGGCGGATATGTTGTTCTTGGACAACATGACTGGTTTGAAAGTTGTATATATGAAATAGAAAAATAAAAAGGAGAGGAATAAAATATGAGAAAGTTATTTAGAAAAATTACATTAAGAAAATTTGCAAATTGTTTAGATGAAAAAACATATAATGATTTTATGGAAATACGTGGTTTTTTAGTTATTTACAAAAATCATACTTGGGTTCGTGCAATGGATACCATTGAATTAAAAATGATAATAGAAAAAGATGCTGATAAAATAGAATGTATTTTTGCAGATATAGATAAAATAAAATTAGACACAAAAATAATTATAGATACTGATAAAATAGAAAAATAAAAAGGAGATGATTATTATGACAAATGTAAAAATATTTACAGATAATATAGAGGGCGAAGCATTAAATCAAATATATACTTTAGCTAAATTACCTGCATTTGATAATGCAAAAATTCGTATTATGCCAGATGTTCATGCGGGAGCTGGATGTGTGATAGGTTTTACTGCGGATTTAGGTAATAAAGTAATTCCTAATATTGTTGGAGTGGATATTGGATGCGGAATGCGCGTTATAAAACTAGGAAATATAGATATAGACTTCGAAAAGCTAGATCGAATCATCCGTGAGCAGGTTCCCGCAGGTCATGAAGTTCATAATAAAATCTCTTTAGAAATAGATAAAAAATATATAGATAAATTGATATGTAAAAAAGCATTAAGAGATAAAGACCGTTTAATGGCATCTCTTGGAACTTTAGGTGGCGGAAATCATTTTATAGAAATAGATAAAGATGATGAAGGCTGTAAATATTTAGTAATTCATACAGGTTCTCGTAATTTAGGAAAACAAGTTGCAGAAATTTATCAAAATCAAGCAATTATGAATTTATCTCCTAAAAAAGATTATTCTAAATTATCTCAAGAATTAATTTCTACATATATACAACAAGGAAGACAAACTGAAATACAACTTGCTCTTGCAAAATTACGTTCTGACCTTGATACATTACAACCTAAGATACCTAAAGAATTAAGTTATCTTGAGGGGGCAGCAAGAGAAAATTATCTATTTGATATGAACATATGCCAAGAATTTGCTGTTGCTAATAGAGAAAAAATTGCAAATATAATTTGTACTGAAATGAATTGGAATAAAATAGAAGAATTTGAGTCTATTCATAACTATATTTCTTTTAAAGATAATATTGTTAGAAAAGGAGCTATTTCCGCATATAAAGGACAAAAAGTAATTATCCCAATGAATATGCGTGATGGTTGTATAATAGGAATTGGAAAAGGAAACTCAGACTGGAATCAATCTGCTCCACATGGAGCTGGAAGAATCATGTCACGAGCTGCCGCAAAATCTTCAATTAAACTACAAGATTATGAAAAATCTATGCAAGGTATATGGACTTCTACTGTAAATGAATCAACTATAGACGAGTCTGCATTTGCATATAAACCAATGTTAGAAATAATTGATAACATAAAAGATACTGTTGAAATTATAAATATTATTAAACCAATATATAATTTCAAAGCAAGTGAATAATAATGGTATAACTTACCATTATTTTTTTTATTGATTTTTTTTATAAAATATATTATAATATTTATATAAAGAAAAAAGAAGGTGTATTAGTATGAAAAGAGTATTAGATATAAGAGTAAGAAATGATATTGATATTTATGCAGATGTTTTAAAAGATGCTCGTTTTTTAGATTGCGGAGCTAGTAAAACTGCATATGTAAAAGGAGAGACATGTTATAAAGTTCCTATTGGATATGAAGAATTAGATAGTAAATCTTTTACTATGTCATGTATTTATCCTTATGAATATGAAGATTTTACTCATTTTATAGACTATGTTGTTGCAAATGAGAATCCAGCTTTAGTTTGGTCTATTGGTCAAATTGTTTTTGAAATTATGGTATGGCAACATTTATTAGAATTAAAAGATATGGGTTATGATATTTCTTGTTTTGCGGAAATAAAAGATTTTTATATTGATAAAAATGGAGTTCCTGTAATAGAGCAAGAATTTGTCCATTGTTCCCCAGAAAAAGTAAGAGAGCTTCCTTATTTAGATAGATATGAATTTGAAGATAAAAACAAATCAGTATTATCTGCTTTAGATGATATGGGTTTTTGTTTAACTGATATTAGAGAAGGAAATATGGGATATAGTGAAGATGGTACAATAAAATGTTTTGATTTTGGAATTTCTAGCGGATCTACTCTATATAATTATGACCCTTATGATGAATATTATGACTATAATAATAGTTGTGATGAAGATGAAGAAGAATGTTAAGAAAGGAGATAGTGAATATGAGATGGTTTGTTACTGGCGATATTCATTCAGACATATGTGAAATATGGCGTTTCATTAAAAAGTTTGATTTAGGTGAAGGCGACAATATAATTGTTTGCGGAGATTTTGGTATATTTTGGAACAAAGACCAAAGAGATGCAAGATATTTTATAAATCAATATGAAATAAATTGTAATGGCGTACATTTATACTGGATCGACGGTAATCATGAAAACTTTGATATTATAGATAGTTGGCACGCAAAAAATAATAAACCATATGATAATAGTGAACATATTCATTATTGTCCTAGAGGATTAACAATGAATATCAACAATAAAAAAGCATTATTTATGGGCGGAGCTGATAGTATAGATAAAATAATTCGTAAAGAGGGCATATCATGGTGGCCGCAAGAACAAATTACAAAACAAGATATACAAAATATTACAGGTCATTATGATTATGTTTTTACTCATTGTTGCCCATATAATTTATTTAATGAAAATAGAATTTATTTATGTTTTCATGGCGGAGAGTTAAGAGATATTACTCATATTTCTGAACAAAATTTACAAAAAATGTTTGACAATATTACTTTTGAACATCATTATTTTGGACATTATCATGTAGATAAGTCATTAAATGATAAACATATGTGCCTATATAAAACTTTTATTGAATTAAAATAATCATATTGATTTTATTAAAAAATTATTATATAATATATATATAATAAAGGAAAGGAATTGAAAAATATGAATTATGTTGTTCTAATTGGAAGATTAAAAGAAATTCAAGAAAAACATTTAATATTAAATGTTATTGAAAAAGATAAGAATTGAGATGTAAAATGTTATGTAGGAATTGGCTCTATGATGCAAAATGTAAGTCAATATTGTAAAAAGAATGATTTAGTTGGTATTAAAGGAAAAATTATTGAAAACAATGAAATTTTAATTGAAAAAATAACTTTCTTAAGTTCTAAAACTGAAGAAAATGAATAAAAATTTATTGACAATTTTAAAAATTTTTGATATAATATATATACAATAAATAAAATAAAGGAAACCTTGTTGTGATAGGTGTAAAGGACAAGCAGTAGCCTGTAGATATGAGTTTGGGGCTACAAGAGAAAAGTTGATTTTTAATAAAATTTATATTATAATATTAATATAAAGAAAAAGGTAGGCTCTCCGCCTTAGAAACAAAAGGGAAGCTATTTGGTAAAGGATGATGACTCTCCAGCAACCTAAAAAAGCAAATGAGTATTGAGTTTCAAAAATATATAAGAGTTTGCGAAACCCACTGAATGAACAGGGTAATGCTTAAACAGAGGTTCTCGAGGGTATTTGCGTAATGCGAGAAACGTTTTCTACTTTTAGTAGATGTAATGCGGATAACGTTGCAAATCGTTAAAAACTACGGCAAAAAGTTCATTCACCTTTCATAAGACCACCGATTTTCGGTATGCTACTTAATAGTAGCATAGAGTAAATATAGAAAGCCGAACCGATAAGGTTGTCAAATACCAAGGGTGTTAAATTCAGTTAGTTGTTTTTGAGGTATTTGATAGGGAGCGGGAAAACAACAGGGATTTTTAAATCGTATTATTAAAGACTAATTAGTTTGATAATACAGTAGTATTTAAAAGCCAATCCTTATGTTTACTCTATGGTGCTATTAAGCACTAATAGCTCGATAAGAACTAATATCACTTTCTTGGCGGCAACTGCCTATATTACCTAATTCTTAAACTGCTACTTAGTAGCTGAATTGTAATTAAAAGTTGTATGATTTGTAAATAATCAGGGTGCATATAATTTGCAGAATTGAGGATAAAAAGATTATCCTGAGCCTCAATTTACTTATTGATTTTATTAAAAAATTATTATATAATATATATGTAATAAAGAAAAGATATATATTTATTATAATATGTTTAAATGATATGGAAGAGTTTTCCACGAGAATTGGAACGAAAGATTGGGGACGCCCTGTGGTGTAATATAGTAACACGCTTCCGAAAAACGCTTAAACATATTATAATAAATATATATAGGGTGCTAAAAATGCAAGAGGAAAATTTAACATGTTAAATGAGGTAGCCTAGCCAACCTGAGCTTAGTTCTCAGCTCCGACAAAAATGTACCAGCCCTGTAAATATTTATTATATAATATATTAATGTTCTTTGATAATTAAAATATTTTGAACCACTTGACAAACTTGGCTGATTTGCAAAGCTGAGGGTGGACGTCGACTTTATCTTCAAGGTTTGAGGCGGGAGTCTCAGATGGACGGAGATGCAGCAAAAGGTAACGATTGCCGCAAGATATGTTAATAGCATAAAAAGGAAGATTGATGGTGGGAATTTAATATTTAAATAAGGTACAGAAACCTGTCGTTGCAATCTTGACAGCCCAGTGGGTGTGTAGAGTAGGAGACCTGATAGCTGTGGTGGCTATAGGGTAAGGAACGTCCTATCAAGACCAATAAGCAATAGAGTGTGTCGTTGAAAGTAGAAATACTGTATAAGACGGGGAACTGGTGCGAGTAGCGGAAACCGACATATGATTTACAGAGCATTTTGAGAAAATGTCATCTTACTAATGACAAAAAGCCTAATGCCCGTGAAAGTAGTGTATATTAACTGCATATAGCCTTGGGAGTTATCTCTGGATAAAGAAGATTGTGGGCTGATCCCCCGCATGAGGCTCTTTATTCTCTATGGACTGGAGTTTACTTATTAAATGTCTTAATGCGAGGAGCATCAGAATATTTTAGTTATTAAAGAACATTAGTATAATATATATTTAAGTATAAAAATAGGAGATACTGCGGTGGTGATGTTCTAACTCCTTTATCAAAAGAAACATAAAACCAGCCCCTTAAACTCGGGTGCATAATAGAGTTTCTTTTGCTATTTAGGGGTTCTATATACAAGTTCTCCCCATAACAAAAGAATTTGTTGATATACATGCCTTTCTGGTTTGAGAAGTACCGATATGTTATCTCATATAAAACTTCTCATTGATTTTTAAAATAATTTATTATATAATATATATGTAATAAAGAAAAGATATATTTATTACAAAGTCATTTGGAAATAAAAAAAATAGAAGGAGAGTGGATTATTATGGAAAAAATGACAAATGTACAAATGTTTGAGGCATTAAAAGAATATGTGAAAGGAACTGAAAGAGAAGCTGAATTCGTAGAATTCTTAGACAAGAGAATTGAAATCGCATCTAAAAAAAGAACTGGCGAAACTAAAACTCAAAAGGCAAATAAAGAATTAGCTGATAGAATTTTTGACTACATGGTTGAAAATGGAGCTGAATTAACAAGTGCTGATATCATGAGAGAATTCGGTTTAGGAAGTTCACAAAAAGTTGTTGGAGTTATGAAAGGCTTAATAAATAGCGGAAAAGTAACAAAAGACAAAAATGCTGATAAAAAAGTTGCTTATAAATTAGCCTAATTAAAATAGAGATGGGCACTATGATAACCTGCGGCGGGCTCGTCTAGAGCTCGCCTTATTTAGTTTATGGAAGAAAGGGTGAGCGTTACCGCATGACAGAAATTAATGATGTAAAAACTTATTTAAGACAAATTGGAGAATATAAGTTGCTAACTGAAGAAGAAGAAAAGGAATTGTTTAAAAAATATAGAGAAACAAAAGATGAACATATAAAAGAAGAATTAATAAATAGAAACTTAAAACTTGTTGTGTCTATTGCAAAAAAATATAGTGGAACTAAATTAAATTTTATGGATTTGGTTCAAGAGGGTAATTTTGGATTGATTTCCGCAATAGAAAAATATAATGTTGACTTGGGATATAAATTTTCCACATATGCAACCTATTGGATTAGACAATCAATATCTAAAGCAATTATAGATAAAAATAAAATAGTAAGATTACCCGCACATATAATAAATAAAATATCTAAAATGAAACAAACTGAAACGTTATTGATGACTGAACTAAATAGAACTCCAACTATTGAAGAAATAGCTAGCAGAATGCAGGTATTGCCGCAAGAAGTTAAAGAATTAAAAGATATAAGTTTAGATACTATGTCTTTGGATATAACTTTAAATGATGAAAATGATGACACATTAGCAGATGTAGTAGAAGATAAGAAAATTGAAACACCTTCTTCCGCACTTGCTAGAAAAGATTTAAGAGAACAATTATTAAAGGTAATGGATAGTCTCGATCCAAGAGAAAAAGATGTTCTAATTAAAAGATATGGTTTAATTACAGGTGAACCAATGACATTGGAAGAAACTGGTTTAGAATTAGGATTGTCTAGAGAAAGAATAAGACAGATTGAAGAAAAGGCATTAAGAAAAATGCGTAATCCAATTAGAAGTGACCAGTTAAAAGGTTATATGGCAGAATTAGCGGCTTAATATAGGTCGCTTTTTGTGTCTTAAAAATTTTAAAAAATAAAGAAGCAACTATTGACAAATTTAAAATTTTTTGATATAATATATATATAATAAAAAATATCAATATAGTTTTATAATGGGGGTAGTAGTATGTATTATACTTGAAAAGAATTAAAAGAAAAATATAATTGAAAACAATATAGAAGTATTAATATACAAGAACAAATTAGATATGCTCAATCGCATGGAGTAAACATTGAAAAAATAGAAAATGTTTTTCCAACACAATTTAATATAATTAATAATCCAGATAAATGTTTTTCTCAAAAGCAGCTTATGGAAAAATATAATTGAACAACTAATTATGCTATTGCAGATTTTGTTAAATATGCAAAAAATAGAGGTGTTGAAATTAAAAAATTAGATTTTTCTAATCGTCCTTATTTTTATGAAATTATTAATGAAAACTATATAAATGATTGAGTTCCATATAAAAAATATCCAAAAATAGAAGTATCACCAATGGGTTTAATTAGAAATTCTGTTACTAAAAAAATTTTAGGCAGTAAAACTACATATGGATATCTTCAATATAAAAATAAAGAAACAGGAGATTGTTATCTTATTCATAGAATTATTATGGAAACTTTTAATCCAGTTAAAGATATGGAAAATTTATATGTAGACCATATAAATGGAATTAGAGATGATAATAGATTAGAAAATTTAAGATGAGTTACTCCAGAGAAAAATATGATATATAGACAAGAAAATTGATATATTATTCAAGATAATATAAATAGATTAATTAAAAAATATGGATATGAACAATTTAATCAAATATTGAATAAAATTATCTAGTTGACAAAAATTTTTAAATATGTTATAATTATATTGTAAAAAATAAAAAAGAAAGGTTTTAAAAGAGTGATATTATGGATAGAGAAGAAATAGAAGCTATACAAATGAGAGCTGAAGAAGAATATGAAATGATAAAAGATAGATGCCATGATTTATATGACGAGAATCAAGAAGCATTAAAAGAAATAGAAAGATTAAAGAATATAATAAATAAATTAGAAGGATATATTATAACTAATAAACCTGTATATATAGAGCAAAAAGGAACATCAAAAATAATTAATATAACAGATGTATTGTTAAAAATGATTGAATTAAAGGAGAATGAAGATAATGAAAATAATAGATAAATTAAATGAAAAAGAGTATAAAAAATATTAAAGGAAAGGGTTGATTAAGATGTTTGATTATAAATTAGAAGATGGAAAAATAATAAGAATAAGTGAAAAAGTTATAGAAAATTTAATGAATAGTTTAGATTTAGATAGAGAGTCTGCAATTCAAACTTATTTAGAAGATGAAGGTTATGAAATAAATGAGGAACAAGAAGCTTTAACTCAAAAAGCAAAAGAAAATAGAATAACTGCTACAATTCACAAAGCTGAAGGCAAAGCAAAAGAACGCAAGAAAGTAGAAAGAAAACCAAATCCAGATAAAGAAAGCTTAATTGCGGCAATCGCTGAATTCTTAAATGATTTAGACGGGGTAGCTGATGTTACTGTAACTAATATTGGAAAACTTATAGAATTTAAGTTTAATGATAAAGAAATGAAAATTGATTTAATTGAAAAGCGCGTTAAAAAAAAATTAGACTAGACCTAGGTTAAAAAACCTAGGTTTTTCATTGTAAAAACAGGCATTTCCGCACCTCCGCATAAAAAGACATGCTAAGGGCTATTGTTTGTTTTGGGGTTATTTTGCGGGGTTGGGCGAATACTTTTGACATTTTTTCACTGGAAAAATGTAAAAATTTTAATTATAATATAGTTATAAAGGAGATGTTTAAATGAATTTGCAAGAATTTTGCGAGAAGTATGGGTATGCAGAAAGTACCGTAAGTAAAACATTTCCGCAAGTTAAAATGAATATATTTAAGAAGTATGGTATAGAGGTTATCAAGATAGGTAAAGGTAAAAAAGCACAATATATAGAAAAAGAAAAAACAGAAGAAAAACAGCTAGAAGATTTAAAAGAATTTTTAGATAAGAATCCTGCCATTAAAGAATACTTTGAAGGTATTGAAGGGTAGGCGCGGAAATGAAAGAAAAATTTTTATATTTAAAACAATTTATGACAGCTCTTGAAGATTTAGAACCTGAAGATAGATATAGAGCTACTTATGTTTTATGTTATTGGGGGCTATATAGGGAGTTTCCGCAAGAGGCTACCGCAATTGATAAAATGTATGTAAAGACTAATGCAAAATTATTTGAGGGGCAGGATGCATTTGTTCAGGGGCAGAAAGAAAAAGGCAATAAAGGGGGCAGACCTTCCGCAATAACTGATGAACAAATATTGGAAGCATATAAAGCGTTAATGGATCAAAAAGGTGGAGAAGAGCCTACAGAAAAAGAGGTAATTGACTACTGCGGAGGCGGCGTTCAGAGAATTGCAACGAGAAAAGTGTGAAAAGAGAGAAAGAAAATTTTGTATGAAAATACAGAGGAGTTTCATACAAATACATACAATTTTTTGGACTTTTAGAGAGCAACTTTGTATGAAACCTACAATGTATGTATGTATGTAATGTTTCATACAAATGTATGTATGTATGTATGTAACTTGTATGAAACCCTTTTAGTTACATACAAATGTATGTATGTAACCTTTATTTTGTATGAAATGTATGTATGTATTGTATGTATGTGTTTCATACATTGTATGGAATGTATGTATGTATGTAACCCTAAATATTAAATAGTAAAATACATACAATTTCCCCTAGCGGGGAAAAAGTATGTATAGGGGCCGCCGATTCCATACAAATGAATGATTGCCGCATATAAAGAGAGAGAAGGATATAATATTAATGTCTTGATACTATTGTATATAATATATTAGTATATAGATATTATTATTTAATATTTAATATATATGATGTTTAGTGCTATTGTGTTTGGTATTTAGTGTTTAATACTATTGTATTTGATGTTTAATATTTGATACTTTGGTATTGTTGTGGTGCGCGAGACGCACCCTAATATACACAAATGAGAATAAAAAACGATTACGATTAATTTTAAAGAAAAAAATAAGAACCTCAAAGGTTCTTTTTCTAATTCATTTTGCCTATTGTTTGCTTCTAATTTTGCTACTATGCTATTGTCATGTAAAAATTACCGTAAACTAGCAATTTAATAAAAATTTTGGCTTAAAATGCCAATTTGACAATTTTATAAAAAAATGATATAATTATAATGGGAAAGTATTATTATTATATATATTATTATATATATCACCCCTATTATATATATTATATAATAAATATTAATAAAAATCAAGTAGTGCGGCGAGACGCGTCTCAAGATCTTAAAGCGACCGAAAAAATGGTTTTTTTGAATATCATACTAAAAATTTTTATTTTAGTCAACTTAACGCTGCGTATAGGCACAGCCGCCGCATTCTTTTATTCTTACTCTTGTGGGATCCGAAGGATCCCCTTAATGCGGAAAAGCTCGATCAGAAAGTCTTAGAAGGAGAAAGAGGGTGCTGCGACGAGAGTGCGCGGTGGCGAGCCGCTCATCACTTTAGAAATTTCAGGAAATCATATGCGGCTTAGGCGAGGCCACTTTAGCGAGAAAAAAAGTGCATATAGACGCGTGTTTGGTGGAACGGGTCTCGGTCTACAAGTCGACCGAGACCGCGACGCTCACTTTTTCAATAAAAAATTAGGCATTTCCGCCTAATTGTATCATTTTTTAAGCAAAAAGTCAAGAAAATTATTCATTTTCTTGCTTTTTTACTCTTGTTTCTATTAAATCTATCTTATATTTTTTATTATTATAAGTAAAAGTTATAAGTTTTGATTTATTTTCAACATTTATTAGAGAAAAATTGTCATTTTCTAGCATAAAATGAGTAAAAAGTGTGATAATATTTTCTTTATCAATGTTAGGTTTTCTCTCTCTTGTTGTTTTTTTGCGTTCAGTTTTTTCTTTTGCTAAAACCTTAACACCACTTGCTTTTGCTTGTGTGTTTAGTTGGTCTTGTTCTTCGTTGTTTAAATAGTTGTGGTCGCTTAACCACATTTCCAATGCTTCAGCAATATCAAGTTCTAAACTATCACAAGTATCATAAACCCATTTACTAGAGATTTTAACTTGTTTTCCACTTTCTAGGTCTACCTTAAAAACCTTATCTTCTTCAACCCAATTTTTCATAATACCACTTTCCTTTCTTTATTACATTATAATTATAACATAGAAATAAAAATGTGTCAACACTTTTTTGCAATTTTAGGATATTAAAATTTTGGCAGAAAATGTCGATTTTACGAAAAAATGTACGAAAGGCCATCGGTAAAAATAAAAAGGCTCATTTGCCAGGGCACCGCCGCAAATGAGCCTTCCAAAGCAAAAAAGAGCAATTTCTTGCTCTTATGCTATTGAAAAGTATGGAACACCTTTTTGTTCAGTTCTAACGATTTTATTATCGTTCTTTAATTGAGTTAGTAAAGCGTTCATTTTTTGATTAGATACTTTTTCAATGCTTAAATCTTCATTTTTTGCTTGGATTTCTCTAATTCTTAATGGAGTTTCACTAGCAACAAGAATAGATACGATAGTGTCTTTCAACTTTTCGTTTTCTTCGTTTACAGCATTTTTCTTGCCACTTGCAATTTTCTTGTCAAGTAATTCAAGTTCGTGCTTTGCGAAGTCCTCGAACATTGTATTGCCAATCTCTGTTGCGTGTGCTAATAATGCATTTAGCACCATTCTTTTAGTTATTTTAGTTTCAGTCATTTTAATCAACACCTTTCCTTATCGACTGATTTGTAATAATTCTTTTCTTATTACATTTATATTATATCATAACTAATTTATTAAGTCAATAGTTTTTTTTATTTTTTTTTAACTTTTTAATTAGTTATGTTATAACCATTTCTTTATTACATTATAATTATATCAAATTATTTTAATTTTGTCAATTATTTTTTTTCATTTTCTAATAATTGATAAATGTATAATAATCTTTCAATAATTATTTTTAATTGGTCTTGTATTTTTTCTTCTTGTGTTTTCATTTGTATCCCTTCCTTTATTACATTATAATTATATCAAATTATAATTTAATTGTCAATAATTTTTAGGAAAAAATAAAAAAATTTTTTTTATCAAAAACCACTTGACAAAAACCCAAGAGTGTGGTATAATAGAATAATGCGGGTCTTTTGCAGCAAAGCGCCCGCAAAAGACCCGTCAAGTAAATGCAAAAAACTTGACACTTAGGATGTCAAGTTTTTTAGAGTGCGTCCACTCTCTCATTGTTCCCGAACAATCGTACTAATTTTGCATAATCGCTTGACACTCTCTGTCAAGTGAGGTAGTCTTTAACGCAAACTCTGCATAAACGTATTACATCTTTTTACAAGAGTAGTAATAATCACTTGTTAGGGTTTCCTAAGTCCCTAATCTAAGCACCTAAAGGAATGAGGTATTAAGTTTTAAGTGCTTAGATTAAGGACTAAGTCCTTAATCTTATTTTATACCGAATAGAGTTCTTTTTTTGTCAGTTTCAGTATCTCTATCAACACGATTTTCTTTTCTTAGTTGAACTAATAAAGCATTGATTTTTTGATTTGAGATTTTGTCAACACTTAAGTCGCTATCGCTTGCTTGAATTTCTTTGATAGATAAATATTTGCCAGCATTAGTTAATACTGATACAATAGTATCTTTTAACTTTTCATTTGCTTCATTGATAGCATTTTTCTTACCGCTAGCAATTTTCTTATCAAGTAATTCTAACTCATGAATTGCATAGTTTTCAAACATTTCATTTCCGATTTCTCTAGCATGGTCAATTAGTTTGTTTAAAACCTCTCTTTTAGTTATTTTTGTTTCTGCCATAATAATCACTTCCCTTTCCTTTTTTGGCATTTGTAATAAGTTAACTATTTCTTATTACATTTATATTATAACATAATCAATTTATTAAGTCAAGTATTTTTTTTACTTTTTTAATTTTTTTTGATTATGTAATAACCTTTCTTTATTACATTAATATTATATCATTTTTAATTTATTTTGTCAATTATTTTTTTTATTTTTTCTTGTAAAGTTTTTAAAATAGCAACTTTATCTTCTAAAGTATATTCATTATCAATGCAATAATCTTCAAATAATGCAAGTAGAGTTTCAAATAACATTTTTATCACTTCCTTATTACATTATAATTATAACTCTAATTAAAAAATAAGTCAATAGTTTTTTTAATTTTTTAAAATATTTTTAGGAATGTAAACTTTACATGTAAAGATCAACTTTTTCTTGACTTTTTTCTAAAACTATGCTATAATACGCAATTCGGCTCGTGACTTGCGCCCACGAGCCGCAAAATAAAAGGCGGCAACCGCCGCTACCAACCTTTTCTTTCTATAAATATACTATCTAATTTATTTTTAAATCTTTAAGAGAATATTCTTTGTCAGGCTCCATTCCTACATACATTTTGCTATCTATTGGGAAGCTAGGCAATGTAATAGTTTCATAATTATCAAGAGTTATTATAATAGAATATTCTTCGTCATAAAGGTTTTTCCACTTAGTAATATAATCAACTTCATCAATGAATGGCTTAATAATATTTTTTAAATATTTCTTTTCAATATCATCAAGAATATTTTCTTCATATTCTACTTCAATTGAGATATTTTTTATTTTCTTATCTTTTTTTAATTTACGTAGCAATTCTCCATTTTTAACACTTAAACTATTAGTTATTAGATAGAAGTCCTCACATTTTGTTAATAAAATATCTTTATTACTTTCTATTTTTCTTTTTTTAATCATTTCAATCACTCTCTCTTTCTTATTGGCTTTGTAATAAGTTATTTCTTTTCTTATTACATTTATATTATATTATAAATAAGTTTTGTTGTCAATAGTTTTTTTAAATATTTTTAATTTTTTTATTTTCTTAACTATTGTTTTTTTTCTTATTTACATACTTATTATATCATAAGTATTTTTAAAAGTCAACCTAAAAGGGACTTAATCAAATTCGATTACTTGACTGAAGTCCCTCCAAGTTGGTGCAGTGTTAAGACTTACTATTGTATTTCCTAACATTTCCATTGACTTTTTAAAGATTTCAATTTCAATATCAATGTCATTAAGACCGTCATGAGCCTCTTCAAAGTCCGCATTATTTGATAGATAGCAATAAATTGCTTGTGCGGTAGTTCTTACTCTTCCGCTATTAGTTATAAAACAACTTTCTTTTAGACTATTTAATCTATCTTTATTTTCTATACAATAATTTACATAGTCTTTTGAAAATGTTATTACTTTTGATATTTCCATAGTATCTAATAAATCAATATTTTCAAATGGGTTATCAGTTCCAAACTCTTCAAATAATCTTGCCATAGCATTTTTATCAAAACCGCCATTGTGTGCAACCATTATTTTAATATTGTATCTTGCTATTGTCTTTTCAATATCTTTTGCAATATCATTTACACTCATTGTTTTATACCTTTTATCATTTTCTAATTTTTCAAAATAATTAGGGTATTTAGTAGCACTAAAAGTTGATAACATTATGTATTTATTATTAAAAAACTTTCTAATTAGATAACTTTTTTCTTTTACAATATTATTTGTTTCAGTATCTAATATTTTCATACCTATTTCAAAAGGTAAAATACTTTCTTTTACATTTAATGTTCCTATTGTTTCAGTATCAATAAACATTAAATATCTTTCTTTTTTTAAATCAATTTTTTTAATCATTTTTAAATCATTCTCTTTCCTTATTGATTACATTATAATTATATCAAATTATAAAATAATTGTCAATATTTTTTTAATAATTGAAGAAGATTTTTAATCTTTCCACCTATTTTGTTTATTTATCAAATAAGCACAAATACAAACTATTTTCCATTTTATTTTTTTTATCATACTACTCTTCCTCTATTTTCTCTACTAAATCAGCTTTTATTAAGTCATCAAATGTTATTGATAAAAATTCATCATCATCAGTAAATACCCAATATCCTATTTCTTCAGTAAAATGTTCTAAACATCTATCTTCAATATCTACTGACCTAATATCCCACCAATTACCATCTATTTTTTCTTCATAACTTTTTTTGTCTTTGTTTAATGTAAACCCAAATTTTTCTAATTCTTTTAAATCTACATTATCTTTAATCTTTAACATTGTTATCTCTCCTTACATTATAATTATACCAAATTAAGTTTTATTTGTCAATACTTTTTTTATAAAATAATGTAATAAATTTATTTTTTCTATTTGTTCTATAATCATATTTTATTTTTATGATTTCAATATTTTTATTTT
>Ga0247611_10000177_pt1 | contig 131573 bp, 89 predicted proteins | sample 177DNAGHGhighgp2_FD_192422 | JGI IMG/M metagenome (GOLD analysis project Ga0247611, IMG submission 192422) | Sheep rumen microbial communities from Palmerston North, Manawatu-Wanganui, New Zealand - 1770 DNA GHGhigh gp2 | ecosystem: Host-associated > Mammals > Digestive system > Stomach >...
CTACTGCTTCGTAAGCTTGCATGAAAGACATGTTTTCTTCGATGGTAAGTTGGTAGAAAAGTTGTTTGATATCGTTGTCGCGACGTGCACGGCGTTCTGCCGTAGATTCTAATTCATAATGTATCATCAAGTACGCCGGAGGCGGGAATGCTCATGGCGACGTGTCCCTGAGTGTGCCTCCGGCATACTTACAAAAAAAGCGACCCATCCAAATGGATCGCCTTAAAACCGGTATTAAATATTGGGATTACTTCACTATTTCAGAAGCGAATCAAGGGTATAGAGGATTAGCGGTTCCATGATCTGATAACCGGCAATGGTGGGGTGTACGTCATCGTCGCTGAGTCCGGGTAACAAGCCTCCGTCCTCGGATACCATCTTCGACCAATAATCGACAAAGGGGATGCTATTGGCTTGTGCATACTCGCCTATCATCCCATTCATCTGTTTGATGAGCGCCGGCACATCATTGATGCGTTCATTCCAATAGAACCTGCGTGCCGGAAGCAAGGAGCAGAGCACGGGTTGGATATGATTGGCTTTTGCGAGCTTGCACATGGAGTCGATATTACCCAATATATCCTCCATACTGATATAGCCTTGGTTTTGTGCAATATCGTTCGTACCTGCCAAGATGACCACTATCTGCGGATGAAGATCAATCACGTCCTGCTGCATGCGCGCCAACATCTCGCCGCTGGTTTGGCCATTAATACCACGTCCCACAAAACCATTTTCCGTAAAGAACTCGGGTCGTTTTTCTCGCCAACCTTGAGTAATGCTATTACCCAGGAAGACGACTCTATTGGTCCATTGAAAAGTACCAACGATTTGCGTATTGGCGGATGAGGTGCCGATTCGTATTTGGCAGGTAGCCGGATCGGTTACCCATTGATGTGCATCGGCATCGAAATAGCGAAACATATCCTCGGTGAGGGTAAAGGTAATCTCTTTTTCTTCTCCAGGTTGAAGGGCTACCTTTTGGAATGCCTTCAGTTCTTTGACCGGTCGCACCACTTTGGATTTGATAGGAGCAATATAGAGTTGTACCACTTCTTTTCCTTCACGGTCACCTGTATTCTTGATTGTCACGCGAACGGTGTTACCGTCACGGGTAGCCTTACCGAGCGCAAAAGATGTGTAACTCAGTCCGTAGCCGAAGGCGAACAGCGGTTTATGCTTGGGAGGAACGATAGAATACGCTTTCCCCTGTGTGGTATAACGAAGCGGTTTCTTCTGTCCGTAAAGATCTGCATAGCGATAACCGACAAAAATATCCTCTTTGTATTCCACTTCGTTGTTAACACCCGGATACGCGATTGCTCCGTACTGATGAGCAGGATAATCCTCCAATGCAGGCATAATAGTGAAAGGCAGGTGCCCGGAGGGGTTGACATCTCCGAAGAGGATGTCTGCGAGTGCATGTCCGGTCTCGGAGCCGTTGAACCATGCCTGCACGAGAGCGGGTACGGTATTGAGCCACGGCATGGAATAGGCGTTACCGCTCAGGATGATGACGACCGTATTGGGATTGGCTTGTGTGAGGGCACGGATGAGTTCGTCCTGTCCGTACGGCAGGCCGTACTGGAGCCGGTCGGCACTCTCGGAGTCCTGATGTTCGGCTTTGTTGAGTCCGCCGATGAAGAGGACGACATCCGCTTCACGTGCTGCCGCTACCGCTTCCGCGGTCAGTTCGGCAGGGGTACGGTCATCACTGAGGTCTTGTCCGGTAGTTACTCCGTTGTACTCACCGCCTATGTCGCCTACGTATCCGCGTACGTAGCGCACTTCGGCATCATTGAGGGCAGCCCGTTCGCGGATGCCCTGCAAAGGCGAGATCTCGTATTTGGCTTTGAGCGAACTGGATCCGCCGCCGACGGTCATCTGCTTGATAGCATTCTCTCCGACGACGAGGATATGCTTCTTGTCCGCTGCAAGCGGCAGGAGGGCATTGGCGTTGACAGGGTTGTTTTTGAGAAGGACGATACCTTCACCGGCTATCTCGCGTGCCGCTGCTGCATGCGCATCGGAGCAGAGGGATCCGAAACCTTTATTCGGGTTCATGGAAGTGCGGAAGATCAGACGGAGCACATTACGCACCTTATCATCCAACTCGTCCATACCCACCTCACCGCGTTGGATCTTCTCTAAATACGGCATAGCGAGGTAATAGGCATCGTAGGAGTTGGAGCGACCTTCGGTCAGTCCGTCCGTCCAAGAACCGAACTCGAGATCTAAACCGTTACGGATCGCTTCGTCGGTATTACTCACCCCACCCCAGTCAGAGATGACAGCACCGTCAAAGTCCCACTCGCCACGCAGGATATCGACGAGCAAGCGGTGGTTATGGCAGGCATACTGTCCCCATATACGGTTGTAGGAACCCATGATGCTCCACGACTGACCTTCTTGCACAGCTGCCTTGAAGGCAGGCAGGTAGATCTCGTAGAGGGCACGGTCGGAGAGGGATACGTTAACCACATGTCGTCCGTCCTCCTGGTTGTTCAGGGCGAAATGCTTGACGCAGGTAGCGACACCGTTCTGCTGCACGCCTTGGATATAAGGAACGACCATGGTCGCGGAGAGACAGGGATCTTCTCCCATGTACTCGAAGTTACGTCCATTGAGGGGTGTACGGTAGATATTCACGCCGGGGCCAAGCAGCACATTCTTGCCACGATAGAGTGCCTCTTCACCGATACTCTTTCCGTACAGGAGAGCCATGTCCGTATTCCATGTAGCGGCAAGACAGGTCAGCGTCGGGAAAGCCATACAGCTGTCATTGGTCCACCCTGCCTGATCCCATTCATCCCATTTCACTTCGGCACGGATACCGTGAGGCCCATCGGTACACCACAATCCGGGTATACCGAGGCGAGCCACACCGGGCGAGGAGAACTTGCTTTGCGCATGAATGAGGGCTATTTTCTCATTCAGCGTCATGCGACTAAGCGCATCTTCCACGCGTTGCTCCATAGGAGCATTCGGATCCAAGTACACTTGCGCTACGAGCGGAGCGGTTGCTGCCCATGCGGCAAGAGCGAAGACGAGAATTCGTTTCATAGCCGTCAAAATTGCACGGTCGAATGTGCATTTTCTTCATGCAGTTCTTGCACAACTGATGCGCCTAAAATGGCATTGGTTGCAGCAAGGAGAGTAAGCTCTACTTGCGGTTGCGTATAGTTCTTTTTCATAGCCACAAGGGCACGATTAACTTCGTTTTTCATATTCGGTATAATTTAGAAGATGATTACTTTCTTACCATCGATGATGTACAAACCTCTTTGTTGCGGATTGGCAACTTCCCGTCCAAGGATATCATAGCATTTACCCTTTACCATCGGGTCATTTACTATTGTCTGTTCTACACCAGTAGCCATATTCGGACCGGCTAAGATAAATCCACGTATACGTGCCGGAGCAGAAGAACCGCCCGGGAGTTCCAGGTAGGCTTTGCCGGCCTGGTTCGTGAATTCGCCTACACCGTGATCCGTGTTATACGGCCAGAAGAAACCAAACTCATCCTGATCGGACAAACTAAGGATATAATGCACTTCGCTATTGTTAATCACCGTATTCTCAATCGTACCCTTCAGCATGTTTGCCGGATAGGTTGTCTCGGTCGCCGTCTCCAAAAGCGTGTAAACTTGGTTGGCTGCGCCATAGAAGACTACGCCTGTGTTAGCCGGAATCGGATTGATGCTCTCCATCACCAGCATATCGTTCTCCACGTCGGTGAAGATATACGCCGTCAAACCCTCCGGTACGTCAAATGCTTTGTTACTATAGAACGAACTGAACTGATAAGCGGAGATAGTCACATCCTGTGTCTGACGTTCAGCCACACAATTCAGCGTCTTTGTCGCCGGAGCAAAGGTATAAGTGAGAGTATAAATACCATCTTCTGCGATAGAGACTTCTGCATTATTACCGTCTCCATTAGGAAATGCAGAACCGGAATCCCAACTACGGTTAGCTACCAACTTATAATGATATGTGCCGGCTGCAAGGTACTTATTCTCCTGAACATATTGAAATATACCAGCACCCGATGCAGTAAGTTCAGCCGTTGACTCTCCAGCATCCCAACCGGTAGATATTAGTTCGTTAGCACCTACTAAATGATAGGTAGCTTCAAAATACCCTTTTGATGATGTAACGAGTATTTCTTCTGTCGCCGGGTCAAAGTGGATAGTTACCCCCGTTTCAGCAGAAAGCGAGAAACAAATATTCTTATCATTATCCGTATAATATCCGAATGACGATTCATCAAAGACTACATTGGTATGATCCCACACTGTGCCTCCATCTGAAGTCCATTTACCATTGGTAATTCTAAATTTATATTCGCCCGCCGGAAGAGATGCGTAAGTCTTGCTGAGGGTCGTTGCATCCAAACGGGAACTTGCATCATCCGTCCACCAGTCTTTTTGGCCACACCAATCGCCACGACTTGCATCGCCGTTACCGACAAGGTAATATACCGGAGAGGTGTTCAAGCGAATCTTGTTATTAACAAGAGCTATGGTAACATCTGCCGGTAAAGATAATTGGAAACCTATATTATGATCATCTCCATCTCCTCCCCCATCTTCTCCGGCATTGGAGTTTTCGGTATCCAAATGACTATAGCCCCAAGTACAGTCATCGTCCCAAGCAGCATCCACATTCTCCTTCACTTTAAACTTGTAATAGCCAACGGGCAGATTGTAATAGGTACGTGAATAATTGGCATCCAACTTCGAGTCTGCATCATACGACCACCAGGGGTGCCCTGCTAACCATGCGCCACCTCCTGCTTCGTCGCCGTTACCTGTAATATTGTATTCACGGTTGATAAGCAAAACAACCTTACCGTTCTCCATTTTAACCGTAACGTCCGCAGCCGCTTGCAGACGGAAACAGATATTGCCACCGTCTCCGTACGTTTTATGCATCGGCGAGGATTTCGCAACATCCAAATCAGAATATTTCCATTGTTTATCCCATGAGCCATTGGTAATCTTAAACTCATACCATCCAGCCTCCAGATTGGAGAAGGTAATCTGATCATTCTCCAATGCCACGGCACCGGGGTCCCAACTACCCATCGCAGCACAGTTACCGGTGATGTAGTAATAATCGCTACGATAAGCCAAAGGCTTTGAAGCATTAACACGCACTTTTCCATCTACAACAGAAATAGTCACATCAGCATCCTCGGAAAGCCTGAATCCCATATCAGTTCCGTTTCCGCCATACAACGGAGCATCACTATTCTCATAGTCAAACGTGGTGTATTCGGTGCCGCTCTCCCAACTATTGGTATCTTTGATCTTGAATCCATAATTCTTTCCTCCGGCAACGCCGTAGAACGTGATGCTTCCGTTTGTGCCAAGCGCCTGGAATCCCCAATTTGAACCATTGCACCATTTACCATTGGTATCATCCGTTCCGTTACCTGCAATATAATAGGTAGTGATTTGAATTGCATTGGTGGATTGTGCAAGGTTCGCTATATTATCGTCATTGAGCGGGCAGTATATCTCGAGCGACGAGCAAAGCATCTTACCTGCTTCAAAGGCTGCTACTTCGTCTGCATTCATACCGGAACGCCAGAAGTGGAGGTCACTGATAGAGCATGCGCCACTCAGCGTTACTTGGTTCAGCAGGATCTTTCCATCGACAGCGCTGCCTTGTAATACGCCGTCTATATAGACGTAGGTCTTACCGGCAGCATAGTAGTGCGAGACGAATACGGTATGCCAGTTTTCATCAGTAAGGCTACTTTCAACGATCGGAGCTGAACCCGAAGTGAGTGCCCAGTTGATGATCAGCGCACTGATATTCTTCACGCGGAAGGCGAGAGAGAAAGCGTGTACCTCTTCTTCGGGAGTAAGAATCAGTTTTTTGTCGGCAGAGAGCGCCATACCTTCGCCTGTCTGACGGGTCGGTTTGGCTTTTCCTGCTTCCAAAGCATCGAAGAGGGAAGGCACGATAGCGTGCATAAACTCCGTATGTCCTGCCTCGCTGGGATGATAGACGTCATCTCCGTCTTGGTAACCGGAAGCCCATTGACCGTTGCCTTCGCAGTTATCGAGTGCGCCGAGGAAGTTCACCGTCGGGATATTCCACTCATGCATCTCCAGGTTCATCGCCTTTACATAACCATAATCGGAAGCATTATAATCGCCACGCGGATAGTTGTTAGTTGCTATCATGACTCTGCCAGCCGCCTCGCCATAACCGATAAGGGTCTGCATATTCGTCTTCCACTGGTTGTATATCGCCTGTTGATCAGTAGCACCGTGGATACCTTCATTACCGAGACCCAAACCAATCACTACATACTCACCGCAGTCACCTAACATGTGTCCTTTGTAACGTTTCAGAAGATTCAAAGTGTTATTGCCGTTGATGGAAGCGTTCGAATACTCGTATTCCGGCAGGGTGTTGTCTGCTGTGTGACGAGCGGCAAGCTGTTGACCGTACTGCCAAGCATAACCGTGCTTAACGTTTTCCTCCTCCGAAGCACCTTGTCCGTTGCAGACGGACGATCCGAAGAAAGTGATCTTATTGTCCGTTACATCAACGCACTCGATACTGTAGGTGAAGTTACGCATGTTCAGCGTCACCACTTTGCTCCCGTGACGCATATAGATATCTGCAAGATCAAATCCACAGTAGTCTTGATCGGGTTTAAAGCCTACAACACCTTCAACACCATTGCGCGCTTTGACTGTATAGTCCCACGAACTATTAAAACAGAACTGTCCGCGTTCAGCATCGCCTGTATGAACTATGAGATCGAAAGTACCTTGCCAAACACCATTGCCTTGATAGGTCATCTCCAATCCGGCAGCGTCCCAACCGACAGAAGTCACATTACCAACCAGACCTACGCGGTTGATGGCGAGAGAAGTGAAGGTCTTTGAAGTCGTATTATAGACAATGCGATAGATACCGTCGGTAAGTTCACAAGTACCCGAAGAAAGTACTTCATCCGCTGTCTCGAAAGAGAGGATACCACCATTGGTCATTTGGCAGAATGCCTCGAAGGACGTACCTTCCGTCACGCCATCTGCTGCACGCAGGTACATTGGCACCTCGCCACCTTCTACTGCTGTACCTCTCATGTACAGCGCCGCATATTTAGTGATTTCCGGCTTCTGGTAGTCGCTATACTCCTCGATACGGATACCGCTGATGTGCTGATAGTTGCCACGCTCATCGCTGAGGGTAAGAAGGATATTCCCATCCTCATCCGGAAAGACAGGTTCCATGACGGTGAACGCATCTTCGTTCCAACCATTAGTGGCACCGGAGTAGCACATACCATTACCTCCGGTATGGTGCGTACCGTTGACTGTGGTAAGACCATCAAGTTTGAGTTTATCCACCGTCTGACCAAAACCGCTATTATACGCACGCGAACCATAGATATAGAAGACATACGCCTTGTCTGGGTTCAATCCGTTGAAACGCATCTTAGCCGTTCCTTTGTTAATAAAGAAATAGTCACCGGCTACGGATTTTTGTCCGAATGCGCCCAAGAGCGAAGAATAGGTCGCTGCCGTATTGCCACCGTTGTTATAACCGTTACGCGAGAAAGCAGTTACGATCGTTACATTGGCTCCGTTGTTAACTGCTGAACCGTCTCTATAAGTCAGAGCAACCGGAGTGGCAGACACTGTATTATCGAATAGGTTCACCCAATAGATACCATTTCCATCAGGAGCGGCTGTTGTCTCGCCATTGGTGCCATCGGAATGACCACAGTCGATAAAGATCTCGCGATCTGCCACATGCAAATCGGTCATCTCTTGCATACGCATACAGTTGATGGGGAAGTAATTGCCACTACCTGCAAACTGACGATGCACCGTGATAGATATTTTACCCTCAGCATCCGGCCGCATAACCGGGGAGAGATAAACATTGCTGGTATTTTGGTTTTCGCCATTGGCACCTATGCCTGTTCCGGCAGCTTGCAACGAACCTTGAATAGCCATTGCGCCACGGAAGGTATAATCGCTGACACGGTCATCTGTTGCTAAACGGCTGGCAAAGATCTTGAACTGATAGCCTTTCGCAGGATCCAAACCGCTGATACCTACGGTGCAGTGCTCGCTATTGGATGCGAACAGATAATCCTCTGTAGCTGTCGCCACCGCCAAGTCACCGAGCAGTTCAGCATTAGGACTAAGCAGACCTCCGCCACCACTCATTCCGTTGGCAGTAAATTTCGTGTCTGCCAATTGTACTTTGACATTTGTAGCCGTATTGGCTGCATCCACCAAGTCATAGACATAGTCCTGTGAAGGTTTGTTACTCGCTATCCCTTGGTCGCCGATGTTGTTCCAATAGTGACCATTGGCATCGGGCGAGGTAGTGATCTCACCGCTTGAGTTGCCGTTCATACCGAAATCGAAGTAGAACGTGCGGGTGACGGTTTCGGCATTAGCAAAACCAATCAAGCAGAAAGCCGCGAAAAGAAGAATAATGCGTTTCATGTTATTAAAAATTTAATTAATTGATCTGTTTAGAAGTCAAGGGAGGTAATCAGCCTCCCATGACTAAAGACGGGATGCTTATTGCTTAGCACCGTTCATGTTGTAAATAGCACCATCACGCTCGATGAGCACTTGACCGTTCTCAATACGCTTGATCGATTTAGCGTTCAGTTGGATGGTCTGAATGTTCTGCGCTTCTTCCGTTGCGATGGTCAGCGTAGCAGCCACATTCTCGTAGTCAACCGTCAAAGTGATCGTTACATCCTCATAGGTAACATCTTCTGCAGGATAGAAGTTGTCGCACGGGAACGCGAGCTCCATCGGCGTGTTCACCGTCCACTTATCTGCCGAGCCCTTGGCAGCACCGAACTCAACCGCCCAATCACCATAAACAACCTTGAAGTCCTGACCGAATTCCGCTAACAGGATCTCATAGGTATTCTCTGCGCCGGCAACCGGTGTAAACTTAGTAGCCTCATTGCAGTTCCATCCGAGTTTGGAGCCCGGGATGTACCAATCAGCCACCAACATATCAAGATCACCACTTACAAGTGTCAGCACGAAGTTCTCGCCGCTGTTGTCGAGGGTGAGCACCGCATTCTTGTAACCACCGAAGGGGTTAGCGAGGGAGAGGTTAGCCGGTTCGCCTGCATCACCTTTGGCACCGAGTACATACGGTACTCCAAGAGCCAAACCGCCACCGGTTTCCCAGTTGGTAGCCCACTGGTGATCCCATGCGTGATCCTCGATGATCTTGAAGGTACCGCTGAGGTCAGCGATGTTCACGGTCAGCACACCGTTTACCTCCTCGAAGGACGGAGCACCGGCAGCATCCCATCCGTTAAAAGCACCTACGATCTGATAGGCCTTCGGAGCAGCACTGTGGTCATAGAGTGTACCTGCCACGAGGGAGATAACCAGATGATCCGGGTCTGATGCGTTGAGCGTCAGTTTGGCATTTTTGTAACGCCACTCGCCTTCGCCTTGTCCCTCCGGGATAAGGATCTTACAGTTAGCCGGCGCATCCGCCTCACCTTGGCTGTCATCACACTTCACAAGGTTGTAGGAACCACCGAGAAGCACACCTTCGCCTTCAACAGCACCACCGTGCTGCGGATGCCAGTTTCCGTTCTCTGTGATCTTGAAATCGCCGTAGAGGTCAGCTACCTCAAGGGTCAGCACACCTTCTACCGCTACGAACTTGTACGCGTCGTTGTTGTTACTCCAACCGTTAGCTGTGCCGGCGAAGTAGTAATCGGTTGCGTTGATAGCCATTGCTGCCATCAGCGCGAGAGCAAAAGTAAATAATTTTTTCATGATGTTTTTGTTTTAATAGTTAACTATTCTATAATGAATGACTCATTATATTTTCTTATTGTGGAATCACACAAGTTGTGACACTCTTTCCCGGAAGGGTGACGCTGAAGAAGCGTCCTCCTGCCTCAATTTGGAAGGTCTGTCCGTCAGTATTGGTATTGAGGAGCACCACGCCATAGGTTCCATCCGGATTCTCTGCTGCGCATACGATGACATTAGAGGGTTGGTAGCCCTTGATGCCGATACGAGTTGATCCGCTCTTGAACGCCTTACTAAGGTGTCCGATAGCGTAGTAGTGGCTACGTTTGGTAAGCGTGGTATAATCCTTGGAGGACACATCCACCGATCCGAAACAAGTATTACATGCTCCGGCACCGCCGTGAGGGCCGTTGTTATCATCCAGCATGAAATTCCATACGATGACCGCCTTGCACCAACGCATGACAGTTGCCAAGCATGTATTTTTCATCTCGTCCATCAGCGAAACACTCATATCGCTACCATTGTTCCATTCTCCGATGGATGCTTCGGTGAAGTAGAGGTTCTTATTCGGCGCATCTTTATGGATCTGGTCCAGTTCGGTAGGACTGCCACCGTAGTTATGATACGCTGCGCCATCGATATATTTCGCTGCCTCCTCATCATTATAGATCTTAAGCGGATAGTCGTTCTGATCTTCCTTGCCATCGTAGCTGTAGTTATGATCGAAGACGATGATCTTCGCCTTGATAGCATTGGCTTCGAAAGCCGGACCGAGGGCTGTCTTGACGAAGTCACGTTCTTGCTGCCAAGGCATATAGAGCGAGATGCAGTTGCCCCAGTTAAGCGGTTCGTTCTCGACGGTGATGCTCTCGATACGGATTCCCTCCTGTTCGAATGCTTGTATCCAACGCACGAAGTATGTGGCATAGTCCTGGTAGTAATCAGGATTCAGGTAGCCGCCCACCCAACCGTTGTAAGGAGTTTTCGTCTCAATATCATCTACTTTCATCCACCGCGGACAGGACCATGGTGTACCCATGATCTTGAGATTGGGGTTGATGGCAATAATCTCCTTCAGAACGGGGATGATATAATCCATTTCATCGGAAGTGAGTGAGAAATTTTCTATACCGACCACGTCGCAACAGGTATAATCATAATTACTCTTGGCATTGAAATCGCTCCCGCCAATCGGTACGCGCACGTAGCTGTAACCCATTCCTTCTTCGACGCTAAAGGTCTCCTTGAGCAGTTTGGTTCGTGCGTCTTGCGGCATGCGCATCAGGTTATATGCCGATGCACCGGTGATAGCTGCTCCGAAACCGTCGAACACCTGATAGCGTGTCTTAGGATCCAGTACAAGCGTAATCTCCGGATTCATATTCATTCCTTCAATGAAGTTCTTCCCAATCTTATCGAAGTGCATGGTGTTATCCGCCGTGGTGACATACGTCATCACGTCACTCTGTGTAGGAAGCTCCGGATCGGTTCCGGGATTGTTGTTGGGGTCCTTACAACCGGAAAGAAGCAGGACGGCAAGGATGATATTAACGAACTTTTTCATAACGTGTCTCCATAATGTTTTTATCCAATGTGATGCGGTATATGCCTTCGAATAAAGGACTGGATGTGGACCACCAGTTACCGACATTGCTTTCTTCCGTCGAGCTGACGATATTCAGTCCGGATTGCGTATAATCGAGCGAAGTCTCTTCTCCACCCCATCCGTGCTGGTGGAAGAACTTGAAGTTCACGCTACCAAAGCCCGGATGATCGGTATTCTCCGCATCGTTCTTCATATAAACGGTAAACTGATAGGTCTTGGGTGCAACGAGTCGTCCGACGAAGTTCTGATTCGGACTGTCAAAGCCCCATCCGCTGGTAGCGGAAGGAGTCCATGACGGTTGTCCCATTCCGACACCGCAGAGGTACATCACATCCGGAGATTCGAGATCGTACATAGGTTCCACCACAAGGTAGTCTTCCTCAACCTTGTAAGAGAGGTAATAGATACCCTTCGGTCCCAGGAATCGTACTTTGTTTCCTCCGAGATATTCCATCCAATCCAGGTTATATGCTTTGCTCAGATCGGTAACACCGGTGATCTCAACTTCGCCATCGAGGTCAAAGAATATCTTGCCTCCGCGATACCCCTTAGCCGCAGCAGCAGACATGTATGCCGGTTTCTCTTCCAAATCTGTCTGTACATCAATGGCAGTAACCGGTGTTGCCACTTTACCTCCGATGGTAATCTCAAAGGTAACCGGATTGAAACAGATCGTATCCATTGTCTCAATGTTATCGTCCTCTAAACTGATAGCCATTGCTTCGCCTCCATCGAACTGGTCTTTGGTGATAAGTTGCAGGCTGTTATTCAGCATTCCGAAGACGGGGTAATTCCAGTCAACACGTCCGAATTTCGTTCCCACAACCGCCAAAAGACATTGGATGGAATTGGGATACTTGAGATCGTATGCAACAAACTCGCCCCGCTCCTCATCCCAGGTCATCTGTTGGCCTTTTCCGATAGCAGCATAGGTCACCGAAGGCGGCATAATATACATGGTCGGCATAGCCGGTCGTTTCCCATAACAGCCACCGAGAATGAAGTTAGTCTCCGTCCCTTCAATATTCGTAGCAGTCAGATAAATCTTCACTTCTTCTCCTTCCGGCATATTAGGTCCGAAGGGAACTGCGTAGGACAACTCACCCTCATAGTGATAATCCTTGGTGCGCACCATATCGGTAACAATCAGCCGGATTCCCACCATCACTTTCACTTGTAACTGAGAGAGAGGTGTCTCTTTCTCATCCACGGTCACGCGGAATGTCACACTATCGCTACCGAACAGCACGGAGTCGGTAAGCATGACCGCTTGAATAACAGGATTGCCCTCCGGATAAACATCCCGGAAATGTTTCGGTTGGCACGCCGCCATCAGCAACGCTGCCAATGCTATGTATAGAACCTTTTTCATACGGGTTAAAATTTCTTATCCTAACGGAACGATTATTTCATTTGGTTTATGATTTTCGGGTTAATAACCGGGGTTCTGCACGAGATTCGCATTCTTATCAAGTGCTGTCTGCGGAATCGGCATCAAGCGGTGCTCCGGCACGAACGGACGTGCTTGACGGATACGTCCTTCATCACGCATGTCTATCCCGTTCATCACATCCAACAGCTTGTCGAATCGGATGAGATCAAACAAGCGTTGTCCCTCCAATGCCAGTTCCAGACGGCGTTCATTGAGGATAGCATCCAGCACCGCCTCTCTGCTGCTTGTCTTGCTACCATCCAATGCCGGCAGATTCACACGAGCACGGATCTGATTGACAATCGTAACCGCTTCGGATAGTTGATTATTATGCGCCAATGCTTCTGCTTTCAGGAGCAGTATATCTGCACCACGAAGTTTGATGATGCTGTTGTATGCCGAACGGCATTTATACATAAAGGCATAATGGTTAGCCGGATAATAATTGCTCCAGTTACATGCATCCCAGGTGATGGTCTGTTCTTTACGGATGACGTCTCCTTCCCGGTCGAACGCATTGATAAGATCACGGCTCGGAGTGATCCACTTTGCCCAAGTGAAGTTCGCCTCAGGATCAGACATATCCCGTCCGAACATCCATGTTACCCAACTTCCGCTACCGGTATAGTATTGCATCTCCAAGATAGACTCAACCGAGTTACGCAACTTCGCATCTTTCCTATCTTCGTCATAGCCCCAAAGGTCGGCGAAGTTTTCCTCCAGACGGATACCGTCGCCGGACACTCTATCGCAGTAATCAATCACTGTATTCCACTCTCCGAGTTCGGCATATACTTTAGCGAGCAGGGCATAAGCTACCGTTTTGCACAAACGTGTCTTGTCACCCGGATTGATTTCCGGAGCGTATGGTATCGCTTCTTCCAGATCTTTGATCACCTGCTTGTATGCTGAATCTTGGGTCACAGGTTCGGGGAAATAGATCGGATAGACCTCCTCTATGTTATCCGCAGTGATATCCGGTGCCTCCTTCAGGTTGAGGGGGATATTTCCAAACCAGTGCGCCAGGTCAAACAGCATCATGGCACGGAAGATCTTAGCCTCCGCTTTCCATTGCGCACGTTCGGTCTGACTAAAAGTAGGATCCGGCACGAGGTCAATATTGGAGATAACGACATTGGCTTTAGCGATATCCTCCAGATAACGATCCCAGTCACGTGCGATATCCGGGTTGGATGCGTCCAAGGCATTAGTCTCTACAGGAACCACCTCCGCACCCGTAGTGCCGGCGTACGCATTATCCGTACGCGATTCTCCGAAGAGCAGGTAATCTAGATACCAATGCTCTTGTCGATCCCGCATTACATTATACAGATTCTCATAAACAGCCATGATCGCCGCCCGGTCTTTGAACTTCACGCGAGAGGTGTCGGAGTCCGACTTGGATATATTCAATTCCGACTGGTCAGACAGAGGCTCTCTGTCAAGACTGCAAGCACCAAATAGGGTTACGACAGCCAAACTGACGATATAGATGTACTTTCTCATATCTGTTTTCCTTTCTATATTATAGAGTCCTTAAAATTCAATATTTACACCTAATACAAACGTACGCGTCTGCGGGTACGTACCGTAGTCAAGTCCTTGCACGGTACCGGAGTTACCATTCTGGTTCACCTCCGGATCCATGCCCATGTACTTGGTGAGCGTGAGCAGGTTCTGGGCGGAGAAGTAGGGCTGCAGTTTGGTCATGCCTATTTTCTTCATCCAATTACCGGAGAACTCGTAGCCGATGGTGAGGTCTTTGAGACGGATATAACTGCCATCCTCTACAAAGTAATCGCTTATCCTCATATCGAATCCCGCTTTCGGTATGTTGGTAACCATACCCGGTCTGCGCCAACGGTCAAGAACCCGTACCGATTGGTTCTTGGCGTCATACATACCCTCTGTCTCTATACGGCTGGCATTGAAGATGTCATTTCCGTACGATCCCTGGAGAAGGAAACTGATGCTTACTCCGTAGAAATGGAACGAGTTGGTCATACCAAAAGTAAAGTCCGGATTCGGATCTCCGATGTAGGTACGGTCGTTGGCAGTAATCACACCGTCACCGTTGGTATCCAGGTAGATCAATTCGCCGGTCTCACTGTCCACACCGCCGGTCTTATAACCATAGAAAGAACCGAGCGGCATACCGGGTGTGTTGCGTACACAGTATTCTGCGAGTACGTCCGTCACCTTGGCATCATAATAGACTTGGCTGGTAGCCAGTTTCTCAAGACGGTTCTTATTATGCGAGATATTGAACTGCGTATCCCATTTGAAGTTCTTCCGAACGAAGTTATGCGATGTAATGCTGAACTCGACACCCATATTGCTCATCTCACCCTCATTACGCTGAATAGAGCTGACTGCAGCCGAACCGGCAGGCAGGGATACCCACATCAACATGTTGGTGGTATATTTGTAGTACCAATCGAAGGTGAAGGAAAGACGGTTATGAAGCAAGGTCCAATCCAATCCGATGTTGGTCTGCGTAGTCGTCTCCCAAGTAAGATCAGTGTTACGAAGCGAACTCTGGCTATAGGTAGGTACGGCATGTTCATTGCCGGTCTTCCACCAATCTTGACGGTTGATGCTATAGCGCTCCAAGTATGCATAATCACCTATACCTGCCTGGTTACCGGTCTGTCCCCAACCGCCACGGATCTTGAGATCGTCAATCCAGTCCACATCTTCCATGAACGGTTCACCTGATATACGCCAAGCGGCACTGACGGACGGGAAGAAGCCCCAACGATGCTTCGGAGCCAGTTTGCTCGAACCGTCGGCACGGAAGTTAGCCGAGATAAGGTACCGACTATCGTAGTTATAACTCAATCGTGCAAAGGCTGACATGATGGCCCAAGCCGATGCAGAGGTGCTGGTACCGCTCGGATCAATCTTGTTTGCTGCGTTCAGCGTTTGGATTGTACCATCAGCGTAATGACTACCGTAAATACCGGCCCACGTGTACATGGAGTTGGTGTACGAAGAACCGAGCATCACATCAAGGTTATGCTTGTCGAACTGACCGTTGTAGTTAAGCACGTTATCCCAGATAGTGACAAGATCGGTACTGCGGGTGTCTGTACCCTCTCCGTATTGGTTTCGTCCCCATGAAGTCTTTTCCGGATCGAGGAAAGAGGTATAGTTGATGATACGCAGATCCTCGGTGAATGTTGACGTGAACTTGAGCGAGTGAACGAAGTCATCCAGACGATCAAACTTTTTGGTATCATATAACGTGAACAATCCTTTGGCAGAAGCCAGTAAGCGATGTTGCTTACTGTGTTGGTTCTTATAACGCTCGATATTTTCCAAGGGGTGTGTAATATTACTTACACCATAGAAATTGGTGTAGTAATGTGCCGGATTCTCCGGATCGTAGATAGGAGCATAGGTCGGTGTATTGATAACGGACAGCACCAATCCGCCACGGTTGGCACCTGTACCGGAACTGATACCGCCTTCGTTATCACTATACGCATAAGCAATATTCGCACCAAGGTTTAACCACTTGGTCACCTCCACATCCAGTGCAGAACGGAAGTTATAACGCGAATACTTGGTGGTCTTCACCACACCCACTTCATTGGTATAACCACCGGAAAGGAAATAGTTTACTTTGTCTGTACTTCCACTGACATTGAGTTGATAATTCTGTGTAGAACCTGTGCTGTACGTCTCGTCAAACCAATTCGTTTGATCGGTCAATCCATCCGGCAGAAGGACGTTCGATCCAAGGTCCTGCAGATATTCTTTGTACTGCTGGAAGTTCAAACTCTCCATGCGGTTAGACACTTTTGACCAACCGCCATACATAGAGAATCCTACTTTCACACGCTCTTTGCGTGCCGCTCCGGCTCTGGTGGTAATCATAATGACACCATTGGCTGCACGGCTACCATAGATAGCAGCAGACGATGCATCCTTGAGAACTTGCATGGTCTCAATATCGTTCGGAGCAAGGAAATCGATGTCCGTCATCGGCACACCGTCCACTACATAAAGCGGATCGTTGCTCGCGTTCATAGAAGTAGTACCGCGCACACGCACCACCATGCCCGTACCGGGTTGTCCGTTTGGTTTAACAACCGTCACACCGGCCGCCTTACCTTGCATAGCTTGAGCTGCAGATGTGATAGGGATTTTCTCCAAGTCTTCTGTGTCAATCGAACTGACAGCTGTAGTGATGTCTTTGCGTTTTGCCGTACCATAACCGATAACCACCACTTCTTCCAGCATTTTGTTATCCTCATGCAAAGTGATGTTCAACGCATCGCGTCCGTTCAGTTTCTCCTCTTTGGTCAGCATGCCGACATAACTGAACACCAGTACTGCATTCGAAGAGGACACTTCCAATGTGAATTGTCCGTCCAAATCCGTTACCGTACCATTCGATGTACCGCGCTCCATGACGCTGGCACCAATGATGGCCTCGTGTCCGTTGTCATAAACGACACCACTCACCGTCACTTGGGCGGCAGCGGCAAGAGAGAGTACGGACAGAAAAGCAAATAAGATTGTCTTGTTTTTCATATCATTTTGTATTTGTTATCTGATTTTCGTTCCTGTAGCAGTATAACTATTGCCGTTACGGCGGATAAGCAGCAGACCGTTTTGAAGGACTTTTTGAGTACTGATTTCCGGTTCCGGAACAGACTCTATTTTCTGGCCGGGCCATGGCTCGTACACCGCTTGCTTTTTCCAATAGAGCACTTGTATCTCTTCCTTCTGTCGGATGTTGTAGTTTGCCGTACGGTTCTGAGGTCTCTGTGTTCCATTGGCATCTATGGCTTCCTCGTACTCCCATGTTTCCTGCCCGTTCACACGCCAACGATTCCAGCATTTATATTCGAATGCCGACAACTCCGGCACAAGCGCTTGCCATGTACCGTCGTTCAGTCTTTGACAGGGGATATTTTCACTCAACCACCAGTTGTGTCCCCAACTACCGATGAGGTATATCGAGTCGGTTCCCACAGGTGCAGAAGTAACATGAATCGTCACCCCCTGTTGTACTACCGGAGGATCTTCCGGCACATCAACGCCCGTACCGTACAACAACACAGATGTAACTCCGTTTCCATGCACGGTAAAAGAAGCGTATTTATTATTATACACCACATCCACCGTGCGGTCGTCATTCTGACCGTTGTACATCACTACACCGATCGTACCGTCCGGATTAACAAAAGCACTGTAGTTGATGTCTGCTGTTCCCGAAGAAGCAACACGCACCGCCCCACGCTGAACGACACGACTCATCTGAGCTACTATATAATAACTCACATTACGTGATTGAATCGTACCATTCTGTATCGTCAGTGCCCCTTTGCAACTGGAGCAACCATTGTCCGTATGAATACTATACTGCGGATCATTGACCAAATTCCACTCTATCGCTGCCCGTGCATGATTTTGCACAGCACCCAACATCACATTACGGATATGCCACTCAAAATCCCCTTGGAAATTGCCGTTCGCATCGGTATATTGTTCGGTAAACCATACGTCTTTTCCCGTAGTATTATGAACCGTGGAGAGGGCACTGATATCTCCCGAATAGAGGTGGAAGGCTGTACCGCTGACGTAACTGCTCTGCGCCACATGAATAGGATATTCCGTATTGTCGCAGTTATGGTCATAACCAATGATCAGCACATGGCCATACCCATTCTGCGCAAGGGTTGGCCCGAGATAATTCTGCGCGAAGTCATACATCTGCTCTTTACTCCAAGTCATACTCGGGTTGTTATTACCATTCATCGGCTCATTTTGGATACTAAGCGCATTCACCGTGATACCGTTGGCAGCCATCGTCTGAAGATAACGTAGCAGATAGGTAGCATATAATCCGTAATAGTCTTTCTTCAGGGAACCGCCTGAATATCCTCCATGCAACAATGCCCATTGTTTCATCCATACCGGAGCCGTCCAAGGAGTTGCCATAATAAACACATCCGGATTAATGGTTACTATCTCTTTGAGCACAGGTAACAAGTCACGCTGATCGGGACCCGAGAGAGAAAAATTAGACAGGCTCTCGTCTTTCGACATCGAATAAGTATAATCCGACTCGCTCAAATCACATGCTCCGACAGCAATACGTACCACGGTTGCACGCACTTTACCTTCCTTTCCATACAATTCTTCAAGCAGCGCATTGCGGTCGGTTGCGTTCATCTCCAGCAACAACTTTGCACTACCCTGCGTCAACATCCACCCGAAACCCGCCATAGATTGGTAACGAATGGACGGATTGATCTGTATCTTACGAGAACTTGACCCGGTACCGGAACGCATCGACTGCATATCGGTAGATGCGAGATATATCTTGTGATAATCACAAGTCATCCATCCCTGCGCTTGCTGCGCCGAGAGTGTAAGTACAAATGTGAAACAAAAAAGAAATGTGGCGATGTGTCTCATACGGTATGTACATTCGTGGTTTGACGGTGCAAAATTACTGCTTTTTACGCACATACACAAGTATATACAGCCTGCACAAAGCAAATATGTGAATTGCAAAAAACGCAACTTACATATTTTCAGCGATTTTAAAAACCCAAAAAGTGAATAAAAAGTATCACTTTGTGAAGGTGCCTATCTGTTGTACTTGCGACTCAAAAGCATCTCGGTCTATTGCCATATTCTTTAAACGTGCGCGATAATTATATATGGTATTGACGGAATAGCGCAACAAGCGGGATATATTCACACTGTTATCTATTCCCAACCGGATGAGCGCATAAATGCGCAGTTCCGTATTGAGCAATTCGCCTTTGCGCAACACTATTCGTCCTTCCTCGCGCAACAGTTGGTTAAAATTCGCAACAAAATCAGGATAAATACTCAGGAAGGCTGTGTCAAACTCACGATAGAACCGTTCTATCTCCGATTGAGCAAAAGCAGGATCTTTGACCTGCTTACGCAGTTTGTCCAAATAGTCTGAATAGAGATTCAGGTAATGTCCTATATATTCGTCCTTCACATGGTTGGATTCCAGTAATGCATAATTAGTCCGTTGCAACTGCTCGTTAGCTTTGCGCAAATCGTTCGATAAAACCTCTATCTCATGACTCTGACGGTGAATACGATGGGTACGCTGAACATACAGGAGTATGGCTATCAGTAACAACAACGCCACCAGAATACTACATGTCAACGCCCATACCAAGCGAACATTTTGCGTACGTTGGTGAACTAGATAAGAGGCAGAGATGATATTGACTAACGGACTCACTTGCCATATACGCAGGTTGGCATCATAAACGGAGGCGTTGGTTAACGAATAATTAATTATCTCATAACTAGTATTAATATCTCCCCTGCGATATAGTATCTCTGCAACCATCCAACTACTACCGTTATCCGTAATACCGTTTCTTACATCCGCCAATGCCGAACGCAGCAACCATTCCAACTGTTCGTCCTCCATATTCATAATCCGATATATATCCGATCGGCAATAAGCATAAAGCGCATACTCAGCAGACTCTGGACGGACATGTTTCATAATCATCCGATTATATACCATCGCATCATCCGCTTGCAGATGTTCGCGTGCATAACTCTCTCGGAGACTTAGATAAAGGACATCGTTTTCCGAGATTTTATCCATGATCAACTGATAATATCGGTCTCGTTGTTCACGATGATCCGCCATATTGGTTTCCAGTCTGCCATAGAAGCCTGCTTCGCCATGCAGATGGTACATACAGCGATAATAGGTGATACGCGCTTGATCCGACAAGGACAACGTATCCACTAACGCAATTGTACTAAAAGCCTCATGATACACACCCGTACTTGCCAACAGATAGGCTAAATCCATCAATGATTCCGACAGACAATCACGGTCACCCGCCTCATAGGCCAACTGTACATTTTTCTGGTAGTATCGCAACGCTTCCTTACTCCGATACGGACGATATTCCGCTGCAAGAAGGCCGTTTAGACGATACTCATCTTCCCATGAGTGCCATTGATTACCGCTCTGCTCCAACAACACATCTATCCGTTGTTGACGTACGGAAAGATATTCCTTCGAGTGCTTGATCTCGGACATGTAAACCTGCAGCAAAGAATCATTCACAGACAATGGTTTTGCCATGATCAAAGATGGCAAACCCCATAGTAGAATAATGAAAAAAATGTGTTTATTTCTCATGGTGCAACATTTTTTTGCGCTGCAAAATTACTGCTTTTTTTGCAAATATGCAAGAAAAAAGTGATTTTTGCCACATTTTGGGTTCTTTGGGGCAAAAAAAAACACAACTCAGAAAATAGAGTTGAGCGATTGGGGCGCTACTGACCAACTGAGCTACCGGAACAAATTATACGTCTCTCCGTATTGTCACCAATCTCGAATGCACGCGGTTCTCGGTCTGTTTGTCTTTTAACATTATAAGTACGCCGGAGGCGGGAATACTCATGGCGACGTGCCAATGAGTGCGCCTCCGGCATACTTACGAAAAAAATCCCACTACACTCACGTGCGGAGGGATCAAACTAATACCATGAAAAACGAAAAGGTTCAGGTTGTATCAGAACAGACACCGACAGGGATAGTGGTGCGGGAAGCCGAACCAGACGGACAGGCGAATGCCGGCAGACCATGTATCGGCAGGATGGAAGGATGCATTGCTACGCCATAGACCGATATCGGTATAGAGAGCCAGTCTCCAGTCATGGGGGATGATATGCGGTTGATGCAGCGTCGGGGCATCGGAGGAGATTATCCATCCTATCTCCGCAGAAGCATCCATACCTGCTGACACCGGCATAGAGGTCCATGGTTCGTCGATAAGGGTAGTGGTCAGGCCATGATTCGGCATGTTGACAAAAGGATCCATCAAAAAGTCATATTCTGCCGTTGAAGTTAGTTCAGCCCTCTGTTTGGAGTGTGCTATATGAATGGAAAAAGAAGGTCCAACAGTAAAATAAAACGCATTCCATTGTCCACCGAAGCGCAAGGGTATGGCGAGGCGGAATGAACGCATTGACGTATGGATATCATGATATGCCAAGCGAAGGACATAAGGATCCTGCTGGGTATCTATGCTTGGGATCGAATCCGTATAATCCACCGGAGAACCCATTCGGTAAGCATATACCGCTTCGAGTCCGGTATGGAAAAGGAAATGCCTGTTTTGAAGAGCGTAGCCTACGGACAAACCGGCTTCGGGGCCTATATTCACCTGATACCCGGACGCACCTGCAGCGACACCCACCGTAGCATAATGGGAAATCTTTTGCGCCACCAAAGGGTTGGCGAGCAGAAAGAGACATACTATAACAGATGCATATTTTCTCACCATTTACGTCCTAAGACATCGTATAATTGTTCTCCCCGAATGATGAATAAGCGGCCATCGATGATGAATTTGTGATTTGTGATTTGTGATTTGTGATTTATGATTTGGTCGAGGCCTTCTTGAGGATCGGGTTCGGGTTCCGGATCCGGTATGGGTTGTATCTGCGGTTCCTCCACCACGGGCAAACCGGGTTGCGGGTCGGGTGTTGATTCTCCTTCATGGGAGAAATAGAGATAATCCATACTTACCTCCACTCCTGCCGTACCTCCGTTATCGGAGTGGAAGGAGAAGATACGTGCGGTATAATTGATGAGCGTAGCCGATTCCGCAAGGAAAGCGGACATGGGGATATCCAGTTCAAACCACTCTCCATTCTGCGCCACAGGAAGGAGTGCTTCGGTAAGTTGATAGCGCGCCAGTTGGGCATTGCTCTCCTTATAAAGGATGATGTTGATCGGTCGATAGGTAGAGGTGGTTCGTACGCGTGTATGCATATGCCAAGTGGCATCAACAGCGGTCAGATCCACAGATGTTTTCGCCGCCACATCGGCAGACCACCATCCATTGGTAGGCAAGAGGGTAAGGAAGGCATCGGCAGACTTTCGGGTGGTGTTATTACCATAGGAGACGGAGAGATAATTGGTCTGATCCAAGCGATAGTCGGTACAATTCATCATCTCGGGTAAAGGAGATCCGTCATTGATGAGATATATACGCGATTCGTGAGAGGGGTCACCGGGAACCAGCGGAAGGGGGTCTGCAGCCGACGGATCATTGGTCAGCATGAGCGAAGCCATACTCCACTCTCCCGCAGTAGCATTTTCCAAGGACGAGAGGGAGAAGAGGACATCGGTCGTTCCTTCATAGACACCGGGTATCATCTGATAGAGCGGCAGGCAGAGCCTATTCCATGTCTTACCATCACGCATGAGTCGGTCAGCGGAAAGGGTATCGGTATAGGCTTTCCCGTCCGGCAGGTATAGGCGAAGGGCGAAGGCTCCTTGCACGGTGGTGCGTATCTGCGCGATGAGATACCAATCATCGTTCACTTCGGGCATAGGGCATTCCGCTGCTTGCAGTATCTGCTGCGCCACCGGCATGTCCGTATCCATGGAATAGTACGGGAAGGGGACATAGGACCATTGCATCCATCCTTGGGCACGTATGTCCATCTGCGACGAGTAATCGACGACGGTGTACGGCGTTCCGGAAAGAGGCGTCTTGCTATTGGTGACGGCATAATAGCGTTTGGGAGGCAGTACTGTTCCGGGATCCGTAGCGGAAGGATCGTCGGTGAGGTAGCAATAATCGATACCTAACACATCTCCTGCGTATCCCAGATCGGAATGAATCTGGAGCAGGCGTCCGGCATATTTATCCGAGAAGGCGGGCAAGGAGGGGAAGTCGGACAGGGGGATGGACAATTCGACCCATTCGCCATTGGCGGGAACGCGTGCGGTAGTAAGGGGATAAGCATTCGCTGTACCGGCACCGGCAAGCACAAGAGAGAGGGGGTAGTTCACCGTCCTGCGTATCTTCAGTTTGACATACCAGGTGGCGTCCACCTCACTCAGATCAACGGTTCTTCCTCTGGATGTCTCGACCATGATCTGCCACCAGCTGTCTGCTTTCTTATTGAAAAGGGCATAGCGTGCTTCGGCATCGGCATAGATATTATTGAGTGTGAGTTGCGTGATTCCTTTATCCGGTCTTAGGTCCACCGTCTGCACCTCCTGCGGCAAGTCTTGGGCACGAAAAAAATAATAACGCTTCTCCGCAAAGAGGGAGAGAGAGAGGCAGAAAGTGATCATCAATATCCAAATGCGTTTCATTTTCAATTTATGATTTATGGTTATAATACTAACAGTTCGACCCTTCGGTTCTGCTGTCGTCCGGCTTCGGTATCGTTATCCGCAACAGGTTCCGACATGCCTTTGCCTACCGTTTCGATACGCTGAGGATCTATGCCTCGTTGCACCATCTCCTGTTTGACCGCCTCTGCACGTCCTTTGGACAAACGAAGGTTGTAGTCCTGCGAAGCGGTGTTATCGGTATGTCCGGTGATGCGTATGCGTACGTCCGGGTTGGTTGAAAGGAAGGAATAGAGTTCATCCAATGCGTTACGCGAAGAGGGCAGCACATCGGTCTTATCGACGGCAAAATAGAGGTTATGGAGTACGATTGCTTCGCCCTTGGTGATGATCTTGTCGCCATAATGGATGGTATCAGGTGTCTGTGGCGGCGGAACGGGAGCAGGCGGAGGTGTCTGCTTGGGTTGCGGTTTGGGTTGGGGTTTGGGTTGAGGTTTATGCGTTGGTTTCTTCTTCCGTTTAGGATGATCGAACTCATAGAAGACAGCAAACCGTCCTCCTACGAAGAGGGTGTTAAGCGGGTCCTCCGTTGTGCCGGCATTGATGACTCCGACAGAAGCGAACAAAGAGGCTTCGTAATGGAGCGATTCGCGGAAGGTTTTCTTACGTCTTCTTCCTCTTGCTCTTTTCTTGGGATGATACGCCAGATATTTATCCAGATTCCATACCAGTTCAGCTTCTACCGCCAGATCCATATTCATCGTATGGGCATAGGTCTGTTCGAAGGGGGTGGTTGTCAGTCCATGGTTAGGCATGTCCGTCAGTTCGTCAATGAGTTGTTCATCGGTGACGGTTGTAGTCACGTTTCCGGTATGGTTTGTTCGTTGCCAAATAGGATAGCCGGCACGTACGCCCGCCATGATGGTCCAATCGCCCCAGCGATAACCGGCTTTGAGCGGAACGGATAGCGTCAATGCATGCCGTTTGTACCGCACATCCTGATAATGCTCATTAAGGGTCATCGTGGGATAAAAAGGCGCATAGGGTCGGGATGAGGTCCATTCTCCTTTGGACAGGGAATTGAGGGAGGTGATCGCCAGTCCTGTCTGGAATCGCCATGGACGATATTGCAGTTTATAGACGATTCCTATTCCGCCCCCCACTCCGCCTATATCACGCAATCCGGATTGATGGGTGAACATATTATCATATCCGACATGCGCTTCCAAACCCAGATAATGGGTAAGCAAAGAGTCTCTCATCTGCGCGTACGAAGAAGCAGTACCGAAGAGAGCAAGCACGAAGGCGATAATAGGGAAGATGCGTTTCATTGCAGCGGAGCTCCTAAGATCGTATATTGTTTATTCTCCCGGATGATGATAAGGTGCCCGTTCTGTATCCGCTTGGATGCAGGTGCCTTATCCGGCACGTCGGTACGGAATGGTTGGTACTCGCAAGAGCGGATGGACACTCCGTCGTCCCGTGTCAGCTGGACAGAATAGAGGGCATTGAAATCGAGTTGTTGATCCGGTCCTGTGTAATAATAGGAACCGGTGGCTCCCGGTATAGGTATTCCGTTCTTATACCACTGGAAAGCTGTGAAGCGATAGCCTTCCTTTCCTTCTCCTCTGTTATACCGCTCATTATAGACGGCCAGCACATCATTCCATTTCTGGGTAAAGACGGAAGACGGGTATCTCACTTGGAAAGCGATAGGGAAGTGCAAGGTGTCGCAGTCCGTTTCCGCAGGAGCGAAGGTGATGACTGCGGTGTAGGCATTCGCATAGACTGCATCGGGCACAGGGATGATAAGGTCGGTAGCGGTAGCTGCCAGTGTTCCATCTTTGAATCCTGCCTGCAAAGCATGCGCATCGAATGCTGCCGTAACCGTATATTCGCCTGTTCCGGCGATGGTATAGGGCAAGAGGAGTTCCGTTTCATCTCCACATAGTTCATTCGGACATTGCACCGTAGCTTCAATACAGGAGCGAACGATGACATGTAGCGCCTCCGCCGTGTCGCATCCGGCGATGAGGATGTCGTCATAGAAGACCGCCATCCAAGCCGTATCGCGTGAAGAGGTTGTGTAGGTGCGTCCGTTGACCGGCCATGTATAGGATTCTCCTTCATCGATGATCACTTCGGTGAGAGGGATGCTCGTTTGGCGGGTTTGAACGAAGAAGGTGAACGCTTTATCTTCGATGGTACAATCCCTGCTGTCTCCTTCGACACGATAGTGTCCAGCAGAGGCAGCCGTTGCTTTGTCTATGGTCAATGTATCTCCATTATGCACGAGTCTGCCGTCGCAGTACCAGCGGAAGTTCCCCACTCCGTCCGGAGCGGTAGCCACCATGGTGACCGGTTCTCCTTCGCATAGCGCGAAGACGGTATCCAAACATTGTTCATCGACCACCACATCGATAGCGGCACCGTTGGCATAATTGGAGAAGAAGCCATAGGTGAGCGTCCCTTGCGGAATGGAAGCATGATCAACTACGCCGAGTTGGAAGACGCCGCGTTTGGACTCAATCTCCACCGGCATGTCCGACGGTTTGGAAGTAACGTTATAGGATATATAGGACCACGCGTCATCGGTGCCCGGAATGGGTTTGAAATTCTCTGCTGGAATCTCATTACCATTCATATAGAGATATGCGATGTTGGTTGTCTGTGTAAGGATGTTAAGGATGGTATAATCGCTATTGGGGATACGTTTGTAGGTCACTTGGTTCGATCCGGTGCAGAGCATCTGCGGAAGGACGGTACCTCCGGACTCGCCGTTACGGTTAGTAAGTTGGAAGACCTGAATATCTGCATCGGCATGGATATAGGTGACGCCGGTTATGATCCGTGAGACGGACTGGAGCGAATCCAGCATGAGTGTCTCATCCCCTCCGGCATTATGAAGGGTGACCGAAGTAGAGGGATGCAAGGCAAGGATATACAAACTCTCGTAAGATGAACCGGTAAGAGGAATGACGGTATAATCCGTACCCGCCATATCGACCGGCACGAGTTGTTCTCCCACCGCATCTTGTCCCGTTCCTGCCGCCACCGAGTCATCGGAAGTGGTGACCGCAATGGGTTTGTCTGCAGTAACGCGTGTGCCGATGAGATGGGCAGCCCCAGCCGTAGAGGACGCTTTGACGGCATAAGTCTCACCTTTATTGAGCACCACGGTAATAGGTACCGTAGAGGACGATTGATCATCATGAATTACCGGTTGAGAAGGAGTGATAGTGACGGTAGTACCATCTTCGGTAGCCACTATCTGGATGCTGTTGTTATGGCTCTTGTATCCGTTATATTCCGCCTGGTTGGCATACCGGTTTTGGGACATGATGACGAAGTCGAGTCCCAGTGCATTCTCTCCTTTGAGGGTATATGCTTCGCCGTTGGCATGGGTAATCTGGTAGTACGCACTGACAACTTGATCGGCTTCGATAAACAGACCGCGTTGCGAGATGACGTTATAGGGTACTTCGATCTGTGCCTCCGCATAGGTCTTATGATCCGATTTCGGTGCGATGATAACATCGCAATAACTATGCGCCATGACCACGGTGTCACACAGCACTCTGTTCCCGTCCGCAGGTTGCGAGATACGCACATGTGCGTCCTCGTCATAAGCGGAGAGGATAAGATGAAAATCAGCCTCTCCGGTATGATGGGAGTTCATCCAAGGCGGAGCAAACCAAAACTGCCGTGACACCTGCCCCTGCGCGCATAGTGCGCACAGGAGCAGCGTCATACAACCGATCCAACGGAGCCGTTTCATATTAGAATGCAACACTCGGGCTAGTACCACCGTTATCATATTCTAATCCGGCATTATTGCTCACCATGAGTAGCGACATCAACCGGATGTCAAGACTTGTTGTTTGCGGGCTAAGATATGTTTTCATACGATTTAAATATTTCAAAATAATGATTATGATATACTGGTCGACTGGTCGACTGATTTATTGGAGTTTTGTGCCCATTACGTTGTAACGGACTCCGTCACGGATGATGATGAGTTGACCATCTATAACGACCTTATTGGTAATTTGTGATTGGTCATTGGAAATTTGGTCGATACCGGTAGCGGTCTGCTCGCTCTCAAATCCGAAGCGCGCTCTGCGTACGACAGAAGCAGCTTGTGTCGAGAGGTCGAAGTATGCACGCATACCCTTCATGTTCGCCGTTTCATTCGGCCAGGAGAGCGTGTTATTTGCAGCTAAGAGAAGGATGGTGTAGCTGTCGGCAGATTGCACCTGGATCTCCGTCGGGTTGAAGACACCCTTGAAATCTACATCCTCAAAGTCTGCAGGACGGAGCGTATTGTCGATGGTCACATTCTCGATGAGCGGGTTAGCGACATTGTTCTCCGGCTGGATAAGGTAAGGTACACCGGCTTCGATAGCATCGACAAACGAGAAGTTGAGGTACAACTCGTCGTTCTCCTTGATGCGCGCCGAGGTCAGCTTACCGATGGTCGTTCCTGCGCCAAAGATATTCGCTACCTGCTCTGCGCTCAGATCGAACGGCAAGCAGAGGGTGTTATAGGATGCATTAGTCAGCGAGCGGGTGAGATCAATATCTACCGTTTGACTGTTATTTGCAGAAAGAACGGATGCATTGTCCTCTGCATCTTTTAATGCAATACGTTTGTTGAATTGCGTACCTTCATCTACGTTCGTTATATCGTCCGTAAAGTAAACATAATCAACATCCAGGAACTCACCAGCAATGAGATTGGAACTTACATGAAGCTGTGCCGCCACTTGGCTTGCTTGTAAGTAGGATGCAGGAACAGCAGAACCTGCTCTGCGGTCACCGATTCTCTTCTTGATAACAATCCAGTTTCCGTCATAGTAATCACGACCCCATGGTTTGTCGCCATCGCTGTTATTGATATACCAGTTTTGGGCATCGTTGTTCAAATTCAGTCGGAAGTTATTAAACCCGAATACATTATTGGACAAGTTAGAACGGAAGCGCACAACGATATACCAATTGTCGTCGATTTCATTAGCGACGGTTGCTTTGGGTTTGAATGTAATGGCAAACCAATCTTTGCCCGTTTTTGTAGAAATGTAGTCACTTGCACGGTTGTCGCGGGCTGCGTTTCCGAATTCTACATTGCAGTCCACGTAATTGCTTGTCAGATTGGATGATTCGGGAAGCGGGTCGGTGTTATTACCACGAGTGAGGTAGAAACGATGTTCGGATAGCGCATCGGTTGTTATATTGATTGCATCAGAAGTCGTTGAGAGTGAAGCAGCATTCGTAACGCGCACTTTGAACGAGTATTCTGTTTCGGGCGTCAGGCCATGCAAGGTATATACAGTTTCGACCCCTGCAGTTCCTGCAATATTATCCACCAATACATTATCCGAGCCATCCAAGATAGCGTAAACAAGCGAAGCATTGTCATCATCTGCCGACATGGTAAAGGTTACGGATTTGTCTGTATTAGTGGTTGTTACTACAAGATTTGAAGGCGGAGCAACAGCTGCCGGCAATGTAACTACTATGTTTTGCGACACCTCATTGCCTGCTCCATCGCGAGCAATGACGGTCAAGGTATGATCTTGACCTTCCAATTCGGATACGGTAATGGCAACAGCCGCACCAGAAACACCGGTAGCAGGAGTAGAAGTCAGAACGGTTGTACCTTCTTTAACAATATAGGTAATATCCTCTCCACTATCATCGGAAGCCGTCACATTAAGTACCACGCTGGTTGTCGTCTTATCGCCATCCGAAAGCGCAGAGATAACCGGATTGGTGTTATCTGCCAGATCGTCCACAGAAGAAGCGAGATTTGTCAAATACGCGTACGCGATGTCGAGATACGAACCGGCACCATTGTCTGCATGGAATTGGAATAGCATTTGATTTGTACTAAAGGCAGAATAAGTTAACGCGTTTTTAGCATCTGCCAAGGCCAATGTTAATACGTTCCATGTGCCATCTGTGCTGATGGACAAGTTGTTTTGACTTACTTGATAACTAATCCCATCGTTAAGTCTAATATTGAATGAATTGCTTGTATAATCAGTACGAAACTTAACAACCAGATACCAATCTGCTTGGGATATCTCGGACATATCAAAACTTGCTGAAAGACTTTGGTTAAAACTCCACCAATTGCCCGATTTCGCGAAATGACTAAAGTATTTATTTTCTGTTAGAGTCATGCCATTTTGAGGTGCAACATTTGTCTTGACACCTCTTCGTAAATCGTAGGAAATAACTCCTGTGGAAGGAAGGGTGACAGATGCCGGGTCTCCACGGAAGAAATAGTAGCGACGCTCAACGAAAGCAAGTGTTTGTACTTCTTCGGGTTTTACAAACTCTGTCTCATTATTGCAGGGGTCAGTCGCAACCACTTTGAACGTGTAATTTGTTTCAGGTGCGAGACCTTTAACCTCTTTTGTTGCATCGGTATTAGGAGTGGCAGAAGCAGTTCCAGCAGAAGTAAATTCAGCATCGCCTTCTGCTTTATAGAAGAACTCATAACTGATAGACGATGCAGCATCATTAGCCGAAGCGGTCAGTGTAACGCTCTTGTCTTGGATATTGGACGCAGCAAGTGTCAAACCTGTCGGATCATCCTCGTCTGTACACTCATTCGGATCTACAGGATCGGGATTCGAGTCCGCTTTAATATAAATCTGAGTTATTTCAAATTTTTCGCCGTTGGCTGCCTCAAAACGGAATAACTCATTCCAATTGCCGCCAGCGTAGGAGACATCTACAGGTGTTCCATTTGTACTACTACCTACCAGCTGTGCTTGATTGTATGTACTAACACCAAAACTTGTGAGCGGAGCTTGATATGAAAGTACATATTCTGAAATGGATGTTGTAATTTCATTATTAGCAATCTGAAAAGACAAGCGGGCTGCTCCCCATGTCCCTTTAATCATAGATAGACGTATTAATCCAGAGGTTTTATCATCTGCACGCTTTATCTTAATATGAATGGTCATATTATCTGTTAGAGTCATTGTTTGAGCAGAAGCGAAACGAATGCTTAATGATGCATAGTTTTGACATGCATGTCCTCCACTGAGACCTTGTCCCGTGAAAGAGATGCTGTTATTATTTACAGGCTTGGCATAAACAGAAGAAGAACTATTAATATCCTGACCAGTAATAACAGCAGGAATGCTTACTTCAATTTGATCTCTCAAATCGGTGTAACCGTAAGGCTTATCGCCAAAGATGGCGTAACCAGGGGTTTGAGCCCAAAGGCTTGTTGTGAACAGCGTGCTGAGGAGCACTGCCAAAAAGAGAAATTTGTGTTTCATAACGGAGTAAATTTATCAGTTAATATTGTGTTATTTTACCAGCATAGTAAAAGACGCTGCAAAATTACTGCAAATATACAACACTAATATGCCTTAATTGACAAAAAACTTTATTTTTTTGACACAATTTCTAAAAATTGCTATTTTTTTCTTGCTTATCTCAAAAAAATGCAGTAACTTTGTCGCCAAATTCCGCATATCAATGAAAAAGTTCACCGATTTGCATTATATGCCGGTTACTCCGCGCGATGAGCAATGGGGTATCATCTGCACGACGGCAGGTCACCAAACTATTTCACCCGGCGATCCGTATCCTCCTCAAGAGAAGCACCCGAACGGTTATGTATTCAAGAAGACGGTAGGTCGTACGCTGCAGGAGTACCAATTGGTATATATCGTGGAGGGAGAGGGATGGTTTGAATCAACGCATTGTGCACGGACGAGTGTTCAGGCGGGTACGGTGATGATGCTTTTTCCCGGCGAATGGCACAACTATGCCCCCGATCCGAAAACGGGTTGGAAGGAATATTGGATCGGTTTCAAGGGTCGCTATATCGACGAACGGGTGGAGAATGGTTTTTTCAGTCCGGAGCGTCCGTTGGTTGTGATCGGCAATGATATACAGGTAGAGGAGTTTTACTTGGAGGTGTTGCGTGAAGCGCAATTTGAGAAGAAAGGCTTTCAGTTATTAATCTCAAGTGTTGTACTGCATCTATTAGGCACGATTGTTTTCCGGCAGAACATGACGCAGTACGAGAGTACCGATATAGCCGATAAGATAGAAGCCTCCAAACAATTCATGCGCAAGCATATAGAAGACGAATATCCGCCTGAGCGGGTAGCCCGAGAGTTAGGAATGGGTTACAGTTGGTTCCGTCGCATGTTTAAAGAGTATGTGGGTGTATCTCCGGCGCAATACCAATTACAATTACGCTACCTCCGAGCACGTGATTTGCTCAAAGGTAGCGATATGACGATTACAGAGATTGCTTATGACTTGGGATTTAGTTCCGTCAATCAGTTCTCCACATTCTTCAGCAAGCATTCGGGTATGTCTCCCCGTCAGTTCAGGCAGCAGGTATAAGTTCCCGTTGTAAGTTCTTTCGTTTGTCCATTGGCAATAACAGTAGCTGTAGTGCCTTCCGGGATGGAGAACGTCCACACACAGGTATCTCCTTCGTAATGCCATTCGGAGCAGATGAGTCCGGCGACAGACCGGTATTCGGCGTTGATAGAGCCAAGGCGTTTGTCCGGTACTGGAGCCAAGATGATATGTTTGAATCCGGGTTGTGCCGGATCGGATTGGATACCGGCCGCTGTTTGCCATAACCATTGGCATACGCATCCGTAGGCATAATGGTTAAAACTATTCATGCCGTTGGGTGCCATTCCTTTTTCTATGGTATAACTGTTCCACCGTTCCCAGATGGTAGTTGCCCCGTTATCGACCGAATAGAGCCAACTGGGGTTACGACGCTGAAAGAGCAGGTCGTAAGCGACATCGACCATGCCGTTATCGGTAAGGGTCTGCATGAGGATAGACGTACCAAGGAAACCTGTCTGGAGACATTGGTTATGCGCCTTAAAGTTGGTACGCAGGCGCTGAATCATATTCTCTTTGGCTTGTCCGTCCACTAAGTTATTATGCAGTGCGAAGAGCGCCGGGGTCTGCATGGTGTTGAGGATAGGTTGTTTGAACGAACCGTCCGTTAACAGGAAACGTTTCTGCATATAGGTTTTAGCCTCAGCCACCATGCGGATATACTTGGCGGTATCTTGTCCGATGGCTCGCGCCATATCCAGCATCATACGGGCATCTATCATCCAATAGGAGCCATAGAGGAATGACCAGTACTCCGCTGCTTCGGGGCGCAAGCCGTTAGCGTCCCATGGTTGGCCGGTGAAGGACTCCAGTGCCTCATAACTGAGCCAATCCCCCCATTGGTAACCGCCGTTATCTTCGAAGAGCGCATTATGATCAAACCGCACCGCTGCGCCATGGTCTATATAGCGCTCCATCGAAGCCCAATGTTCTTGAATGAGGGCGGTGTCGGCGAACTGCTTGTAGATAGTCCAAGGCACGATGATTCCGGCATCGGACCATCCGACACGTGCCATGTCCACATGGCTGGAACCGTACTGACCGAAAGGAGCCACGCCCGGGTAACCGCCGTTCTCTTTCTGTGTATCGCGCAGGTCACGTAACCACTTGCGGAAGAAGGCATCGGTATTGGCGAAATACGTACCGGTCTCGCAGAAGACCTGCGTATCGGCAGTCCACCCGAGGCGTTCGTTACGCTGCGGGCAGTCGGTAGGCACGGAGAGATAGTTGGAGCGCATTCCCCAGACCGTATTTTGGATTAAGCGGTTGACATCCTCGTTACCGGTAGTGAGTTGACCTGTCTCCAGTTCCGGTGTGATAGAAGAGACGGGTATTGAGTGCACCGAACGGATATGTACTTCACCGGTAGCTGTTATGCTCATGAAGCGATAGCCGAAGAAAGTACACTGCGGGTGGTAGGTAACCGGTTTGTCTGTATCGGCAAAAGTATAACGCAAAGTGACACCGGTGTCGGGGATACGGAGGTTGGTACGATGGACAGACCCTTCGGGTCCATCCATGCCGCGTTTGTGCGAGCCGAGACTATCATTAAGCAGTTCACCGGGAGCACAAGTAAGTGTTACTCCTTCCGCTGCTTCAAAAACAAACTCCGGCACTGCGGCACAGTTCTGACCGAAGTCGAGCACAAGTGTCTCATCGGGGTGAAGGGTAATTGTTTGCTCTGCCGTATAGGAGCGGTCGATGACCACTCGTCCGAAATGCGTATCGTCCGCCTGATCGACCTGATGATATACATAGGTTTGTTGCGGGGCAAGCGCCAAGTCACGACGCAAATAAACCTCCGCTCCATCGGAGGGCAGTATCTCACCTTGGAACTCATGGTTTGTAACCGGAATAGTCAGTTTCTCCGGTGTGTCATAGCCCATCGGGATGCGTGCATCGTATTCTTCCCCGTCGAAGATAGCAGCATGTGTGACGGGTCCCGCAATACCGGCACGCCAAAGGACGGTATCGGTTCCGATAAGTTGTTCCGATCCATCTTCGTACTGGAGTTTGAGCACGGCGCGGAAGGCACATTTATGTCCGTACATCCCTTTGGTACCGGCTGGGGTGATGATCTTATCCGCCCACCATCCGGGTGTCACTTGTGCAGCAAGGGTGAACCGGGTTTGATTCTTCACCGCCGATGTGATATCGTAGGTAAAGGAACGTTTGGTTTTGGCATAATGGGTATAACCGGGTTTGAGCACCTCATCGCCCACCTGATTTTCGTTCACATAGAGCAGATAGACTCCGAGTCCTGCGGTCATCCATACGGCAGATTGAACCGGTTTTTCTGCAGCGATGTACGCGACGAACCAGTTAGCCCCATCGGCTGCTCGGCTGCCGTCATAGACGGTATCGGTAACGACCGGTGCATCCGCCACGGATATCCATTCGGATACTTCCCATGCCTCGTCCGGAAGTGCGTCCGTACGATTGATACGCTGCTCCGTTCGGGAGCAAGAACAAGCAATGAATGCCACGAGGGCTATGAGCAACTTTTTCATTTTAGTAAGACGGGTTGACCGAGGATGTTATACTTGCCGGTAGTGGTAACGATGATCAGTTGGCCATCGATAATCAATTTACGATTGGACGATTGACAATTTACGATTTGGTCGAGGGCTTCGGGATTGGTATCGGAAGAAGCCATGAGCCAGTTAAAGTCACACGATCCGGCAGTGATGCGGAGCTCGATAGTCTGTTTCCCTTGAGGAAGAGTAACGGAGGTAGTATGGTTCTGCCACTGTGTCCAAGCACCGGTTGAGGGAATCCGGATGGTTGCCAGATAGGTATTATTCGTATATAGATCACACCATGTATCTTGTTCTCCTGCGGTACGAAGCGTAAGGTCATATTCGCCGGCAGCAGGTACATCGATCTGGTACGCGATGCGACTGCCTTGTCCCGTGTAGCCGACCGATAACTCGCCATCACTATCCGTAGAGGTGACAAGGGATATATTCTCCATTGAGATATAGTGTTCCGCTTCGATGCGATTGTTAACCGTATGATAGAAAGTATCATCATAAGAGGACATATTCGCATAAATCTTTCCCAACATGGTGAGAGATTGTTTGTCGGAACCTACCAAGTCGGTAAGGATACCGCCCCGTCCCAAGAACCAGGCATACCGATAGACATGTGGGTCACGCTCCATCCAGTCGATCATCTTCACCATGAACGCACGTTGCTCGTCGGCTGTACCGTTATCGCCCATGCCGTTCTTATCCATATTAAACTCCGTGAGCCAAACGGGTTTATGGAACTGCTCCCATAGTTGGTCAATACTGCCTTTGACAGACTCCATGGCACCCATATAGAAATGAATTCCGATATAGTCCACGCGGCAATCGGGACAGGCCGCAAAAAAATCGCGCAACCAGTCGTAAGGCGAGTTATAGGTTGTACCACCTTCCTCTACGCACCATCCGCACCAGTTAGGGGCTGGTGAGACCAGTTTGAGGTTGTATTCATCTGCGATAACTTCCAAGGCTGGCCAAGCCGCAGCTGCTTGTGAGGGTGTCATGTTGGCTTGATCCTTGAAGTTCGGTTCATTGAATGCCAACAGGTACTTGACATTCGGATGTGCAGCAAGGAACTGACGCAGTTGGTTGGCATTATAACCTCCGTTCCATGTCATCGGGACAAAGTCCACGCCGGCGGCTTCGAAATCGAGGTAGGTAGAATGACTCCAGTCATAGTACCATCCGGCTCCTTTGGAGAGGTTGGCAACGGCTTGGTTGGAGAACTTGGACTGGTCCACACCATAGCCGCGTTTATAACTCTGCGTCTGCGCAATAGCAAGTAAGGGGATGAGCAACAGTAGGCTCAGCAAACTCCGTTTCATGTATTTAATTTATTTTGGTTCCAAAAGCATTATAGGTACCCGTCGGGGTAGTAATGACAAGTTGATTATCGATTATGGATTTGTGATTTGTGATTGGTGATTGGTGATTTTCGATGGCGGCAGGCTGACCGATGCTGAGCCATTCGTAGTAATAGAGACGGGCCTTGGACAGCAGTTTGATGCGATGTTTGCCTGCAGTGAAGTTAACCGGGAAAGACTGGGTCTGCCAATGGTCGAAATCTTCTGACGAAGTAGCAGTCGGTTGAATGGTTGCTACGAGTACATCGTCTTCATAAACCTCGATCTTAGAACCGGACTTACATGCAAGATGCATATAGAGTTCATACTGTCCGGCAGAAGGGATATCTACGAGATACTCCGCCCATGAACCGGTGGACATATCCTTAAGCATAAGAGTATTGGTATCATCCGTCGAGGGTAGAAGGGTGATCGACTTGGCATTCTGGTAATGCGCTGCAGGGATCTTCTCGCCAATCGGATGGTAGTAGGTAGAGTCGAAAGAAGACATGCCTACATACACCTTACCCAGATCGGTTAAGATTCCTTCTCCTACATCCAGTAGGTTAATCTGCCATACACGACTATAGGTCATGAACCACGCATAACGGAAGACATGCGGATGCTTCTCCAGCATTTCCAGTTCGGTAGTAAGGAACTTGATATGATCTTCCGGTGTGGACGAGCCTCCGGCATTGCGGTTAAACTCCGTCAACCATATAGGACGGTGGTATTTATTCCAAAATTGATTGATCACTCCTTCCATTGCTCCGGTAGGCATATAGAGGTGGATCGCGATATGATCCACTCGGCAGTTGGGGCAATAGGAGAAGAACTTATCGTACCAGTCGTACGGATCGGTATATTCATGTCCGTCATCCTCATCGCGCACCGAACCTCCGGCCGGTCCGAAGTTCAATGCCGGTCCGACAAGTGTAAGACCGAACTCATCCGCTATCTGCTCCAGATACGGCCATTGGGATGCTGCGTACTTAGGGGTCATACGGGACTGAGAAGTAAAATTAGGTTCATTGAAGCCTAAAATATACTTGATACTCGGATGTTGTTGCAAGTACGCACGTATCTTGTTTCTTCCGCTCTCGTCATCCAATCCGCCACCCCATACCATCGGGATATAATCCATATGGAGATCCTCCCAATCGTTCACAATGAGCGAAGGGGCAGTAAATGTCCAATTATACAACCAACTGACTCCGGGGTTTAACACCTCATAGTTAGCACGATAGCCCATGTTATTGGTGCCTACACCGCGTTTTTCACTTCGTGGCTGCGAAGCAGAAAGCGACAGAGCCATCAGGACAAGACCGGCAGTTAATACAATACGTTTCTTATACATTGCTGTGTGTATTTATTAGTAAGCACAGGCGGTAATCAGCCGCCTATGCCTAAGATCATAATTGGGAACCGAGTGCGTTGTATTTCACACCGTTCTTGATAATGACGATCTGACCATTCTCTATTACCTTGCGGGTCATAACCGTAGCGTTAACATTCTCCACTGCTTGCTCCTCATCGTTGCCATCGGTAAAGTACCATGCATCGATACAGAGTTGGGTAGTAGCGGTGTTGTCGTTGGTCAACATATTGAACAGATAGCCCGTAGAAAGCGGTTGTGCGAACGAGATACCTTTGTCAAAGATATCATACATCGGAATCTCGATAGTTTGCCAAGTCTGGTTGTCTTTCGGATTGACCAAAGCGGCCAAGTCCACTGTACATTTATCCCCATCCACTACGCTCAATGTCCAAACGGGAACATCGGTTTTGCAAACGATGACCATTTTCCAGTTCTCGTTGATAGCAGAGAGATCCAACGAGGAATTAATAGCCCAAGTTACACCATAGTAACCGGAAGCAGGTGCACCGGAGTTATCCGAATGGCACATGAAATAGAGGTAACTGAAGCCCGAAGGACCCGGATCAGAGCTGGACTCCAAAGAGCAAGTAAGCGACTGATCACCCCAGTCCCGAATCCAGAGCATAAGCTCCGTTTTCTCCATGATGGAGGTGTTGGCGTTAGCCGGAATGGCACGTTCGTCACCCATCACGTAGTAACGTGCTGCGAAAGTTGAACCTGCTACGAGAAGCATGAGTCCCAAAAAGATAGATTTTTTCATACGTTTAACAATTAATTTGGTTAATAATAAAAAGTTATTATGATCCCAATGGGATTTTATTTAAACACATCCGGATATTTCTGCATGAAATAGACGGGGGTACAACTCCATGCATGGCATGCAGAGTTGACGGGGAAAAAGTCATATGGCGAGAGGTAATCGTCTTTGGGATCATACGCTTCCCAGAAGGTATCCGCCCCTCTTTGGATCATTCCGCCCCAGTATGTCATAAGGTAATTTTTTGCCTCATCTTTCATATCACACAAGAGCATTGCCTCGATTAGATAATGCGTACCGTAGGGTGTACCGGGCATGATGGTATGAGGCATTGCCAAGGCAGTTGCTATGGCTTTTGCTCCTTGTTTGGCATTCAGTATCCCACTTTTGACGGCCCATGTTTGTGCGAGAACGGAGACTTGTTTATCCGGTCCGCTGACCATCACTCCGCGTTGGGTATCATACATAGTACGCAGCGCTGCTTTTCGCATCTTTTTTGCCATTAGAGGATAGTGCTTCACCTCGTTCTCAACGCCTAACATCTTCGCCAGTTCGTAGGTCTCTTCGAGTGCAAAAACAGTGGCGCATTGCATCGGTGTAGCGATATCCAGTCCATCCCGCCAGTCGAAGAAGATCCATACATCTCGTTTATGGATGTCAAAGAGTCCGTTTGAGCCGACATAGGAGAGCGCGTCCTCCACTTGTCGTTTAGCCACCGGCCAGAGGTCACGTGCCGTTTCGAAGTCCTGCGTATCGATGAGATATTCCTTAAGCGTGGAGTTCCACAAAAGGCAATAGGTAAGCATATACGAGCTGTCTTGCGGATGCGGATAGGGTTGCTCAAAGATATTGCTGACGATCGTTCCATCATCTGCCGCCAAAGCTGCAAACAAATAGAGGCAGCGGCGTGTCAAATCCATATTCCGGAAGCTATACCTGTTAGCGAGTGATTCCAGATAAAGATCTCCCGCCCATAGTCTTCTGTCGCGTTTCGGGCCATCTTCATAGACCGTCTGCATACATTCTCTTAGTGTCTCGATACCGACGCGATAGATAGCATGTCCTTCGGGCGAGAGTCCGTCAGGTTCCGGTACTACTTCTTCGGCTGCTGAGGAAACGGCATCAAAGGACACCTTATTGAGCGCGCAGTCGAAGTCTTTACTGGCACCCAGCACCTCCACTTTGAGATACCTTCCTGCCATTCGCCGCGGCAAGGTGATAACTTGGTCCACTTCGGTGATATTGATCACTTCATCCTGCATCCAAGCCCGGCTGAGCCATGCGCCCCATGGGTCTAACGGAGTATTCATCTCTGCCGGCAGTTCGCCCATGAAGAGTCGCAGACGGATCGGTGCGTCCTGACAACGGCGTAATGTTTGTGTAGAGAATGAGAGATAACCCACCATATGCCGTCCAAAATCGAACGTAAACGACTGACCGGGAGCAAGGGGTCGCTGATATATATGTTGAGGTGTCAAGTCCGACTCCTCATACCGCCATCCCTGGAACGCTGCGGTGTCTTTCACCGGTTCCACCATGCGAACAGGCACATATCGGGTATGATACAGCTCAGGTTTAGCCTGTTCTGCTTTATGCAGCCATTCTTCCTGTTGCGGGAAGAAGAGCGCCAGAATGATCCAAAGCGTTTTCATATATCAGTACGTTAATCCATATCCGACATCAAACAGTGTACGCGCAGGTTTAGTTAAGCCTTCACGATAACACACTTTATTAGGATCCCCATCCGAAGAGGGGAAGTTATTAGCACTCGGTACATCCTCATAACGGACATAAAACGGCATGGGCAGTTTCCCCTGCGGCGCCACTTGTCCTGTCAGCACGTCAAGGATAGCATGTCCTGCTTCTTGTCCGGGTAGCCATGCCATGAGTATAGCATCCGGATAGGAGACGATGTCCGTTATTTCAATAGCAGATCCCATATTCAGGATGAGTATCATGGGTTTGTTGAGACGATGGAATGCTTCCGACGCATCGCGTATCAGTTGTTTTTCCACGGAAGTAAGGTAATAATCGCCTTCGGTAAGATGACGGTCACCGCCCTCCCCTGCCATCCGCTGGATAGTGAGGATACACAAGTCATTGTTTTGCGCCATCTGTTGCAGCTCCTGCCTGGTCCAAGTCAGTTCGCTCACATAGGGCATAAACCATGCCGATTCTTGGGGTTGCACACTGCGTGATAGACGGATATGATCGGTATATCGTTCCTGCGCCATTGTATCCAGTATGTATCCTGCTTCGGCAAGCGCATCACTAAGCATGACGCTATAGGGTCGTGTCACACGTCCCGAGCCGGTCCCTCCGACATAGGTGTCGTATGATGCTTTACCCAGCAGAGCCACCGATTTATCATACGATGCGAGCGGTAGTGCCTGCTCATTACGAAGCAAGACCATTCCTTTGGCAGCTGCCTCTCGTGCAAGAGCGGCATGGTTTTCCAGCAGATCCGGCAGATTCTTATTATCAGGATTCGTTTTCCCTCCATTACGAAAGGCGGGAGTACGACGGATGATACGCAGCACGTTCATCAGGTTCCTATCCAGCACGCGTTCGTCCAGTCTGCCGTCTTTGACCGCTGCAATAAGGGTATCTATCTGTTCCTGCGTACCGGGCATGAGCATATCGTTTCCAGCCAGTTGCATCCGGATAGGATCTTCTTCCGCCCACCAGTCTGTCATCACAAAGCCTTCAAAGCCCCATTCGCCCCGCAGGATATCGGTAAGCAGATAGGCGTTTTCCGAAGCATAGACCCCGTTGATTTTGTTGTAGGCAGACATGACAGTCCACGGTTGTACCTGTTTGACTATCTGTTCGAATGCGCTGAGGTAGCGTGTGCGCAGTACCGTATCACTAACACGGACATCAATACCGTTCCGATAGGTCTCCTGGTTATTGGCGGCAAAATGTTTGATGCATGCCCCTACGCCTTGTGACTGCACCCCGCGCACGTACGCCGAAGCCATTGCACCGGCTATATCGGGTTCGGAAGACATATACTCATAGTTACGTCCGCATAGGGGATTACGCATGATATTAATACCCGGCGCGAGTAATATATCCACTCCGTAGTAGTTCATCTCTTCCCCGATAGCTTGTCCGACGCGATAGACGAGGTCGGTGTCGCGTGTAGCCGCCAGTGCGACCGTTGATGGGAAGGCGGTACAGACGCTATCGATACGCAGGCCTACGGGTCCGTCCGCCAAGACGATACCAGGTATTCCCAAACGTGGAATGGCATAACTGACACCAGCTGCTCCGCTCACTTTGCCTTTCATGGCCGCGGTATTGCCTTGATAGGTATCCCAGTACCCCTCCGGTACGGGTTCGCGATGCCGCGTAGCAGGAGCTGCCTCCGGCACCTGATTCCAGTCTTTGCAGGTACCCACGAGCAGTGACACTTTCTCTTCCAGTGTCATTGCAGCGATGACTCGTTCGTCATCCGCCTGTCCCAAACGGGGAGTACATGAGGCGATACAAGCTGCCATTAATATGACACAAAATGGTTTTCTCATTCGGCAGGAACAAACTTATGCACCCAAGCCTGGTTGCTTCCTTCTTTATATATTTTGGTCATGAGCACGGTATCGTTGAGTGTAAGGATGGTGAAGTCGTGTTGTCCTTGACACTCGCTTGGAATAGGCGGTAGGAATCCGTCGCCTGTCAGGACGAGATGATAACGTCCGTCTCTGCTATCCATCGGAGTGACCAGTTCCCAACTCTCTGTATAATCCGCGCAATCGAAGGGGTCACTATCGATACCGGAGGTGCCGTTGGTGACATGCCGGAACGTCTTATCGGCATTGAGAACAAAGGTGATGCGGTCATCATAAACGCCGTTATGGCTACCGCGTTCAGCTGCCCACCAATAGTCCGTTGCATACTCAATGAGCCAAGTCTTGATATCAATAAGTCCATAGTAACCGGTCTCTTCCGCCAACATCCATGTTTTTCCGTTCTCTGCCTCGCATCCGCCGGTTAAGGCAGTGTAGCGTTCATTCGTACAAACCGTTTCATCCATCACGTCAATAGTAAAGGTTACCTCTACGCCCGGAGCCATACCATTCTTATTATATGCCTCTGCCATAACGGTATAGTCTCCCATGAATTCGAAACGGCGGTCCACTTGATGACGTGTATAGCGTTTGGTACCGATCGTCCAGACAGCCACCCATCCATCGACCTCATCCATGATAAAATGAACGAGGTTAGGATCCTCCGTATCTACAATGGCACGCGGGCTCATAGATTTCACTACTTGAGCATCGGTGTTGGGTGTAAGTTCCGGTAAATCCCCCATGTAGCTTTTGGGTTTACAACCCATGAAAGCGATTAGAACTGCCGCTATACAGCAACTTATTATTACACGATTATTCATATGCATCTATGATTTAATATCCAGGATTTTGAATTAGTTTATCCGCTCCTTCCGTACGGTCGATCTCCAGTGCCGGGATAGGCAGATATTTCCAGTTATCATTCCATATACGGGAATAGTTTCCTATCTCGTCCGTTCCGCTGAGGATAGCTGCTATATCACAAGGTGCGACATCCGTGGCATGACTCCAGCGGACGAGATCCCAGAAGCGATGACCTTCCGCCATAAACTCCAGTCTCCTTTCTGCCATGATGGCTTCCATGGAGACTTCTACATAATGCGCACTACCCGCCTTGTAGTCTTCTTCCGGGAAAGCCCGTTTGCGTACCAGATTGAGGTTGGTTTGTGCCACATTTTTCCATCCTTTGCGCAAACTGACCTCAGCCAGATTAAGCAAGCATTCCGAATAGCGGAAGACCCGTACGTTATTATTGAAGTTCAACTCCGGATCGTAGGGACAATCGTTATATCCTTTGCGTGCCGTATATTTCTTGTTATAATAGCCGGTATGGTTCGCTCTCTCCGCCCAAGTAATGGTGACTCCTAAAGAGTCCTGAAGCATTTGTTTGCGAGCTGCTATATCAATGATACCGGCATCCCTACGTTGGTCTTTCTCGTCATAAAGAAGGTATGCCTGTTTACGTATCGGTCCGAAACCCCAACCGTCCGCGAACTCAGGATCTCCATCCAAACCGTTGATGCCGATAAACTTCGGATAGATTGTGCCTTCACCGCCCTGCGGCCACGACCAAGAACCTGATTCGGAACGATGGTTGATTTCCCATATGCTCTCTGATTTATTCATCATATCGGGATTGGTAACAAACTCATACTCCCCTAACCAGATACGGTTGTAATCCTCACAGAGCATGAACTGCTGTGATTTCTTGATGGCATCCATATCGTTGTACACCTGTTCGAAGCGCGCTTCATCATTCTGATAGAGCACAACCCGAGCGCGTAGCATTCGTGCTGCGAAGATGGTGACGCGTCCCCATTCGTTCTCCGCCGGACGATCCATCAGGCGATAGCTCCCGCTCAGATTGCTTTTCTCACAGCAATAATCGAGGTCTGCCAGGATATGCACATAGATCGAATCGGCAGGTTGTTGCTTGGCATGATACGGTGCTTCGAGTACATGGTCATAATAGGGTATGTTTCCCCAGAATTTCCACAACCAGTGATAATACCAGGCTCTCAGATAACGTGCTTCCGCTTCGTAGCGTTCTGCCAGAGCGGGATCCATGTCCGTCGCTTTCGGCAAATTGTCTATCACCGTATTACAGCGTTGTACACCGGTGTACATACATTCCCATAAGGACTGCGGAGCATCAATCGCCATCATCTGATAGCGCTGCATCTGATGGAAAAAGTTATCCGATCCTTTGTCTCCTCCTACATAGATATCATCGCCGCGAAGATCGCTGAGGAACATGAATTGATTATATCCACCGTAATAATCCGTCCACTGAAGAGGGTCATATGCTCCGACGAGGGTTTTGAATATTTGCTCTTCTGACACATAATAATCTTCCAGCAAGTCCGCCGAGGTGGATTTGACATCCAAAAAACTATTGTCACACGCGGTCAGGCCCATCATTCCGATGAGCAGCCAACCCATATATATACCTTTCGCTTTCATATCAGAATACTATATTTGCGCCGATGCTGAGTGTACGGCTTTGTGGATAACAACCTGCATCAATACCTATACTGGTACCTCCTGAACCGATTTCGGGATCGTAGCCGTCATAGGACGCGAAGGTAAGCAAATTTTCTGCAGAGAAATAAAGACGTATTTTCTGGAAATGGATTGTCTGCATCCATTTCTTAGGCAAGGAGTAACCGAGTTGCAAGGATTTCAGTCGGAGATAACTGCCGTTTTTGATATACAGATCACTGGATCTCCAGTTATCATTGGGATCTTGCTCCGTAACACGCGGGATGCGGTCGCTGGTATTAGGACCTGTCCATCGGTTGAGTATCCAAGCCGGTTGATTGGACAAAGAGAGGTCGGGACGGCGAGTTGCATCGTATATATTATTACCGGCGATGCCGCTGAAGAAGACATTGAGATCCAGCCCTTGCCACTCTACATTAATGGTGAAGGCATAGGTGATATCTGGCATACCTTTACCAATCTTGGTACGGTCATCGTCAGTGATTTTTCCGTCTCCGTTAAAATCGACGAAGCGCACGTCACCGGGTCGGGCATTGGGTTGTAACAGCTCGCCCTTGTCGTTGACGTAACTATCCACTTCCGCCTGCGTTTGAAACAATCCGTCGGTTTTATAGCCATAGAAGAAAGGATATACTTCTCCATTCAGTGCGCGGCTTACCACACCTACTCCTTGGACGTTATCCAAGTTACTGGAGCCGGTCTCGTTGCCGTAGTCAATAAGCTTGTTTTTGAGATAGGTGATATTCCCCGACAAAGCGAAGTTCACCGGTCCCGCATGGAACTTGTAACTCAAGTCCGCCTCAATGCCCCAGTTGAGCATCTTACCGCCATTGGTCCAAGGCTGTTCAATGCCCACATAACTGGGTAGCAACGCCGGCATAAGCATATCTTCCGTTGTCTTATAGAACCAATCCAGATTGAAGGTTAGGGCATTGCGCAAGAAGCCTAACTCGATACCGACATCCGTCTGACGGCTGGTTTCCCATTTGAGGTCGGCGTTTGCCAAACGTCCCTGACGCACACCGGTGACGATAGCTTCTCCTTCTCCCCGTCCAAAGGTATAGTTACTACCGCTTACGATGAGTGAAGTATAGGCAAAATCGCTGATACGGTCATTACCGTTCATACCCCATGAGGCACGGATCTTAAGTCCTGAGAAGGCATCCGGCACGTTCTGCCAAAACTCTTCCCGTGCCACGTTCCAACCGAGGGAGAAAGAGGGGAAAAGACCCCATCTGTTATTACTACCGAACTTATCGGATCCGTCGCAGCGGAGGGAACCTTGGAAGATATAACGCTCCTTATAATTATAATTCACACGCGCGAAGTAAGAAGCTCCTGCGCTATAACTGCGTCCTCCGCTTGTGCGCTGGTCGTTCACACTTCCTTGTGCATAATCGATGGTAGCTTTGTACGGATCGTTACTCGGCAGGTCGTACGCCGTTCCGCTGACATAACTATAACTTGTTTTCGTAGCGGACTGACCTAACAGGACACCTATCTCATGACCGGAAAAATCGTGGTTATAGGACAACACATTCTCCACTTGCCATGTGAAGGTACGACTCTGAGAAGAAGATACAGAACTGGTGGTTGAACTACCCGCGCCACCCGAACTTAAGTAATAAGGATAACTATATCCGTCATAACGGCCGAAATTGAAATCGGTATTAAAACTGGACTTGAATTTCAAACCGTCGTATATCTCCAGTTCTGCAGTGAGGTTACCGGTGAACCGGTCGCTTTTATTCCATCCTGCAGGCAATTCGAGACTGGCTATCGGATTGATCACTTCGCTCATTGTGATGTCAGGGATAGAATAGACCTTCCCGTCCTTATCTTTGACTGCCGTGGGATATTTCTCCAATACGGCATCCGGGTCCGCAGCATAAACAGGTTGTGTAGGCGCAATCAATAGTGCAGAGCCCAGAGGCGAATAGAAGGCGGAGTTCTCGGTAATACCGGTTGCCTCTACATAAGAATAGTTGATATTGCTGGTAAGCGTAAGATGGTTGAGCCACTTGCGCTCATCGGTATCGATGATCTTGTACACATTATTATCCCGCACGCTATAACGGGTGTAGTTACTGCGTTTGAAGTTACCGCCTACAATACCTTGCTGGTCAAAATAACCGAAGCTGACGAAATAGGTCACTTTGTCGCCACCTCCATTGACACTGACCTGATGGCTTTGCACTGGTGCATTATAGTTGAATAGTGCATCTTGCCAATTTGTACCTGGTTCGGTAGTGATATTGGCAAAATAGGGTATAGATCCATCGTTGATACGTGCTTCATTGAGGATGACCTGATACCATGGTCCGTTTAGGACGGCTTTTTGTTTCCAAGGATTCTGCCATCCCATAGTCATGTCATAACTGACGCTCACTCTTTTTCCGAAGGCTCCGTTCTTCGTTGTCACGAGGATGACACCGTTCGCACCTTTGGTTCCATATATCGCAGCAGAGGCAGCATCCTTAAGAACCTCGATAGACTCAATGTCCGTTGGATTGAGGTAGTCGATATTACCCATCGGCATTCCGTCCACCACATAAAGCGGACTGGCATCGTTGATGGTACCGATACCACGAATATGTACGCGTGTGCCGGCACCGGGTTGACCGGACGAAGAGGTGACGGTGACACCGGAGGCTTTACCTTTGAGCATGTTATCTATACGTGAAGGAAGCGTCTTCTCCAGATCATCCGCCGTCACTTTGCTGATAGCCGCCGTGACAACGGATTTCTTCTGGGTGCCATAACCGACAACCACCACTTCTTCCAATGCCTGCGTATCCTCGGACAACTGCACACGGCTTGCCTGCTTGGCAGGAACAGAGCGGGTGACATAGCCCATATAGGATATCTCCAGCACGGCTTCCTCGGAAGGTACTGACAAGTCGTAGTTACCGTCGAAATCCGTTACCGTTCCTGTCGTAGTACCTCGCAGCAGTACGGCAGCACCGATGATGGGTTCTCCTGTTTTGGCATCAACCACGACACCTGATACTTGCATCTGCGCCACCAATGGAAGGGCGAGCAACAGAATGCCAAGGATAATCATTATACGTTTCATTTCTTTGATGATTAGTATTCCAAACTTAACACGGACGCGTTTTAGGGAGATTAAATATCCGTTGCACATCTTGCATTGCGGCATCTGTGAGCCCTTCGGGTTCTCCTCCCATCATCCGTGCATCTTTATAGATGACTGCCGCCTTATTGAGCACGTCCACTTGGTCGAAGGCATCCATGATATCCTGCCCGACAGCGAACACCCCGTGTTTCTCCCACATGGTCACATCGAAGCGCTGTATCTGAGCGAGAGTAGCCTGTGCCAGTTGCAAAGAACCAGGTACCTCGTATGGCACCCATCCGATGCCAAGAGGAGCAAAAGCGAGTGTTTCCGGAATCATTGACCAAAGTGTGCGCGTCATCTGATCACTATCTTTAAAACGGGTGAGATGCGACATTGCCACCAACTCTATAGGGTGCGTATGCAGCGTAGCTTTATACCTGCTGCCCGACTCAAGCAGATAGTTCTGTACCATCAGATGCGACGGTAATTCCGAAGTAGGCATAATCAGACTATCGGCAATTATCTCATAATGCGCGCAGTCCTCCGTGATACGGATGACGGAACCGTTTGCCATCGGGTCTCGAGCCAAGTCCCGCATGCGTTTCTGCGTTCCCTTAGCATAGAAATAATGCCCCTTCAACATCGGCAGTGTGACACCGATAGACACCGGTTCGCACAAGGCGGGCATTGTCGCCCATTGGGGCGTAGCAAACTCCGTCACCCGCACGGTGATGTTTCCTCCGTTACGTTCACCCCAACCTTTTTGCCAGATATAACCGGCCACCTCCGCCACCTCGGAGATGACGTTTGCCAAATCGCTATTTGTATCAATTATACTCATATCCATTGAGGAATAAAACTGCTAATTATCAAAATGATGATACCTGCAACAAGAACCGCAATCGTACGTTTGGAGCACCCCTTCCATTCGCGCAGAATAATGCCCCACACATTGGAGAACACTACGTTCAGTGCCATAAGGATGCAGAAAGAGAGCGTCATCAGTTGCGGACTATCAGCGAGGAATCCTTTGCCCAACGAGAGACCGAAAAACTGGCTGTACCATAAGGCTCCCGCCAGAATGCAATACATCAGGTTATGCCCCCATACGCGTCCGTTACGATAATCGCCGAACGTATGATTCTTGGCATTTTGGTATAGGCAATAAAACATATTCGTTACGAATCCGCCTAAAGTGACCAGCAGAGTCGCAGGCAAAGTGGCAAACATAGGATTGGTTCCTTCAAAATGTATATCCGCACCAAAGGTAAGTCCCACATTGAAACATCCGGACATAAAGCCTGCCAATAACGCGATCGCTATACCTTTACCAAAATTAAACTCGGATTGAGAGGACTGTTTTTGTTCCGCAGCGCTCTGCTCCTTGCTCTTCATGCCACCGGCTATACCGATGACAGCTATACCGAGCAGTGTGACAACCACGCCAATGATAACAGAGCCGGTTAACTGCGCCAGAGCATTCATCTCGGGGAAGAAGATATGCAGCAAAACGGGTCCCATGATTGTACCAAGTCCGGCACAAGTGCCTAACGCGATACTCTGCCCGAGTGCTACTCCCAGATAGCGCATGGACAAGCCGAACGTTAGGCCGCCTACTCCCCAAAGGACACCAAAGAGAATAGTCATCCAGAGATTAAAAGCCGGAGCATCCGTAAACAAACCTACCAGACTCTCACCCGCAGGAACTGCCATCAACGCACCGCAGAGCGGAAAGACTACCCATGCGAAGATTCCCTGAATCAGCCAGTAGGATTCCCATGACCAATCACGAATACGCTTGATGGGAACATAACAACTGGACTGACAGAAGGCGCCTATGGCAATAATTAACAATCCGATAATAATCTTCATACCTGTTTATACACGTTTAGCGGTTACCTCACGCTCGTATTGCTCCACATCTGCGATGAAATCCAATCCAACAGGCACATTGTTGCGCACGCAGAACTCATCATAAACAGCCTGCCACGGCAAACTCTTCTCTTCCTCCAGCCATGCCAGTTTTTGAAATCCCTGCTCAGCCAACTCATGGGTATGGATGGTACGAACGGGTTCAAGCAGGGCACGCAACATGCAGCGTTGTGCGGCACGCGATCCGATGACGTACGCACCGATACGGTTAATGCTACCGTCAAAATAATCCAATCCGTAATGTACGCGATCGGTGGCACCGGCACGGACGATCTCTTGGAACAGCTCCAAGGTCGGGTCATCCATAATCGTTACATGGTCCGAATCCCAACGAACAGGACGGCTGACATGCAGCATCAGTTCCGGTACAAAAAGCAGCATACTGGATACTTTGTCTGCTACGGACTCCGTCGGATGGAAGTGACCGGTATCCAAAGTGATCATCACGTTGTTTTTCGCCGCATAAGCCGTGTAGAAGTCATTGCTTCCTACCGTCATGGTCTCCAGTCCTATACCAAACACCTTACTCTCCAGACTCGGTTTCTCCCATTTGTATTTCTCCTTGAGTATCTCATCCAGACTCTCCTTGAGCAGACTGCGGTATAACAAACGATCAACGGTTAGGTCCTTGGAACCGTCATGAATCCACAGATTGATGATACAGGGATCCTGCTGCGCTTCGCCGATAGCGTTAGCGATAGCACGGCAGCGTTTCATATGCTCGATCCAGAACTCACGGATAGCTTTATCCGGATGCGAGATGGTGAGACTGCCCGACTTGGGATGGGAGAAATTGGTACTGTTAAAATCCAATTTCGTATCATGCTCTCGTGCCCACTCTATCCAACCACGGAATAGGTTGACGTCACATTCATTGCGGTCGATGATCTTGCCATTAAACTCACCGTATATCTCATGCAAATTCAAACGATGGCTGCCCGGAATAAGACTTTTTGCCTTCAATATATCCGCACGCAATTCATCAATGTTACGTGCTTTACCGGGATAGTTACCGGTTGATTGTATTCCACCAGAGATAGCTCCAGCCTGGGGTTCAAAACCGCATACGTCATCTGCCTGCCAACAATGCATTGAAAGATGGAAGTCCTGCATTTGACGAAGTACCTGCTCCGTATCGATACCTAATTCGGCATAGCGCTCTTTGGCTATCTCATATGCCGCATGAATGACCTGATTTTTCATATTTATTCTTATTTTTGTGAATGCATTTGTATTTGTATATTACCTACGGCCGTAGCCTCGATGAAGCCCGGGATAACAGGTACTCCTATCGCTTTTTGCGTTAATCGGTTGAGGTAGGAATTGCGAGCGCCTCCTCCTATAATATACAGTGCCCCGATCTCCCACGGTGCCAGTTTCTGCAACATTCGAAATACTTCCCCGTACCGATGTGACAAAGAGTGGAAGATACAAGCTACCACCTCGGCATCCGTTAACAAGCGGCCGTTACGCACCTCAGATAACATACTGCCCGGATTAGCAAAACGTCCTTCATCCGGATTGAACAACTCCGGTATGTTTGTCACGCTCTCCGCCATCGTTATCAGTTCCGCATGCGCGTACGTTTTCCCTTGGCTCACCCACTCCTTGCGACATTGCTCCAGAATCCACATACCGGTTATATTTTTTAACACGCGTATTGTTCCATCTACTCCGCCTTCATTCGTAAAGTTCATTTGCGAACTTAGTTCATTAATGATGGGTTCGTCAGCAACGATACCCATTAGGCTCCATGTACCGCTGGATAAGTATGCCACATGTTTGCCGTCTTTCATCCGCGGAACAGCAGCAACTGCACTAGCGGTATCATGACCGGCAACCGCAATCACAGGGACATCATAACCAAAATCAACTATCTGCTTCTTCAGCAGACCTATTTGCTCACCCGGCATCACCCGTTTCGGGAAACAGGCCATCTGTGCGCCACAAGCCTTAACCAGGTCCGCATCCAACTCGCGTTCTTGCGCATTTATCAACTGCGATGTAGATAGAATCGTATATTCACATACCATGTTTCCCGTCAGCATATAACTAATATAATCCGGGATGAAGAGGTATTTGTCCGCCTGCTCAAACGGAGCATAATATTGGGTATGACATGCGTAGAATTGAAATATCGTGTTAAAATTAAGGAATTGGATACCGGTCTTCTTATATACATATTCACGAGGTATGACTTGGAAAAAGGCATCCATCACTCCTTCTGTATAAGGATCTCTATATGCACGCGGATGCGCAAGCACTTGCCCGTCCTTATTTAGAAACACCACATCCACTCCCCATGTATCCACCCCGATACTGCAAACATGGAGATCTTGACGCGTAGCCAAGAGACGCAAACCTGCTATGATTTCCTGTACCAGATTGTCCGTATTCCAGAAATACTTCCCGTCCTGCTCATATATTTGGTTTGAGAAACGATGGATCTCCTCCAATTCTATCCCATCATTTGAAATGATAATCCGACCACTGGTAGCCCCCAAATCTATGGCACAATATACGTTTTTCATGTGTTATAAAATTGACGCTGCAAAAGTACTGCTAAAATCTCAATTACATATTGTCTTGTTGATAAAAAAGTTTCTATTTTTGATATTCTTTCGATTTTTGCCATTTACTAAACTATTCGACCCTAAACAAATTATCCGACTACCACTCGTGGTACTCATCTTTAAGTGTGCCTCCGGCATACTTACGAAAAAATCCCGCCTTATTGAGACGGGATTCAACGAATACCTTAATGCTAAAGTATCTGGTTTTGCTATTTTACTATTTGTGGGTGCAAAATTACATAAAATATTTCATATACGCAAATAAATCAAGAAAAATGCACAATATTGCAAATAAATTTGCATATATCAAAAAAAAGCAGTACTTTTGTGCGCTAAATTGCGTAAGTGTGCGCTTATGTGCGAAGATTTCGGATGAGTGGATTAGGGGGTTAGCGGGTTAGCGGGTTAGTGGATAAAATAAATAATGGAATATAAGTATATCAATAGTATTGATTCGCCGGCAGATTTGAAGAAGCTGAACGTGGAAGAACTGCCGGAGGTTTGTGCGGAGTTGCGGCATTTCATCATCGAGGCGCTGAGCACGAATCCGGGGCATCTGGGTTCGTCATTGGGTACGATCGAATTGACGGTTGCGTTACATTATGTATTCGATACGCCGAACGACAAGTTGGTATGGGATGTGGGACATCAGGCTTATGCACACAAGATACTGACCGGCAGGCGCGACCGTTTTCACACGAACCGGCAATTCAAGGGTCTGTCCCCTTTCACGAACCCGATGGAGAGTGAGTATGATGCGTTTATTGCAGGACATGCGAGCAACTCGATTTCCGCTGCGCTGGGAATCGATATTGCAGAAAAGTTTAGAGTTGAGAGTTCAGAGTTGAGAGAAGTTGAGAGTAGAAAGTCTCGCAATGTGGTAGCTATTATCGGAGATGGCGCAATGACGGGCGGTTTGGCTTTTGAGGGTTTGAACAACACGTCGATGGACAAGAACAATCTGCTCATTGTGCTGAACGATAACAACATGGCCATCGACCCGCTCAAAGGCGGTATCACGCAGTACTTGGTTGATCTGACGACGAGCGAAACCTATAACAAATGGCGTTGGCGGCTCTATCAATTAGCGGTGAAGTTACACCTGATGAACGAAGAGAAACGGCAACGGATCTTACGGCGTAACAACAATTGGAAAGCGGCGCTGAGCAAACAAGCCAATAATATCTTCACGGGACTTAACATTCGTTATTTCGGTCCTACGGACGGTCACGACGTGATAAGTCTGGTTCGTATCCTGAGTGAGATCAAGAACCACCGCGGTTCCAAAGTGCTGCATATCATCACGAAAAAAGGCAAAGGTTACGCCCCTGCGGAGAACGACCAGACCGTTTGGCATGCGCCGGGGGAGTTTGACGTTGCCACGGGGCAACGTGCTAATGATGGAATGAGCGCGACTACGTCGCTCAATGATGGAATGATGCCCCCGCCGCTCTGGCAGGAGGTGTTTGGGGAGACGCTGTTGGAGTTGGCGAAGAAGAATGAGAAGATCGTAGGTATCACGCCGGCAATGCCGTCGGGTTGTTCGATGAGTATCATGCAAAAGGAGTTCCCTGACCGGGTTTTCGATGTGGGAATCGCCGAAGGACATGCCGTAACGTTCAGTGCCGGTTTGGCAAAAGCAGGTATGCTGCCTTACTGCAATGAATATTCCACATTCCTCCAGCGTGCTTACGACAATATCATACATGACGTGGCGCTGCAGAACCTGCATGTCGTGTTCTGTATCGACCGCGCCGGTATCGTAGGTAACGACGGTGCCACCCACCATGGTCTGTTGGATCTGGCATACTTGAGACCGATCCCGAACATGCAGATATGTGCCCCGCGTACGGCAGAAGACTTACGGCAGATGATGATACTGGCTGAGAAATTGGATGGTCCGGTGGCTATACGGTATCCGCGAGGAAGGACGCCGATTGAAGATTGTAGATTGAAGATTGAAGATTGTAGATTGAAGATTGAAGATTGTAAAATACAATACGGGAAGGGTGTGAAGTTACGGGACGGCAAAGATTTCGCGGTATTGACGATAGGGGCGATCGGGAACGTCGTCGCTGACGCGATTGAAGATTTAAGATTGAAGAATGAAGATTTGAGTATCGCGCACTACGACATGCGGTGGTTAAAACCGCTGGATGAAGAGATACTGCACGAAGTGGGTAAGAAATACAAGACCATCGTCACTGCCGAAGACGGAATGATCGCCGGTGGTTTGGGCAGTGCAGTATTGGAATGGATGGCGGATCATGGTTATAATCCACGTGTCATTCGTTTGGGTATCAACGATCAGTTTGTAGAACACGGCTCTACCAAAGAGCTTTACCATATGCTTAAATTAGATAAGGAGGGTTTATGCGAATCGTTATTGCAGGTGCCGGAGAAGTAGGAACACACTTGGCGAAATTACTGAGTCGTGAAGATATGGAGATCAGTCTGTTGGACGAGCGTCAAGACCGTTTAGGGGACTTGAGCGCCAACTACGACATGTTGACCAAGGTAGGAAATCCGACCTCTATTCATGACTTACGGGACGTAGGAGTGAACGGTTGTGACCTGTTCATCAGCGTTACGCCGCATGAGACGGAGAACATGACAGCTTGTCTGATCGCCAACAGTCTGGGTGCCAAGCGTACCTTGGCGCGTATTGACAACTATGAGTACCTGTTGCCGGAGAATAAGAAGTTCTTCGAGCAGATGGGTCTTAACCATCTGATCTATCCGGAGGTATTAGCCGCCAATGAGATCGAAGAGAGTCTGCGAACCAACTGGATGCGTTACCACCTGCACCTGGCACAAGGCGCGTTGGAGTTATGCGTGATCAAAGTGCGGACAGGTGCCAAAGTGATCGGTAAGACTTTTGCCTCGGGTATCTATAATCATGGCAAATACCGTATCGTCGCCATCAAACGGGATCAGGACACGATTATCCCACGCGGTCAGGACACGGTGGAAGTAGGCGACATGGTGTATTGCATGTGTCCGAAAGAGAACATGGAGTTTATGCGGGAAGAGTTGGGCAAGTCCAAACGGGAGATCAAGAATGTGATCTTCTTAGGCGGCGGACGTATTGCCCGTAAAGCGGCTACCGAACTGATGGACGAGATGAATATCAAGATCATTGAGACGGACCGAGAGTTATGCAATATACTGAGCGAGAAAGTGCCGAACGCCTTGATCATCAATGACGACGGTACGGACATGTCCGTTCTGAAAGAAGAAGGTATCCAAGATGCAGACGCTTTCGTAGCCGTGACGGACAGCAGTGAAGCGAATATCTTCGCCTGCCTGGCAGCCAAACGTTTTGGTGTGCGCAAGACCATCGCCGAGGTGGAGAACCTCGATTATATCCCGATGGCGGAAGGATTGGATATCGGTACGGTACTTAACAAGAAGACCATTGCGGCCAGTTATATCTACCAGATGTTACTGGATGCCAGCGTGCGCGGTGTACATAACCTGACGAGTGCGGACGCCGAGATCGTGGAGTTCGAAGCCAAAGAAGGCAGTCTGATCACCCGTCGCAAGGTCAAAGAGATGAATCTGCCGAGCGAAGCCAACATAGGCGGAATCGTTCGTGCAAACGAAGGTATATTAGTGAACGGTGACACGCAGATCATCCCCGGGGATTTGGTGGTATTGTTCTGCAAGAGTCATGTGATACGTAACTTAGAGCGGTTCTTCAAATGACACGGACGTTTAACTGGCGCATAGTCTTCAAGACCTTAGGCGTACTGACAACGCTGGAGGCACTATTCATGTTAGTGCCCACTTTTGCGGCGTGGTGGTACCACGAACCCGATTTCGGTGCGTGGATAGCAGCCAGTGCGATCACATGGATCAGCAGTTGGTGGATGGTAGGCGCCGGTCGCAAAGCAGAGAGAAGGGTCGGCGAACGGGAAGGCTACGTGATCGTGGCAACCGTGTGGCTTGTCTATTCGCTCTTCGGTATGTTACCCTTCTGGTTAAGCGGTACCTTACCGAGTTTCACCGATGCCTGGTACGAGACGATGGCAGGATTCACCACCACCGGTTCGACCGTCTTCACCGACGTAGCGGCACAAACCCATTCGACACTGCTCTGGCGATCGATGGCACAATGGATAGGCGGTATGGGTATCATCGTGCTGAGTGTCGCCATCCTGCCGATGTTCGGTTTAGGCGGCATGCAGCTCTATAGCGCCGAAGTGACGGGTGTCAGTTACGAGAAACTAAGTCCCCGTATCGCCGATACCGCCAAGCATATGTGGTTAACCTATATCGGTTTGACGATAGCGGAAGGCATCTTACTTTGGGTTTTCGGAATGGGTAAGTTCGACGCTATCTGTCATTCGATGGCGACTATCTCGACGGGTGGTTTTGCCACGCATAACGACAGTGTGATTGCGTACGGACCATCTATCCAATGGACGATAGCGGTCTTTATGTTGCTGTCCGGTATTAACTTCACGCAGTTGATCTACCTGTTCCGTGGCAAACCGGAACGGTTGGTGAAAGACGAAGAGACACGGTGGTATGTGAGTGCCTGTATCGTAGCCGGTATCGTGCTGGCGACAGGTCTGCTGATTCATACCCATATGCTGTCCAGTATCCGAATCGGTTTCTTCACTGCCATATCGACCATCACCAGTACGGGATTTGTGGCTTCCGACTATATGATCTGGCCTCCGGTACTATGGATGTTAGTCTTCTTCCTGATGTTCACCGGCGGTGCGTCGGGTTCGACATCAGGAGGTATGAAATGGGTTCGTATCGCTATCTTTGCCAAGTCCGCATTAGCGGAGATCAAACGCCGTATTCACCCCAATGCCGTTATTCCGGTTCGTTTCAACGGCGTGACCATGCGGGAACAGACCACCAGTAATATTGTGGCGTTTATGTTCTTCTACGTCATGATCATCGTACTGGCGTCGATCTGTTTCTGTGCATGCGGAATCGGTTTTGACGAGTCGATCGGTATCGCGGTTTCGATGATCGGAAACGTAGGCGTGTCGATCGGTCAATGGGGTTCGAGTGGTTGCTATGCAGCCCTACCGGACGTTGCCAAATGGGTAGCTACGTTTGTGATGTTGATCGGTCGTCTGGAGATCTTCACTGTCTTACTGTTGTTCAGTAAATCGCTTTGGAGAAAATAAAAGTGATTGGTGATATGTGATTTGTAAATGTTATGAGGCCGTATAAAGTTCTTCTGTTTTTTGCTTGCGTGTTAGCATGTCTGGCAGCCCTGTGTCTGGTGTTGCCGGGACGTGTTGCGTTCGCCGGAACGGAAGTACGGTGGCCGACTTTGGCGGAGGTAATAAGCCCCTCCCAACCTCCCCATGAAGGGGAGGAGATAGAGCAACTAGATACTCTAGATACTCTAGAGAGACTAGATACGCTAGATACGCCAGCCCCTCCGGAGAAGAGCGAGGAGAGGCTACCCCTCCCCCAAATCACCGTCGATTCGACGACTGATAGTAGGATTTTCTTGCAGTCTTTCTATGCTTCTTTGTCGCAGACAGGCGAACGTCGTGTGCGGGTGTTGCATTACGGAGACAGTCAGATAGAGGAAGACCGAATGACCATGCAGATCCGTGAAACGCTGCAGAAACGGTACGGTGGGCAGGGTGTAGGTCTGATGCCCTTAGCCCAGACGATCCCTACCCGCACAACACGTCAGGAGTTGCAGATGAACGGCAAGATCATCACACCGCAGAACGGTCCCAAACGATATTTGGTCTATGGACCCAAACGCGACCAGCGCAAAGACGGTTTGTACGGTGTGATGGGTCAGGTAGCTATCATGGCGGACAGCCTGGTAAGCGGTAGTGAGGATATCATAGCCGTTTGCAAACCGCAGATGGAGAGTGCCCATTACGAACGATGGAAGATCTTCGCAGACAGTACGATCCGTTATGAGACGAACGGAGACACGGTTTGGTTAAGCGGCAAAGGAGCGGTGTACGGTCTTTCGCAAGAGAGTGACACGGGTGTGATCGTGGATAACATCCCCATGCGTGGTTGCTTAGGTCTTGTATTCACGAAGATGGACAGCACGCAGTTGGCGACGTTCTACGCGGAGGAGAATGTGAAATTGATCATTATGCAGTTCGGCGGCAACGCGATACCGTTTAACGAACAACCGAGTACGATCAAAAGCATCGTGAAAGGATTACGCGACCAAGTAAGGTACGTACAACGTTGTGCGCCCGAAGCCAGTATCCTGTTTATCGGTCCGAGTGACATGATACGAAAGAAAGACGGCGAATGGCAGACCTATCCGATGGTTCCGTACATGGATAAATTATTGCGTAAGATGGCGTTGGAAGAGAATATCGCCTATTTCAGTCTGTATAATTGGATGGGAGGAAGCGGCAGTATGCTGCGTTGGCAAGAAGCAGGTCTGGCAGGCAGTGACGGCGTGCATTTTTATCGTAATGGCGCCAAGAAAGCCGGTAACGCCGTAGTGGAGTGGATACTGGGAGGAATGGAGAATTAAGAATTTAGAATTAAGAATTAAGAATTGGATTTCCTATCCCACATATTTGCATTTAACGAAGATAGTCCGTTGCTGTTCACCCAGTTCTATTTCTGGGGGTTCTTCGCGTTGGTGTTTGCGCTCTTTGCGCTGATCATGAGCGGTAAGAAGGCTATCAGTAATCAGCGAATGCATCTTCGTAATGTGTATCTGATGTTCGTCAGTTGGTTCTTTTACTACAAGACCAGCGGACTGTTCCTGCTTATTCTGCTTTTCGTCACCCTATCCGACTGGCTCATCGCGCGAGGAATTAAGAATTCAGAATTAAGAATTAAGAAATTTTGGCTTTGCTTGTCGATAATCATCGATTTGGGTTTATTGGCCTATTTCAAGTACGCCTATTTCTTCACCAACATGATCAATGACCTGTTCGGTACGGGTTTTCGGGTGTTTGATGTGTTTGCTTATGTCGGTAACGGTTTTGCCGAGACAGGACGTTTCAGTGTCGATACGATCGTGTTGCCGGTAGGCATCTCGTTCTATATCTTCCAAGTGATCTCCTATACGGCCGATGTGTATCGGGGACGAATCCAACCGGTGAGGAACATTCTCGATTTTGGTTTCTACGTCAGTTTCTTTCCGCAGCTGGTAGCGGGACCTATCGTGCGCGCCGAAGAGTTCATTCCGCAGTTATACAAACCGTATCACTTAAGTCGCAGGGCATTCGGTATAGCGGTATTCTGGATACTGAACGGTTTGGCGAAGAAGATCATCATGTCCGATTACCTGGCGGTGAACCTTATTGACCGCGTCTTCGATAATCCGCTTTTGTTTTCGGGATTTGAGAACCTGTTTGCGCTGTTCGCGTACTCGCTGCAGGTCTATGCCGACTTCTCCGGTTACACGGATATCGCCATCGGTATCGCGATGCTGATGGGATTCTATCTGCCGATAAACTTCAACAGTCCGTACAAGAGTCAGAATCCGCAAGAGTTCTGGAGACGCTGGCATATGTCGTTGGGCAGATGGCTAAAGACCTATCTCTATATTCCGTTGGGAGGAAACCGCAAGATCGGGTTTGGCACCTATTTCTGGTTGTCGGTTATTGCATTGGTGTCCGCTGCGCTAACGGGTTGGTGGATCTGGATACTGGTTCCGTTTGCCGTGTTTATGGTTGGAGTGTTTGTGTGGGACAAGATTATAAGCCATCGGTCATCCGTAATCAGTAATCAGCAGAAACTTCTTTACTCGAACTTGAACTCGTTTATCACGCAGGTGATGGGTGGTTTATGGCATGGTGCGAGTTGGAACTTTATCATCTGGGGCGGTATCAACGGCATCGGAATGATCATCAATAAGATCTGGCGCGAGACGGGTTGGCATTTACGGTTCGGGGCAATGACTTTGCTGACCGCAGGTCTGTGCGTACTGGATTACACGACGAACCTTCCGGCATGGCGTCTGTTTGCCGTTTGGGCAGCTATCGTATGGATCGGTACGGCAATACGGTATATCTATTTCTTATGCGAAGGTGCCGATAATAAGTTCACCAAGTCGATAGGTACGGCATGGGCGATACTCCAGACTTTTACATTTATTACCTTCACGCGTCTGTTCTTCCGGTCCAGCAGCAATCTTGATCCGGCAACCGCGAATGAGGTAGCATGGTCAACGGCGAAGAATATGGTCAACCAGATAGGCGGGGCATGGAATAGTGCGATTATTCCGGATTTCCTTTGGGAGTACCGCTGGGTAGTAGCGATGTTCGTTGCCGGAATGATCATTCACTGGTTACCGACGAACTGGAAAAGACGCTATCGGTTATGGTTCGCCAAGATGCCGCTCTGGTTGATGGTGATAGCCGTTTGTATCGCCATCGTGGTCATCTATCAGTTCGTCACAGCTGACATGCAACCGTTTATTTATTTCCAGTTTTAGACCGGCCTACGGGCTGACAGAATACAGAATACAGAATACAGAATACAGAGTACAGAATACAGAATACAGACCTATTATGATTATTGGGATCACAGGAGGTATTGGCAGTGGGAAATCCACGATCGCGCAGGAGTTGGCAAGGCGAGACTTTGCGGTCTATGACTGTGACCGGGAGGCAAAACGGATCATTTCGGAGAATAAAGATGTACAGCAAGCAATTATTGAGTTATTGGGTGAGGAGGCTTTTGTGGAAGGAACCTATAACACGGCATATGTAGCGAGACGGGTGTTTGAAGATAAGGAGTTATTGGAGCATTTGAACCAAATCGTTCACCCTGCCGTAAAGGAAGACATTAGAGCGAAGAGTGAAGAGTTAAGAGTGAAGAGCTGTCTTTTTGTAGAGTCGGCTATCTTATATGAGGCAGGATTGGATACCCTTTGCGATAAAGTGATTGTAGTGGACGCGCCGGAAGAGGTTCGTATTGCGCGCACTATTGCAAGGGATTATGGAAATGATGCTTCCCCCGACAATATAGATAAGGTACGCGCGCGTGTAAAGGCACAGCGAGTTATCAGTAATCAGTCTTCAGCAGTCAGTTTTGTAGTAAAAAACGACGGAAAGACAAGTATTGCGGAAATAGTAGATAAAATAACACATTATATGTGTAAAAATTGACGGAATATACACATTTATATGAAAATAATGGCATATGCTTGCATATGTCATTTATTTTTTGTACCTTTGCGCCCGCTTACGTTAAGGCTCGTGTGAGTCGCTACCTCGTAGCTCCTATAACACTCCGCCATACGCTACGCTCTCCCCATAGCAAACAGCCTACGGCTTGGTTTACTCCGGGGACCCCAATAAAATAAAAAGTTATGAAAATAGCACTTATCGGATACGGGAAGATGGGGCATATGATTGAGGAAATCGCCCTGAGTAGAGGCCATGACGTTGTTTGCGCAATAGACGCAAACAACGATTTGAAGATTGAAGATTTAAGATTGAAGATTTTTTCTCCGGAAGAAGGTTTTCAAAGTGAGGCTTTTCGGAGTGCAGATGTGGCGATTGAGTTCACGACACCGGGCACAGCGGAAACGAATGTGCGCAAGGCCTGGGAACAAGGCGTGCCGGTAGTATGTGGTTCGACAGGTTGGGATGTAAAAAAGTTGAGAGTTGAGGGTTTAGAGTTGAGAGAAGTTGACAGTAGAAAGTTGATAGTTGACAAAAAGACAGGTAAGACGATGTTGGTATGGAGCAGTAATTTCTCGGTGGGGGTGAATATTTTCTTTGATGTCAATAAGTTCTTGGCGGAGCAGATGGTAAACCAACCGCAGTACATGCCGTCTATTACTGAGATCCACCATATTCATAAGTTAGACAAGCCAAGCGGGACGGCAAAGACCCTGAGTAATGATATAATGAGCGCGGTTTCACCGCTCAATGATGCAAATGGTGTACCGATTGAGAGTATTCGAGAAGGTGAAGTGCCGGGAACGCACGAGGTGAAATGGGATAGCGAAGAAGATACGATTATTATCACGCATATAGCGAAAGGAAGACGGGGTTTTGCATTAGGAGCAGTACTGGCTGCGGAATCGTTAAAACAGTAAAAAAATCAAAATCACGGGATAATATACATAGTATATTATAGGTATGGGTAGGATACGTGATACCCACGATGAGACCCCTAGATGCATAGGAGACGAGTATGACAATGAAGACTTTTCAAGATAGAATAAAAGAAGTGCCGCGTGGAGGATGGCTACGCGCGGGAGTATGGGGCGCACTCTATGTAGCGTTCGTTATTTGGGTCGCATGGGGCGACTGGAAGAGTCTGGGTTGGCTGGTATTGTTACCGCTGATCGTGGACGCTTTCACAACCAAGTATATCAACTATAGTTGGTGGAGGAAGTACAAAAACACGAAGCCTGCTCTGTACACCCTGTGCAGTTGGATTGACGCGATTGTATTTGCGTTGGTAGCGGTTTATTTCATTAACTTGTACATCTTCCAAAACTACCAGATTCCGAGTTCCAGTCTGGAGAAGAGTTTGCTGGTTGGTGACTTTCTGTACGTCGATAAGATGGCGTACGGAGCGCGTGTTCCGATGACGCCGTTATCGATGCCGTTGATGCAACACACCGCTCCGAAATGGTTAGGCGGCGGTAAGAGTTACATCGATAAACCGCATTGGGCGTACAAGCGACTGAAGGGTTGGACGAGTCCGAAGAAGGGCGATATCGTGGTGTTTAACTTCCCGGCAGGTGACACAATACTGGCAAAAGTGGAAAGTCCGGACTACTACACGGTTCGTTATAAGTTAGAGCAACCGGGAATGATGGAGATGAGTATTCCTACGGATCGCGGATTGGTTCAGATCACGAAGAAAGATTTGAAGGATGTGAAAGTTCGACCGGTGGATCGGCGAGAGAACTACGTGAAACGTTGCGTAGGCGAGCCGGGAGATTCGTTGAAAATCACGGATAATGTGATTTTCACGAAGAGCACAGAACACAGAACACAGAACACAGACTGGATTCAAGAGCCGGAACGGGAAGGCGTGCAATTGAATTATCTGGTTTATACCGACGGACATATCTTAACCGCAAAATACATGGATAAGTTAGGTATCAGTATGGCAGACCGGATTCAGAACCGCAAAGGAGATGTGTATCATTTCCCGTTAACGAAGGAGACCAAAGAGACCCTGGAAAAGAATCCGCATGTGATTGCCGTTGAGGTGGAGCAAGACCTGGAAGGCGAGGTTTATCCGTTGGGTCATAACGAGTGGACGAGAGATAACTACGGTCCGATTTATATTCCGAAGAAAGGCGATAAGATCTTGATCACGGAGGAGAACTACCGGATCTACAAGCGTATCGCAGATGCCTATGAGTTCAAGTCCATGAAGATAGGCGAGGAGTATACATTCGAGATGGATTATTACTGGATGATGGGCGATAACCGTCATAACAGTGCGGATAGTCGATACTGGGGTTTTGTACCTGAAGATCATATCGTCGGACGACCTGTGTTCGTTTGGTTGAGTATTGACAAAGACCATCATAAGATCCGCTGGAACCGAATCGGCAAACGAGCTAAACAATGATTTTGCCTACGGCATATTTACCTCCGCTGTCGTACATGCAGGCACTGATGAGCGAACCTGCCACGATTGAGCAGATGGAGACGTTTGAAAAACAGACGTTCAGAAATCGATGCTTGATACGCGACGCGAAAGGAGAATTGGTGAGACTAACCGTTCCAGTAGGTAAAGTGGAACACAAACAGTTGACGCGAGACATACAGATCAGTTATCAGAGCAGATGGCAACACCAGCACTGGATAACACTGGTCAGTGCTTACCAACACACACCGTACTTTATGTACTTCGCATACTACTTGCGACCGTTCTACGAAAAAGAGTACAAATGGTTGATCGACCTGAATGACGAGATGAACGCAACGCTGGTTAGTTTACTATGTAAACAAAAGCCGTCAGTTTTCAGTAATCAGTATTCAGCTCGTACACAAGACTGGAGCGGAGAGATTTGGACAGATAAACATCCGTGGCAAACGGAATTGAGTATATTAGATACATTGTTTGAAGATTGAAGAATGAAGATTGAAGAATGAAGATTTGAAAGATGAAAGATATCGATTGGAGTAGTTTGGGATTTCATTATACCGAGCCGGAATATATTGTTCGGGCGGGGTATCATGATGGCGCGTGGGAGGAACCGTACGCCACGAAAGACAAGTTCCTGCACTTACACGTGTCGGCAACATGTCTGCAATATGGTCAAGAGGCATTTGAAGGGTTGAAGGCTTTTCGAGGAATAGATGGGAAGATACGTATTTTCCGTTGGAGGGAGAATGCGAAACGAATGGCGCATAGCGCGAAGGGATTGTATATGGAACCTGTTCCTGAGGAGTTGTTTGGACGCGCGATACGGTTGGCTTTGGAGAAAAACATGGAGTTGTTACCTCCGTACGGGACGGGCGCAACGCTGTATTTTCGTCCGCTGCTGATCGGAACGACGCCTCGTCTGGGTGTAGGTCCGGGCAGAGATTTTGAGTTCATTGTGATTCCTTCGCCGATCGGTCCGTATTATCCGGGGAAGTTCCATTGCACGACGTTCATCGTGAACCGCCATATTGACAGAGCGGCTCCGTTCGGAACGGGTCAGTTTAAGGTTGGCGGTAACTACGCGTCTTCATTCCGTGCTACCGAACCGGCACACGCGATGGGAATGGATTGCTTGTTCTTGGACGCGAAGTATCATCGGTATATTGATGAATGCTCGGCAGCGAATTTCATTGGCATCCGGCGAGTCGCCGGAGACAGCCAGCCATGCGGCGAGTATGAGTACCTGACGCCGAGAAGTAGTGCGATTTTGCCGAGTATCACGAATGACAGTCTGATGATCTTGGCGAAAGAGCGAGGAATGAAAGTGACGCGGCGACATATCCGGTTGGAGGAATTGAGTGAGATGAGCGAAGCGGCTGCTTGCGGAACGGCATGTGTCATCAGTCCGATGGATAAAGTGGTGGATCCGGAGAAGGGGGTTACCTACTCTTTCGGTAATGAACCGGGTCCGGTACTGACGGAGTTGTACCACGCATTGCGAGATATCCAATTCGGCAGAGCGGAAGACAAACACGGATGGTGCACCATCATTGAAGATTGAAGATTGATAATTGAAAATTTATAGTTTATGTTTGAAAACCAACCCAAAGGGCTTTATGCTTTAGCTCTCGCCAATACGGGAGAGCGTTTCGGCTACTACACAATGATAGCCGTGTTTTCACTCTTCCTACGTGCCAATTATGGACTGAGTGCATCGTGGGCAGGAGAGATTTACAGTGATTTCTTAATGCTTGTTTATTTCCTTCCTATTGTGGGAGGTTGGCTTGCTGATCGTTTCGGCTTTGGTCGAATGGTAACTACCGGTATTTTGGTAATGTTCGGAGGTTATCTTTTATTATCCGTTCCTCTTGGAGGCGATACCGTCGCATTAGTTGTTATGTTGGCGGCATTAGTTCTAATTGGCTTAGGAACAGGTTTGTTTAAGGGTAATCTACAAGTAATGGTAGGAGACTTATACAATGATTCTCGCTATGCCGCTCAACGTGATACGGGTTTCTCCATTTTCTACATGGCTATCAATATCGGTGCTTTATTTGCTCCGACAGCAGCTATTAAGATTATGGAGTGGGCTCAAAACAGTTTAGGTGTTTCGGAAAATGATTCCTATCACTTTGCTTTTGCTGTAGCATGTGTATCGTTGATTCTTTCTATTGCAATCTATTATGCGTTCAGACGTACATTCCGTCATGTAGAAGGAGGGACAAAGAAAGAGCAAGCGAAGAGTGAAGTGGTTGAACTTTCCAAAGAAGAAACTAAAAAACGTATTGTCGCATTATGCTTGGTATTCGGCGTTGTTATCTTCTTCTGGATGGCTTTCCATCAAAACGGTTTGTCGTTAACCTATTTTGCAGATGAGTTCACCGCTCAGAGTAGTTCGGGTATAGAAAGCATGGCGTTCGATGTATGGAACTTAGTACTCATTATCGTTGGTGTTTATGCCGGATTCTCTATCTTCCAAAGCAAGACTGCCAAAGCGAAGATTATATCTGCTTTTGTATTGGTTGCCGCATTAGGTGTTATTGTATGGAAGTATTACCAGTTAACCGGTGAAGTTAGTATTACTGCTCCTATTTTCCAACAGTTTAATCCATTCTATGTCGTAGCACTTACACCGGTTAGTTTGGCTATTTTCGGCGCGTTGAATAAAAAAGGCAAAGAGCCCAGCGCACCTCGTAAGATTGCTTATGGTATGTTAGTTGCCGCTTTGGCTTACTGTTTCATGGCGGTTGGTTCGATCGGTTTGCCTATGCCGGGAACAGAGCTTAACGAAGCAGGTGAAGTTGTAGCTACTCATGTAGCAGACGTTTCTCCGCAATTATTGATTTACACCTATTTAATTTTGACATTTGCTGAGTTATTATTAAGTCCTATGGGTATTTCGTTTGTAAGTAAAGTAGCTCCTCCGAAATACAAAGGCTTGATGATGGGTGGTTGGTTCGTTGCCACAGCTATCGGTAATAAATTGGTAGGCGTAGGCGGTTATCTTTGGGGAAATATTCCTGTATGGGCAGTATGGTGTGTATTCTTAGGAGTATGTCTTGTAGCTGCAATTTTCATGTTCTCTATTATGAAAAAGTTGGAGAGCGCAACTAAATAAGTAAATTATGGAAGAACTTATTAAATATTTTGAGTCCCTCGAGGCGCGGATAGCTGCGCTCGAGGAGGCTCAGCAAACGAATGAAGCCGTTATCGCTTCGCTGGAGGCGGAGTTGGAGGATTTGAAGAATCGTCCGGAGCCGGAACCGCAGGTGGTAGAGAAAGTGGTTGAGAAGATTGTGGAGGTTGAAAAGCCATCCGTAGAGCCTGAGCCGGAACCAATCGTTGAGCCGGAACCAGTTGTGGAACCCGAACAGGTGGTAGAACCGGAACCCGTTGTTGAGCCTGATCCGGTTGTAGAAACAAAAACCGAACCGAAGTTATTCGAAGAACCGGTTGCTCCGAAAGCAGTGTTGTATGGTAAACCGGTAGATGACATCCGTTTGGCTATCTCATTAGGCGACCGCTTCTTGTACCAACGTGAGTTGTTCGGTCAGAATGCCGAATTGATGCAACGCACATTGACGGAATTGAACGAACTGGGTTCGTTTGACGAAGCCATGAACTATATTGCTAAGTTCGGCTGGGATACGGAGAGCAACACGTACCAGCAGTTTATTGTCACCCTGCACAGACGTTTTGGATAAATGCTTTATATTGTTCCGACACCGGTAGGCAATCTGCAAGACATGACGTTTCGGGCTATTGAGACCTTGAAGTCTGTGGATTTGATTTTGGCAGAAGATACCCGCACAAGCGGAGTGTTGTTGCAGCATTTTGATATCCACACGCCGCTCAAGAGTCATCATAAATTCAATGAACACGAGACGAGTGCGGATATCGTGGAGCGGTTGAAGGCGGGAGCCAATATTGCATTGATTTCTGATGCCGGTACACCTGCCATCAGTGACCCCGGATTCTTCTTGGTTAGAGCAGCGGCAGAAGCGGATGTAGAGGTGCAGTGTCTTCCCGGAGCAACTGCTTTTGTGCCGGCTTTGGTCGACTCAGGTTTGCCCAATAACCATTTCTATTTTGAAGGATTTCTGCCGCAGAAGAAAGGTAGGCAGACACGCTTGCAATACTTGGCAGCTTTGGATCAAACCTTCATTATATACGAATCACCCTTCCGTTTGGTGAAGACGTTGGAGCAGTTGGCACAAGTATGCGGAGAGGAACGCAAGGCAAGTGTGAGTCGTGAGATATCCAAGAAGTTCGAAGACACGCAACGTGGAACGCTGGCAGAGCTGATTAGTCATTACAAACAAATTCCACCGAAAGGGGAAATAGTAATCTGCGTTGCGGGAATTGAAGATTGAAGATTGAAGATTTATGAGTGAAATGAAATCCTTGGCGAAGGACACCGCCATCTATGGGTTAAGTTCGATCATAGGTAAGTTTTTGAACTATCTGTTGGTTCCGCTATATACTTACGTATTGGAGCGGGAAGCGGATTATGGTATCGTGACGAACCTGTACGCTTGGACCGCTTTATTGTTGGTATTGCTGACCTACGGTATGGAGACGGGTTTCTTCCGTTTCGCCAACCGCGAAGACTACGATGCCAAGAGCGTGTATAAGACGGCGTACCTGACTTTATTCTGTACGAGTGCGCTCTTTGCGCTGTTGGTGATCGTTTTCCAACATCCTCTGGCTACCAGTTTGGGTTATCCGGACCATTCGGAGTTTGTAGCGATGATGTTCGCAACGGTGGCTATTGATGCTTTCGCTTGTATCCCGTTCGCTTACCTGCGTTACCGGAAACGGCCGATCCTATTTGCGGCACTAAAACTATTGTTTGTCGTACTGAATATCGGCTTTAATGTATTGTTCCTGGTTGTGCTGGGTAAGAACGATGTGTTCTACGTGTTCTTAAGCAATATCTTAGCCACCACCATCCAGACACTTTGCCTGTTGCCGTTCACCTTACCCAAAGGCGGTCGGTTCTCCATGCCTACTTTGGGTGCGATGTTACGGTACTCCTTACCGCTGTTGGTATTGGGCGTAGCAGGAATCATGAACCAGACGCTGGATCGTATCTTATTCCCTTATTTATATACCGGCGAAGACGCACAGACGCAGTTAGGTATCTACGGGGCGTGCTTTAAGGTAGCGATGGTGATGATGATGTTCACCCAGGCCTTCAGGTATGCGTACGAACCGTTTGTGTTTGCGAAACACAAAGACCGACAGAGTGTAGAGGCTTACGCAGATGCGATGAAATACTATGTCATCTTCTCGTATCTAATCTTGTTAGGCGTGATCTTCTATCTGGACATCTTCAAGTTCATCATCTCCCGCAACTATTGGGAGGGTTTGCTCATCGTGCCGGTAGTGCTATGGACTTATGTGTTCCAAGGCATCTATTTTAATCTCAGTTTCTGGTATAAGTTGACGGACGAGACCAAGTGGGGAGCTTATTTCTCGCTGATCGGTCTGGTGATTACCTTACTGATACAGGTTATCGGAGTGCCGATTATCGGTTATTGGGCAAGTTGCGGTAGTAGTTTGGTTTGTTACTTCGTGATTATGCTGCTTTCGTATTTTATCGGGCAGAAGAAGGCACCGATACCATACGACTTGAAACGGATAGGACTTTATACCATCCTGACCCTCGTCTTACTGGCTGTATATTATACATGTCGGTTCGCACTGGGTCTGCATATGCGGCATTTAATGCTGATCGGTACGGCATTGATCGGAATCTATCTGCTTGTGCTCACGCGCAAAGACTTCCCTTTATCTGCCATTTTACATCGTAAAATAAATCGTTAAATCGTAAATAATTTTATGTTCTCAGGAATCGTAGAAACAATGGCTCAGGTCGTTAAGATCGAGACCGAGCAGACCAATAAACATTTCACCCTTCGCAACCCGTTTGGCGAAGCACTGAGTATTGATCAGTCGATCGCGCATAACGGCGTGTGCCTGACGGTAGTGAAGATGGAAGAAGATTTATATACTGTCACCGCTATGCAAGAGACCTTGCGTCTGACCAATTTGGATGGTCTGAAGGTAGGCGATTTCGTCAATGTAGAGCGCTCGATGCTGATGGGCGGTCGGCTGGACGGACATATCGTGCAGGGTCATGTGGATCAGAAAGCGGTGTGTATCGAAGCCAAAGAGACCGACGGCAGTTGGTATTACCGCTTCGCCTATGATTCGTCACCCGAAATGATCGAACGCGGTTATTTCTGCGTAGATAAGGGTTCGGTAACCATCAACGGTGTGAGCCTGACCGTTTGTGAACCGGATATAAAGGAGGATAAGGGCTATGTGTCCGTTTGTATCATCCCTTATACACACGAGAATACGAACTTCAAATATATCGAAGTGGGCACAGTGGTGAATATCGAGTTTGATATATTGGGTAAGTATCTCAGCCGGTATGCGGCAATACTTAAAAGTTGAAATTTTAAAGTTTAAAGTTTTAATATTTATATTATGGACAAAATCAGTTATGCATTAGGCCTTTCTATGGGTCAAAATTTAATGGGTAGCGGTGTGGAGAAACTGAACTATCAGGATCTGGCGCTGGGTATCGAAGATGTACTCAGTCACAACCAACCCAAAATCAGTTATCAAGAGGCACAGCAGGTGTTGAATACCTTTTTCCAAGAGTTGGAGGCGAAGGTTGCAGGTGCTGCTAAGGCTGACGGAGAGAAATTCTTGGCAGAGAACGCCAAACGTGAAGGCGTCAAGGTTACTGCTAGCGGTTTGCAGTACGAGATTCTGGAGCCTTCGTTGGGTCAGAAGCCGAAAGCTACCGACACCGTACGTGTGCATTATGAAGGAACACTGATTGACGGTACCGTCTTCGACAGCAGTTATAAACGCGGTGAGTCGATCACCTTCCCGTTGAACGGTGTAATCAAAGGTTGGACCGAAGGTCTGCAGTTAATGTCAATCGGTTCGAAGTATAAATTCTTCATCCCGTACCAACTGGCTTACGGTGAGCGCGGCGCAGGTGCCTCTATCCCACCCTATGCAGCATTGATCTTCACGGTAGAATTATTAGGAATTGAATAACAAAAAAATGAAGGTTCGTGCAAATCGAGTGTAAGCTTGCTTACGCAACTCGATGCAGCCGAAGCTCCAGAATTTAAATATATTTAAATTATGAAAAAGATAACTATCTTTTTGTTGGCTGCAATTGCGTTGATCTCTTGCGGCAACAGTTACAAAGCACAAGACGTGAAGTTAAAGAGCGAGAATGACTCAGTGAACTTCGCATTAGGCGTACTCAACGGTCTGCAATTACGCACGTATGTACTGCGTGGGGATACCAGCGATGAAACGATCGCTGAGTTCATCGATGCTTTGGAGAACGCTTACCTCAACAAGGAGGAAGAAGAACAACGGAGTGAGATCGCAGAACTGGGTCATAACTTAGGTGTTTCCGCAAAGATCTTTGAGAAGGACGGTCTGCGTGGAGTAGACGCATGGACGCTGAACGAGGAGGCATTTTTCCAAGGTGTCATCAATGGTCTGTACGAAGATACGACGGTAATGAGTTTGGAAGAGGCTTCTGAAGTAATGCGCAATGCTCGCACGCTTGAGAAAGACGAGAAAGCCGAAGTGGTCTATGCCAAATGTCCGAAGAAAGCAAAGACTATTACGCTTGAGAGCCGGCTTGATTCCATTAATTATGCGTTCGGTTTGACCTTCAGTACGCAGATCAGAGCGTATATCATCGCTAACGCAGAAGAGGCAGAAGAGGGCTTCGATGAGTTTGCAGAGTATGTGAACAAAGGTTTGAAGTCTGACGTACGCAATCCGCAACTCATAGAGGCAGGTAAGAATATTGGTAAAGCCATTCGCGAGCAAGAGCCTATCGGTCTGATGGGTGTTGCAGGTGTTGAGACCAATTATGATTTGATCAAACAAGGTTTCATCAACGGTCTGTATAATCGCACGACCCAATTTGATGTGATGTCTGCAGATATGTATATCCGTAATACGTTCATGCGTATCGAAGCGGAGAATGCAGCTGCAGAAGCCGCTAAGGCGGAAGAGTTCGGAGCCAAAACCAAAGAAGAGGGCGAAGCTTTCTTGGAAGAAAATGCCAAACGTGAGGAGGTGAAGGTGACGGAAAGCGGTTTGCAGTACGAAGTACTGGAAGCCGGTAATGGTCCGAAGCCGACGGCTGAATCGTTTGTGAAGGTGCACTATGAAGGTACCCTCATCGATGGTACGGTCTTCGACAGCAGTTACCGACGCGGTGAACCGGCTGAGTTCCCGTTGAACGGTGTAATCAAAGGTTGGACGGAAGGTTTGCAGTTAATGCCGAAGGGTGCGAAATACAAATTCTTCATCCCGTACCAATTGGCTTACGGTGAGCGTGGCTCAGGTGCGTCCATTCCTCCGTACGCTACTCTAATTTTCACGGTAGAACTGCTGGACTTCAAATAAATGAATAAATCGTAAATCGTCCAATCGTAAATCATAAGATGGGCGTCATCGCTAAGCAATCGATACGTGGTACGATCGTTACCTATCTGGGCATTGCCGTAGGCACTGTCACCACGTTCTTCGTGTTAACCCGTTTCCTCACCACCGAGGAAATCGGGTTGGCACGCGTGCTTATCGATGCAGCGACCTTGTTTATCGGTCTGGCACAACTGGGCTCCAACGCCAGCATCATTCGTTTCTTCCCGTATTTCAAGGAGAAAGACAGCGATGAGGACCATGGATTCTTCTTCTGGGCGTTGGTTGTTCCGTTTGTCGGATTCTTGATTTTCGCAATTGTTTTCTGGGCTTGCCGCGTACCGTTATGTGCATGGTTCGGAGATAAATCGTCATTATTTGTTGATCACTACTATTTCGTATTGCCCTTGGCATTTTTTATGCTCTACCAAGCGATTTGCGAATCGACTTGTAACGTGCTCATGCGAATCGTAGTACCACGCGGTGTACGTGAATTATGGGTACGTGTCGGATTATTGGCGATTTATTTACTGAAAGCGTATAATGTGATTTCCATTGACGGCTTGGTCATCGGAATCTGCGTCAACTATGCAATTGCTGCGATTATCAACCTTTGTTATTTCTTCTCGCTCAAGAAGATTAATCTTCGTCCAGATTGGTCCTTCCTGCGCGCCAATAAGAGTCTCGTGCGTCGGTATCTTACCTATACGGGCTTTTTGATTATCTCTGCCGTCACTTCGGTATTGGCGCCTACCCTCTCTTCGTTCTTCGTAACCGCCAAGATGGGTTTGGATAGTACCGGTATCTTTGCTATTGCTACCTATATGGCGGTGATGGTGAGTGTTCCGAACCGTTCGGTAGCAGCTATTGCTTCGCCGCAGTTGGCGCGTGCTATCAAAGAGCAGAATATAGACGAGTGTTCATTCCTTGTGCGCCAAGTGACGCGAAACATGCTGCTGGTAGGCGGACTGATTTTACTGACGATGTGGGTGAATATAGACCTTATCTTCCACATCTTACCTAATGGCGCGACCTTTGCAACGGCAAAGTACATCGTGCTCATCCTGGGCGTAAGCCAATTGATCATGGCTACGTTCTCTATATGCCTAAACACTTTAAACTATTCGCGCTTTTATGCCTTCAGCCTCTTGCTTTCGCTGATACTGACGGTAAGTGCCTTGCTGCTCAATAACTACCTCATTCCGATTTTCGGCATGGAAGGAGCAGCGGCAAGTAACTTACTCTCCTATGGATTGTACTACTTGTTAGGCATCGCTTTTGTGGCGTTGCTGTGCCGTATCCGCATTGTGGATGGCAGATGGTGGATGATACTGGCGTTGCTGGTAGCGCTCTTTGCAATGAACTGGGCATGGCGCACTTACCTGCCTTCGTTCGGTCTATGGACCGATAGTCTGCTTCGCAGCCTTGTGCTAATCGGCGGAGGAATGTTCATCGCCTATAAGGCAAAGCTCTCTCCTGAAATAAATGACCAAATATGCGCTATTTTATAACCTTCTCATATAACGGTACGGATTTCCATGGTTCGCAGATACAGCCGAACGGAAACACGGTACAATCAGAGATGGAAACGGCTTTTGCTACTATCTTACGGCAAGCCGTGCCGTTGACCTTTGCCGGTCGTACTGACGCAGGGGTGCATGCTGATAAGATGGTTGCGCATTTTGATGTAGAGCAAACCTTGCCGACTAATTTTGACGCACGGTTGAATAATCTGTTGCCGGCATCTATTGCCGTACGTGATATCTGTCGTGTTAAAGATATTGCGCACGCGCGTTTTGATGCTATAGCACGCACGTATCACTATCGGATTACGACTCGCAAAGATCCGTTCTTACAGGTTACACATGCACGTGTAGCAGCAGGATTGGATTTCGAGGCGATGAATAATGCGGCACAGTTGCTGCTTGGCAAACAGGACTTCGCTTCTTTCTGTCGCGTCCATACGGACGTGAAGACCACTATCTGCGATGTACGGGAAGCGAGATGGGTTCGGGTGAATGAGACCGAAGCCTATTTCGTGATTACGGCGGACCGCTTTTTGCGGAATATGGTTCGTGCGGTAGTAGGTACGCTGTTTGAGATCGGTAAAGGACGAATGACTGAGGCGCAATTAGCAGAAGTCATTGCCGCTCATAATAGATGCAAAGCAGGCCATTCTGCACCTGCAGAAGGCCTGTCTTTAGTCGATATTCAGTATCCTGATTTCCTCTTTCTTTAAAACACTTTATTCCCTGAACGCTGAAGAACATGACGCGCAGGAGCGAGATCTCCCATAGAGTTACTTGTATGCAATGAGAAATTGTCTTGCATAACAAGTTCCGGTGCTAACACCATTATTTCTACAGTCGGTATGTGATACGTTCTTTTCATTTTAATTCAAAAAGCGTACAAAGGTACTGCTTTTTTTTGAGATACGCAAATATTTCTTAATATTTAGCACTTTTTCCTACGATATCGTACATCTTTCCTTCCGGAGTAATGATATATAGCGTATTATCGATGATCACTTTGCGTACTGAAGACTGATCATTAAATTCTGATTGCTCAACTCCCGTTGCTACTTGCGGAGCACGTGCCTTCACGCACAGACCATAACCATTCGTGGTTCCCTTCGTTAAATCAAACACATACGGATTTTCCGTCAGATTCCAAATGATATTGTCATTATACGTCAGATAGAGTTCTGCATCTTCAGGAGCCCTCTTGATGGACAAGGTATATTTTCCCTCCTTTGAAGCGAACATGCCAAGCATGCAGTTTGCATTCCCGTTATTGAGCAACATGTCGATATCACAAAGTTGTAATCCGTACGCATTTGCCCAAATCTGAGCAGTCTTCGCATCAGTAGGAGTAGCAAACTTCGTCAATTCACGACCGGCTTCATAGGTATTTAATGCATCTTCAGAAGCTCCCACATACAGACGATCTGTTACTTGATTGCTTTCGTTTGTCAACGACAATGCAAACTCAGAAACAGCTTCTACCGAGCGCTGAGGTGCACGAAGCGTATGATTTGCTCCACTATGCGTATAGGTAATCTCTGAATTCGTCTCTATCGCTTTTACAAAATACGTAGAACCTACCACATAGGTATACTCGTTCATATAAACAGGAGTATAGGAATTCGTACCATGACTATATACATGAACCTTATCAATATCACTTGCACTCAAATCCGTATAAGCCAACGTTCCGTTACCCAAACCATTCCAACCATTATGCTCGCTTTCCACATCGGTATAATCCAATATCTCATTCATTTGGTTATTGAAAGTACCATCCTTAACCATTTTAAAGCGATATACATTATCTATCCTATCGATGGTCATGGTGTAGCATTTGCCCGGTTGAAGTATTCCGCGATACTTCTTCCAACCATAACCGTTTACTACACGACGATTCTCCGAATAATCCATGATAGCATAGTTCACTTCATTATTTATCGTTTTTTCCTCATTGGTATAGTAGTCAAAACGAGTAATACCAGTCATTACATCTACTGGGAACGGAACGGTAAAAGTATACCATCCTGCTGAACATTTTCCCGAAGGATCCAAAGCCAGGTCAAAGTACGCATTGCCATTAACTTTCAACGTAGCCGGATTACTTACCTGACCGGAGTTACCCAAGTTATTGAGGTCACCCAACTTCGCCTCTAATACGAAGTCATTTACCTTCAACTCTCCAGAACCCAAGATCACTTGACCACCGTTCTCTACATGCAAGTTACCGTAGTGTTCTCGGATATACGAATCGCTGTTTCCTAACGTCAGAATTGCGCCATCTTTTACCGTCACGGTCACACCTTCCTTGATTGTCATGGCATCTACAGTAATCTCACCGGTAATATCTACATTCGCCAAGATCACCACCTTCTCATTATTGATCGGAGTCTCGTTTCCTTGCCAGTTCTCATTAAGATTCCATACCGTACTTTCACCATTGTTACCATCGAACACATAACCTGCCTCTACTGTCAATACCGCTGTTCCTGCTATTTCAATCGGCTCATAGTTAGGATCGGTCGGTGTGAAACGAATCGGCAGACCAGGATGAGTACCCTCTGTATAGTATTCCATCATATCCAACGAAGAATCCCATGTTACCGTACCGGCCACAGTACCTATCGTACCATTCACAATACCTTGCGTGGTATTTGTCAATACAGCATCGCCCAATACCTGACCATAGAACATTGTCGCTGTTGCAGTCGCACTAACAATAGCTGCCTTCGTAATAGTAATCGGCACTTCAATCTCTACATCGTCATACCACTCCGTATGAGTCGGATGGAATACCATAATTGCTTTCTCATCCGATACAGATGGAATATAATTCTTATCCTTCCATGCAAACGTACCTTCAATCTCATAATGGGCAGGGTCGGTATAGTCATAACCCTTACCGCTACCATTCAGTGTAAACTCACTCAACTGCGATCCATACACACTGGTCTCCGTCGTGAAGTTATGAATGATGGTCGGAGCAAAACGATTTACTTCTACGTCTATCACAGCACTTACCTCCTGGTAAAAGTCCGAGTTATACGGATGGAATACCACGGTACGCTGATTTGTACCAGGAACGTCCATTAATTCCGAACCATCAGACCAGTTAAATACACCTGTAACCGTATTTTCACCTGCTTTCACAACACCACCTTGAGGAGTCGAGTTGCTCAAGAAATGGTGTACGAACATATCTGTTGCCGTAGGCAGGGTTTCAATGGTCGGAAGTACACGAATGAGCGTAATCGTCTTCGATACCGACGGCGCTGCTGCATACGTCTCATCACCCGGTTGCACGGCGGTAATAGTCACATCACCACCTTTGAGGATATACAACTTCTTAACAGTCACCTCATTGATTACTGCATCTATCGCATAAGCTTTCGTACTATCCGAAGAGTGATACGTAATAGGCAGACCGCTCGATGCCGTTGCATCTAAGATCACTACATTCGAACAACCTTCTTCGCTCACATTTGCACGATTCCATGTGATCGTCTGCGGAGTCTTCAATATCTCAATCTCCAAAGCGTGCGATACGGTTTCATAGTAATTAGTATTGTTCGGCACAAATACTACATTGAACGTGTGCGCCTCACGCGTTACGGTCTGAGACTCATCCTCCCATTGGAACGAACCCGCGATACCTCCCGGAGCGACACCACCGTTTAGTGTTGCGCCGCCTACCGTATTCGGCAGAATGACTTGCGCTGTCGGCCAAGTAGTCACTTCCGGCACTACGCGCGATATATGGAAGGTCAGCGTCTTGTCCGTTGCTGCACTCCAGTTCTCGTTGCCTGCCTGATGCGCCGTAATCTCTACATCGCCGTATTTCTTAATATCCAGCGAATAAACACCGCCCTCATATACTACATCAGCTATATCTGTATTACCCGAAGTGAAGTTTACCGGCAACTCACTCGTAGCCGTTGCGCTCAATACCACATGATCGGTCGTCAGCACATTCAGTTCCGGCTCCCAGGTGATCGTCTGCGACGGCAGAACAACCGTAGCACTTACAGGAATCTCAAGACGCTGGTCTTTATTGGAAATAATAATCTTATTATTCTCCGTTCCTAACGTAGTACCGGTACAACTGATATCAATACGTACATTCTTACCTATATCACCACAGTCCTCACCTACCGTAGGAGTCAATACTGTAAATTGCGTATTTGTCTTATTCTCCATCTCAACATCAAGAACGCCCGTCAAGTTTGAGTAGTCAATATAGAAACTCTCCGATTTAGTAGAACCTTTATCTACTTGCGAGAAATTCATCTGATTATCTGCTAACTCCAAGTACTTCGCCAATACCACTTCCACATTCTTGAACGTTCGATTCATCGTTGCTTTGGTCTCTGTATAGATCCTTACCTTCGTAGTATTGCGATGCAAATCAAACGGACCAAAATGCTTGTAGGAAGAAGTCAAGTTATTTCCCTGCAAACGGCTGATTTCTGTTACTTCATGGTAATATCCATCATATTCCTCAGCCACCCAAAGTCCCCACAATGCTGATGCATCACATTTTGCATCAAACTCAATTGAAGCAGGTTCACCATTCAACTCAATCTCTTTCTCGCCCAATGTCCAGATAGTATATTCATCCGTATATTCGCCTACTAACGGTTTACATCCCGCATCAGGATTACGTGACACCAGACTCTTCATCGCCCGAACAGCTACATAGTCATCATTACCGGCCTGCTTAGCAATTACCTGGCCTTTACCCCAGCCGGTCAGACTCAGCACATTACCGCTAATCGAAGCAAACGCTTGTGCCGCCCCATCCAACTCGTAGGTGATAGGCAGTCCTGCCGACGAAGTAGCTGTCAAGGTAATATTCACCGTTTTCCCATTTTCACGTTTGCGGTTACTCAGATTATCATCCCATGTGATGAACTGTACATTCTTGGTCGTAACTTCTACGTCCAAATAATCCGTGGTCTCAGCCCACTTATCATTACCTGCTGCTACAGCCGTGATATGTGCAATACCTGCTGAAACCGCTTCCAAAGTAGTATTATTTACTACGCGCACAATCTCCGGTCTGTCTGAGGTTAACGTAATTGGCTGCTGAGTGGCCACAATCGCTGCATCGTTGAATACACCATTAATTGGCATCGGCGTCAAATCGTTACGCCAGATAATAGTCTGCGGCGCAGGAGTAGTCTGACCGGTCAAGGTAACATTAGCAAAATTACCATCTACATCCTCAATATGCAAAGTTGCCGTATGAGAAGTAGTCGTATTTGTCTCGTGTTTATACGATACCACTAACTCTGCCGAACCATAGTGATCCAACGTCGAATTAATAATATTAGAACCTTCTGCCAATACAAACTTATCTGCATCTGTTCCGGTAATAGTTACCGTACACGGCTTCACATTGTACCAATCCACTTTGATTGTACGAGAGGTCGGATCATTACCGTTGTAACCCAAGCCAAAGTCCGTCGTAGCCGCCTTCGGAGCAATCTCCTTACGTTGCGTAACAGATACATTCTTGAATCGACCACCATAGTTACCGTGATACTCCAATTTAATATATTGAGTAGCCGGATCTAACTGTATATTTTTCTCACTACCCTCAGATGTACCACCAGTTGCATTCGCCAAAGCATCTTGATACTCTTTGATCAAAGTCCAGTTAGAACCATCCGTTCCTTGATAGAAATGCCATCCATATTGGGTAGCAATAGATGACGTGTTTTCAAAATCGAAACTCAATTTATCCGGTACACCGACAAACTTAAGAATAATATACTTAGCTTCCCAACCTCCGGGACCTGCCAAAGTACTTGTACTTCCAACAACTACACCTCCACCGTTCCATGAAATACTTCCGGCTCCACCGCCGTTATAATCTTCCAGATTACCACTCGTCAATGTAAACGGCAGTCGGTTATTCGGTTGGAAGATGGTAAATGTCTTCTGGTAGTTTACTACCGCATTGTACTTATAGTTGGCATCCTGATTAACCGTAAAGGTCACATTTCCGCTCGTACCATATACATAAATCTTATCTTCCTCTTTGATGTATTTTGCCAAGCTCTCATTGCTCGAAGTTATCTGCAACTCCTTCTCTGTATTCAGCGACTTGAACGGATGCTCAATAATCGAGTACCACGGGTGACGGTTAGCCAACGCAGTCGTCACATTCGGATTCTTTCTGCTTACCGTAATGGTCTTGCTCTGGCTGATTCCTGTCCAGTATTCCGTCGCCGGTTGCGAGAAGGTAACGGTATTGGTTCCTGCCGCCAAAGCGATCAACTTACCGTTCTCCATCTTCATACTTCCTTCCGGAGAACATGAGAATTGAACATCCTCTGCTGTATTCGCCAGACCCGTGTACGGCGTTGCAACCGTATCTTCCACTTCCATCGAACTCGTCAGACCTGCCAGCGAAAGTGCCGATACATTCCGTTTCACGGTAAACGTATAAGTGATATTTCGTGGGAACAAATAATCATTACCCGGCTGGTTTACTATTATTTCCTGTACACCATCACCCACTATGGTTCCCTTGACAGCCGTAACAACAATACGGCGGTTGGCGGGTTCATGAACATAAGACACGTACGAGTGCTCAGATGCGGTTCCTACTGTAAGGAATTCATTGGTATGCTCGTTGTAGGTAATAATTGCCTGCTCACCAATATTCAGCGTCTTCGAAACAGGCGCATTATCCACACCTTCCATCGTGAATACCGGCGAACGTTTTGCACGTACCGCATAGTTATGTATTGCCGTAGCACTTGCAGCATTGTACAAAGCATCCGCAGTAGTTGAAGCCGTAATCGTCACTTCCACTGCACTACCTTCCTGAGCCGTTACGTTACGAGCAGTCAGCGTTGTACCGCCTACGTAAATAGCGCCCTGATCACTCATATCACTGGATACATACTGCACATTGCGGTCAACCTCTTTACCATTATACTTTCTGTACGCCGGTTGCTCAATTACATCGCCCGAATAGATATACTCCGGATTTTCTGTATTGTCAAATACAATCATCGGAGTCAGCTTGTTTACCGTTATCGTGAACGTATCTTTTGCCTCTTCGTAATAAGATGTTTGTGCCTGAGTTGCCACTACAGAATATGCGCCCACGGCTGTTGCAGAGAACTTATTCTCGCCATCTATCGCTGCATTCGCTTTATTATCACCAATAACCTCGAACGATACTGCTCCGGCACGGCCGGTATCCTCTATCTTCGATTCTACCAAACCGTTCAGATTAATCTTGCACTCATTGAGATCATCATTGATGCCGGTAATTTTTACCTTCACGCTTCCATCATTCATCTCAATGCCTCCATCCGCACGACTAATCGTCACCGGCATCGTAAAGGTTGTGCTGCTATACATTCCGCCGTTTGTCGGAGTGAACGTAATCGAATAATCATGACTTCCCTGTGCAGCCGTTACCTGTCCCGGATTCGTCCAACTGAACGTACCAGCAACTGGCGTATTCTCTGCCCCTCTCAGCGTCACCGTAGCCAGACCTGCACTCAACTGCGTTCCTTCTCCGTTCGTCAGATTATCCAAATACTTGATCTCACTCACGCTCGGATTCGTTGCAATCGTCGGGGTTACTTTATTGATCGTGATATCGTGTGTATCAGAAAACTCTTCGTAGATACCATAAGCCGGACAAACAGCCTTAATTACAGCCGTACCTGCCCCACTAAAGGTCATAACGCCATTAGCATCAACATTCACAATATTCGCAGGATTCGAACTCTGAACAGAAAAAGTAAAATTAGTCTTATTCTCTGTCGTCTCTGCGCTCAACGTCGTTTGGTCTGTCGTGTTATAAGAATTTTCTATGTTCCATGTCTCTAAGAACTGCGCTAATGCAGTTACCGTTGCCGTCAGTTTTACAAAACCGTAGTCTTTTCCAGTATTGCTCTTGATATACAACGTATCGGTATAAGTACCTGTCTCTGCGGCACTAAATGTTAATGTAATAGATGCTGATCCTCGTTTTCCACAACCACCCACTTTGCTCTTATCCATTGACCATTTGCTCGAAGCGCCGTGTTTTAATGACAAATATACAGGAACATTCGAATAGGTTATCGCCAATTGGGCAGAAGACTCCATCCCCTTGTACGCTTCATAACTAATCTCACTCTTGTCTTTGGTCACAGAAGTAATACGTGCAACCTCAATGGATGTGATATAGTAGGTATAATTAGCACTCGTCGAAAACTTTACAGAAGCAGTGGTCGGTTGAAGAGTAATCTCTTTCTTTGAGCCCGAGTCACTTGTTCCTATATCATTGCAACTAATAGTAGTCGTATGAAGAACACCGCCATTATTGTTGTATTCGGTAACGGTTAAATCTTTTCTAAGCAAAATACTTTCTCTGCGTGCATAGAAAGTCATCTTACCCGGAGTTGACACATACACCGTGTGTGATCCATTCTTATTGAAACTACCACCACTATCTGTATCTTTAGTGGGACAAGCAGTTTTTACATCGCTTACTGTAATTTGTTTGGAAACAGATATCGGAGCATAACTACTGCTGCTTGCAGCTGTAGCCGTGATTGTCGTCGGACCGCCTAATGCTTTTACTTTCAACTGTCCATTAGAAATCTCCACGTAATCCGTCGAACTTACACTATACGTAATGCCCATTCCTGACGGTTCGTTAGTCTCCGTGTCATAAGCGACAGCATTTAATGGTATGTAATAAGGGAAGGCCTCAGAATTATCCAAATCCGTAATATCATCGTTCCATACAATACGCTGAGGAGTAAGACTCGTTACATTCAACTTAAAATCTTCGTGATAAGCAGCAATATAACTGCTATTATTAGCAGCCAAATTAGCACGTACGTTCAAATTAGAGAATGTGCCGGTGAAATTATTCTTAACGCGCAAAGCCGGACCACCATCATAAGTCACCGGCTCAAAATACGTTTCGTTATAATCGGAGTACGTTATTGTCTGCTCGGTCGTACAAGTCGCTTTAATAATCTCGCCCTTACCTAACGTCAACTCACCACTGGTTACTTCCGTTCCATCTTCATTCACCCATGTAACGGAAGGTTTTGCATATCCTATTCCGCTTAAATAATAAGTAATTGGAGAGAGTCCATTATTGCTACTAACCGTCAACGTACAGGTACGCAAGTTATTTCCTGTCGGTCGGAATTGTATATGTAATGTCCTTGTTGTTTCCGAAGTTGACTCAAAAGATTCTAATTCGGTTGCAGCATCTTCTGTTGCTCCAACAAAGAAGTCGCCATCATCTCCTGTTTGTTCTATCGTAACCGTTCCAGCATGTGCATGGTTAATAGTAATAGTCTGCCAAGCAGAGGCCTCCGTAACGGTTGTATTCCCAAATGTCAACGTACTCCCCGCCGCCGGCGTATTTGCTGCCAAACGAGCAAAGATAGCATAGTAGGTATAAAATTCACCTCCTGTTCCTAATGTTTCCGATGAAGTAGAACCCTTTAAATTTTTCTTCCAAGGATTGTTTGTTGTACCAGAATTTACATCTGTACTACTCGCCCACCCTTTAAAGACATAATCTGAATTATTTTTTGCATAGAAGTAGAAATCGAAACTACCAGAAGTAGATAAACCCGTTTTTCTCTGATAGTTTGTATAAGAGCTACTCGTACAACTTGACAATCCGCCTGAACTGCTAGTCGTCCAGCACACGTTGCCGCCAGCCGAAGGATCTGCTTGTAATGTTACAGTTGCTCTATAAGAACCCCATGCTGTCTCATTTACACCAAATAAGCCGATCATAAGTACAATCAGCATAGTAAACAGTGAGTTCCCCGTGGTAATCCTAGACTTTAACCCTAGGAATCGACTAATCAAACCCTTTGAATTATTTACCTGAGTAATTTGTTTCATATCTTTCTATACCTTAAATTTCTTGTTTGTTGTATTTCAGCGTGTCGTTTTGCCGCTTTCAAAAAACTGTCATGACGGTTTGACGGTTTGACGGTTTTAAAAATTGTCGTGACACTTTGACACTTTTGCTATCTTGATTTTACAAAATGTACGATTATTAAGATTTGATGTGCATTTTCTTAGCCGTACTTCGCAAAATCGAGTGCAAAATTAATATTTTCCATTGACATATGCAAATATTTACGCGCGTATGCGTGCGATTAATAATATAGTATAGCCGATTCTTAAAAAATGCTATGTTTAAGAACGCAAAATAGTACAAAAAAATAGCAACGGCTTAAAAACCGTTGCTATTTCGTATTACGCCAATTGGACTTACTCTACGCGTTCGCCGGTAGCGGTATAAACCGACTCACCACGACGGATATAGAGCACGCCGTTACGGAAGAATTTAGCGGCTTTTTCATCGACAAACACATTCTCGATTGCCTCGTAATTCGGAGTTACTGTTACGATGAGTTTCACTACGCTCTCGCAGCCGAATTCGGTCTCGTCATACTGGTACAGCTCCAGACCCAGCGTATCGCCACGCTGCGTCTCATAGACGCCGCTAACTACCTGATCGCCAATCGTCCACTCACCTTCCGGCAAGGCCAGTACATCGCCTGCCAATACGCTGCGCTCAATCTCAGCATAAGCCTTCTCATGAACGGTTACAATCACATTGATGACCGTATCACGCGTGTCGCCTTCTGCGGTTATTTGGTCTTCTCCTGCCTCAAAATACCATTTGCCACGGTACTCAGCCGAGTCTCCTTCGCAGAACTCAATCGGGTATTCCACATTCAGCGTTTTCAACTTATTGACAGTAAGATGCAAGGTAATAGTGGAGTCACAACCTGCTACGTTAGTGGTAGTATAAGGCAAATCGTAAGTATCTACTGCATAAATAGATAGGTCGTAACCGTTCCACGTCTTCTCTTCGCCAACCTCAATCGTCATGGATTCATTGACATACGACTTCTTCAGTTCGGTGATAGTTACCGTATAAACCGTATCAGATACAAGGCCGACAGCCTCAATCCGGTCTGTTCCTGCCTCCGTATAGGTCTTGTCGCGATAGTCCACCGATCCGCCTTCGCAGAACGACAATTCAACCGGCACGATGACCGTTCCTTGCTTGGTAACGGTGAGGTGCAAAGTAATGGTGGAGTCACAGCCGGCTACGTTAGTGGTTGTATAAGGCAAATCGTAAGTGTCTACTGCATAGGTAGATAAATCATACCCATTCCAGGTCTTCTCTTCGCCTTGTTCGATGGTCATGGATTCATCAATATACGACTTCTTCAGTTCGGTAATAGTCACCATATAGAGGGTATCACGGATTTCTCCCACAGCCTCAATCTGATCTGTTCCTGCCTCCGTATAGGTCTTGTCGCGATAATCCACCGATCCGCCTTCGCAGAACTCAAGTGCCACCGGTACTTCGAGTGTCGGTTGTTTGGTCACCGTCAAGGTAAGGATTACGGTAGAATCACATCCTACCGCATTTTCTGTGGTATAATACATAATGTGTACACCAACAGTCGAATCGCTCAGAGCAGCGCCATTCCAGCTGGCTCGATCACCATACGTAATGGTCAACGATTCCTTACTTGTAGAAGCGTGATTAATCGTGATAGCTACATGTACGATGGAATCACCGCCCATATAGTTTTTGCCAACCGTCACATCCTCTTTGGTTGTTTCGGTATATACCTTATTAAAGAAAGTTACATTCTCGTCACAGGTCGTCTTTTCAAACTCACCATAAGTCGTCGGAGCAGTTACTTTCACTTGTGCCGAACGAACGAACTTATAATACGTTTCCGTAGCCTCAGCGGTTGCGGTCAAGGTCGTTGTTCCGGCATAAATTGCCTTTCCTTCCGCATTGATGATGTTCTTATCCGCAGCCGAATAGATGATCGTACGACCTGCATCCGAAGTAGCGGCATTCGTTACGAAGCCAGGAACCTCAAACGTGGTCACATTGAACGTGATCGGATCCACAGCCTTTAAACTTGCCACAGAAGCCTCAATAGCCTCTACGGTCATCGCGGTCTCCAGTGCCGTACGCGCAGCTGTGATACCGGCGGTTACCTCTGCAAAATCCTCACCCTTGTCCTCTACAGCCTCCAGCGCATCAATCGCTGCCTTGGCATTCGCATAAGCATCAGCCAAAGCCTCCGCATTGTCATACAATGCTTTCAAGTCTGCACGATGTGCATTCACCACTTCTTTCGAATGCGCAGTGTTCTTTACGCTATAGGTAACGGCATACGCATCAGCCAAAGCGGTATAATAAGCCGCAGGAACGAGGTTCTCCCACTTCGTATAATCTGCAATCGACTCTTTATAACGGTCATAGAGATAAATCGCCCAGTGACGGTCGTATTGCGCCGGAGAAACCAGATACCACTGGGATTTAGCGTCCGTATGTGTCTCCTTTTGACCAAGTACATTTGCCAAACCGCTATAGCCGCCATCATACTGCAGACACGCATATTTGTCTCCCATGAAATTGTACTTTCCATGAATATTCCAGTACTGACCATTATTCATGGAAGTCCAATAGATATTTGTTCCTGAAGTAGATTCGTCACCGATAGGTCCGTTCGTGCCATACTGATACGAAGACAAATAGTTGGAACCCGAATGTGTTTTCGCTCCGTTCTGGCCTGCAATAGTAAAAAGCAAATTGGACTCCGAGTTATAGTTATTCTGAGTAACCGTTTTTACCTTGGAGTTTCCTCCCTGCATAAAGCCTTTTCCATTAACGGAATAAATGTAATACTGTCCGTTTGCAGTAATAGAAGTAACGTCATTGTACCATGCCGGCTCTGTTGCTGCAAAAGCATTAATCGCCAAACATGCCATTAAAATAGTAAAAATTTTCTTCATATTCTATTGTTATTTTTTATATCAATCTTAATTTTCGTGCCAAAAAACGTACAAAATTACTATATTTCTTTGAAATATACAAAAAAATCGCACACATTCGTGCGCGATTTATAATAAGGTGTAGCCGTTTCTTAATAAAAGGAAATTTCGATTATCGATTTTCAATACCCTAATTCACTAACTCACTAACTCCCTAATCGGTAATCACTCCGGCTTCGAGCCAGGAGTCGATTGTTGCCTGGACGTCCTGCATGGCCTTTTCAGGTTGCACGTCGTACTCTTCACAAAGGGCTTTAGTAAGCGATTGTACGTCAAAAGGACCTTGTGCGGCTTGTTCCCACAAGAAAGCGGCTGTCTCATTGAGCGTGATCATCTTGTTGAAGTTGATGAGCGCCATCGACTCTCCTACCAGAATGTATTCGTTGCCTAACTTACGCAACTTAAATCCATCAATTGTTTTCATATTATTTACACATTACACATTACACATCATACATCATACGCAAGTATGTATGTCTATAAATCTTTAATAACCATTTTCGTACGGGTTTTAGCCAAAACCACAGATATCCTCTCGTAATCGGTTTTTTGCGCCCTTTCGGACTCTCTATCCGCTTTACCCGACCGATGATATCAGCCCGTTTGCAATATTCTTCGCCGCCTAAGTTTCCGTCTCCTTGCAATACGAACGTATCGTCCTCTATTCGCACCAAGCGATGTAAGACATAGGTCTGTCTTCCGCAAAGCGTTTGCACTTGTGCCAAGATTATATCGCCACGACGAGGAGCGTTGGTTACGGATGCCAAAATGACGCTGTCTTTATCGCCTTCGATGAAGGGGCGCATACTGACGCCGGAAGGGGTAAAACGCACTTCTTTTCCTTCGGAAAGCAGTCGTGCGAGTTCAGGGATCAATATGTCATTGGCGACTCTCATTCCGGAAAATAGAGGAAACAATTACAGTCCCCAAACGTATAGGTCATTTTCCAAACAGCCGCTTTTTTTCCATAGCGGTTACGAATACGGACATAATAACTGCCGGGCACAAAAGTGACTTCCGTATGTCCGCTGCGATTTACATCTTGAACTATAGGCTTCGTCCATGTGGAGCCATCTCTGGAAAGGCGTATTTCAAAATTATCATTGGCTGAGTTCTCCTGAAAATAATCGATGGTGATTCCGGCCAAGTGCTCTATTGGCGAAAGGATAACTTGATCGTACTTCTCCCGAAAATTGATACAAATACGTGTTCCGCCATAACATGCAGATCCAAAAGAGGCGCCATCGGAGCAGGTATAGGTGAGCTCAGTGGTCGTCCCGATGGTATTTCCTTCGGTATACACAATAGTGCCCGGAGAAGGCATCTCGAGGAAGTCATGCACTAAGTCCTCAGCCCTGCTGATTGCAGAGCTGAGCGTTAGTGTAAGTAGTATGCCGATAGTCTTGAATTTCATATATTATTGAATACGTGCGCCGGTGACGTTATAAACGGCATCTCCACGAAGGATGAACAGTTGTCCGTCTTTGATGAATTTGCGGCAGTTCGTCTTCTGCTCTTCGATTTGCTCGATATCGGAACCGCTTTCGCACTTGGTGGAATAGTCTTTGTAAGAAGCTCCACCTTCACCTCCGATCTCCAAGTCGAAGTACTCGGTACCACTAGCGGTAACATTGTTGGTCGAATAACCGCCAAACACATTATACGTACTTGCGCGGAAGAGGAGCGCACGACCGCTGGTTACCGAATTGATACGCCATGTACCTTTCACACCAGAACCTATCGTCCATGTGTACGAGTCATTAGACAGGCTGATATTCGTGTTACTTCCGTGTCTGAGATACTTTCCGCCTGTTTGGATTGTGAATCCGCCTGTTACCGCAGTAAAGGTATATTCTGTAGCTTCTGCTTCGCTTGTCGTGCTCTGCAGTTTATTGTTGCTAACGGTAGATGTAGCATAATATTTGGTATCACCTACCTGAGCGTAAATCTTGTATGTACCGCTTGTTTCTCCATCGAAAGCAGCCTCACCACCTTCGCCATCTTGCATAGCAAATACAGCATAGAAGATAGCACCCTCTTGTACGGCATCACCGGCTTTCACGAATGTCGGAGCGGTGGTTGCGCTGGTGTAGTTGGCTTGGCTGCACCAACCTACGAATACCTTACCGCTACATGCTTCAGGAGTAGTGGTCGGCAGAACAACTGTACCGGTTGATGTAGTGGTCGTAAACTCTGTTCCGTTCGCCATCCAAGTGATATCAAACGGATCTGCAGGTTCTTCGATATAGATGAGCGTGATATTACTACCTGATTTGGTGATGTCTTTCAGCGGTTTTCCGCTTACCCCACTCCAAGACTTGGTAGAATTGTACGGCCATACATTCTTCGTGCCATAGTCCTCCCCTATTCTTGTGCCGGACGGAATAACAAGGGTAAAATGCGGATTACCGTTGCTAGTCAAGTTCGGTGCATTGTTTTCCCACATAGTCTTGTTATAGTTCACTTGCCAAATCAGCATACCGGCAGCCGGAAGATAAGTATCCCATCCTTTCTGTTGACGACACTCAATGTAATAGTTCAAACCATTCGTTGTAACGGTTTGTTGTTTCCCAGAAGAATTAATTTGATAAGCCGAATATCCTTCTGTACCTATCGGTTTCATTTCTACATTACGGCCTTCATTACCCAAATTTTCTGGAGTATACCAACCGCAGAAAGCTTTTTCCCAAGCGTTGTAGTTAGGCGGGCAGTGGATACCGCCATTATAACTGCCACCGTCCATCACATCCCATTCGTTGGGAGTCAGTCTATTTTCGTAGTTGGTGGAATAATCCGTGTCGTAGTGGTCCGGCAGACCGATGACATGACCGTACTCATGGCAGATGATACCGATACCTGCAAGCGAAGAACCGGACAACTCATTCGACATCGCATAGCTTTGTACGCGTTTTCCATCGAATTTACATTGGCTTTCCGTATAGGTGCAGTTGCCATAAAAACGGGAACTCTCGATATCAAAGCTGTGCGGCCAGATAGTATTGTCATCTCCGCCATCCGCTTGTCCTTTGCCGGCATAAACGACGTACACGAAATCTACATCGCCGTCGTTATTCCAATCGTACTGCGAGAAATCAATCTCACTATCCATTTTCTTACAAGCCTCGATGATCACGTTGCCCGAATACTTGTCGTTACCCTCCTGCTGATAGTCTTGACCGTAGTAAGAGTAGTTATTGTCAAGCGTCACAGGTCCATAAACATCCAATTGGAGATTGTACTGTCCATCTGATTGATCGCGGAAATACTGACCGATAGAACCATAGTTTACACCGTTGTATTTGTTCACCGTGCAGTTGTCAGAATTACATAGTTCATCAATAACGGCCTTGGTGGTCGATGTTTGGAACTTCTTATCCTTGTAGTTCACCATAATAACGACACCTTTCGGCGGCAAATACGGAGAATAACCAAACTCTGCGCTAGTGGCTTTACGAGTGCGTTTTGCCTTTGCGGCTGCGTGACGCGCTTTTGCTACTTCAGGTGTCGGAGCTTCGCCGACTACTTCATACATGCCGTTTACTTCACGTACTTGTTGACCGTCACGGTTGATGGTATAATGATAATACTCATCACCAATAGTACGTAGTTCGATGGTTGTTCCATCTGATTGAACTACAGTGCTCCAAACGGGGCGGGCGGGTACTGCGTTTGCGGCGATCGCAAAGACGCAGGCCACAAATAAAAATAGAATTTTTTTCATTTGATTTTTGATTTTGATATTTACTTTAAATACTATTGTATTTCTATGCCTTGTGCATTGTATTGTTTATTGCCACGAACAATAATTAATTGTCCGTTCTTCAATATCTTTTCACTCTTCACTCTTATCTCTTCTCTCTCCATGCCTGTTCCTGCATCTTCTTTTGCCTCCACAACAACGGTCACATCATCTATAACGTTTTCTAAGCGAAAGGCTCCAGTCTGAGCGTCATAGGTATAGTCAATACCATACTCCAATATAGGGTTCACTTCTCCCATCTCCACTATCCAACAGTCAGGATCTAAACTATAACCGGCATTCGGAGTGATAGTGAGCGTGAGTGTCTCACCTGCCGATAGCGTTCCTTCTTCCAAAGAGACCGTACAGTTCTCACTCATCACTAAGTATTCGCAGACTGCCTTGCCTCCGTTGTATTTGAAGTTAATCATACCGTTCTCCTCGGTGATGTCGGTCAGCGCACAACCAGCAAAGGGGGTGTAGGTAGTAACATTGCCTACTCCAGGGAATGGATTATTGGCAGCACTCCCATCAAAAGCGCCAATTTTACTGTTTGGCACAGCCGAAACAATGGTCAAACGTGGCTGATAAGCGGTATTATTAGGAACGTTATCCGTCCACGCACTTTGACTATACACCACCTGCCAAACAATCATTCCGTGACTTGGCAAAGCGGCATCCCAACCGATCTGTTGACGATTCTCGATGTAATACACCGTATCAGTCGTTGTATAGGGTTTTAAGGTTGTTCCTCCTGTAATCTGGTAAGCATTTTTACAATCTGTCCCCATACGCACATAATGCTGTTCATCTTTTGCCAAGATGACAGGAGTTGCCCAGCCAAAGTAATATTTATCAAAGATGGAATAGTTAGGCGGTGTCATGGCGCCGTTATTATAACATCCCTGATCCATGGTGGACCAATAGTTCGGAGTCAACCAATTGAGATAATTGGTACTATACTTCGTATCGTAATAATCCGGCAAACCGATTACGTGTCCGAACTCATGGCAGATTACACCAATACCGTTACGTTTACCGGTCGGACCATCAATTTCTCCGGAACAGGCATAGTTCGCCAATTTTTTACCATCCAATCGACAATTCAAAGAAGCGGCACTCCAATTATGCGCCCAAATCGATTCAGCCGGTCCGCCATCATTCTCTCCCTTTCCGGCATAAACGATATAGACAAAATCCACTTGACCGTTATTATCATTGTCATATAGCATAAAATCGACTACATCGTCCACCAAACGGCAGGCATCAACAACCATCTCTCTCCGATGGGCATCAGTACCCTCACCACCGGTGTTTCCTCCATAATACGCCCTATTCTCAGGCAAGGTCACAGGTCCTACGACATCGAAGACCGGCATATAGGCGCTATCCGATTGCGCAATAAAATAGTCTCGCGCAGAGCCGGTGGCCCCCTGATAATCATAGCCGGACTTATTCATCATATCCCACATGCCTGCGTTGTCGTTCGTTTCCTCGTATGGTACATCTTGGAAAGCTGCCAAAACGACCAATCCACGCGGCGCAAGGTTTTTGACTCCTGCGGCTTGCGGAGCACGTTGGGCACGGCGGGCAGCTACCTGTGCAGGAGTTGGAAGAGGTTCGTCACTAATCACTAATCCCTTCGCACTCTCCGTAACCATCTTACCATCCTGCGTTACCATAAAATGATAGAACTCATCGCCTACTTGTTGCACCTGTACAACCGTACCATCAGCCAGCGTACGGGGATACCATCCTCTGCGTGCCGGAGCAGCTAACAGAGAGAGGGCACAAATTACTAAAAAAGCTATTATCCCTATTTTGCGCATGGTCTTCATACTAATTTTTACACACGTATAACAATTTGAAATGCAATAAGCGTGCAAAGATACTGCTTTTTGCCGACATACGCAAATTTTCAAGAATAAAAATACCGTTTTTATTAAAATTGACCGCTTTTTTAGTAATAATGTTCGCACGCGCTTGCGCATATGTAAAAAAAATTGTACCTTTGCACGCTTTTTAGCGAATACGAAATGAAGTTATTGCAGCACACAGGGGAATACATGTTACTGATGGGTCGGGTTTTGCGTTTGCCGGACAGGCAACGCATGTTCTGGCGTCAGTATAGCAGAGAGTTGGGCAAACAGGGTTTGGAATCTCTGCCGATTGTGCTGATCATATCGCTGTTTATAGGCGCTATTTTGACCATTCAAGCGAAGACCAATACGGAGAATCCGTTACTGCCGACTTACACGGTAGGATTATTGACGAGAGAGACCTTGTTGTTGGAGTTCTCCAGTACGATCTTATGTTTGATTTTGGCAGGTAAGGTGGGTTCGAACATTGCGTCCGAAATCGGTACTATGCGGATTACCGAACAGATCGATGCTTTGGAGATCATGGGTGTAAACAGTGCCAATTATTTGATTTTACCGAAGATCATCGCGTTTGTGACAATGATGCCGTTATTGGTGATTGTCTCAACGGCGGTAGGCTTAGTCGGAGGATGGGCTGTGGGTGCGTTCACCGATATCATTACCGTTCATGATTACCTGATAGGCGTGCAATACGCGTTCAACCCGTATTATGTATGGTACGGTATCATCAAGAGTCTCGTCTTTGCCTTTGTGATTGCGAGTATGGCGAGTTACTACGGTTATTCCGTAAAAGGCGGAGCGCTGGAAGTGGGCAAAGCCAGCACGAGTGCGGTCGTTAATTCGAATATTATGATCTTGTTCTTGGATTTGGTGCTCTCAAAATTGCTGTTATGATTGAGGTGAAGGACATAGTGAAGTCGTTTGACGGGAATGTGGTGTTGGACCATGTGAGTGCGACCTTTAAGGATGGTGAAGTAAATATGATCATCGGTCAATCGGGTAGCGGTAAAACGGTCTTACTGAAGAGTCTGATCGGTTTGCACGAAGTGGACGAGGGGCAGATCTTATATGATGGAACAGACCTTGCAGAGATGCGGAGCAAAGATATCCGAATGCTTCATCGCCAAGTAGGCGTGCTGTTTCAAGGGAGCGCATTGTTCGATTCGATGAGTGTGATGGAGAATGTACTGTTTCCGATGGAGATGTTCAGCAAAAAGAGCAAGGAGGAACGATTAGAGCGAGCCGCTTTCTGTTTGAGGCGCGTGGAGATACCGGAGCATGTATGGGACCTGATGCCGAATGAGATCAGCGGTGGTCAGCAGAAACGGGTAGCTATCGCACGAGCGATTGTGTTAGAGCCGAGGTTCCTGTTCTGCGATGAACCGAACTCGGGTTTGGACCCGAAGACCAGTCTGGTGATCGACGCCTTGATTCAAGACATCACCAAAGAGTATCATATCTGTACGGTGGTGAATAGTCATGACATGAACTCCATCTTGGAGATAGGCGATAATATCGTGTTTCTGAAAGACGGGAAGAAGGAATGGCAGGGTTCACGGCACGATATTTGCTTAAGTGATAATGAGGCATTGAATGATTTTGTGTTTGCCTCTGAACTGTTAAAAAAGGTCAAGACCGCTGCGCTGACAGAACAAAGAACACAGAACAGAGATAAATAAATAGACATATGAAAAGAATTTTTTGGATGGTAGCCTTGATGGCTATGATGGGAATCGGGAGTTGCTACGCGAAGGCGGGCGTCTCCACCGGTCCGGCGAAAGTGCCGGCGTACCCGGGTATGATTATTCGTGAGCAACCAAACGGAGAAACCGTGCGCACTTATCTGCGCGGTGATGAACACCAACATTGGTTGATGACCGAAGACGGTTGGCAGATTGATGAGAACAAGAACGGTTGGCTCAAATACATGAAAAAGACCTGCAAGGGTTCTTTGAGAATGAGTCATCGTAAGGCGCACAATGAAGAAAAACGCACAAAAGCAGAGGTCAGATGGCTTGAGCGGCATGGCGTAAAATTTGATGCAAGGTGAACGTTGAAAATGATTATCATACGTAGTTGATACGTGATTGATACGTAGTTGATACGTAATCGATACGATAAAGATTTGGAAAATTTATGAAGAAGTTATTGGGTTTGGTAGCACTATGTGTTGTTGCAGTGAGTGTGATGGCGGTTCCGGCGCGCCGTGACGGTATCGTTCGGACGATGGCAGATGGTACAGAAAAAACAATCTATCTCAATGGAGATGAGTTTTTTCATTATTTGACAGACGAGGCAGGAAATATGTTGGACGAAGAGACATTACTGCCGGTGAGTGAGGAAGTGAAAGCCGCTCGTATGGCACAAGGAATGAAGCGTGTTCAGGCACGTCGTGTTCAACAGACTACGGGTGTGGACCGTTTGTTGTCTCCGCGTGGACCGGTTATTCTCGTTAGTTACAATGACAAAGCATTCCAGCAGACGAACGCCGACATGCAGGAATGGGCGATGGGAGAGAACTATACCTACAATGGTGCGACGGGCTCGATTCATCGGTATTTTCTGGATCAGAGTTGGGGTCAGTACGACTTGCAATTGGATATTTATGGCCCGGTGAAGGTTAGTAAGGACGCTTCTTACTATGGTTCGAATGATTTTGATGGAAATGACCGGCATCCTGATGAATTGGTGGTAGAAGCGTGTAAGTTAGCACACGAACAATGTGGCGCGGACTTCAGTCAATATGATAGTAACAAAGATGGTAAGGTCGATTGGGTTGTTATTCTATATGCCGGTTACGGAGAAGCCGATGGCGGACCCACCAATACGATTTGGCCGCACCAATATGAGTTGAGTTATACCGGAAAAGCATTTAACTTGGACGGCAAGACGGTGGACCATTATTGCTGTCTGAACGAGTTGGATTATAACACAAAGAAACGCGACGGTATCGGCACCTTCTGCCATGAGTTCAGTCATATCATGGGCTTGCCGGATTTCTATGCTACAAATGGTGCCAAACATAAGACGATGGGTGCTTGGGATGTATTGGATTACGGACCGTATAACAATAACGGCAACACACCTCCTGCGTACTCGGCGTACGAGCGTTGGTGGATGGGTTGGATGGAACCGACGTTCATCAATAGTGCTTGTTCGGTAGAATTGCCGGAACTCAACGCGACGAAAGCGGCTTGCTACATGACGGAGGCAGGCACAAAAGCCATCACCAATATCTTGAATCCGAACCCGAAGACCTTCTATCTGTTCGAGTATCGTCAGAAGAAAGGATGGGACAAGTATATCCCGGGATCCGGTATGCTTGTCACCAAGATCAATTTCGATGCGACTAATTGGGCAACCAACCACGTAAACGATGATTCTTCGTTGATGGGTGTGGATTTGATGGAAGCAGACGGTAGGGCTTCCTCGTATCCGAGTGACGACTATTACGGCAAAGCGAAAGATGCCTATCCTACCGGTTCTGCTCAGTTTACCAAGAACACAAAGTACAGAGTGACCAATATCGACTATAATACATCGGGAGCTATCACATTCGATGTGAACGGCGGTGGTGATTTGATAACGCTGGATATCAAAGAGGCCGTAGTAAACGAGAAAACCACGAAGATGATCCTCAACGGACGGGTGGTTATTCTGCGTGACGGCAGATTGTACGATATTTTGGGAAATCGATTATGAAAATCATCTCTTATAACTTGAACGGTATTCGTTCGGCAATGAACAAGGGGTTGTTGGACTGGTTACAGTCCGAGAACCCTGATGTCTTTTGTATCCAGGAGAGCAAGGCTCAACCGGAACAGATCGATGTGTTAGCCATGCAGGAATTGGGTTACCACAGTTATATCCACTCGGCTGAGAAGAAAGGATACTCGGGTGTTTGTATCTTCTCCAAACAGGAACCGGACAAAGTTGTGGTAGGTATGGGTATTCCGCAGTACGACCGGGAAGGCCGGGTATTGCGTGCCGATTTCGGGGACCTTACTATCATAGATGCCTATATACCAAGCGGTACGTCCGGGGGAGAACGACAGGACTTCAAGATGGCGTTTTTAGAAGACCTGCTGCCTTGGGTGACGGAGTTACGCAAAGAGCGTCCGAACCTGATCATCTGCGGCGATTATAACATCTGCCACAAACCGATTGACATCAATCATCCTGAGCGACAGATAGGCGTGTCGGGTTTCTTACCGGAAGAACGGGAATGGATGGACCGTTGGGAGGCAAGCGGATTAGTGGATAGTTTTCGAGTATTTGACCCAAGTCCGGAACGCTACAGTTGGTGGAGTTTTCGTGCCGGTGCCCGCGCAAGGAACGTAGGTTGGCGAATTGACTATCTGTGGGTAACAGAGAGTTTGCGAGACCGATTGCAAGATGGAAAAATTTTAACAGAGGCCGTGCACTCGGATCATTGCCCCGTAGAATTGATAATTGAGAATTGATAATTGAGAATTCATCGTGGATAAATTAAGAACAGAACATCTGATTAAGAAATACGGTAAACGGACCGTGGTGGATGATGTGTCAATAGAGTTGACGCAAGGTGAGATCGTGGGTCTGCTGGGTCCGAACGGAGCCGGAAAGACCACCACGTTCTATATGACTACGGGGCTCGTGACCGCCAATAACGGTAAGATCTTCTTGAACGACCAGGATATCACTTCGTACCCGATGTACAAGCGTGCGAAGATGGGTATCGGCTATCTGCCGCAGGAAGCGAGCGTGTTCCGCAAGATGACCGTGGAAGATAATATCCGCTCGGTATTGGAATTGACCAATTTCAGCAAGGAATATCAGGCAGAGAAGTTGGAACAGTTGATCAAGGAGTTCAACTTGGCGCATGTGCGCAAGAACTTAGGTGACCGTCTATCCGGTGGTGAACGTCGGCGTACGGAGATTGCCCGTTGTCTGGCGATCGAACCGAAGTTTGTGATGCTGGATGAACCTTTTGCCGGTGTCGATCCTATTGCCGTGCAAGAGATTCAAGATGTCGTTTGGCGACTCAAAGATAAGAATATCGGTATTCTGATTACCGACCATAACGTGGATGAGACGTTGATGATCACCGACCGGGCGTACTTGCTGTTTGAAGGAAAAATCCTCTTCCACGGTACGCCGGAGGAGTTGGCTGCCAACCCGATTGTGCGAAAGAACTATCTGGGTCGTGACTTTGAGTTGAAGCGAAAGACGAGAGCGGAAGAATGAGAGGAATCTGGAGACATCCATGGACGGTAGCGGCCAGTAACATCCTCCTTGTGATGGCGCTATACACCTGTTTGCGGATATTTTGTTATTTCGTGAACGGAGTGATGTTTCCCAACGTCACTTTTGCCCATATGATGGAGATGCTGTTAGGCGGACTAAGGTTCGACCTGACAGCTATTTTATATCTGAGTTCGCTCTATATCGTCGGGATATTACTGCCTTTGCCGGTTCGTTGGCGGGAGAGCAAGGGGTATCAGAAAGTGCTGGTATGGATCTTTTGGATACCGAACGCGCTGGGTTTGTTCGCCAACACTGCAGATATCACCTATATGCCGTATAACGACCGTCGCAGTACCTGCACGTTCTTCACGGAGGTATCGCACGACAATAACTTACTGACGATCATCGGGCAAGGGCTCGTCGATTATTGGTATGTAGTACTGATGTTTGTATTGGTGATGGTAGTTTTCTTCCGTTTCACCCGTCGGACATATGCTATCCGTCCAACGCGCGCGTTATATTTGTACGCGCGCGAAGTACTGCTGTTTGTGGCAAGTATCTACATGTGCGTGATCGGTATTCGCGGAGGGTTCGGTAAATACACCCGTCCGATCACCTTAAGTAATGCGCTGCAATACACCAATACGCCACGTGAGAGTGCATTGGTACTGAACACGCCGTTCACCTTGATGAAGACCATCGAGAGCACGCGGTACGTGGAACCGGCTTATTTTGATCGGGAGTCTTTGCCGCAACACATGACGCCTATTCATCAAGCGGACAGTACGCGTACCATGCGGACAGACAATGTGGTGGTGATCATCTTAGAGTCGTTCAGCAAAGAGTACATCGGTTTTTACAACCGCGATATAGCCGGATACGAAGGTTACACGCCGTTCCTGGACAGCTTATTGGCGCAGTCGGTTACCTTCGACCAGACCTATGCGTCGGGCAGAAAGAGTATCGACGCCATGCCTTCGGTGTTATCGTCCATACCGATGTTGATTGAACCCTATATCGTGACCCCCTATTCGACGAACGCCGTGTCGTCTATCGCAGAACGACTGCGGCATAAGGGGTACGAGACCGCTTTCTTCCATGGTGCGCCGAATGGTAGTATGGGATTTCAAGCCTACGCCCGGAGTGCCGGTTTTGCCCGTTACTACGGGATGGACGAGTACGATGGTCCGAGTGCGTTCGATGGTACCTGGGCCATCTGGGATGAAGAGTTCTTGCAGTATTATGCCCGAACGATGAGCACCATGAAGGAACCGTTCATGACCTCGGTCTTCACGGCATCGAGTCACCATCCTTACAAAGTGCCGAAACAGTACAAGGACAGTTTTCCGAAGGGTACCCGAGCGATCCATGCACCGGTAGGATATGCTGACCATGCCTTGAGGCGATTCTTTGAGACCGCAAGCAAGGAGCCATGGTTTGAGCACACTTTGTTTGTGCTGGTAGCGGATCATACGAATGAGTTGGCTTTACCCGAATATACGAATGACCGGGGTTTATTCGAAATCCCGATTGCGTTCTATCACCCGTCGTGGCACGGAGAGATGAGGCATGGGGTGGTCAGTCAGACGGATATTATGCCTTCGGTACTGGAGTGGTTACAATACAACGAACCTTATTTTGCCTTCGGGCAAGATGTGTTGACTAAGGAGAAAGAGCAACCCTATGCGGTATGTTACAATACCTCCTTGTATCAGATCTTCTCGGATAGTCTGATGCTGCAGTTTGACGGAGATAAAGTGGTAGGCGTGTATGATTTTCTAACCGACCGACGATTGAAACATAACTTGGTTTCCACGATCGAGCCTGAACGGATCGCACCTATGACAGATTACCTGAAGGCGTTCATCCAGCAATATATCCACCGGGTGATGGAAGACGAATTGATAATTGAGAATTGAGAATTGAGAATTAGATTGTTCATAGTAGCGTTGGTTGCGGTGGCGATGGTTGGATGTACCACCGGACCGGAGATGCAAGTGCAGGTGAAACCCTGCGCTCCGATGCCTTCCCCCCGAGCGAGTGCGGTTTGTTTTGTGGTGAACGGTCGGGCTTATGTGTTTGCCGGAAGGGATAGTACGGAAAAACGGCTGAATGATCTTTGGCAGTACGATCCGGCTACAGATAGTTGGACCGATTTGGGACAAACCCCTCTAACGGCACGGGTTAATCCTACTGCCGTGGTACAAGGCGATAAGGTCTATCTGGGTTTGGGTTTCTGCGGCAAGCATGGTAAGGACAGTTCGTACCTTAGAGACTGGTGGGAATATTCGCCGCAAACGGATAGTTGGAAACAATTAGCGGACTATCCCAATTACTATACCGATGACTGTACGGCGTTCTCCGGAGACGGAGAGTTATACGTAGGCTACGGGTTCAACTGGAACTACCGGCGGGATATGTTCCGCTACGATATTGCGACAGACCGCTGGGATTCTATTGATGTAGGCGTCGGGATGTTTGACTACCCTACCCGTTCGTTCGGCGGTACGGGTTGTACCTGCAGTAACCGGCATTTTATGGGTACAGGTTACTACCGTTTCAGTTTAGACTGGTGGGCAGAGTTGGTGGACGGCACGCATTGGGAGAAACGAACGGCAGTACCGGGTCCTACACGCACGTTAGCGGCAAGTTCGGCAACGAAAGACTTCATCTATGTAAGCGGCGGAATGCATTACGGCAATATGACGACAACGGGTAAAGTGCTGAGTGACATTCGCCGGTATGATCCCCAAACGGATAGCTGGACCTATGTAGCACAACTGCCGGAAGGACTAATGAACCATGTGAGTTTTACGATAGGCAAGACCGTCTATATCGGTTTGGGAGAGACGGAAGAATGGACGATCAACAATCAACTATACCGCTTTGAAGAGTAAACTGCTCATAGGATTGTTACTGCTCAGTTTGTGCGTCAGCGCACGTGAATTGAGTTGGAAGTGGTGGCCGACAGGTATCCAAGACAGCGTCAGTTCGAAAGAGGACACCCTGCGCTGGTCAGGAGGTGTGCAGGTTGTTGCTTCGAGCGGTAAGTACGCTCCGTTCTGGTTACAGAGTAACCGTAATGGCGATATAAGCACCCGTCCGTTCAGCGGAAACCTGACGGCAGGGATCTACAAAGAGGCGGTTCATCCCCAACGCTGGTGGGATTATGATTTTGCGGTACAACTGACCGGTCGTGCCGAGTACCCGAAAAACGGTACAGGGTATTTCAACCAACTCTACGCCCATGTGCGGCTGTATGTGTTTGACATCACCGCCGGAATCCGACCGATGATCTACGAGACGCAGGACACGGCGCTGACGATGGGCAGTATGATCTTCTCCGGCAACAGTCAACCCATGCCGCATGTAACGATCGGTATCGACCGCTACGTGGCTTTTCCGGGCACGTTCGGATATATGGAAATAAAAGGCGGACTGACCCATGCGTGGATGGCGGATAATATCTATGTCAACCATGCTTTTATCCATCATAAGTTCGCAGCGCTACGCGTAGGCGGTCGGTTACCGGTGAACATCAGTTATGAGTTCCACCATGCCGCTCAATGGGGCGGTTACAGTCCGATGTACGGTGATTTGGGAAACGACCTGAGTTCGTTCAAGCATGTCTTCTTTGCACAAGCAGGCGGTTCGATGCGTAACGACCAAGCGAACGCACAGGGAAACCATGTGGGCAGTCAACAGTTGATGCTTACCGGTAAAGGTAGGGGATGGGAGATAAGTGCATACTGGCAAAATTTCTTCGAAGATAATTTTGCCTTGTTGGGTACAGGGCAGAATATAGCGGATGGTTTATGGGGTATCAGTATGAAACAGACCCGATGGCCGTTCATCCAAGGCGTGACGGTGGAGTTTCTAAACACGACAGACCAAAGCGGACCTTGGCACGACCGGGACGGATTATGCTACGCCGGCAACGACGGATATTACCGGAACAGCGTTTACAAGAACGGTTGGAACTATTTCTACCGCTCGTTGGGTAATCCGTTTTTGACGTCGCCGCTTTACAATGAGGAAGGTACGATCTATACGCTCAATAGTCGGGTGCGGGTCTATCACGCAGGCGTACGGGGAGATATCTACGGATTTAACTATCTTGTCAAAGCCTCCTACGCACGCAATTACGGAAACGACAACACGAGCAAAGCGGTGTTGAGTACCAATACGTCATTGCTGCTGGAAGTAAACAAACATGTGGAACAAGCATGGGGTTTGGATTTCGGACTAAGGCTGGCTGCTGACCTCGGTACCCAGTTCGGGAACACGTTCGGAGCACAAATAAGTATCCGAAAAAACGGAATAATCTGCAAATGGTAAATGACAAATGACAAATGACAAATTGTTACATATCATAATGCCGGTGAAGGACTCGATCGAAACGGCAGAACAAGCGATTCGGGCGATCGTGGCAAGCGGACACTCGTTGTGCGTCTATGACGACTACTCCACCGAAGAGACCGCCCGACGACTCGATGCCTTGCATAACGAATTAGGTATCGAGGTGGTACATATTCGCGAAGTGCTCGATCACCCTTCGCCAAACTACCGTTGGGTACTCATACAAGCACAACGTCAAGCGATCGAGAAGAAACAAGACCTGGTTATTGTAGAGAGCGATGTCATCGTCAAACCGGATACGATAGACAGATTAGTCGAAATTCAAAAGACCGTTTCACTCAAAGAAAATAGACCTATCGGCATGGTTGCCGCCGTGACGGTGAACAAAGAAGGAGAGATCAATTTCCCGTATGAATACGCGCAAAAGATCCGGCAAGACGGAGTATGTAAGAAACGGATCTCGTTCTGTTGCACCTTGTTGACAAATGCTTTTCTGAAGGCGTATAACTTTGCACAGTTAGACCCCACCAAGAGTTGGTACGATGTACATATCAGCCATATGTCCGTCAAATTGGGCTTTGACAACATCTTACAGATCAGTAATCCCGTGCTGCACAAACCCCACTCCAGTCGGCCTTGGAAACAACTCAAATACACGAATCCGTTGCTGTACTACTGGCGTAAACTGACCCAACATCTCGATAAGATATGAAAGCTTTAGTATCCGTCATAGTGCCTTTGTACAACGCGTCAGCGTTTGTAGAGGAAGCCTTAGAGAGCATCATCGCGTCCACCTATCGTCCGATTGAAGTGATTGTGATGAACGATGGTTCGACCGATGACAGTCTGTCCGTCGCTGAGCGTTTTGCGGCATCGCATCCCGAGGTAAAAGTGTTCAGTCAACCGAACGCAGGGGCGTCTGCGGCTCGTAATCATGCGATACGGTTGAGCAAAGGTGAATTTATCCTGCCGGTCGATGCCGATAACCGGATAGACCCCTTGTATATCGAAGAGGCACAAGCGGTGTTAGAGGCACGTCCCGAAGTGCGGGTGGTCAGTTGTCGTGCTGATTTCTTTGGTGCCAAGACGGGCGAATGGATCACTCCGCCGTTTAGCAAAGAACTGCTGGCTCGTAAGAATATGATTGATACCTGCGCGATGTACCGAAGGGCAGACTGGAACAAGACCGAAGGTTATGTAGAGACCTGTCCGGCACGCGAAGACTGGTTGATGTGGTTGTCGCTCTTTGAGCAAGGAGGCGAGTTCGTTCGCTTACCTCAGATCCGCTTGCATTACCGTGTTCGTGAAGGATCCAAACGGATTCAGGACCGGGCACTGAAACGGCAGGTGGTGGACGAAGTGAACCGCAGACATCCGGCGTATGTAGAGCAATACTTAGGCGGTCCCTTACATTATCGCAGGTCATGGAGTAAGTTCCTCAATTCTTTCCGAAAGGTGAAACAGGTGGGGATTTTCGACCGTTGGTACGCAGGAGAGGTCATCTTCCAACGCCGAAACACGCTTCGCAAAACGCAAGGGGCGGTGGTCAAACAATTCGCCACCCCATCCTTCTGGAGAGGGTTGTGGTACGGCCTTTTCGGTAAGAGCAAAGCACGTCGCAGTTATGAGTACGCGTTGCGTATGAACGGTCTGACGCCTACACCGATCGCCTATCGCGAAGTACGGGTATGCGGTATTCTCAAAGAGAGTTGGTACGCCTGCAAAGCGTCGGAATGTAACTATACGTTCAACGACCTGATCGGTCATCCTGCGTTCCCGAACAGAGAAGCCATCCTGCAAGCCATCGGTCGGTTTACCGCTACGCTCCATCAACAGGGTATCTTGCATCGTGACTATTCAGGCGGAAACATTCTCTTCAATGAAGACGGCAGTCGGGTGGAAGTGATTGACCTCAACCGGATCCAGTTCTGCAAGCATATGAGCAAAGAACAACGCTTGCATAATTTCGAGCGTTTGAACATCGATCGGGAGGCTTTGCGTAGCATGGCGACCGCCTATGCGCAGGCGATGGGCGAAGCGGCGCAAGACGATGCCGAGTACATCATCGCGCACCGATGGTATAAACATATCAAACAAGGAATAACGAATCTATGAAACGCTACCAACAAATCGCAGGACAGCTCAACGCTTGGTTGTTCTTAGTGCTTGTGGCATTACTGCCTTTTCCGCAAATCACATTGCGTTATGCGTTCGTGTTGTGGTTAGTGAGTTGGCTTTTGGAAGGCCGATGGCTTCGTCGTCCGCAATCGATCCGGAAGAATAAGATTGTTATTCCTTTCCTCCTGTTCGGTCTTTGGTACGCATGGAAAGCGTTGTCCGTCTTCTGGTCGCCAGACCACGCGGCTTGGGCGTGGCAGATGGAGCGTTATATGGCGTTTGCCTTGCTTGTGCCGGTAGGTATATGGGGCGTGAACAACTATTATGACTGGAAAAAAGCGGGACGTGTCTTGATGATCAGCTGCCTGTGTGCCGTGCCGTTCTACCTGGCGGTGATGACGGTTTTGTACTACCATCCCGAACTGATAGAGACCCTGCATTTGAAAGGGGATTGGCACTTGTATCTTCATCCTTGGCATCTTTTTGTAGCGGATAACATATCGTTCATCAAACATCGTTTGTTCCTCTGCAGCATTGAGTTGGTAGGAGCGATGATGGCGTTTATGCTGTATCGCAAACGGCCGTTCATCTTGATCCCCTCTCTGTTGGTGATGTTGTCGGTTATCCCCTTAACCGGTTCCCGTCAGTCCATCCTGACCGTGGCAGCGATGATGGTGGTCGGTTTACTGATGTCTCTGCCACGCAGGTATCGTTGGCGGTACGGTGTCGGGATCTTGCTATTAGGCGTTGTGTTAGGCGGCGGGTTACTCAAACTGCACCCCCGAATGCAACAATTCGACTTCGCATCTATCAAACAGATGCGGGAAGTGAGTTACGAGCACGATGTACGGTTGAACATCTACGGTTGTGCCTTGCAGCAACCTGAAGACTATCTGGCGTACGGTTTGGGCGCCGGACAGAGTACAGGCTATCTGATGGATATCTATCGGGAGAAAGGATTCGATTATTATATCGTCAAGCAGTACCATGCGCATAATCAATATCTGCAAGAACTGATGGAGATAGGTATTCCGGGCTTGGTCTTTTTCTTCTTGGCTTGGTTAAGTATTCCAATCTGCGCACGCAAAGAAGACAAACGCTTTGCGCTGCAGTTCTTCACACTATTCTTCCTGAACATGAATACCGATTGCATGTTCGGCATGTTCGACGGAATTGTGTTATGGGCTTTTGGAATGGTCTTTCTGCTGATACCGCAGATAGAACCTACAGACGCTCTATCTCCTCCATCACCCGTTGCATAAAGGCACGGGCGTGTTTCTCCGTATCGGCATTGGTTCCTATGACACGGTGGTCGGATTTCGCATCTATGACCACCGTATCTTGTTCGGTCAACAGGGCAAACCCGTCATTGAAACTATAGAAAGCAAAAGGTACGGCGGTCGTATCCAACACATCTTTGGTGAAGACATATTCGGTATGATCGATATCCATCTGTGCCAGCAAAGTGGGTACCAGATCGATCTGCGAACAAAGGGTTGAGACCTCTCGGTGTTCCTTGACTGCGCCGCCTGCCCACACGATAGGAATGGCATAACGACGCGGTTCATGGTTCTGCACATCGCCCGGGTACGGATAACCGTGATCTGCCACGAAGACCAGAAGCGTCTTATCCCACGCGGCACTACAGCGCAGCGTATCGACAAAAGCCCCCAGACAACTGTCGGTATAAGCGATCGAATTGAGATAAGGATGATGATAGCGGTCTATGGTCGGCACTTCGAAGGGTTCGTGACTGCTCAGGCTGAGGATCACATCCAGCGTAGGACAGGTATCGGTACGACGGGCTATCTCTTCGGCAGCAACCGGGAAGAGAATGTGATCCGGCACGCCCCATTTGGACAGACGTTGGGAGAGGGGGAACGAATGATCGTTCACGCGCTCCATGAACCCGCCGCCTATCAGATACGAACGCATGTTCGTGAAGTCTTCATCTCCGCCGTACCAGAATTTTAGGCGATAGCCTTCCTTTGTCAGACTCTTACCCAGATGGGGCAGATGTTGCGACTTGCCGGGTACGACCATCAGAGAGGACGTCGGTTGTCCGGGAAAAGCGCTGAGCGTAGCCAGCACACCCCGATCCGTACGAAAACTGGAAGCCGCTACCTGCGAGAAATAGATGCCTTCATCTGCCAGTTGACGCAAACAGGGCATCGCCTCCCAAGCGTTCTTGGAAAAACTCTCCAGGATAAAAAAGACAATGTTGGGACGCTCTGTCGTCAGCACTATATCAGGCGTCCCTTGGGCAGGCAGTAAGTCGTTCACCAAGTTTTCTGCCTCTTCGGAGGACATATAGGTATAACGTTGCGTATCGAACTGCAGCACGCTCATCGACTCGATGAGGTTGAAGATCGGGTTAACCGCTGCCTGATTGAGCATCTGGTTGGTAGAGAAATAGACACGTCCGGTGTTCATCGTCGAAGTGGTGACGCTGCCCCGGATCGGTAAGAACAAAGCGCCGGTCAGCAAGAACATCCCTACTCCGCTACCAATACGGCGGGAGCGTTGTTGCGGCACTTGGATCCGATCCAAACCCCTCATCCACTTGCGGTATAATAAGAAACAAGCTATCCATGCGATAATCATTCCTAAGATACCGAAGACCCACACGTACCACGGTGCGCAGGCCAGTACCTCTTTGGGCGAAGCGAGATAGATGAACAAGGTCTTATCGGGATGAAAACCCCATGCAGGGAAGACGCCCAAGTCCGTCCCAAATAGTACCACCGCTACCAAGAGCAGAATGGCGGTATAGATATTGCTGATACGTGCGATGACACGTGCCGGACACAGATAGGCAGCTACGAGCATTAAGCCGAAAGGCACCATGATATACGAAGCCACACTCAGATCCAAAGGTAGAGCGTGCCAAGGAACCAAGAACCAATCCTGCCATCTTATATCCCCCATCAGCGACCGGTTCGCCAACATGAAGATCGGCTTTTGGATGAGGAAGAAGAGCAACCAAAAGAGGTAGTACTTCAAGAAATATTTCAAGGGCTGCTTCATTACTTATCGAATAGTCCTCGCAAGTAGGGTTGTTTGCGTCCCGCCAGTTCTTGCAGCAAGGGTTCCAGTTCGAAACGAACGATCATCTGCTGCTGGTGCTGGAGGCGATACCCGTCATAATGCATGTTCCATGAGAAATAGAAATTGACGAAACTGCTGCGGTAGAGGTAGGCAAAGATATCCGTTCGGTTGTAGATACGCGCCTGATAGAACGGATCGCCGAGACAGATGAAGGCATTGCGTGCACGTAAAGGCTGCAGATTATCGCCATAGTAGAACGTATTCTTCAAGCCTAAGAACCACCAGTTGGCATATAGTTCGACGATCAACGCGTGATTCAGAAAACTCTCGTTCACTTCCCTGTCACGTTGCCAACCGAAGATATAACCGGCACAAACGGCAAGGGAATCGAATGGCGTGTATCGCGTCACATCTGCACCTAGATACGCATGTGCATGGATATCGTCCATCACGAACTCATGGTTCGGAGCAGCAAAAGAAGCCTTGTGGTTCATATGTGCCAAACCGCCCACCTGCAAGGCTTTGTACTGGTACTGACCGTTGACAAGCAAGCGGAACATCTCCTGCCGGGTCGGTGTCTGCGCACCTCTCCAGTCACACATAAACTCGACAAATCCCCGTTCGTCCCGATATTGCATCAATGCACCTTGGATATTGGGGTGCATGTAGGTCAGTGAGTCGTACATCAACCACTCGGGCATCGGAGCGATTCGCCGGGTATAAGGGATAGCACCCATTCCCACATCAAAACCTTTGTAATCGAAATGATAGTATGCGATAGGATCGAACTGCACATCCCGCCAATTACCGCCCAAACGTTGGGTATAACTGACGCCGGCCACTAACTCATGACGTCCTCCGATACGATCCAAGACACGCAACCCTACCTGCGGGCTGAGACGAAAATTAAGAATCGTCTGTGCCTCCTGGTAGGGTTTGTAGTACTCCCGATTGTCGAAATAGGTTGTAAAATCGACATCGTAGATGAACTGCACAGGTTGCTGTGCCTTCGCTTCCTGCTTGGCTACAAACGCTGAATCGATCGGCAGCTCTTGTGGAGCCGGTTCAAAACGCGTCCAAAAGCCGAGCGTCAATATCAATAACAAGTGCGTCATGTTGTTGTTGATCAGTAACCAAACAGGCTCTGGAAGAAACTCTTCTTGTTGTTACTGTTTGGTGCGATATTGGGACTGTCCTGCAGTTTCTCGATCAGTTTGCGTTCGTCATTGGTCAGGTGCTCCGGGATGTAAACGCCTACATTGATAAGCAGGTCACCCGTGCCGTAGTTACGTCCGTACTGGTCGATACGCGGCAGACCTTTGCCTCGCATTCTCAGTACCTTACCCGGTTGCGTACCCGGTGTAATGGTGATCTTCACGTCCCCCGTCAACGTCGGTATCTGCACTTGTCCGCCTAACACGGCCGTCGGCATGTCGAGTAGCAGGTTATAGATCAGGTCGCTGTCCTGACGAACGAAGTCCTTGTGTTCCTCTTCCTCAATGAGCACGAGCAGATCTCCGTTGACACCGCCATGCGGCGCTGCGTTACCCTTGCCGGGCACGGTGAGCTGCATGCCGCCTGCCACACCGGCAGGAATGGTGATGGTGATGATCTCCTCATCGCGTACGACACCTTGTCCGCCGCATTTCGGACATTTATTCTTGATGATACGTCCTTCGCCGTTACAGGTATCGCAATCGGATTGCACTTGCATCATTCCGAAGATACCGCGTTGCTGCCGCACGACGCGTCCCGAACCCTTACAGGTCGGACAGGTCTCCGTCACGCCATCCTTGCTACCGGAACCGTTACAGTCTTTGCATTGTACCAGTTTGCGCACTTTGATCTTCTTCTCGCATCCCGAAGCGATCTCCTCGAGTGTGAGGCGCACTTTGACACGCATGTCGCTGCCTCGTTGTACACGGGAACCCCGACTGCGACCGCCACGACCGCCCATGAACATCTCTCCGATGTCGCCGAGATCGAAACCGGCACCTTGGAAGATATCACCGAAATGGGTGAAGATATCCTCCATGGACATACCGCCGCCTGAGAAGCCGCCTGCACCGCTCATTCCGGCGTGACCGAACTGGTCATAACGGGCACGTTTCTGCGGGTCGGACAATACTTCATAGGCTTCCGCTGCCTCTTTGAATTTCTCCTCCGCCTCCTTATCGCCCGGGTTCTTATCCGGGTGATACTGGATGGCTTTCTTACGATAAGCCTTCTTTATCTCTTCTGCCGATGCCGTCTTTGGCACCTCCAGCACTTCATAATAATCACGTTTCTCTGCCATTTTGTGTAATGTTTAAGGTTTAATGTTTATTCGCCAACAACGACTTTCGCAAAGCGAATCACTTTATCGCCAAGTTTGTAACCTTTCTGCGTGCAGTCGATCACTTTGCCTTTTTGTTCTTCGCCGGCAGCGAAGGTCGTCACGGCTTCATGTTCGTCTGTATTGAAATCGGCGCCCTCGGTCTTGATAGCGTGTACGTCGTGTTTGTCGAGGAAGCCAATGAACTTCTGTTGAATCAGATGAATACCTTCGCGTACCGCATCGATATCATTGGTCTTGTCCATTACGGCTACCGCCCGCTCGAAGTCATCGACGAGCGTCAGCATCTCCGTGAAGATCCGCTCACCGGCTGTCTCCATGAGTTCGAGTTTCTCTTTGTTGGTACGGCGACGGAAATTATCGAACTCTGCCATCATCCGCAGGTTCTTGTCCTCCAACTCCGCAATACGCGCCTCGAGTTCCTCCACACTCGGAGTTTGTTCCTCTTGCACTTGTTCCTCAACAGGTTGTTCTACCTGCTCTTCCACTTGTTCTTGTATTTTGCCTTTTTTACTCATACTTCATATATGTTTATCCGCAATAACTATGTCAAATAGTATGCCAAAACTTGACATACTGCCACTTTGGCAGATTCATGGATATTGAATCAGAACATCGACTGTTGGCCGTCGGCGGTGAGAGGGGTTTTGCCGAGGTGCCGGTAGGCGAGGAGAGTTGCTTCGCGACCACGGGGGGTGCGTTTGATGAAGCCTTCCTTGATGAGGTAGGGTTCATAGACATCCTCGATCGTACCGGCATCTTCGCCCATAGCTGTCGCGATCGTATTGAGGCCGACCGGTCCGCCGCGGAACTTATCGATGATGGTCAGCAGCAGTTTATTGTCGATCTGATCGAGACCGAAGGTATCAATATTGAGGGCTTCAAGAGCGTACCGGGCGATCTCGAGATCGATGGTACCGTTACCCTTGACTTGTGCGAAGTCACGTACGCGACGCAAGAGAGCGTTCGCAATACGGGGCGTACCACGCGAACGACGAGCTATCTCACCTGCCGCCTCTTCATTGATCTCCACTTTCAAGAGACGCGCCGAACGTTTGACGATACCGGCGAGGATGTCGGCATCATAGTACTCAAGATGGCAGTTGATACCAAATCGTGCACGGAGCGGCGAGGTCAGGAGTCCTGAACGGGTCGTGGCGCCAATGAGGGTGAAGTGGTTAAGGTCGATCTGGATCGTTCGCGCCGAGGGGCCCTTATCGATCATGATATCAATACGATAGTCCTCCATGGCCGAGTAGAGATACTCCTCCACGACTGGCGAGAGACGATGGATCTCATCGATGAAAAGGACATCGTTGGGTTCGAGCGAAGTGAGCAGACCTGCCAGGTCACCGGGTTTATCGAGGACCGGTCCGGAAGTGACCTTGAAACCTACGCCAAGCTCGTTGGCGATGATGTTACTGAGGGTCGTTTTACCGAGTCCCGGAGGGCCGAAGAGAAGCACATGATCCAGACTCTCCCCGCGCTGTTTGGCGGCCTCCACGAAGATCTTGAGGTTAGAGGTCACCTTACTCTGTCCGGCAAAGTCGGCAAAGCACAAAGGGCGAAGGGCGTTGTCCTGTTCCTTCTCGGTCATCTGTTGTCTAATATCAAATTCTGCCATAATAAAATACTGGTCTACTGGTTTACTGGTCTACTGGTTTTCTGGTGAAAGAGGGCTTCCAAATCTTTTATTTGGTTGATGGGTTGGTCGGCACGGATCTCGCCGTGGTCGAGTATCACGACACGGTCACACATCTCGCGTACTTCTTGCATAATATGGGTCGAGAGGATGACTGTTCGCTCTTTGCCCAGTTCACGTATCAGCGCACGTATCTCCACCAATTGATTTGGATCGAGACCGGTCGTAGGTTCGTCCAGTATCAATAACTGCGGGTCGCCCAACAAGGCTTGCGCGAGACCTACGCGCTGGCGATAGCCTTTGCTGAGTTCGCGGATATGTTTATGGCGTTCGGGGGTAAGACCGACGCGCTCGATGAGCGTTTCGGTATCCCGGAATCCCGGTATACCGGTAAGTTCTGACATGAACTGCAGATACTCGCTCACATACATCTCCTCGTACAGCGGATTGTTCTCCGGCAGATAGCCGATTCGTTCCGGCACCTGTATCGTTCCGCTGTCCGCTTTCCAGAGCCCGATAAGGATCTTCATCAGCGTCGATTTGCCGGCGCCGTTAGGACCGAGCAGACCTAACACCTGCCCTTCCGGAATGGAGAGCGTGACGTCTTTAAGGACCTGTTGCGGCCCGAAAGACTTGTTGATATGTGCGATCTGTACCATTATTGTACGGCGCCGCCAAGGGCAATATACAAACCGATCAATGCGGCTGCTCCGTTATACATATTCTCTGCCTCGTTCAGTTGGGCGGACAGCAGCGACTCTTGTGCGGTGAGAACCTCCAGATAACTGGCCTTACCGTTGTTCATCAATTCGTGCGTACCTTCATACGCCTCGTGCAGTACTTGTACCTGACGTTGGTAGAGTGCGCTCTTCTCCAGCGCTACCTGACAATCCGCGAGTGCTTCGTTGACCTGATTACCGGCATTGATAACGGTCTGCACGTACGCGTTCAGTTTATCTTCCTGATTCAGTTTGGCGATCTTCAGTTGGGCTTTCAGCTTGCCTTGCGAGAAGATCGGTTGGAGCAACGAAGCCGCAGCTTGCATCAACAGCGCACCCGGATCTACGATCAAACCGCCGTTATTGCTCCAGCCTAACAGACCGGTCAGCGACAGCGAAGGGTAGAACTGCGCACGCGCCGCAGCGGTGTTATAGAACGCTTCCGCCAGTTGTTGGTCCGCCAAACGGATATCCGGTCGATTTTCCAATAAGGTCGCCGGCACACCGGTGCCGAAACGTTCCGGCAAGGAGTAAGTTCCCCACTCTGCCCGCTCGATCGAACGAGGCGTCATACGGAGCAACTTACATATCTCGTTCTCCGACGAACGGATACTGCGTTGGATATCCAGGATCTGCGTTTTCACACTGAGGTTCGAACTCTCCATCTGGTTCACAGCCGTCGAGTACGCTTGTCCGTTCTCCCACAAGGCTTTCTCGGTCTCCAGCGAGATATCCCAAAGACTGTCGGTCTCGATCAGGATCTTCAGTTCTTTATCCAGCAGCAACAATTGGAAATACTCCTGTGCTACGGTGGAGATCAAGTTCGCCTGCGTGACGTCACGTGAAGCTTTCGCTTGCTCCAAAAGGGCTTTCGTCTTGCGTTTATTGACAGTTACAGAACCCGATATACCGATGTTCCAATCCAATTGGAGCGGGATGTTATAACTGTACGACGCACCGCTGAGTGCCCCGTTCGTGCCCATCGTACTGGAGATACTGGCCTGCGGATTCAGACTCAGCGAAGGCAGGTAGGCCAATTTCGCGGCTTTCAGCGAAGCCTGCGCCTGTTCGACAGCGATTCGTGCGGACTGCATGTCCGTGTTGCGAACCAAGGCGCTGTCGATCAGACGTTGCAGATACGGATCGGTAAAGAACTCACGCCACGATATCTCAGCCATCGAGTTCGCTTGCAAAGCCACTTCCGCAATCGAGTCTCCGCTACCGAAGACATCGTTCGGCACATCGGTCTGCGATTGGTATTTCTTATACACACCGCAAGAACACATCATCGCGCAAAGCGCTATATAGATATACTTTTTCATTTTGCTTCCTCCTTTCCTTTTTCTACCGGACTGCCGCTGATTTTCTCTTCGAGGGTCTGGAAGACGATGAAGAAGGCCGGAACGACGAACACCAGCGCCAGCGTACCGATACTCATACCGCCTACCACACCGAGCGCCAACGCACGGTTACCGTTAGCTCCGGCACCACCGGCGATCACCAGCGGAATCATACCGACAATCATCGTGATAACGGTCATCAAGATCGGACGCAGACGTTCATTACATGCCTCGAGGGCCGCGTCCACGATAGACAACCCCTGTTTACGCCGTTCACTCGCGAACTCGGTAATAAGAATCGCCGTCTTCGCCAGCAAACCGATCAACATGATCACACCGGTCTGCAAATAAATATTGTTCTCCATACCCGGCAGACCTATTTTATTGCCTATCCACGAGAAGAGGAACGAACCCATCAGACCGAAGGGCACGCTCAGCAAGACTGCGAACGGCGTGAGCCAAGAGTTATAGAGCGAGCCCAAAATGAGGTAAATCAGGATGATACAAATGAGGTATATCAATACCGTGGTGTTGCTGTGCGAACTCTCCTCCACCTCACGTGACATCGAGCCGTACTCGTATGTGCAGTAGTTAGGCATCGTCTCTTTGAATACCTCCGCAATCGCCTCATGTGCTTCCGCCTCCGAGTATCCGTTACCCGGCGTTACGGAGCAGGAGATGGACTGGAAGAGGTTGAAGTGATTATGCGACGAGGGTCCCACAATCTCTTCCAAGCGGATGAACTGTGCGAGAGGCGCCATCTTGTTGTTCGCCACCTTGATATACATGTTATTCAGCGAGGAAGGATCCAATCGGTACTCCGGCGAAGCACTAACCCATATCTGATACACCTTACTGAACTGGTTGAAGTTACCCACGTACGAACCACCGCAGTAAGCACCTAAGGTGTTCAGCACAGCCTGAGCCGTAGTACCCGCACGCTCGCACTGGACAGGATCCACATGCACCTTGAATTTCGGGAAACGCTCCGAATACGTGGACATTGCGCTCTCAATCTCCGGACGTTCCTGCAGTTTGGCAAGGAAGTAATCGGTCTTGTTTCCAAAGTCTGACATATCTCCGTCGCTCTTGTCCTGTACCTGCAAATCGATGCTGTTCGATGTACCGTATCCCGGGATCTGCGGCATCTGGAAGGGCACCACCTGCGCGTTCTTGATCGACAAACAATCATAGTAGAAACGCGCCATGATAAGGTCAATATAGTGCTTGAAGCCCGGACGGTCATCCCAGTTCTTGAGACGGATAATGAGCGATGCGTAACTGGAACCGCTGGAGGATAGCAGACCGTAGCCGCTTACCAGCCCATAACTCTCCAGTTCCGGAATAGCTTTTACTTTCTCTTCCACCTGCTTCATGATCTCGCTGTTCTCATGCAGCGTCGCACCTTCCGGCACACGTACCTCACACATAATCACACCTTGGTCCTCTTGCGGCACGAGCCCCGAAGGCATAATCTTCATAAAGAGGACAAACAACACGGCAGCCAAGCCTAACAACGCAAACGACAGCCACGGACGCTTGAGGTATTTCTTTACCGCGCCTTGGTACTTACCGAGAATCGCATTGTAACTCGCCTCGTACGCCACCTTCGTATAGTAGTCTATACCCTTCCATTTGCCCTTTGCGCCCTGCGTATTGTCCGTTTGCTCTTCATTCGGGCGCATCAGAATGGCACACAGCGCCGGACAGAGCACCAACGCACAGACGCAGGACAGTCCTACGGCACCCGCAATCGTGATACCGAACTGGGTGAAGAACGTACCGGATGTACCGCTCATGAAGGTCACGGGGATGAACACCGCCATGAAGACCAGCGTACAGGAGATAACAGCTACCGACACCTCGCTCATCGCTTCGCGCGTCGCCTGAATAGCCCGGTCTTTGGGCGAACCTTGCATCTTACCCGTCTCCAGTTTCGCCATCACGGCTTCCACCACGACAATCGCGTCATCCACGACCGTACCGATGGCGAGCACTAACGCGAAGAGCGTCAGTATATTGAGCGAGAAACCCGCCATACGCACGATGGCAAACGTACCCAACAGGGACACGATAATCGAGATGGAAGGAATCAAAGTCGCTTTCCAGTTCTGCAGGAAGAAATATACGACCAGGATCACAAGCAGAATCGCAATCACCAGCGTCTCCACCACATTGTGGATTGCTGCAAAGAGGAAGTCATTACTCGTCTCCAGCGTCACAAATTCCAGACCTGCCGGCAACGTCGGTTGCAGTTGTTTGTACAACCCGTCGATCTGTTCGTTCACCAGCGTAGCGTTTGCGCCCGGCGATTGGTTCACGAGATAGAACACCCCCGGCTTACCGTCTATATTGGAGGTCATCGTGTAACTCTTGGCACCGATCTCAACGGTGGCTACATCTCTCAGATACAGCACATTTCCGCCCTCTGTTGCGCGTATAACGATATTCTCGAACTCCTCGATACTCTTGAGCGTTCCTTTGTACTCCATCGGGTACTGATAGGCGTTCTCGGACTGCTGCCCGAGCGTACCGGTGGAAGCTACGAAGCTCTGCGCCTGAATGGCGGAAGATACATCGTTCGGATCCAAACCGTACTGCGCCATCACGTCGGGCTTCATCCACACGCGCAACGCGTATGTGTTACCCAAGTTTGTTACGTTCCCCACGCCTGTGATACGCAGCAGACGGGGCTTGACGTTGATGTCAATATAGTTGGAGATAAAATCTGCGTCGTACTTGCCGTCCGTCGATTTCAGACCCGCAATCTGCAGAATACTGTTCTGACGTTTTGTCACTGTGACACCGGTCTGGATGACATCTGCCGGCAGCAAAGCTTCCGCCTGCGACACACGGTTCTGCACGTTGACGGTCGCCATATCGGGGTCTGCGCCCTGCTTGAAATAGACCGTGATACTGACATCGCCTGTCGAAGAGGCGGTCGCGGTCATGTAGGTCATGTCCTGCACGCCGTTGATCTGCTCCTCAAGCGGCTGTATGACGGATTTCATACAGGTATTAGCGTCCGCGCCAGAATAGGAAGCGGAAACTTCCACCGTCGGCGGCGCGATATTCGGATACTGCTCCACAGGAAGGCTGTTGAGACAGATAAATCCGACCAGCATAATGACAATCGCTATCGAAATTGCCATTACTTTTTTGTCTATGAAGATATTCCCTTTCATACCTTAAAACAGTACTCTTTGTCCTTCCACCAGATTGTTTGCTCCTTCGGTCACGATGACATCTCCCGGTTCGAGACCTTTCATTACAACGATGTCGCGGTCCGAGCCGATACCTACGGTTTCCACTATCGCACTGTAGACACAGCTGTCTGCGCCGACCTTGTACGCCAGGGACTTGTTCTGCAAGCGGACAATCGCATTCTGTGGAACGACGATCACATCTTGCACATCAAAGGGGATAACAACCGTTCCTTGAATGCCCGAGTACAACACTCCGTTCGGATTGGGGAATGTCGCCTTGCAGGTCAACGCACCCGTGGTACGATCGACAGTACCGGTGATACTGGTGATACGGCCTTTCTTATTATACTCTGTGCCGCTCTTGAAGAGGAAGGTCACATCCGGAAAATTCTCCAAGGAGTCATCTATTTCGCCATTAGCACGCTCTTCAAGCACCGACTCGCTCACCGAGAACTCAGCGTACATCTTCGCGTTACCGCTGACCATCGTCAGATAGGTTCCGGCGCTCACCTGGTCACCGGCGAACACAGGGATGGAGCCTATTACGCCATCTACCGGGGCAGTAATGGTACAATAACTGAGGTTCACGCGCGCACGGTTGGCGGCAGCTCTATACTGCGCTACAGAAGCCTGAGCTTGTTTATAGGTATTCTCCGCATTATCAAGCACGTACTTGCTCACAATTCCTTTAGAGAAGAGGTTGATATTGCTCTCGAACTCCAGCTTTGCACTACTCTCTTGCGCCTGCGCAGCCAACAGATTAGCCTCAGCGGATTCCAGTTCCAACTCGGCATTACGGCTGTCGATCCGGAAGAGCACATCGCCTTTCTTGACTTGCTGTCCTTCGGTGATGCATACTTCCATCAGCTGTCCGCTCACTTGCGGTTTGATCGTCACATCGGACGTACCTTTGAGCGTCGCGCTGTACTTCAACGGTATCGTAACGTCGCTCTTACTGATCGTTAACGTTTGATACGAAGTCTGGACCGTTTTCGGAATGTCCGTTCCACAAGCAGCCAATCCAATAACGACTGCCAAAAGATAGAGATGTTTGCTTTTCATATAGCTAAAAAAATTTTTGCGTGCAAAATTACAAAAAAAAAATGACATACACAAGAAGGAGCAAAAAAAAATCGCCCCGAAGAGCGATTTTCTTTTTTATAGAAGAGTAGTCAGACGGTTGCTTCAATGTTCTTAGCCCAGAGGGCAAGATTATCAAACCGTTGCTTCAATGTTCCAGACGAAGGCACGAACGCCTACTTCTTCGTTACGCAAGTCAAGTTTCTTGACAGACTCGAGGAGCGCAGGCACCTGTTCGTCTTCCACTACGGCGATGACGCAGGAGTTCATTTCCGGCCAAGCGTGGGTACCACGGCGGGGTTCGCCGCCATTCGTACCACGACCTTGCACTTGCTCAAAGAACGTGAAGCCTTTGATATTCAAGATATCAAGCATATATTCGACACGACCCGTATTGGCCTGGTTGAACACAATCATTACACTTTTCATTTCTCGTCTCCTTTCTTTACTTTGAGGTCCATGAAGATGAATTTCTTGCGGAGGGCTTCCTGTTTGTCGCGGTCGCCGTGGCGGGACACGACACCGTAGAGCACAGGCACTACATAGAGCGTCAGGAAAGTCGAGACGGTCAGACCGCCGATGACGACGATACCCAACGGTTGCCACATCTCGGCACCTTCACCGGAAGAAACTGCCATAGGAATCATACCAAGGATGGTTGTGAACGCCGTCATGAGGACCGGACGGATACGGCTGCGTCCGGACATTTGGATAGCCTGATTCAACTCGTAGCCGCGCTCGCGCATGAGGTTGATATAGTCCACAAGCACGATACCGTTCTTCACCACAATACCCACCAGAAGCACCAGACCGAGAGCTCCGATCATATCCAAACTTCTGCCAGTGAGCCAGAGGGCTACAATAACACCCGAGAGGGCAAACGGGATAGAGAACATGATGATTGCCGGCATCCGGAGCGACTCGAACTGCGAAGCCATGACGATATATACCAGCAGGATAATCATCAGGCCGAGCAGAATCATGTCGGAGAAGGTATCCTGCTGCGTCTCGTAGTTACCGCCAATATGGATAGAGTAGCCGACAGGGATGTCGAGTTGCGGAATAACCTCTGTCTCAATCGCTTTCGCCAGTTCACCAAGGGTGGTGTTGTACGGCGTAGCCTTGACAGTTACGATACGCTGACGTGCCTTACGCTCGATGGTAGGCGGCGCCCAGTATTCGCCGACCGTTGCCACCTCGGAGAGTTTGACGGTCTTGCCCGTCGCCGTCGGGATAGAGAGGTTGAGGATGTCAGATATCGAGTTGCGGTCCTCCTCCATGAGGCGTACCACGATGTCGTACTCCGAGCCGTCGTCCTTGAGGTAGCCGCACGCCATACCTGCCACGCGGTTGCGGAGGTAGGTAGAGATGGTAGCGGAGCTCAGGCCGAGACGCGACGCTTTCTCTTTATCCACGGTAATCTTGATATCCGGACGGTCGTCCTCACGGGAGATATTCACGTCGCGGGCACCGGGCAGTTGCGAAATCAGTTGGCGGCATTGTTCTGCCATCTGGGAGGTCTTATCGAAGTCATAACCGTAAATCTCCAAATCTACCGTATTACCGCCACCGGGTCCCATAGCCGAGACGCCACACTGGTATTCGTTAATCTCCGGATATTTCGCCATCTCCTGACGAAGGATTTCGGCAATGGTCCAGATGTCGCGGTCACGCTCCCATTTCTTGGGCAGACGGACAGTCATCTGAATCTTGTTGTTCATCGTCGAAGAGAAGAGGGCTGCGATAGAGGCATCATCGTTCGAACCGGCGGAGGTGTTGATCAACTGAATCTCCGGCACGAGTTCCACGAAGCGTGCTTCCAGCTTGCGGGCGGTCTTAAGGGTCTCCTCAATACGCGTACCGCGTTGCAGTTTGACAGTCACAGTTAGACGTCCATTATCCTGCTCCTGCATGAAGTCCGTTCCGATCTTGCCTGCAAAGACAGGAATCAGAGAAGCGGCGAAGAACGCGATAAGGATAAGGAAAGTGAGCGCTTTGTGACGCAGACACCAGCCCAGTGAACGCGCATAGTAATCATCAATGACATCGAGCATGTGTACCACCGTGCGGTCATACCAGCCTTTCTTGCCTGCCTCGTCATCGACCAGGTTACCGTTTTCATCGACATGCACTTTCTTGGCTTTCAGCAGTTTGGAGCAGAGCATAGGCGTGAGCGAGATCGCCACAAGGGTGGAGGTACAGCAGACTACCGTCACAATCCATCCCAGTTCGTGGAACATGATTCCCGCCATGCCGGAGAGCATGGTCAGCGGCACGAATACCACAACGAGCACGAGCGTAGTAGCGATAACGGATACCCATACCTCGTTGGTGGCGTAGATAGACGCCTCATGCGGGTCCTCGCCGCGCTCCACGTGACGGGTGATATTCTCCAAAACCACAATCGCATCGTCCACCACCATACCGATAGCGATGGTGAGTGAACAGAGGGAGATGATATTCAACGACGAATCCGCCAAACCGAGATAGATAAACGCCACAATCAGGGCAATAGGAATAGTGATACCGATAATAATCGTTGCACGCCATTTGCCGAGGAAGAAGAGCACCACGAGCACCACGAAGAGCAGGGCGTAAAGCACAGACTCTTCGAGAGAGTTGATAGAGTTCTGAATGTTCTCCGAGGAGTCGTAGATCTTCTCTATCTTCACGTCCGTCGGGAGCTGTTTTTGTATCTTCGCCAGCTCGGCGCGCACATCTTTACAAACCTGCACGGTGTTGGCACCTGTCTGCTTGGCGATGACGAGACGCACCGCCTCGCGGCCGTTGGTTTTTTCGTCCAGGGCGAGGTCCTTGATGGTATCCTTGACGGTAGCAATATCGCGGATGAAGACCTGCTGGCCTTGCGGCGTCATAGCTACCATGAGGTTGGCTATCTCCGAGGACTCGATGTACTCGCTCCGCACCTGCATCTGGTACTGCTCCTGCGGCATCTTGATCGTACCCGAAGAGAGGTTGAGGTTGTTCGCAGAAACGACTTGCCCCACCTGCTCCAGCGTGATACCGTACGCGTCGAGTTTCTGCTGGTCGATATTGACATAGACATAGCGGTCCGGCGCACCCGAAAGGGAGATATTACCGATACCGTCAATATGGTTCAACTGCGGTACCACTTCATCATTCAGAATCTTGTCCAGACCCGCGTAGGTCTCATCTGCCGTAATAGAGTACTGGCAGATAGGCATGGAGGATGTGGAGAGTTTGAAGATAACCGGCTTGGCGCAGTTGTCCGGCAGGTTGTTCGCCGCCATATCGACGAACGAACGCACGTCGTTAACCGCCTCGTCCATGTTACTACCCCATTCCAATTCCAGCGTTACCACGGAGATATTATCCTTGGATTGCGAAGTGATGTGTTTGAGGTGATCGACGGAGGTCAGGGCGTTCTCCATGATCTTCGTCACATTAGTCTCCATCTCGGAAGCCGATGCACCCGGGTAGGTGGTCATGACCGTGATATACGGCGGGTCCATCTCCGGGAACTGGTCAATCGGCAGCTTCAGGAAACTGTATATACCGATGACGATGACCGCCACAAAGATCAGGGCGGTGGTCACCGGTTTTTGGATTGCTGATTTATAAATGCTCATAAATTCTCTAGTTTATCTAGTTGAACTAGTTGATCTAGTATAACTAGTTATTCTACCACATTCACTTTGACGCCATCGACGAGTTTATGTTGACCGGTGGTGACGAACTCAACGCCGGCTTTGATCTCCGGAGCGATGATTTCTATATCTTGGTCGAAACGCTGACCCAATTCCACTGCTACACGTTTTGCGCGTCCTTCCTCCACGATAAAGACATAGCGGTCGTTGGCTCCGACGAGTTTCTCTACGCTCTGGTAGGGCACTACAATAGCGTTTGCCTTGCCCAGACCGATGGTCGTTGTCACGTACATTCCCGGACGCAACAACTGCTTGCCGTTCGGTACCACCACTTTCACTTGGAAGGTGTGGCTGGAAGCATCGATGGTCGGATAAACGACCTCTACCGTAGCTGGGAAAGATTGTCCGGGATAAATCTCCGAAGCCAGCGTCAGTTTCATACCCTCTTTGAACAGCGGGAAATAGGTCTCGGGAATAGCTACCAGTGCTTTGAGTTTGTCGATCTGCGTCAGCACTAAGATCGGTTGACCGCTATAGAGTTCACCGTCCTCGTAGTTCTTGGCAGCGATGACACCTGCAAACGGTGCCTTGAAATAGGTGTTGGTCTGCAGAAAATCCAACTGCTCTTTGGTGGAGTTGTACTGCGCCAAGATCTGGTCATACTGCTGTTGGGTGGCAGAACCCGTACGCAGTAATTGCTCGATACGGTTCTTCTCGATTTCAAGGTTTGTCATACTGATCTTCGTGGTCTTGTACTGCGTCTGATCCATATTCACCAGACTCTGACCTTCCGTCACTTGGTCTCCCACTTCGCAGAAGATATGCTCAATCTTACCGGTTAAAGAGGGGGCTACGTTCAGGGTCAGGTAACCTTGAAGGTTCGCCGAAACGCTGATCTCACGTTCGATCTCACGCGGTTGAAGAACAGTCGTACGTACTTGCTCTACGCGTTCTTTCTCTTCCGTAGTTGCTGCTTTCTTGCCGCAAGCCACCAAAGACAATGCAGCTAGCGAATAAATAAAAAACTTTTTCATATATAATGTTATTTGATTTTCGGGATAACGGGATACCGGTTTCACGGGACACCTGATTAATTATTCAAGAATTTCTCCAGTTCAACCTGTGCGTTCACCAGCGAAAGGATGGACTGCACATAACTGCTTTGCGCGTTAATCAAGTCATTAGACGCGTTGGTCAACTCCAGATTGCTGCTGGCGCCGAACTTATACTTGTTGGTAGCGGACGCAAAGACGCGTTGCGCCACTTCGATATTATCCTTCTCATTGAGATAGGTCTCGTACGCATTTGTGAGGTTGAAACACAACTGCCGGTATTGGATTGCGAGATTGTCCGTTGTCTCCGACAAGGTGTTTTTGGCCTCCTCGAGTGCGATCTTCTTCTCTACCACCCCTGCGGCACGCTTACCGGAGGACCAGAGCGGCATTCGCACGCTTACTTGAATCACATTCGGCGGCGTCATACGCATACCGCCTTCGCCGTAATACTGCTGGTTGGTGTAGTTATACCCTAACGACACCGTCGGACCATACGCCCAACCCGCCATGGCAACGTTCTTCTTCGCCAAGTCCAATTGTTTCTGCAATAACTGATAGTTCAGGTTATTCTCAATGGCGAACGTCTCACCTAAGAGTTCTACCACCCGCTCCGGTGACAAAACGGCATCGATATCTTCGGTCAACACCAGTTCGGTCTCAGCCGGTACGTCCAGCAGCACTTTGAGACTGTTGGTCGCCAACTCGATATTGCGTTTCTGCACGTTGATGGAGTTTTTGAGCGTGTTCACGCGTACGCGTATCTGATCGGCTGCGGTCTGTTCTGCCGCTCCGGCATCGACTGCGTTCTGCGTCATTCGCTCCAACTCTTGGATGTTCAGCAAACTGGCGTCCAACAAACTGGAGATGCTCTGCAGCGCTAAGACGGATACATAACTGCTCATCACACTACCACGAAGTTGCGATTCGGACTGCTCCAACGAGATCTTCTTCATGTCGATGGCGATATTATTGAGCAGCACGCCCACAATACCTTGTCCGTTGATGCCGATCGAAGCCGTCGCACCTACCGCACCTACGTTGGGCATGTTGATGTTAAACGAACCCATCGCCGTGGACATCGTGGCGCTATAACCCAGATAGTTGCTATAGCTGTACGAACCATCTACTTGCGGTAACATGGACGCGATCGTCTGCCACCTTGCCGCATAGGCCTCCTGAACCGCTAACGAAGCGTTCTTCAAGGAACGGTTCTGTTCAACCGCAAAATTTTGCGCCTCTTTGAGGCTGAGACGAAGGGGCTCTTGGCTCTTGGCTGTTGGCTGTTGGCTTTTGGTTGCCGCCATCACGTGGTCTTCTGCCATCATTGTTACGCTTATCACAAGCGCACACATCAAAATGATTTTTCTCATATCTTGTCTTTATAAATTTTCATTCCTTCTTCGCTCAATATTCCCCGCACGAAAATATCCATCGCCGTGTGTCCGAGTTGATGCATGTTATGATTATGCGCCTCTATCTCTTCGAAGTCACGGATGGCATCATTATTGATCTTTGCAAAAAGAACGGCCGTCAGTTCTATATCCAGGTTCGCACGCACAAGCCCTTCAGCGATACCTTGCTCCAGATACCGCTTCAGATAGGCTTTCTGCGTCTCAAAACATTTCACTTGGAAATCCGCAAACTGACGGGGGTAGTATTTCTTGAGGTCATAGACCAACTGCGGTACGCGCCGAACGTCGTTCTTCTCTGCCTCCTGGTGTTTCAAAAAGGCTTTCACTAACTGCCGGAAGTCCCCTTTCGCCAACAATTCTTCCATCTTACCCGCCATGTAGTTGATATTCGCACCTAACATCTGCTCAATCAACTCATCTTTGGAGGCAAAATAGACATAGAATGTCTTCTTGGACATCCCCAACTCCCGACAGATATCATCGATGGAAACCGAACGGATACCAAGGCGAAAGAATAGTTCGCCGGCCGTCTTGATAATATTACATTTCTGATCTTCTGACATAGTAGTTTTCAAAAACGGCTGCAAAGGTACTGCTTTTTTTTGATATATGCAAATTTTTGGAAACTTTTTTTACTTTTATAGTTTCCTTGTAAACTTGACTTTACAAAAAAGGAGCCGCATTGCTGCGACTCCTCTGATTATTGTCTTTCGACTTTTGACTTTTTACTTTAGACTATTAACGAACCTGTGCACCCTGGAGGTCGAACATCTTACCGTCACGAACTACGTAAATAACACCGTCCATAATCACTTTCTTGATTTGCGAGTCGTTCATCAAGATCTTCTCGATAGCTTGTTCTTCCTCAACGGTCAGTTTACCCTGGTAGATCTGAGCCGTGTTCGTTTCGTTATAGAAGTTGTTGGTCAACTTACCTACGATCAGCACTTTGTCATGCGGAGCCAAAGCCTGAGCAGCCTCAGCGTCAATGCTAGCACGACGGCATTGGAGATCTCCGAAGGTAGAAGTAGCATCGTCGGTCATGTAGATAGAGATGTTACCAAACTGCTCATTATACTCCTCATAGATTTTTGCTACGTATCCACGAACAGCGTAGTTTACCGTAGTACTTTCGTTATTCTCAAGAGCCAATGCGATTGTAACTGCGTCTGCTACAGAAAGCGTATCCAACTCAGTCGGTTCCGGAGCAACACCGTGAACGAGCGTACCGCCGGAGATCTCATAGTTATAGTAGTCTCCACTATTTCCGGTTCCATGATAAGTCATGATTTTACCGCGAACAAATACATAGTCACCCACGTTCACCTCGCTATCAATAGTAGCACACTGGTAAGCCTGGAAATCACCGTAAGTGGTATTTGCGTCGTCCGACATGTAGTAGGTATGTTTAGCAGCATCTTTCACTTTAACAACAAAACCGCCAACCACATAGGTCTCTGCCGTTGAGAGCGATTTACCAGCCGCCGGTTCCAAAGTTTTTGCGATAGCAACAGCCTCTGCGGTAGTGATCGTATCCAACTCAACACCCGGGCCTTTCAATACAGAAACGAATACGGCATTCGGAGCCTGCGGTTTACCATCGTACTCACCATAAACAGCCTTAATCGTCATCGTGTCCGTTACATCGGCGCCAAGCGTATTGAATTTCTTAGCTTCACCTTCCGGAGTTAAAACACCATACACATAGAGGGTGTCAAGATTTTCAGCAAGATACAGGTTACCGTAGTCTTCTTTCAAGACACTTGTAATAACACCTGTCAGCACGCAAGTATCTTTTGCGTTTTTCAGTTCCAGGAACTCAGCAATGGTCTTCGGACCGAGGTTAACCGGTTTAGCCGCCGGTGTGATGACTGTAAAGGTACAACCCTGAGCCATTTCGGGCGTAGAATTGAACTTTGCCAGCGTTCCGGTAACCTCAACAAGGTCACCAACAGTCGGAACATCTTCCGCTGTCTCACAGGCTGCACGGTAAGCCTCAAATACCTGACCGCCATCTTCTGTATCGGCCATCCAGAACGAAACGTTCTTGTTCTTAGCACTGAAGGCTCCTGCAATAGAAGTCACATAACCACGTACAACCGCCTCTGCTGTGCTACCTCCGAGTGCAGCCGCTGCTGCCTCAGCGCAAGTCATAGAAGTGGCTGCCATCATACTGCCTGCAAAGAGGACAGCGGCAAAAAGTGAAAATAATTTCTTCATGATTTGAATTGATTAAATGAATAAATTGGGTTAATTGATATAGTTATTTTTCGTGTTTCCATTTTTCGCTGCAAAGGTACGAAATAATTTTCATATAGCCAAATTTATTTGCATTTTTTTACAAAATTCTTCGTTTTCTTGCATAATCAAAAAAAAAGTAGTAATTTTGCAGGCAATTTTATAAATTGTACATGGTACATGATTAAATGGTAAATGGATTTATGGCGAAATTATTGATCATAGATGACGAACGCGGTATTCGAAACACCTTGCGTGAGATTTTGGCAGACGAAGGATACGAAGTAGAAGTAGCTGAAAACGGCAAACAAGGTTTGGAAATGGCGTGCGCCAAGGCGTACGACCTCATCTTCTCGGATATCAAAATGCCGGAGATGGACGGATTGGAAGTGCTTAGAGCACTTAAAAATGGTGAAAATGATGAAAATGGTGACGCTACGCTTAATAGTGAATGTCCGATTGTTATGATCACGGGTCATGGAGATGTAGAAACCGCCGTACAGGCGCTCAAACTGGGTGCGTACGATTTTCTGCTCAAGCCTTTGGACCTCAACCGGATATTGATCACTACCAAAAATGCCATAGAGTCCAAATCGCTCAAACAGGAGACCAAACAATTACGGAAGAAGGTTGCCGCCAAGGGGCCGCAGATGATCGGAGAGAGTGCCGCTATCACGCACGTACGCGAAATAATAAATAAGGTAGCTCCGACGGAGGCACGTGTACTGATCACCGGTCCGAACGGAACGGGTAAGGAGGTCGTGGCACATCTTATTCACGAGAACTCGGCACGAGCAAACGGTCCTATGGTCGAAGTCAATTGTGCCGCTATCCCGAGCGAGTTGATTGAATCCGAATTGTTCGGACATATGAAGGGTTCGTTCACAGGCGCCGTAAAAGACCGGGCAGGCAAGTTCGAGCAAGCCGATGGCGGTACGCTCTTCTTGGATGAGATAGGCGATATGAGTCTGGCAGCACAGACGAAAGTACTGCGGGCGTTGCAAGAATCCGAGATAACGAGAGTGGGTTCGGACAAGGCAATTAAGGTAAACGTGCGCGTTCTGGCTGCAACTAATAAGAACCTGCAGAAAGAGATCGCAGAAGGCAATTTCAGGGAGGACCTCTTCCATCGCCTGAACGTGATTCCTATTGCGGTACCGGCGCTGAATGAGCGACTCGAAGATATTCCTTTACTCGTGGAGTATTTTACAGGACAGATCTGCGATGAACAAGGTATTGCCAAAAAGACCTTCGATGCCGGTGCCATCAAAGCGCTGCAATCCAAAGACTGGACCGGAAACATCCGCCAACTCCGCAACGTTGTCGAGCGCCTCATCATTTTGGCGGGGAACAAAATAACGAAAGAAGACGTGGAACTATATGCCTGATTTTAATTCTTAATTTTTAATTCTTAATTCTTAATTGATTTTAACTCTGTTAAATATATTAAATTACCGCAATATACGCGAAGCGAGTTTGGAGTTTAGTCCCAAACTCAACTGTTTCGTGGGGCTGAACGGACAAGGTAAGACGAACGTACTGGACGCGATTTACCTGCTCTCGTTTACCAAATCGGCTTTTACGAGCCAAGATAGTCTCAATATCACCCACGGCGAAGAGATGGCGATGGTTCAAGGGGTATATAATGGTGGATTAATGAATGGTGACGCTTCGCTTAATGGTGAAAGTTTTACAATTTCGTACGGTCTGAGGAAGGGCGTTAAGAAACAATTCCGGAAGGATAAGAAAGACTATCCGAGGTTGATAGATCATATCGGTTTGATACCGTTGGTGATGATCAGTCCGAGTGACCAGCAGTTGATCGATGAAGGTTCGGACGAACGACGCCGTTTTATGGATATCGTCATCAGTCAACTCGACCGTAAATATCTGGACGCCTTAAACAAATACAATGCGCTGCTAAAACAACGGAATGCGCTCTTGAAGCAACTCGCGGACAAATACCCCTCCCCTCTTCAGGGGGAGTCGGAGGGGGCTGCTCTCCTCGAAGTTCTCGAATGGCAGATGGTCGAACCCGCAGAGTATATATTCAAAGCCCGAACGGAGTTCTTTGAGGCTTTTGAGCCGTATTTTACGAAGGTGTATCGTCAAATAGCAGGTGAAGAGGCACCGCGTTTGCGATATATCAGTCAACTGCAAGACCGCGATCTACGCGAAGCGTACGTCAAGACGCGGCAACGGGATCTCATCCTCGGTTGGACTTCGCAAGGTATCCATAAAGACGATCTTGATATGCGTTTGGGAGACTACCCGCTCAAGCAGGTCGGCTCGCAAGGACAACAACGTACATTTGTCTTAGCGATGAAACTGGCACAATGTTTGTACTTGTCTAAATGTCAAATGTCAAATGACCAATCACAAATGAGCAAGCCCATCTTGCTCTTGGACGATATCTTCGACAGGTTGGACAGCGAACGGGTGGAGCGAATTGTGGAAATGGTTCAAAGCGAGGACTTCGGGCAGATCTTTATCACCGACACCGACCGCCAACATCTGACCGACATCCTCAAACCCAACGAGAATGCCAAAATATTCCATGTAGAAAATGGCAAAATTGCGTAACATATTCTGTATTCTGTATTCTGTACTCTGTATTCTCTCGGCTAATGCCGAGATCGCGTTTCGCGGCGCATGGATAGCGACGGTCGCTAATATCGACTGGCCGACCGAAGAGGCAGTAGGGAATGATTCGCTCCAACAAGCAGAGATGGTTTTCTTGTTGGATTCGTTGGAGAGTTTGGGAATCAATGCCATCATTTTTCAAGTTCGTCCGACCGCTGATGCCCTCTATCGCAGCGAATATGAACCCGCTTCTCATTGGCTCACCGGAAAGCAAGGGGAGTGGCCCCACCCGACCTCCCCCGAAGAGGAGGAGGTTCAGATGCCTTATGATCCTCTTGATTTTACCATAAAGGAAGCACATAAAAGGGGTATGGAGGTGCACGTCTGGCTGAATCCGTACCGGGTTAATCTGGCGAAGACGGATACTTCTATGATCTGTGCCGACCATGTGTGGCGCAAACATCGGGAGTGGTTCTGGGAATACAACAAACAGTGGTATTTTGACCCCGGATTAGATGTCACGCGCGATTGGATCTGTACTATTGTACAGGACATCGTTATGCGTTATGACATCCAAGCCATCCACATGGACGATTATTTCTACCCTTATCCGCAAGGGGGCAAACCGATTCCGGACGCCAAGACCTTTGCCAAGTACCCGCGTGGTTTTACCGATATCGCTGCATGGCGACGCAATAATGTCAATCTGGCAATTCAAGATATCCACCGAACCATTCAGGAATGCAATAAAAACGTGCAGTTCGGCATCTCGCCGTTCGGCGTTTGGCGTAATGCGAGTGTCGATTCGACAGGCAGCGCAACGACCGCCGGCATCACCAATTACGATGACCTCTATGCCGACATCCGTCTATGGATCCAAAAGGGCTGGATAGACTATGTACTCCCCCAACTCTATTGGGAGATCGGCAAAAAAGTAGCCGACTACGAGATCCTCGCACACTGGTGGGCAAACGAAGTACGAGACACGAATTGCCGCCTCTATATCGGCATGGCGCCCTATAAACTGGAAGGTGCCTCATCCAAAACGCCTTGGGGTGTCGGCAACGAGATCGGTCGGCAGATGACCCTCAACCGTACCATCCCCGAAATCACCGGCGAGTGTTTCTACTCCACCCGACCCCTTCTCCGCAATCCCCGACACGTTTGCGATACAATCAAGGCGATATATTCGCAAGAAAAAGAAAATAGCGAGTATTTCCTGCCTTGGGAGTAAAAAAATGCATTTTTCATGTAAAAAGTGGCATATATCCTTGTGTATGTCATTTTTTTTGTGTAATTTTGCAGCGCAAAATCAAAACATAGCAAATAGTCATGCCGGAAATTAGTTCATTTTATGGTATTGTTATTTACATGTATATGAGCGAGCACAATCCGCCACATTTTCATGTTAAATACCAAGGATACGAGGCCATCATCACTATTAAGGATGGTGTTGTTACAGGTTCATTACCCCGCCGCGCTCTACGCTTGGTTTTCGAATGGCTCGATCAGCATCAGGATGAACTTTTAGCGAACTGGGAGCGTTTGGGTAAATCTGAAGAGCCTATAAAAATAGACCCATTACAATAACCCATAATGCCCTTTGCGGTTAAGAAAGGAGGTTGTTATGACACCTATTTTGAAAGTTACAAATGCCGACTATGTCCGCGATCACATTTTACGCCTATCGTTTAACGATGGGGCGATTAAATTAGTGGATTTTTGGCCGTTAGCACAAAAAGGTATTTGTACGAAGTTGCAAAATTTGGATTATTTCCGCAATTATACATTAGACCCGTTTACAGTAGATTGGTCTAATGAAATCGGCTTTGCCCCTGAGTATCTATATGAGATAGGCACAGCCGCATAAACCTTCGTCGCTTGCCGACATTAAATAGCAAGGACAAGCGCAAGTGTGCGCTAATGGATAAAATAAGCGTTTGCTTTATTTGAGGATTCATTCATACTACCACAACTTGAATACTATCTTTCCGAGAATAATGCAAATTGCTCGCGTTTTTACGTGAGCTTTTTGCGTATATTGGAAGATAGTGGGTGTGGTAGCCCGAATGAACCAATATATGACCAAAAAGTTCACGTTTTTTCGTGTATAGATATACGGAGGAAACCGAAAATCCGACAAAGAGTAGGTGTATTTAAAAATTAGTTTTTATGAAATTTACAAAATTTATGACGATTGCATTAGCAGCTACTATTTTGGCTGCTTGCGGTGGAAAACAATCTTCGGCTACAGAAGGCTCAGAAGATCAAGCTAAGGAGACTAAACAAGATGCCTCTAAAGCAAAAAAGCAGGAAGGAGTTTTAAAAGGAGTATTCTCTATTAGCGCTTCTAAAAAAGTGCATTTCTCACAAGGAAATTTGCAATATCTACCTGCTACAAAAAAGTGGCAACTTGCGAAAAATCAATATGACTATATTGGTTTGAGCAATTCTGATATTAGCGCAGATTATGACGGTTGGATTGATCTCTTTGGATGGGGTACATCTGGGTGGAACAATGGAGGAAATGCTTATATGCCGACAGCTACAGGAAGTACACCTATGTCATACGGAGAGTATTATTATGGTCATGGAGAAAATGATATAACAGGAGAATATGCTAACGCCGATTGGGGTGTGTTCAATGCTATTTCGAATGGTGGAAATGAACCTAATTTATGGAGAACATTAACCGCAAAAGAATGGGAATATCTTCTGTTTAAGCGTCCGAATGCATTGCAATTATTAGCTTTAGGCACTATTGGTGGAGTGAATGGATTATTCATCTTACCTGATGATTTTGAGGCTGAAGATGTATTCTACACGCTTGGAGACCGTGATTATTCTTACGGTTCGCTTGAATTTGATGGTAAATGTTTCTACAACAAATATTCGGATTATTGGAGTTCGTTCCAAAAAGCAGATATGAAAGATTTGGATGCTCTTGGTGTCGTATTTTTACCAGCTGCAGGTGACCGCATAGGAAAATCAATTTGCAGCATAAACAATTTTGGCTATTATTGGACAACGACAAAAGGAAAGGTAGCATGGAACTACTCTGTAAATAGCACCTATAGTGCAGCAGCAATAAGATTCTCTGGAGAGGGTGTCTCATTAATATATGGAGGAGAAAGAAGTGATGGTTACTCAGTTCGACTTGTACAAGATATTATTGAATAATCCATAGTGCTTTGTAAAATTTCAAAAAGAACAAACGACAAGCGGCGGCAGAAATGTCGCTGCTGTTTTATATACTCAGAGCCTAACTTAGGTGAATAGAGAAAGCATGGCCCCAGCATACTGGAAGCTATCAAAACCGACAATCAGCCGACGGTCAACCGACGGTCAACCGACAGTCAATACTAACGTCAGGCTTACATAATAGCATGACTAAAACTGAAAAAGGTTGACTCGATAACTGAGATGCTATCTTAAAAATCGTAAACTTTTGACTCGTTTCCTAAAAAGGTTGACCGGAGTACGAAAAAGGTTTACTGATCAAAAGACGCTGCA
>Ga0247611_10000178_pt1 | contig 131094 bp, 101 predicted proteins | sample 177DNAGHGhighgp2_FD_192422 | JGI IMG/M metagenome (GOLD analysis project Ga0247611, IMG submission 192422) | Sheep rumen microbial communities from Palmerston North, Manawatu-Wanganui, New Zealand - 1770 DNA GHGhigh gp2 | ecosystem: Host-associated > Mammals > Digestive system > Stomach >...
CAACTTTTTCAACCCCACACAAGGAGGAAGGCTTTCTTTGACTTCTCCCTTTGTGGGTTTTGTTTTTACTCTGCCTCTCTTTTTATCCTACTCTCCCAAAAATTGCATTTTTTATTGGAATTTATATCTCCCTTTGTGGGTTTTGTTTTTACTCTGCCTCTCTTTTTATCCTACTCTCCCCAAAATTGCATTTTTTATTGGAATTTATAGGGTGGGCTCATTCTTTCCTTATCAGCTTCGGATACGACACATCCGTGACAACAAACTCAGCATTCTGGATTAGACAACATACCTCAACGCGATTTTATTTTCCGCTCAAAGCCGTAAAAAACATGCATTAAGGCGAAATACAACTTTATAATTAGCTCAAAGTGATAAAAAATATCATTTTGAGTAGTTTTTAAGTTTATAATCCACTCAAAGTCACAAACGTTGTCATTGAATTTTTAATTTAAAAACTTGAAATCTTCAAAATATTCTTACCTTTGTGGAAATTAAATTTATATGAATATAGTACCACTTTTCGTTCTTCTAAACCTTGGCTGGCAGGAAATTCTGCTGATTCTCGTCGTGGTGTTGCTTCTCTTCGGGGCATCGCGCATTCCTGCTCTCATGCGCTCGCTTGGCCGAGGCGTGGGCAGCTTCAAGAAAGGGCTGAAGGAAGACGTTGACACTGATGAAGTGAAAAAAGAAAAAGACGATGCCCAAGAATGACAACATGTCGTTTTGGAATCATCTTGATGTCTTGCGTAAGGTGTTTATAAGGTGTGCTGCGGTGTGGCTCGTGGCTGCCGTTGCCGCCTTTTGCTTCAAGCAGCAGCTCTTTGACGTGATTTTCGCCCCCTCGGAAAACGACTTCGTGCTCTACCGCCTTATGCGAGACCTCTCTGTGGCATGGGGCATCGAGAGCCTTTATCCATCCGACTTCAAGGCTCTTTTCATCAACACGGAGCTTGCGGCACAGTTCATCACACACATGCAGATGGCGGCTTGGGCCGGCGTGGTCGTGACGATGCCTTTCATCATATTCGAGCTGTACAGGTTCGTGGAGCCCGCCCTCTACGAGAACGAGAAACGCTATTCTGTTTACGCCCTGGTGTTCGGGACACTGCTCTTTGTGTGCGGAGTGTTGCTCAACTATTTCGTGATATTCCCGTTCTCGTTCAGGTTTCTCAGCACCTATCAGGTCAGCGCGGAGGTGGTGAACCAGATTTCATTGTCGTCGTACATATCCTCGTTCCTGCTGCTGAGTCTGCTGATGGGGATTATGTTCGAGATACCGCTCTTGGGCCTGTTTCTGGCAAAAATGGGACTGATAAGTGCCCCTCAGCTGAAGCGCTACCGCCGCCATGCCTTCGTGACTATATGCGCGATTGCAGCTGTGATAACACCCACCGGCGATGCCATAACGCTGATGCTGGTGACCTTGCCGATATACCTTTTGTATGAATTGACGATTTTGATTGTGAAAAAAAAAGAGTCAAAGAGGAAGTTAAATTGGAAGTAACGATAGAAGTTAAAAACATCGCGTGGCTCCTCGTGTCACGCAGTCCCGAGTCCCGATGTCACATTAACTATTAACTGATAACTGATAACTGATCAACTCAAAACTTAAAAAAATATGTTGCGAAAAATAAGGATAACGCTTTCAATAGTCAGCATCACCTTGACAACCATGCTGTTTCTCGGTGTGGTGCTGAACCCGTTCATGGCCAAGATACAGTTTCTGCCCGCCGTGATGGCCATGGACTTCGTCGTGCTGGCGGTCTTGCTTGCGCTGACACTACTGTTGGGTAGGGTCTATTGCAGCGTGGTTTGCCCACTGGGCATCATGCAGGACTTCTTCTCGTGGATAGGGGGCCGATTCAAGAAGAACCGTTTTTCCTACTCCAAGGAGAAAAGATGGCTGCGCTACGGCATCCTGGCTTTCTTTGTAGCGATGATGATAATCGGCTTTGCCCCAGTGACGACGCTTCTGGCACCATATAGCGCCTACGGACGTATCGTGAACAGCCTGTTCCAGCCTTTGTACGACCTGCTCAACAATGCCATCGCCAAATTTGAGGCAAGCAACTATCCAGAAAGCTATCGTTTCACGCAGGTGGAGATATGGATGCGCAGCGTCACGACACTGGTGGTAGCCATATTGACACTCGTCATTTTAGCTTTTCTGGCATGGTGGAAAGGACGACTCTACTGCAACACCGTCTGTCCGGTAGGAACGTTCCTCAGTTTCTTCTCACGATTCTCACTGTTAAAGGTGAGGTTCAACGAGAATAAATGCAAGAAATGCGGTATGTGCGAAAAAAACTGCAAGGCCGAAGCGATAGATTTCAAAAACGGCACTGTCGATTACTCGCGCTGTGTGGTTTGCGGCAACTGCCTCGACAAATGCAAGTTCGATGCCTTGCTCTATGGCATTGGTAAAACTGTGGTAAAGGGCAAAGGGCAAGAGGTTGACGAAGGCCGTCGCGCCTTCCTTGTCGGCACAGCCCTGGCAGGGGCTTCGGCAGCCGTGGCGCAGGCCAAGATTAAGGTTGACGGTGGCTTTGCCGTCATTGAGGACAAGGTGCCGCCACAACGCCATACCCCCATAACGCCTCCCGGGTCGGAGTCGGCAACCAACGTGCAGAGGCATTGCACCGCCTGCCAGTTGTGCGTGTCGAACTGCCCCAACGATGTGTTGCGCCCCTCAACAGAGATGAAAAACTTCATGCAGCCAATCATGTCGTTCGAGCGTGGCTACTGCCGTCCCGAATGCACACGCTGCAGCGAGGTGTGCCCCACTGGAGCCATAAAAGCAATAACAGCGGCTGAGAAATCGTCAATTCATGTCGGCCATGCGGTGTGGATAAAAGAAAACTGCGTGGTGCTCACCGACAAGGTATCGTGCGGCAACTGTGCAAGGCACTGTCCCACCGAGGCTATACAGATGGTGGAATACAGCACTGCTGACGGCACTTGCGAGATTCCCACCGTCGATGAGATGAAATGTATAGGCTGCGGAGCCTGCGAAAACCTGTGCCCTGCCCGTCCGTTCAGCGCCATTTATGTGGAGGGTAATGAGATGCACAGAATATCGTAGAGACGCAAATTTTTGCGTCTGGAAGTAATAAAAGGGAGTAAAGTCGCGCTATGGCACGACTGGGAGTTAAAAAGAAAGTTAAAGAGGGAGTTAAATGGAGTAGAGACGCAAATTTTTGCGTCTGGAAGTAATAAAAAGAATTTAAAAAGGAATCACAAAGCATACATCATGGTAAAGCCTATCCATAAAAACCGCATCCTGTCATGCCTCGTTTTTTTCGTGGCAATATTGGCCTCGTGCATGGATAACGCCTTGACAGCACAAAACCATGAGGAGACCAACCTTTATCCCATTCGCCACAAGGGGAAAGAGGGGTTTATTGATGCAACGGGAAGAATAGTGATAAAACCAAAATTTGACCACGTGAGTGATTTTTCCGAAGGGCTTGCCGTGGTCGAAAAAAAGTGGAAATGGGCTGTTATCGACAAAACGGGAAAATATGTCATAAAACCACAACCAAATTTATTATTTAACTCTTCAGAAGGTTTTATATCCATTATGGTGTGCATGGCGGTCAAGGAAAACGGCACCAGACATGGACGCATAAAATATGGCTATTACGACAAAACCGGGAAGATTGCCATTGAGCCGCAGTTCGACGATGCAGAGAGTTTTTCCGAAGGTCTTGCTAATGTGAAAATTAATGATAAATGGGGTTTCATTGATACAACGGGAAAATTAGTCATAGAACCTCAATTCGACATGGCAGGAATCTTTTACAATGGCTTCGCTAAAATAAAACAGAACACAAAATATGGTTTAATCGACAAATCAGGGAAAATTGTCATCCCCCCACTATATGATCAAGTCTCTGTATATTATGAATTAAATGAGGGTCTTATCAATGTTTGTGTCAATGGAAAAAAGGGTTTCATGGATACCACAGGGAAAATAGTCATTGAACCACAGTTTGACAATTTTACTTACTTTAAAGACGGATATGCAATAGTCAAGATTGACAACAAATATGGTCTCATTGATACTACTGGAAAGTATGTGATAGTCCCAAAGTATGATGATGAGAGATACTTTAGTGATAGTCTTCTTTCAGTAAAGAAAGACAACAAATGGGAAATTATTGATAGAAGTGAAAATCCTGTCACGCAAAGCAAATATGATGAAATAGGCTTTTTTGACGAAGGATATGCCTTTGTAAAAAACAACAAGAAATATGGTTTTATAAACGAAGCCTGTGAACTAGTTATTCCTCCACAATTTGATGAGGCAGATGATTTCTCAGAAGGATTAGCTTGTGTAAGAATTGGCGATTGGAAAACAGGCAAATGGGGTTTCATTGATACAACTGGAAGAATAGTCATAGAGCCTCAATTCGACATGGCAGGTTTCTTTTACGATGGTTTTGCAGAAATAATACAGAACTCAAAACGAGGTGTGATTGATAAAACAGGGAATTTCATCCTTGAGCCAAAGTATTACGAAATCCATCAATATAAAAATGGAATATTTTTAGTTTACGGCGAGGAACATTTATACTATTTTGACAAAACAGGGAAGATTATATGGAAAGGAGAACAACGATAAATTCCAGTCTTTAAATCTCAAATTTTGAAATCTTTAAATCTAATATATGAAACGAAGAGAATTTTTGAAACGGTTAGGCGTGGCAGCGGTAGGCACTTCCGCTGTGCTATCGGCCTGCAACGACAATAGTACGCCCATATCAGATATAATGAAAACCGGTGACCTTGACGGCGGTGGCGAGATGACCATGCGCACCAACCCCAACACTGGCGACCGTGTGTCAATACTCGGCTATGGCATGATGCGTCTTCCCGTCATAGGTGGCGGAACGGCCCGTGAGAATCCTGACGCACCTATCGACCAAGACCTTGTCAACCAGGAGATAGATTATGCCCTTGAACATGGTGTAAACTATTTCGACACCTCGCCAGCCTACTGCAAAGGCCTGTCGGAGCACAGCACCGGCATAGCACTCGCACGTCATCCGCGCGACAGATACTTCATAGCAACAAAACTCTCCAACTTCGGTCCTGCAACATGGAGCCGTGAGGCGTCGCAGGCGATGTTCGAGAACTCGCTGAAAGAGTTGCAGACCGACCATGTGGATTACCTGCTGCTGCACGGTGTGGGCATGAACAGCGGGGACTTCACCGCTCTCGAAGCCTTCAACGGACGTTATATTGACAATGGGATTTTAGACTGGCTTGTCGAGCAAAAAGAGAAAGGCCGCATCCGCAACCTTGGCTTCTCCTACCACGGCGACATAAAAATCTTCGACATGCTGTTGCAATGGCACGACGAGGGGCTTTACCACTGGGATTTTGTTCAGATAGAACTCAACTATCTCGACTGGAACTATGCCGCCGAGATCAATCCTCGCAACACCAACGCCTCGTATCTTTATGCCGAATTGGAGCAACGCGGCATTCCGGCAGTCATCATGGAGCCGCTTCTGGGAGGTCGTCTCGCCGACCAACCCGACTACATCACCAAGCAGCTTAAGCAACGTGAACCCGACTCGCCCGTGGCGCGATGGGCTTTCCGTTTTGCAGGCACCCCCGAAGGCATCTTGACAGTGCTCAGCGGCATGACATATATGGAAGACCTCAAACAGAATGTGGAGACCTATTCGCCCCTGCGACCCATCACTACAGCCGAAAACGACCTTCTGATGAAGATAGCCGAGGAGGTCGTGGAACTCAAATACGTGCCTTGCACCGCCTGCAATTATTGTATGCCGTGTCCTTACGGAATCAACATACCAGGCGTTTTCTCGCACTACAACAAGTGCCTGAACGAGGACAAGATGCCGGCAGGCAATCCAGATACCGAAGAATACCGCAAGGCAAGACGCGCGTTCCTTGTCGGCTACGACCGTAGCGTGCCGAAGCTGAGGCAGGCAAGCCACTGCATCTCATGCAAGCAGTGCGTGGAGCATTGTCCGCAAAGAGTGGACATACCGGCAGAGATGTACAGAATAGACGTCTTTGTGGAACATTTGAAGAGGATGGGGTAAATTAGAAGTTTCAAGTTGAAAGTTGGAAGTTGGAAGTTGATTTATTGCTTTCAGCAATGAGCTAAAGGTTGTTGAATGTTGATTTGTTTATTTGACACGAGACTGCGGGACACGGGACACGAGGAAGGTTTTAGATTCACGGGTCACGAAGTCAAGTAAAACCTTTAAATCTTGAGTCTGAAATAATGAAAACCGCAATTATCATAGGTGCGACATCGGGTATCGGCTACGAGGTTGCCACCATATTGTTGGAAGAAGGATGGCGTGTTGCCGTGACAGGCCGTCGTTTCGAGTTGCTTGAACGCATGCGAAAACGCTTTGGCGAGAATGTCATGCCTTACCAAATTGATGTGACACAACCCGAGTCTGTAGATGTTGTTGACAGGATTCTGGCTGAGACAAGCGCACCCGACCTTTTCCTTTATGTGTCGGGGGTAGGCAGCCAAAACAGGGGCTTGGATGAGCAGGTTGAAATAAACACAGTGCAAACCAACAGCGAAGGAATGGTGCGCATAGTGAGCCATCTATTCAACTATGTTAAGCTGTCGAAAGAATACTTCAACAAACACAAAGCGCACATTGCCGTCATTACCTCAGTGGCGGGGACAGAAGGTCTGGGACTCTCGCCCGCCTATTCCGCAACAAAGAAGATGCAGAGCACCTATATCACCGCATTGGCACAACTGTCATCAATGGAAAAAGTCCCGGTGCATTTCACCGACATCCGCCCGGGTTTCGTGGAGACCGACATCCTCAACCCCAACAAGAAATACCCCATGCTGATGAAAAAAGAAAAGGTGGCGAAGCTAATAGTGAAAGGGTTGAAACAACGTCGAAGAGTGCTGACAATAGACTGGCGCTACCGCCTTTTGGTGGCATTCTGGAGACTCATTCCTCATTGCATTTGGGAAAGGATAACGTGGGCGCATAACTGATTTTTCCTTACCTTTGCGCATTGATTTTGAATCTGCCATAAGATGGATATAAAACACTGGTTTGACGGCAACAGCCACTCCCCTCTCATCATCGCCGGCCCATGCAGCGCCGAGTCGGAAGAACAAGTGACGGCCACTGCGACTGCTCTTGCGGCCATACCCGAGGTAGGTCTATTCCGCGCCGGGGTATGGAAACCACGCACTCGTCCCGACGGTTTCGAAGGGAAAGGCGCCGAAGCACTCAATTGGCTCTCAAAAATTCAACAGACAACAGGCCTTTCCACCATAGTGGAAGTGGCAACCCCGAGCCATGTAGAACAATGCCTGAAACACGGCATAAGCGCAGTTTGGATTGGAGCCCGCACCGTGGTAAACCCATTTTCAGTGCAGCAACTTGCCGATGCTCTGCAAGGGACACAAACACCCGTTTTCATTAAAAACCCCGTCACACCGGACCTGAAGCTGTGGATAGGAGCCTTTGAACGCATGCGGAAAGCTGGTTTGAAGTACCTTGCCGCCATTCACAGGGGGTTCCATCACTACAGCGAAAAGCCTTACCGCAACCACCCCATGTGGGAGATGTCCATGAAACTCGACCGCATCATAGGCGTACCGATAATAACCGACATCAGCCATATATGCGGATGCAGAGAACTACTTGCAGACACAGCACAAAAAGCTGTTGACATGGCCACTGACGGACTGATGATAGAAGTCCATACCACTCCCGAGCAGGCACTCACCGATGCACAGCAACAAATAACCCCAATGCAACTTGAGACTTTGTTGAAAGACATTGTCTGGCGCTCCAAGTCAAGCGTTGACAACAAGTCGCTTTTGGCTATGCGGGCCGAAATTGACGACATCGACAGCGAGATTCTCAGCCTCCTGGCACGACGCATGGGACTCAGCTGCAGCATTGGAGAACTGAAAAAACAAAATGGCATGGCCGCTTTTCAACCCGAAAGATGGAAACAAATCCTGTCGGAACACATAGATGCTGGAAAATCGTTGAACCTAAGCGAGGAACTCGTCACCAATGTGTTTGAAGCCATCCACAAAGCCTCAGTAGAAGCACAAACAGATATTCTTAGTAGGAATTAAGAATCCGTGTTTTGCGATTCACAATTCAAGCAGTCGACAAATATCAGTTGTAAATCCTCAGCGAGTAGCCGTCATACATTGTATGATACTCAATAAGCGGATAGATGCCGTCACCCTCGAGGATGCTTCCGTCAAGTATGTTATACTTTATATTGTTGCAGTTGTCAACAACAAAAGGCGAATCAACAATCAAACGAGTGCAGTTTCCCGCATTATCGCAACAAGCATCAGGTTCATTGGGGGGCATACGATCGTAGGCCTTGAATTCGTCTTGCGTCATCCTGTACACAATAATGCCACGGCTTGGATACTCTGAAGTAAGATACATAAATCCACTGACGACATTAAGCTCTTGATAACGGAGAGAGTTTGGCTCGATGGTGAAATTGATATATACACTCGGCCTGTTGGGGTTCTCAGGATATTCCGCGCAACCGCACAATGTCCATAGCGAAACCATCACAGCAATTATGACAAGACAACGTTTCATTTTCTTTTTCTTTCCGCTAAATTACATCTTTTTCCGAAAACAGAGCCACAGGTGACAAAAAAAACATACATTTGTGTCGAAAAGAAGGACTATGATACGCAAGATTTTGGCAATATTGACGCTATTGATGCTTGTTTCGTGCGGTGCCGGAAAAGAAAGCGCGGCAGTGAGACAGGCTGAGCAACAGCAGGCTCATACCGAAAAAAAAGCCGAGCGCGAGCATAAGAAAATGGTTAAGCAGCACTACAAAAAGCAGAAAAAGGAAACCCGAAAAACGCTGCGCGACTACAAAAAAAGAGCAAGGAAGATGAACCGCCCAAAACGATTCCATCCTTATGTTTGGTACTTATATTAAATAAGGTGTAAACAACCTGCGCAACCAGCCAAAAAAAAGATAAAAGTTCCAAAAAGGCATTTGAAAGGCATAAAAATCAGGATAAAGAGGAAGGAATGTCTTACCTGTTGAAAAAAATATTTTTTTACAAAAACTCCATAAACACATGAAAACAAACATTATACAAAACACATAATCACAAAAAGAACAAAAAAATGTATTAAAAAGAGATTTTTTTTGCGCAATATTGGATATTGTTGTATTTTTGTTGTCTTAAAATGCACTTAAAAGTATAGTAAGTAATAAGTAGAACAAAAAATAATTAGGTATGTTGAGAAATTTACTAATGACACTTGCTGCAGTGTTGGCCGCGACAACGATGGCTTTCGCACAGCAGGGACGACTCAAGGGCAAGATTACCGACAACACAGGTGAGCCCGTACCGTTCGCAAATGTCGTGGTCGAGAAGGGAGGCACTATGGTAGGTGGTGCGACTTCCGATTTTGACGGCAATTTCGACATCAACCCCATCCCTCCGGGAACCTACGATTTGAAGGCAAGCTATGTTGGCTACAACCCCTTCATACTGAAGGGCTTGGTTATTCCAGCCAACAAGATTACCTACTATGACATCAAGATGAAAAGCGGAGGCATCAACCTTGACGAGGTGACCGTTATCGACTACGAGATTCCTCTTATCTCGAAGGATAACACCACCAGTGGTGCTTCAATCACGGCAGAGGAAATCTCCAAGCTGCCTAACCGCTCGGCTGAGGGCGTTGCTGCCAGTGTCGGTGGCGTGTTCTCGAGCGACGGTGAGGTAGGTTCCATCCGTGGTTCACGTGAAGGTGCTGCCTACTACATCGACGGTGTCAAAGTAATCGGTTCGACCACGGTGCCACAGAGCGCTATCGACCAGGTGGACGTCATCTTGGGTGGTACCCCCGCCATGTATGGTGACGCCATGGGTGGTATCATCAACATGACCACCAAAGGCCCATCGCGTCAGTTCGGCGGCGGCATCGAACTTGAGGCCTCGGTTGAAGGCTACAGCCACAACCGCTTGGGCTTCAGCATCCAAGGCCCACTCATCAAAGGCAAGAAAAAAGAAGGCGTGAGCGATGAAAACCAATCAGCCATCCTCGGTTTCTTCCTTGCCGGCGACCTTACCTACAACCTGAGCAATACATTGTCGGCAACAGGCTTCTGGAGAGCCAATGAAGAATGGCAGAAATACCTTGAGGAAACACCTCTACGCCTCTCCGGTATCGGTGCAGGAACCTACTCGAACGGTAGCTTCACCCGCAACGACAATATGATACACTCAAAACGCTCATACAACACAAGCTACAAAGGAATCAACCTCTCTGGTAACATCAACATCAAGACCACTGAGACCATCAACCTTACCATCGGTGGTAGCTTCGTGAAAAACTTCGGTAACGACTTCTCGCTAGCCAACAGCTACTTCAACAGCGACAAATACGCTACCTACAAGTCGAGCACCTACCGTGGATACGTCCGTTTCACACAACGCTTCCCCACAGCCCCCGAGAGCGAGTCAATGGTGCGTAACTTCTACTACAGCATCCAGGCTGACTACTCGCACTACGACATCAAGGAAGGCGACCCCGACCTGTGGGACAACATTTTCAAATATGGTTACCTTGGCAAATACATCACCTATAAGACCCCGTCTTACTACTTGGGTGACATTGACTCGGTTCTCGTAAACGGACAATACCTGAACGTTCAGAACGCCATGATACTCGGTAGCTGGGACTACGATACACTCATCGACTTCCACGCCTCCGACATCAACCCGCTGCTTGCCCGCTACACTCAGAACTACTACGACCTTTACAGACCCTACGGAGCTGCCGGCTATTTCGACAACTTCACCAACCTGCAACTCGGCGGCGGTCTGCTCAACGGCGGCAGCGCTGACGCATTCTATGGAATGTATGGCGCTCCTGGTAACATCCAGAGCTCCTACTACAAGAGCGTTACCGAACAGCTGGCATTCAACGTGAACGCAGCCATGACAATAGGTAAAGGCGAAGGCAGCCACGAGTTGAAACTCGGTTTCCAATATGAGCAACGCAACCAAAGCCAGATGAGCTATTCAGCCAACTACTGGACTCTGATGCGTAACCTCGCCAACTTCCACATCACACAGCTTGATGTTGACAACCCATACGCTATCGTTCACGACGGCTTCGTCGACACCGTCATGTTCCACAGAAAATACGATGCCCTCTCACAAACGGTTTACGACTACAACCTGCGTGAGGCAATGGGCCTCGACCCACAAGGCATCGACTACATCTTGGTTGACTCGTACGACTTCAACGACAACTCCATTATGTATTACGACGCCGACGGTAATCTGAAGAAGACCACACTGAAAGACGGTTTCAGCATCGACATGTTCGCACCTGACGAACTCACCCGCGATGGTAGCTTCTATGTATACTACTACGGTTACGACTACACCGGCAAGAAATACGGCTGGGGTCACCGTCCCACCCTGCACCAGTTCTTCACCGACACCCTCAGCAACGGTTCAATGGCCCGCCCGATTGGCGCCTTCCAACCCATCTACGCTGCAGGTTACATCCAAGACAAATTCGCTTTCAAAGACCTTATATTTAATATAGGTGTGCGTGTTGACCGTTTCGACGCCAACCAGTCAGTTTTGAAAGACCCCTACATCCTGTATGATTACTACACAGCAGGCGACCTTATGTCGATGTACGGCGGATCTGGCTCAAGAACAGTGCATCTCCCCTCTGGCGACGAAGTGACACTGCCTGAGAACATCGGCGACGACTACGCAGTGTATGTCAACAAGATCAGCGACATCAACAACATCGTCGGTTACCGTTACAACAACACATGGTACAACGAAGCTGGTGCTGAAATTGCCGACCCCACCATCCTCGACAAAGGTTCAGGTATCTCACCATGGATAAAGAACCCCGATCAACAGCGTGTTGACGAGAACTCGTTCAAAGACTATGACCCACAATGGAGCGTGATGCCACGTATCTCGTTCTCATTCCCAATCTCTGACGAGGCATTGTTCTTTGCTCACTACGACGTGCTGACACAACGTCCTTCGAGCAACCTTTACATGAACCCGCTGAACTATTACTACTTCAACGACGTTTCTTCAACCCTGAACAACCCCAACCTGAGACCTGCACAGACAATCGACTATGAGTTAGGTTTCACCCAGAAAGTCACCAACACATCGTCAATCACAATCTCGGCTTACTACCGTGAGCTCCGTAACATGATTCAGATGTTCCGTTTCACAGGTGCTTTCCCGAAAGAATACAACTCATTCAGCAACCTCGACTTCGGTACAGTTAAAGGTATCACCATCAGCTACGATATGAGAAGAACAAAGAACTTCCGTATCCGTGCCGACTATACCCTCCAGTATGCCAACGCAACAGGTGCCAGCACCACAACAGCTGCCGCTCTTATCGCAGCAGGTGTGCCTAACCTGCGTTCAACCTTCGCAATGCCTTACGACCGTCGTCACCAGTTCAACCTGACCCTCGACTATCGTTTCGGTGAAGGCAGCAAATACAATGGACCTACTTCAGAGCGCAAGAAGCACCCCGAAAAGGGCCCCATCCAGTGGCTGTCGAACTTCGGTGTGTCACTCACCCTCAACGGTGGTTCCGGAACCCCATACACCGCTTCACGTAACGTCACATCACCTCTGCAAGGCGGCACCCGTCTGCTGAAAGGTACATACTACGGTTCACGTATGCCTGCCACCTTCCGTCTCGACCTCCGTGTTGACAAAGACTTCGGTTTCACAATCGGCGGCAAAAAAGAAGGCAGAAAATCACGTGAGGCTTATATGAACGTGTATCTCCAGATACTTAACCTGCTCAACTCGAAGAACGTGATGAACGTTTATTCAGCAACAGGTAACGCTGACGATGATGGTTATTTGGCAGCTCCCGAGTGGCAACGTCAAATTGCATCACAATTGGATCCTGAGTCATTCGTTCAGATGTATCAAATCTACCTCGACAACGGATTTAACTACTCAACACCACAACAGATACGTTTAGGTCTGATGTTTAACTTCTGATGTGTAATTTAACGAAAAAATACAGTAAGATGAAGAATATATCAAGATTATTGTTTGCCGTCCTCCTTACAATAGGGATGGTGAATCAAGGAAAAGCCGAAATGTACCACTATGGTAAACATGGCGACAATCGCGGCTTGAAACAGACCACTGCCGGCTGTTCACCTTCATCGGCATACGAGTGGCTCGATGTGAACAACGTTAGAACCCGTATCAATGCTGGTGGCGATATGTGGTGGGATCTTCCTGGTGGCGTAGGCTCGAAATACTTCGTTCCCGCCAACGGCTCCGCAACATCTCTTTATGCAGGTTCACTTTGGATCGCTGGTGTCGATAAAGACAACCAGTTGAAGTGCGCCGCAGTGCGTTTCCGCCAAGACGGTAACGACTATTGGACAGGCCCGCTTACAACCGACGGTACCGCATCTGTCAGCGACGTGCAATGCGCCAAGTGGGACAAAATGTTCAAGATAACTCGCGCTGAGGTCGACAACTTCCTCATGCAATTCAAGAACGGTGTCTATACTCCTGAAGAAGGATATACGATACCTAAGTCAATAGCAGAGTGGCCGGCCCACGGCGACCTTGCCGAGAAACAAAGCTACTACCTGGCTCCATTCTACGATGCCAACGGCGATGGCGAGTATGTGCCCGAAGACGGTGACTATCCATACTACGACCTTGAAAACAAACTCTGCCATACCAAGATAGCAACAATGGAAGAGGAAATGGGTATTGAAAGCGGAAACCAGACACTACATGGATCAATCCTTGTTGACCAAGTGCTGAAAGGTGACCAGACACTGTGGTGGGTCTTCAACGACCGTGGTAACTCACACACCGAGTCGAACGGTGCCGCCATCGGCCTTGAGATTCGCGCCCAAGCTTTTGCTTTCGCAACCAACGACGAGATCAACAACATGACCTTCTGCTCGTACGAAATCATCAACCGTTCAACCTATCCACTCTACGGAACATACTTCTCACCATGGACCGACGTTGACCTTGGCTATGCTCAAGACGACTATATCGGCTGCGACGTTGCCCGTGGTTTGGGTTATGGCTACAACGGTTCAAACGTTGATGGAAACGGTGAGCCTGAATCATACGGTGACCAACCTCCAGCGGTGGGTATCGACTTCTTCCAAGGCCCTTACATGGACCCCGACGGAATAGACAACCCAAAATATTCATACGTTATTAATATCGTCACCGACTCAGCCGGAAATACAATAGGCTATGATACAGTAGGCACACAGCAAATTTGCGATGCAAGCATCAACGGTGTTAACTTTGGCAACGGCATTGTTGACGATGAGCGTTTCGGTATGCGCCGTTTCCTCTATCACAACAACGACCATTCAAACATCGGTGACCCCGATGATGCTCCTGAGACATATCTGATGCTTCGCGGTATCTGGAAAGACGGTAACAAGATGCAGTATGGTGGTAACGCCTACTCCGGCAGCGACGTTGTCGGTCCTGCTTGCGACTTCATGTTCCCAGGCGACACCGACCCGTGCAACTGGGGTACCAACGGCGTAGCACCTAACGGAGGATACAACGTAAACGGTAAATACTGGACAGAGGAAAACACAGGTAACCCCCCTGGAGACCGTCGTTTCATGCAGTCAGCTGGCCCCTTCACCCTTGAAGCCGGTGCTGTCAACTACATCACCTTCGGTGTGCCGTGGGCTCGTGCCACATCAGGCGGTGCTTGGGCATCAGTGGAACTCCTTCGCGTGACCGATGACAAATGCCAGGCTTTGTTCGACAACTGCTTCAAAGTTATCGATGGTCCTAGCGCACCAGACCTCACAATCCGCGAACTCGACCAGAAGCTTATCATCTATCTGACAAACACAACCACTTCGAACAACTACAAAGAAGGTTATGTTGAAATCGACCCCGAGATTCCTGAAATAGTACCTGGTGACTCAGTTCCAGCTGACCGCTACTACCGCTTCGAAGGTTACAAAGTATACCAACTTGCCAACAATCAGGTTGGTGCTGACGAACTCAGCGACAACAGCAAGGCTCGTCTCGTATTCGAGTGCGACATCAGAAACAACGTGTCACGCCTCGTCAACTACAAGTGGGACGACGCTATCCAAGCCAACGTTCCATCTCTGATGGTTGAAGGTAAAGACGCTGGTATCACACACAGCTTCGTTGTAACAGAAGACAAATTCTCGACAAGCGACAATGTTGCACTCGTGAACCACAAGACATACTACTTCATGGCAGTGGCTTACGCCTACAACAACTACCTGACCTACTCACAAGAACAAGGTGATGCTGTTGGTCTATTCGGTCAGATGAAGCCTTACCTTGAAGGTCGAAAGAACATCCAGTGCTACTCGGCAATACCACATAAGATCGTGAACGGTATCACAATGCGCTCGGTTTATGGCGACAACCCGGAAATCACACGTCTTGTTGGTGTTGGTAACGGTGGCAACGAACTTGAACTCTCTGACGAGACTGTTGAGGAAATCCTCGGCAAACGCCTCGCCTTCGAGGATTCTACAGTATGCTTCGGCCATCCCGACTACCCGATAGCTTACCATCCTAAATATAAACAAGGATACGGTCCTATCGGTGTTAAGATTATCGACCCGCTTAACGTTGTCACAACAGACTATGAACTGTGGTTCGACACCTTGGTGGAGAAATACACTCACAAAGTCACAGGCAACCAACAAATAGCTGGCGACTCGGCAGCACGTATGGTATCACACTGGTATCTGAAAGACCTCAGCACCGGCGAGGTGTTCGAAAGCGATACCACAACAATATATGCTGACGAAAAGATGTTCATTGAAAGAGGTATTTCGGTAACCATCAACCAGCCATACGAGATTGGACCTCTTAAGGTAGGTACTTCACACAACAGCCAGAACAACACCGACCCCGACTTCTTCTCTGTTGTTGCAACTGACAACGGTATGATAAACTCACAGATTATATACCAAGACAGTACACGTCAATGGTTGTCGGGCATCAAGGATGAAGACCTTCCTGGTTCAGCTCTTGACTGGATCCGCGCCGGTACATACATCGACCAAGACGACCACTCGAACTCCGACTACAACATGGAGTACAACAAGCCATTCGACCCCGACCAGAACTACGAGAAGATAGCTGGTGGCACATGGGCACCATACAACCTCTGCGCTTTCAGCGGCCAGTCGAATGCCAGCAACCCAGGTCCCGTGTTCTCAGGCAACACCCGCGACGAGAACTACTTCAAGAAAGTAAGCAGTATAGACATCGTCTTTACAGCCGACCGCTCGAAGTGGACACGCTGCCCCGTTGTCGAGATGTGTATGGACAGAAACCTCGCCGAAGGACGTGCAAAACGCTTCTACCTGCGTAAACACGCTTCAATCGATAAAGATGGTAAATCCCTCGAGGGCGACTACACCTCAATGGAAGCCAGCACCAACCCTGAAGACCCGAACTACATCGCAGCACAAGGTATGGGATGGTTCCCAGGCTATGTCATCAACGTTGAGACAGGTGCACGTCTGAATGTCATGTACGGTGAAGACTCTTACCTCGCCGACCTTAACGGACGCGACATGCTATTCAACCCGCCAACATTGTTGAAGAATACAGTTGAAGGCTATCTGCCACAGTCGGCTGACCCCGTGCTGTTCAGACCAATCAGCGGTGACGCTCTCATGGGTGGTAAACATTTTGTTTACATCTGGGGAATGGACGACCCCGTTGTCCCGTCATCAGCACCTTATAAGAAATTCAAGTCACCTGCATACGACGGCGGTAAATATCTGTATGAAGCATTGAACGCCATCCAGAACACTACCAGCTCCGGTACACAAAGTGCCTTGAATACATACCTGTGGAAACAATGTATGTATGTCGGTATGCCAATGGCCGTTGAAGGACAAGAGTGGCTGCCAGAAGGAAACGATGTGAGAATCCGCATCCGCTTAGCCAAACCTTACGACAGCGGCTACGCAGGCTACGGCATCAAGTTAGACTCACTCTATTCTGAACTAGACATTAACAACCTGTATCCCAAGTACCAGTTCTCGATCAGCGGTCTCGACCCAATTGTGAGCACTGACAAGAACGATGAAAAGGTTAAGTCAGACCTCGACCTCATCACAGTGGTACCTAACCCCTACTACGCTTACTCTTCATACGAGGCTAACGCACTTACCAACACGGTGAAGATTGTCAACCTGCCAAACAGATGTACTGTGACAATCTACTCAATCAACGGAACCAAGATCCGCCAGTTTGAGAAAGACAACACAGAGGCATCAATAGACTGGAATCTCACCAACCACGCGAACACTCCTGTTGCCAGCGGTTTCTACTTGATACACATCAAAGACCACACCACAGGCGGACAGAGAGTAATCAAATTCTTCGGAGCAATGCGCCAAGTTGACCTGAATACGTTCTAAATCAAATGTATAATAGCTAACAATAAAAATGATTGAATTATGAAAAAGTCAGTTAGATATATAGTAATGAGTATGGTAGTCCTCATGGGGCTTACAATCTCAAATGCATTTGCTGGAAACAAAGACCGTTCAGGTCAGGCCGGTGCTTCAGAACTCCTAATCAACCCATGGGCCGCTTCATCAGGATGGGGCAACGCTGGCATGGCATCAATAAGGGGAACAGAAGCCATCTGGGGTAACGTTGCAGGAACTGCAAACATACGCAAGATGGACATCAACTTCTCCAACACATTCTGGCTCTCAGGCCTCAACTCGCACATCAACCTCATTTCATTTGGTTTGATGCTGAAAATTGGCGAAGCCAACGCTTTGGGTTTCTCGTTTGTAAACTTCAGTTTGGGCGAGGTGCCAATCACCACGGTTGAACACCCCGAACCAGGCGGATTAGGAACCTACAAACCCTCTTTGATGAACATCAATCTGTCGTTCGCACGCCAGTTCTCGAACAGCATAAGCGGCGGTTTGGTGGTGAAAATCATCAACGAGCGTATCAGCGACATGAGCTGCACAGGTGTTGCAATCGATGCAGGTATCCAATATTGCACTGGTCCTACCGACAACATCCACTTCGGTATCACCTTGAAAAACATTGGCCCCACCATCAAGTTCAAGGGCGACGGTCTCTCGATTAAAGCCTTCATGCAAGGAAAAGACAATCAGATTACCGTGATTCAACGTGCCGACCAATTCGAGCTTCCTGCTCAATTGAACATCGGTGCTGCCTACGACTTCAACATCGGCAAGGAAGAGGATGCTACAACATACCACAGAATCACTGTGGCAGGTGACTTCACTTCCAACTCTTTCACAAACGACCAGTTTATTCTCGGTTTGGAATACGGTTTTGAGCCTTATCTGAAGGTTCGCGCAGGCTACACCTTCGAAAAAGGTATATTCAGCAAGGGTGGCATCACCAACAGCAACTGCATGAACATCAACAGAGGCCTTTCGGCAGGTCTCTCTGTTGACGTGCCGCTCACAAAGAAAGACAAACCGAATCCTGTCAAACTCGGTATAGACTACTCGTACAGAGACACCTATGTGTTTGGTGGCTCACACTCGATAGGACTAAGAATTCTGTTCTAAATCCTTGCAGATTCAAATATTATTCGTATATTTGCAGCGTCAAAAGGGCCCTTATTTCGGTAAGGGTCTCTTTTTTACACTTGATAGATAAAGATAATATTACAGGAATATCAAATAGAAAATACATACATAAAATGTCAGAAGAAATTAAGTATTTTACCCCCGAAGGGTTGCAGAAACTCAAAGACGAGTTGAACGAACTGATACAAGTTCAACGTCCTTTGGTTGTTCAGGCCATCTCCGAAGCTCGAGATAAGGGTGACCTGTCGGAAAACGCAGAGTACGATGCCGCTAAAGAGGCTCAAGGACTTTTGGAGGCCAAGATAGCCGAGCTGCAGTCACTAATCTTCAACGCTCGTATCCTCGACGAGTCAAAGATAGACACTTCAAAGGTGCTGTTATACTCCACCGTCATGATACATAACTTGAAGAACAATAGCAAAATGAAATATACCATAGTCCCCGAAAAGGAGGCCAACCTTCGTGAAGGAAAAATCTCAATCAACTCTCCTATCGGACAAGGACTGCTCGGGAAAAAAGTCGGCGAAATAGCTGAAATAAACGTTCCTGCCGGCAAAATCAGCTTTGAGATTATGGAGATAACACGCTAAACAAAAGACATAACCATGGCTTCGATTTTCACACGAATAATAAAAGGCGAGATACCTTGCTACAAAATTGCCGAAGACGACAGATTCTTTGCCTTCCTCGACATAAACCCTCTCAAGAAAGGACATACTCTGGTCGTTCCCAAACATGAAGAGGACTATATCTTCAACCTTGACGACAAAGAGATTGGCGACATGATGGTCTTTGCCAAGAAAGTGGCCAAAGCCATTGAAAAAGCCATACCTTGCAAACGCATTGCAGTGGCAGTATTAGGTCTTGAAGTACCACACGCACACATCCACTTAGTTCCGATAAGTACAGAAGGCGACATGGACTTCCGTGGAGAACACACAAAACTTACGGAACAGGAATTTGTTGAAGTGCAAAAACAAATTGTTGAACAACTGCAATAAGCAATAGTTTGGACACAAAACGCAAAGAGGCCGTCTTTCTGGACGACCTCTTTCATTTTTCTATGATGTGGACATTTGCCCATGTCCATCGTTTAATTACAAAATAAAAGCACAAACAAAAACAAGAATAATCAACTTCCAAAATCATCAAACATGATATTTTCCTTAGGAACACCCAGATTGTCAAGCATATTAAGGACTGACGATATCATCATGGGCGGGCCACAGAGGTAATATTCGATCTCCTCCGGCTCAGGATGGTTTTTCAAATAACTGTCGAAAATGACATTATGTATAAACCCGACATCACCTGTCCAGTGGTCTTCTTCCTTAGGTTCCGACAGAGCAATATGATAGGTGAAATTAGGATTATCATGCTCAAGTTGTGTGAATTCATCGACATAGAAAAGCTCTCTCAGCGAACGCCCCCCGTACCAAAACGAGACCTTACGCTGTGTGTGACGTGTTTTCAATTGATCGAATATCTGCGAACGCATCGGTGCCATTCCTGCTCCACCGCCTATGAACATCATCTCGCGGTCGTTCTCCTTCACATGAAAATCACCAAAAGGACCGCTTATTCGCACCTTGTCGCCAGGCTTCAGCGAATAGATATATGAAGAGCATATTCCAGGGCTGACATTCATAAAAGCACCTTTGACGCGGTCGAAAGGCGGCGTGGCAATACGGACATTAAGCATGATGATGTTGCCCTCGCTTGGAGAATTTGCCATAGAATAAGCCCTGAACTGAGCTTCCTGATTGCTCATGGACAAATTCCAAAGCCCCATCTTGTCCCAATCTTCTCGGTATTCAGAATCAATGTCAAAGTCTTTGTAGTCGACAGTAATCGGCGGTACATCAATCTGAATGTAACTACCCGCCTCAAAATTGAGTGCTTCTCCCTCTGGCAGCCTAACGACAAGCTCTTTGATGAAAGTGGCCACATTACGATTGGAGACCACAGTACACTCCCATTTCTTCACATTGAGTACTGATTCGGGAACGGCAATCTCCATGTTGCCATTCACCTTTGTCTGGCATCCCAAACGCCAATGGTTGTTGATTTGCTGTCTCGTAAAAAAGCCTACCTCTGTGGGTAAGATACCGCCTCCTCCATTCATGACCTGACATTTGCACTGACCGCAGGATCCCTTTCCGCCACATGCTGAAGGCAAAAAAACATTTTGTTCGGCAAGCGTTGTGAGCAAGGAACCTCCCTGTCCAACATCCATGTCTTGCTTGCCATTGATGGAAATCTTCACCTTGCCCTGCGGCATAAGACGACTGCGTATGGCGAGAAGCAACGCCACAAGAACAAGTATGACAATCAGACACGCAATTATGCTTACTATGAGGATTGAAAAGAATGTCATTTTTAACTAAAACAAGGTGTAATCCTTTTAAATGACCACACCTTGCTATTTACAAAAAATCAAACAAAATGATTATTCTATGGTGTTTCCGTGCAACTGGTTGTACTTCCTGACGATATTGTCGTCAACAAGGATACGTCCACAATACTCGCAAACTATTATCTTCTTGTAGATAGAGATATCGAGTTGGTGTTGCGGCGGAATCTTGTTGAAGCAGCCTGCGCAGGCATCGCGGTCGATTTTCACCACGGCGAGTCCGTTGCGAGCGTTCTTGCGAATACGTTCATAAGCCGTAAGCAGACGTTCCTCGATGAGTGCCTGATTCTCTTGTGACAGCTTAAGAAGATCGCTCTCTTCTTTTTCGGTCTCTGTGACGATGTTGTCGAGTTCTGCTTTTTTTGTTTCGAGGTCGGCCTTGCGGATGTTGAGCTGCTCGGTAGCGTCCTGCATCTTCTTCGAAAGCTCTTCATTCTTGACACCACACTCACGGATTCTCTTCTCGGCGAGTTCTACTTCCAGGTTCTGGAACTCAATCTCCTTCGACAACGAGTCGTATTCGCGGTTGTTACGGACGTTGTTCTGCTGATCCTCATACTTCTTGACGAGGTCGGTCGATTCCTTTATCTTGATTTTATAGTTGGCAACGTCGGAAGCGATTTTCTTTGCATCTTCCTTGAAGTTGGCAATACGGGTCTCCAAACCTTCAACCTCGTCTTCAAGGTCTTTCACTTCGTATGGCAGGGCTCCGCGATAATTTCTTATCTTGTCAATTTTGGAGTCAACCTGTTGGAGGGTGTAGAGGGCAAGCAACTTCTGCTCGATAATGCTCTCAATGGATTGTTGCTCTTCAACACGCTTTGGAGCAGTTGTCTCGACTTCTTTTTCAACCTCCTTGGTGGTCTCTTCCGTTTTCTTTGTTTTCACGGTTTTCTTGACCTTCTCGGTCTTTTCAGTCTTTTCTGCTTTCTCTTTCTTTTCCGTCTTTTCGGTGGTTTTCTTTGTTTTGACAGTCTTTTCTGCTTTTTCAGCATTTTCTTCTGTCTTTTCAGTCTTTACTTTTTTTACTGCCATATCTCTTAAGTTTTATTTTACGAAATAACTGACCGGATTTAGGCTTTTTTCCGAAATCTGGGCTGCAAAGTTAGGAATTTTTTTGATAATTATCTCTTTTAAAAGTTGTTTTGCAAATTGTTCTGTTTCAAAATGTCCCGCGTCGACCAAGAAAATGTTGTCGGCATCGGCAAACTCGTGATATTTTATATCGGCGGTGACGTATGCATCGGCGCCCTCGCGCACAGCTTGACCAACAAGAAAAGCGCCAGAACCTCCACAGATGGCCACAGTTTTAATAGCTTTGCCCGTCATTTTATTATGACGCAGACAAGGCGTGTCAAGTTTCTCGCAGACGTGCGCAAGGAAGTCGGACTCTGACATTCCGTTCTCCAGAGTTCCTACCATGCCTGCACCAATGGTGGGATTATCGTTTTCCAACTTGAATATGTCGTATGCAGGCTCTTCGTATGGATGCGCCTGTTTGATGGCTTTAATAGCCCGACCAAGCACGTAGTCGGGGAGTATTGTGGCTAGAGCGACCTCTTCTTCATAGTGTCTCCGCCCTATAGTCCCGACAAAAGGATTGGCACCCTCCTTGGCACGGAAACTACCTTTCCCCCTTACGCCAAAACAACATTCGTCATACTCGCCTATAGTGCCGCAACCCGCATCAAACAAGGCCTGTTGAACCGCCTCGCAATGGTTGACAGGGACATACACGACCAACTTCAGCAGGTTGCCGCAAATTGGCTGCAAAATACGGATGTCGCGTAATCCCAACACCTGAGCCAATTTACGATTAACGCCGTGGAAGCTGTTATCCAGATTAGTGTGCATGGAAATTAGCGCGATGCCGCTCCTCACCATTTTGATGACGGTTTTCTGTGTCGGTGTATAAGGCACCAGGTTTTTCAACGGTTTGAAAATAAGAGGATGGTGGCTCACTATGAGCTGACATGACTTGGCAATGGCTTCGTCAACAACGTCCTCGGTGACATCCAATGTAATCAGCGCCTTGTCTATCTCAGCAGCGGGGTCACCAATGAGAAGTCCAGCATTGTCATAACTTTCCTGCGTTGAAAGAGGAGCCGTCTCGGACAATGCTAATAATATGTCGTTTACCGTGGTCATTTCTCAATTTGATTTAAGGTGTCAAATGTACGAATATTTGTCGAGAACGCGACAATCATCTCTACATTTATTTTGCAATCCATGCCATATCGGCACTCGATTATTAAAACTAATGTTTGCTGAGATGGCTTTCACTGCGTTTTGCCAGGCATGGAACAACAGGTTTGCAACTGCCTATGCCTTCTGTCGTTTTACAAACCATGAAGCGGAACTATGCTGTAAATAGTTGTAACCTTTCCTTCTGCTAGCTTGTCATCAAATAAAGACCGCCAGCGAACAGGCAAAGAAGAAGTTTAAAGAAGAGAAACCGCCTCTTTCATCACGTTATCGAACGAGGAGGACTTGCTTTCCTCCCATTCCTTGGCGGTATAAATCACAGGATTGATGTATTCGCCTGTCTCCCAGCCCAATTCAGTCAGCGGGAAGATGATTTTATCGTCGTCGTCGGGAGTTATTTCGTCTTTGTTGAGTATGACGAGAATGTCCCAGTCGGAGCCTTCGTGGGCCTTGCCCGTCGCCCTTGAGCCATAAAGGAAGGCCTTGCCGTCGTCTGGCATGTTCTGCTTCAACAATGCTTTGATTTTGTCGATAATTGTTTCTTCCATGGTCTTATATTTTCCACAAAAGTAAAAAAAAAGATTTAGTCCGACGGCATTATATAGAAAAAAAGGAGGAACTCATGCTCCTCCTTTTCTCATCTTATTGTCGTACAACTATTTACGCAATGCTGCTTCCATTAGCAAAATGCTGATAGAAGGCTATTATCGTCTCAATGCCTTTATAGAAGTGGTCGAGGCGATAGTTCTCGTTTGGCGAGTGGATGGCGTCCTCACCGAGCCCGAAGCCCATCAGTATCGACTTGATACCCAACACTTTCTCAAAGGTGGAGATAATCGGGATGCTTCCGCCCGAACGCATCGGGATAGGCAGTTTGCCGTAGGTGTCCATGTAGGCGGCTTCAGCGGCTTTGTAGGCCGGCAGGTCTATGGGGCAGCCATAGGCTTGTCCGCCATGCAAAGGCGTAACCTTCACAGTGACGTATTCTGGAGCGTTCTTCTCGAAGTAGTCCTTTACCAGCACGGCAATCTTCTCATGGTCTTGGTTAGGCACGAGACGGCACGACAGTTTGGCGTATGCCTTCGAGGGCAGCACAGTCTTGGAGCCTTCGCCGGTGTAGCCTCCCCACATTCCGCAGAGGTCGAAGGTGGGACGTATGCCGACGTGCTCAATCTTGGTGTAGCCTTTCTCACCGCGCAGAGCCTTCACGCCGAGGCTGTTCTTGTAGTCCGCCTCGTTATACGGAGCCATGTTGAGCAGTTCGCGCTCGCGAGCCGAGCATTCAATCACGTCGTCGTAGAAATGAGGTATTGTGATGTGGTTGTTCTCGTCCATGCATTTGGCGATCATCTCGCAGAGGGTGTTGAGCGGGTTGGCCACACTGCCGCCGAAGATGCCCGAATGCAGGTCAGCATTGGGACCAGTGACTTCTATCTCCCAGTAGGCGAGACCGCGTAAGCCGGTGGTGATGGATGGTGTGTCGTGGCCTATCATAGAGGTGTCGGACACGAGAATGACATCGGCCTTGACCAAGTCCTTGTACTCCACGACCCACTTCGAGAGGCTGCCTGAGCCAATCTCCTCCTCGCCTTCAAGCATAAACTTCACGTTGCAAGGCAGAGTGTTGGTCTTCACCATCGTTTCGAAAGCCTTGGCGTGCATGAACGACTGACCTTTGTCGTCGTCGGCACCACGAGCCCAAATCTTGCCATCTTTTATGACGGGTTCAAAAGGCTTGGTATTCCACAGTTCGATAGGGTCGACAGGCATCACGTCATAGTGGCCGTAAACCAGCACTGTAGGTAGTTTAGGGTCTATTATCTTCTCGCCATAGACGATGGGGTTGCCATCGGTGGGCATCACCTCAGCCTTGTCGGCGCCAGCAGCTATGATGGCATCGCGCCAGTATTCGGCGCAGCGAATCATGTCGGGCTTGTGTTCTGTCTCCGAACTGATTGATGGGATTCTGATAAGTCCAAAGAGTTCCTCAAGGAAACGGTCTTTGTTAGCTTCGATGTAGTCTTTTGTAATTTGCATAAGTATGTATTTAAAGATTAATATTTTCAAAGAGTTTTGATTGGGGCAAATGTACATAAAAAACAAATATGGGCAAACAAGTAATTTATTCGTCAAGAAAAATGTGTGTTTAGGGCGATTATTCGTCAAGAAAAGTGTAAGAAACCGCTAATTATTCGTCAAAAAAAGTGTAAAAACTTTGGTTATTTGTTTGAATAAGAGGGTTTTATGCAAAAAATGGAATAAACGGGGTCTGGGCTTGGAGAAAATGGTTTTATAGTATAATCGAAAAGTTATTATATTTGCATGTTTTAAATGCAAATCATGCAATGAGTTATTCAAAATATGTTTTTTCTGGGCATGAATCATTCCCCTGCAAAACGCTTTGGCTGAAGAAAGGGTACATTTTATCATGCAAGGGAAGGATTATATGATTATCAATTTACACTAATATGACATTGCCCGAAAACATAAAACTACCCGTAACCCGATTGTCACAGGTTTTCAGTAACACATCGGCTACATACAAATTCTATTGGTTTGTGGCATTTGTTGGATGTTGTTGCGAAAGAGCGCATTTTTAAAAGATTTTTCGTATTTTCCTCTGAATACAATAATCTATATTTTTTTGTTATAAGTAAGTTGGTGTTTAGGTAAAAAGTGTATTTTTGCAAATTGTTATGGGAACTATTTTAGAATACATTAACTCTCATAACGAGAGTGGATTCAAGTGTTATAGTACAAAGAAAACTTCTTTGGACGATAACAATATTGATACTATTTCAAGTGAAAATTCCGATACTGATACTGTCCCGATAGACACCAAAGGTATATTTGCGGAAGATGACGGACGTCGTATTAATACCATAAAAATACCTAACTCATTAATTATCAACACACCTCCCTATTTTAGGTACTTTTTAGACGGCTCACGACACACCTATAAAGTTGATGATATTGCCATCGGAAACAAGATTTTTCCGATTGTGGCAGGGCAGATTGTTGTTGGTTGTTGCTGTCGTCCGGATAGGGACACATTCAAAAAAGCTGATTTGGCAAATGACGGTGGCATCAGAAAAAAGATTGTAATTTCGTTGCCAAAGCAATTCCACACAAAAGGAAAACCCGACGACTTTGCCCGTTCCTATTGCGAGCAGATAAATCAGCATTTGGCGGCAACCAATCGTTTCGCATCGTCAAGAGGAACGAAAATCAGTAAGATTCTGTTCTACAAAACCGATGGTCCGACAGTTGCCGATGTAACAGACAAAAACCGTTATAAGAATAGTGCCATTGCTCAAATTCAGAACGAAATGACCGATGAAGAGCAGTTGTTGGTCAATGACCTCTGTATGGCTAACAAACTGTCAAACGATAGTTGGCTCATCAAAGACGGTTCTTTGCAATACAATCCACGTTTTTCCAATATCGACCAGGCGCAATGGAACAATATGCGTTCCAACTATAAATATGTGGTTGGTGTGTCGAAGTCGTTTGACCCCGATTTGCTCAAAAACCACGAGAGTAAAAAACTTTCGCAGATAATCGCCAACCTAAAGCCGTTTGAACGCACAAAAGCCTACAAATACGTTTCCGAGCATTCCAACGGAATGACTTTCGCCGTTTGGTATTTGAGGCTTCGCAAGAGCGACTTTCGCGAGACGCATTTCTCTGATGTGATAAAGTGCGAAATGCTTTTGTTAGACCCGTCACACCCAATCAAGACAAGCGTCATCGATGCCATCAGTGCCAACCTCATCCGCGAGGCTTACCCTGTTTGTTTTGGCTCTGATACGCGATGGGCAAACCATCTTTATCCTGTTTATCTGACAGAAACGTTCTGTAAGTCGCATTACATCGACAGTAATATATTCCTAAGTCTATTTTGATTATGAGTACAGAAAGAATTATAGGCAAAATCTCAGCCACCGAAAAATATCCGTCAACAACAGATGATTTCTATTTTTGGACGGACAAGGGCGAGATTCTGAGTCCGTTTGATATTGTGAAAGTCAAACACCTGCCCAACGATGAAACCATCACTTACGGCGTCATCGAAGAAATCAATCACGTTACCGATGCCCCAAGTCACTTCACAAACTACATTTCAAGCGATTTTGGTGATACTGCCGACAACATCGGCAATATGAACCGTTTGGGTATGAACTACGTGAAAGCAAAAGTTGTCTGCAACACAGGCAACATCTATTCGCCTGTTCTCGATGGCAAGCAGGTTTTCCTTTGTACAGCCGAAGACATCAAAACCGCTTTGGGCTTGAACGAGGTCAAAAACCCGATTGTTTGTGGTTATTTACAGATGTACAAAGGCAGCGAGGCTCTGAAAATCAAAGTAGAATTGAATGCCAACTTCCTTATCGGTCCCGAAGGTGCGCACTTGAACGTATCGGGCATTTCTGGTTTGGCTGCAAAAACATCGTACTCAATGTTTTTGCTCAATGCCATTCAGCAAAAATTCTGTACCGAAGATGGCGGCGATGTCGCTTTCGTGTTCTTCAATGTCAAGGGCAGGGATTTGATGGCTATTGACGAACCTAACACCGAACTGAAAGACAAGGACAAAGCCATCTACACCGAAGAGTTAGGTTTGCAGCCGTTGCCGTTTCAGAATGTAACGTACTATTATCCATACGACAACCAACGTCCAAGCAACGTATTGACAAATGCCGACCCGAAAGATGTTGAGCGGCAGCGTGGCAACAATAAGGCTTTCACATATAAATTCCCGTGTGAGAACTACATTGACAAACTTGATTTGTTGCTTGCCAACGAGGACGACAGCACTGGCACAATGGAAAGTTGTGTCAATTACATCATCAACAAACAGGGCAATTTCAAAAATGTAAGCACGTGGGACACGTTGAAAGATGTTGTCGCCCAATATGCAAACGGCAGTGTCACAGGTGCAAAGAATGAAATTTTGCCATCATCGTGGAAAAAATTCCTGCGCATCATCAACAAGGCGGTTGATTTGCAAGGCATTTTCAACGACAATGTTGCCGACTACGAACGCGACCTCACAACCGTTGTCCGCAACGACCTTGTTGGCGGTCAAGTAATGGTTATCGACATCACCTTGCTCGATGACAACACGCAGGGTTTTGTTTTTGGCAGTGTCGCACGTGCCATTTGGGAAATGAAGTTCGATACAGAGCGCAATAATGTGCCTAAAAAGGTCATCATCTTTGTAGATGAGTTGAACAAATACGCATCTAACGACACGCCAAAAAGTTCGCCAATCTTGCATCAACTTCTTGACATCACAGAGCGTGGTCGTTCTTTGGGCATCATCTTGTTCTCTGTCGAGCAGTTCCGTAGCGCAATTCATGACCGTGTGAAAGGCAACTGCGCCACTTCCGCCTACGGCAGAACCAACGCAATTGAAGTTTCAAAATCCGACTATCGGTACATACCGAAAGTCTATCAGAATATGATGACACGCCTTTCGGCTGGCGAATACATTATTTCAAATCCAGCCTTGCGTTCTTTAGTTAACATCAAATTCCCATTCAACACATACAAACAATTCCCTAACGGATAAAAAATATGGCAGCAGAAACAATAGATTTAGTAGGAAAGGACTTGCTTGAACAGTTGATGTTCTCGCTTTATCCCGATGCAGAAACAATATACCGTGAGTATTTGCAAAACGCCTGTGATTCAATAAACGAGGCATCAGAATTAGGCATTATCGAAAAGAAGGACGGTCACGTTTCTATCAACATCGACAAATTTCATCATACCATCACCATCGAGGATAACGGCACAGGCATAAAGGCAGACGAAGCCGAAATGACCTTGAAATACATTGCCCATTCAAAGAAAAAGAAAGAATCGGCGGCAGGTTTCTATGGAATAGGTCGTTTGGTTGGCGGTGGCTATTGCAAACAACTTTCATTCTTCACATCGGCACAAGGTGAGAATGTGGCTTCAGAAATGGTTTTCGATATGGACCAAATCCGTGAGATTTTGGAAGATGATGGGGATAACAGTTCTGCTTCGGAAGTCATTCATAGGGTTACAACATTTAGAAACGACATTGTCGAAGAACCGCAAAAGCACTATTTCAAAGTTGTGCTGAAAGACATTCTGCCCGATTATCATGATGTTCTTTTGGACGAGGACAAAATCAACGCCTACTTGAAGCAAGTAGCCCCGATACCTTACGAGGCTACTTTCTTCAACAACCTCATCAAACCGAACATCACCAAAGATGACAGCAAATATCTGAACTACTATAACCAACTGAATGCTGTAAAAGTTTCCATCAACAACATTGTCGGACTGGAAAAACCATATGAGATAAAATTCAAAGGCACAGAACACGAATACACTGATGACGATGGAAGCATAAGAAAGGATAATGCACCAATCAACGAAATCAGATTCTTTTCCATTGCCGACCCTCAGTTGGGTGATTTGGCGTGGGGCTGGTATGCTTACACACCCGCAGGAACACAAATCAAGGCTATTGACCCATATACACAAAAAAATGTTCTAACAAGAAGTATCCGTTTGCGTTGCCACAACATTCAAGTTGGCGATGAGAATGTTTTAAACAAGTATTTCAAACAGGCTCGCAGTCACGTATATTTCAATGGTGAGGTTTTTATCATAAACCAAGATATAAAGCCTACCGCCGACCGTTCTGACATAGCCCCAACATCTGTTGCCAAAAAGTTCCAGGTTAAATTGGAGGAGTTTTTCAAAAACGATTTGGAAAAACTCTATCAAGAAGCAAACAAGGCGAACAAGCAATTGGAAAACATTCGCAAGGCTGATGAGGAAATCCGCAAAATTGAGGAATCAACAGAATTGCCTTCTGAAAGCAAGGCTGAGAAATTGGCAAAACAACAAGATGAAAAGCAAAAGGCACAAGAGAAATTGAATAAAATCATTGCCAAAAGCGGTGATAATAATCAAACAAAATCAATGCAGACTTTAGCCGAAGGCTTCAAAAAGCAATTCGAACAATATCAGAATAACCCGACAAGTAATACCCCATCAACACCTCGCACACCTGAAAATCCGCCCAAAACAATGGACGAGAAGATTAGTGAATTGTCGGATAAATACAACGACAAAGAGGTTTCGATGGTCAAGAAGATTTTCAACATCATTGATACTCGTTATCTCAAGAAGTACGAACAAATCGTCAAAAACATCAAAGAATCTGTATTGAATGATTTGAAAAAGTAACAGGCTAAATGTCAAGGTCTAAAAAAAAGAAAAAGGTACTTCTGATTGAGCCAAACTACGCCAACAAATTTCCGCCTGTCGGGTTGATGAAAATTGCAACCTACTACCGCAATCGTGGAGAATTGTACGGTGATGGGTGGGAGGTTGTCTTTTACAAAGGCGACCTGAAAAAGTTCATCATTGAACGTATCACCGATAATTTGATTGAGAAGTTGAACGATGCTGATGGCACAAACCACAATTGGCATTTCTATAAGGACATTCTGTTTGAGTATGTCCGCACTCGCCGAACAGATTTGCTTGATTTGTTGCCTTTGATGATTCCTGCTGTTTCCGATGATGAAAAACCAGTAAAAAACATTGTCCTTTTCGACCTTGTAAACGAAGCCAAAGACAAGTATTGGAAAAAGACGTGGGAACAGGAACCCGAATGGGATAGAGTTGGTGTAACAACTCTATTCACTTTTTATTGGGATATAACCATAGAAACCATTGAATTTGCAAAGAAGTTGGTCAAAGACCAAAAAAATCTGATGGTTGGTGGTGTTTTGGCTTCCATACAGCCAAAAGAGTTATCAGAAGCGACAGGTCTACATATCCATAAAAAAGGACAAGCGGGCGGCATTCACATCGGCATTCTTCGTGCTGGTGACCTCGACAAGGGCGATACGCAAAAGATTGACGAACTGGAACTTGACTATTCAATTCTTGATGAGATTGAATATAAATATCCGATGTCAAACGCCTATTATCGTTACACAACACGAGGTTGTGTGAACAAGTGTGCGTTCTGCGCCGTTCCAACTCTCGAACCGGACTATATGCCATACATTCCGCTGAAAGAGCGTGTTGAGCGTATAAACAATTTGTATGGGGAACAGAAAGATTTGCTTCTGATGGATAACAATGTGTTAGCATCCGAATATTATCCGCAAATCATACAAGAAATTATTGATTGTGGTTTTCAGAAAGGAGCGAAATTCATTCAACCAAATCTTTTGGAAATAGCCATAAAGAATTTGAAACGCAATATAAATGACAGAGCGTATATTCGAAAGGCGTGGTATCTGATTGATGAATTATACAATTCGCTCAAAGGCGAGGAATCATACTCATTTTACACCATTCGTGAAAAGTACCACATCACCAAATATCTGACAACAACGAAAGAAAGTCTTATTGCTGCATACGATGAGATAAAACCAATTTATGAGAAACACCATAAGCCTGGATTGGGCAAACTTCGTGTTGTTGATTTCAACCAAGGATTGGATGCCCGTTTATTCACCCCTGAAAAGGCACGTTTGATGGGGCAGATTGCCATTCGTCCTGTGCGTATCGCTTTTGACAATATCAAGACAGAAAAGAAGTATGTTGAAGCAATAAGAATGTGTTGCAATGTGGGCTTGAAAGATTTTTCTAATTATTTGCTTTATAATTTCGATGACCATCCTGACGATTTGTATTACCGTTTGAAAATAAATGTTGATTTATGTGATGAGTTGGGTATTAGTATTTACTCGTTCCCAATGAAATTTCATCCCATAAGAAAAAGCAGTAACATGGATGAGGATTACTCTCACAACCGCGACTATATAGGAGAACATTGGAATAGAAAATATATTCGTGCAATCCAAGCTATTCTGAATAGCACTAAAGGAAAAATCGGGCGTGGTACATCTTTTTTTGAAAAAGCATTTGGAAGAAATCTTGAAGAGTACCACAAACTACTTGAAATGCCAGAAACAATGATTATTTATCGTTTTTTCTTTGAATGGTTGGGCTCAAAAGAGGGTGTTGCCAAAACAAAAGAAATAATTGGTTATAGTTTAGAGAATATTTCAGTACAAGCTTGGTGGAAGTGTTATAATGAATGTAGAACATTTGTTTCTGCCAGGGAATGGGCTGAGATAGAATTGTATATTCATACAAACAATTTTGACAGAGACAGCCAATTTGTCAATCCACAAGTTAGAAATCTAATTTCCTTTTATAAGAACAATCGCAAGACCATTATAGAATCTGATACAGAACTCTATCTAATGAAGCAGATATATGACCAAAACCCGACCATGGCACTGACACGGCACCGACATTGATTTCATCGCGTTGGATAAAGGCGAAATGACATCACGCAAAGCGGTAGATATGCTGATGCAAACCATGGAGGAATACGCCAATTGGGGCTTTCATTTCATGGAGGACAAACTGACTGACGACCCCAACTATTTTTATCGCGAAACAGCGTTTTTAGAAGTGTTTTTGGCTTCTGATGCCTCGGTATCGGACAATTTGGATGAAGATGAACCTGTGCCGTTGGATTAAATAATGAGGGTTAGAGGAAATTTCAATCCTTCAAACACCCAATCGGCACCACATAAATCCCGTCCTCACGCCGATAGGCGAACTTGCCTACCGCTGTGAGCACCATTCGGAATGCAGGTGCTTTCATCTTCGTGGTATCAATCTTGCCAGTCAGTTCGGTGAGTGCATCAACACCTTCTTGTATCAGTTTTTCGCCGCCCAGCTTTATCTCTATCAAACCATACGAACCGTTCCTTAAATGCACGACCGTATCACATTCAAGGCCGTTCTTGTCGCGATAATGATACACTTGCCCATCAAGGGCATCGGCAAACACTCTTAGGTCGCGCACGCACAGCGTCTCAAAAAACAATCCAAAAGTGTTCAAGTCATTAAGCAGGTCGCTCGGTCCTAAACCCAATGCAGCCGTGGCAATAGACGGATCAACAAAATAGCGGTTGTCGGACGTGCGGATAGCCGTCTTGGAACGCAGGTTGGGGTTCCAAGCAGCCATATCCTCTATCACAAAAATCTTCTTCAAAGCGGCGACATAAGAATAAATCGTTTTGTCTTCTACACTATCCACGTCGTTTGCGCGAACATCGTCGGCAATCGTGCTTATGGGTGTTTGAGAACCCTGATTTCTGGCATACGACCGCATAAGTCTTTTTGTTCGCTCGGCATCCCTTTTCACACCGTCCACACGCGAGATGTCTTTTTTCACCACAGCATCGTAATAGTCGAAAGCCCTGCCAAGAGCCACATCTTTCTTTTGAACCGTTGACCTTGGCCATCCACCACGGCAAGTCAAATACGCGATATCCTCTAGTTTCAGCTTGTTCTCCACAAACAACTGTTCGGGAGCATCGAACAACGCTCTCAGGCTAACACCGCCATTCGACTCGCCAGACTCCCAAAGACTCATGGGTCGCATTGTAAGCCACGAAACACGTCCTGTACCAGAGTGTTTCATTTTATCGTCATCTACAGGAACAGCCGACCCAGTGAGAATAAACTGCCCGTCATCATCCCTGTGGTCCACTTCAAATCTCACAGCATCCCATAATGTAGGGACATTTTGCCATTCGTCAATCAGCCTGGGCGTCTCACCTGCCAAAACACCTTTGGGATTAATCACAGCCAATTGTTGCCAGTTTGCCCCTTCTTCGGTGTCATCCATATAAACAACACTCTTGGCCTGTTGTTCGGCAGTAGTGGTCTTTCCGCACCATTTGGGGCCTTCTATCAATACGGCACCTATACCTTCCAGCTTTCTTTTCAGAAGAGCATCAGCTATTCTTGACTTGTAATTCTTCATAATATGACATCTATTTTTTGCGCTGCAAAGTTATAAATTATTTCTCACAAAATCAGCATTATCTACATTTTTATTTCCAAAGTTGGCCGTTTTTTACTTCCAAAGTTGGCCGTTTTTTACTTCCAAAGTTGGCCGAATTTTACTTCCAAAGTTGGCTGATTTTTACTTCCAAAGTTGGCTGATTGAAAGGTCTTCTTTTTGAAAAAAACTTACGCAATTCATTTTTTTCGTACCTTTGACAAAATTATGCGAGAGTTTTTGATTCCCATATCGACCTTCTACGCCATAGCGCTGAAAATCAGACATAAAATGTTTGACTGGGGTATTCTGCGCACACGAAGCATCAGCGTCCCTTCAATCTGCGTCGGCAACTTGGAGCTGGGCGGGACTGGCAAGACCCCCCTCACCGAGTATGTCACAAAAATGCTGATGGACGACAGAAAAGTCGCAATAGTCAGCGGCGGATACAAGCGTAAATCAAAGGAAATTGTCATTGCAAACAGCGGCACCTCTCTTGACGAGCTGGGCGACGAGCCAATGCAGTACCATTGCAAGTTCGGCGACAGAATCAGCGTTGCGGTAGGCAAGGACAGGGTCAACGTCATAGAGAGACTGCTGAAAAAAACCTCTCCCGATGTCATCATTCTTGACGATGCCTTTCAGCACCGCAAAATATCGGCAGGGCTCAATATATTGACAACCAATTATTTAAACCCGTTTTACAACAATCATCTAGTCCCTGTCGGGACCTTACGCGACCTGAAGTGCCGTGCCAAAGCAGCCGACATCATCATAATAAACAAAACACCTGACGAAGCCTCCGAGGAAGAAAAAGACAAGATACGCGAGAATTTGCGCCAATACGGACAACAAAACATTTATTTCGCATCACTGGCTTACGGCAAGCCCATAGCCTGCAATGCAAAAGCGGAAAACACCGACTTACAACTAAACAGCAAAATAACAGCACTTTGCGGCATTGCACAGCCCGAATATTTCATCACGCATTTGGGGGAAAATTACGACATCGCACAAAAACTTATATTCAGTGACCACCACGACTTCAACGAAAACGACATCGAAAAAATGAAAAAAGCCTCCAAAGAGGGGAAAATTATCGTCACCACCGAAAAAGATGCCATGCGTTTGACAAATAATCATTACTTTAGCACGCTCAAAGAAATACCAGTTTACTATATACCCATTGAGGTCAGATTCAGCGATGAAGAGGCCTCGCAGCTTAGAAAGGAGATTTTCGACTATGTTGCAGATGATAAAAGAAGCGGTAGCGTTTCTTGAAAAAGCTACCGACAAATTTCAGCCCGAGATAGGCATTGTTTTAGGCAGCGGATTAGGCGGCCTGGCCAACGGAATAGAAGTGGAGCACACCATACCCTACTCCAGCATCCCCCACTTCCCTGTCTCGACGGTGAAAGGGCACAAGGGACAACTCATGTTCGGCACAATAGCCGGCCGCAAGATAATAGCCATGCAGGGGCGTTTCCACTATTACGAAGGATATCACATGAACGATGTGGTCTTCCCCATCCGTGTCATGATGCAATTGGGGATAAAGTTCCTAATACTGTCGAACGCCGCCGGTGGGCTTAACCCCGACTTCAAGGTGGGCGACATCATGATTATCAACGACCAAATCAATATGCTGCCCAACCCTCTGATAGGCCCGCACGACGACCGGTTTGGCGACCGCTTCCCCGACATGAGCGAGCCTTACGACAAACGACTCATCAAACTGGCCGACGAGATTGCAGCCGAGAAAGGCATTGAAGTCCAACACGGCGTATATTGCTCAACTACAGGCCCGACCTACGAAACACCCGCCGAGTGCCGCTACTTCCGCATCATAGGCGCTGACACGATTGGAATGTCAACCACACCAGAGGTGATCATAGCGCGACAAGGCAAACTGCCAGTATTCGGGCTCTCCATAGTTTCCGACATGGGCAACATCTATGGCGAAGAGAAAACTGTCACTATCACACATGAAGAGGTTATCGCAGCAGTGAACGCCGTCGAGCCCAAACTCATCATCCTCATCACCGAACTCATCCGCCGCAGCGCCGAAATAAAATTCTGATGGCCATCTACTTCGTCACCGATTTCCATCTGGGCATACCCACCGTAGAGGATAGCCATAAACGGGAACGCAAGCTATTGCGTTTCTTCGACATGATACGCCCCGACTGCGAGGAACTCTACCTCATGGGCGACCTATTCGACTTCTGGTTTGAATATAAGACAGTCATACCCAAAGGGTTTGTAAGGCTGCAAGGCAAGCTGGCCGAGTTCACCGATGCAGGCATCCCCGTCCATCTCTTCATAGGCAACCACGACCTGTGGGCCTTCGGCTATCTTCATGATGAGCTGGGTATAGAGCTACACCGCGAGCCTGTCGTAAAGACTATAAAAGGCAAGAAGTTTTTCCTAGTCCACGGCGACGGACGCGGCCCAGGCGACAAAGGCTACAAGTTTTTGAAAAAAGTGTTTGAATGCAAGTTCAACCAGTTCCTGTTCAAGTTGATACACCCAGACTGCGGCATAGGACTCGCCTTGAGATGGTCGCACAACCATAGACTGAAGAAACTGAAGAACGAAGTTGAAAGAGGCTATTACAACGACATCCCCAAGACCCGCCTCTACCAGTATGCCGAAGAACAGGCCAAGCTCGACCCAAGCATCGACTTCTTCATCTTCGGCCACCAGCACAAACCCATGCAATACCAAAGCGGCAATCATGCTCTGACGACCGTGGTGGGCAACTGGATCTACGACTCCACCTACGCCGTGTTTGACGGAGAGAAAGTCGAGCTGAAGCAGTTTGAGGAAGAATGACGGCTGTTTAGCAAAAAAAATGTATCTTTGCCCCGAATATGTCATGAATTATGAACAGTAACCTTGACGCTAACGGAAGCCATCTCTCCAAGGCCGAACGCGACCTTGAGAACGTGCTGCGTCCCGATGCCTTCAGCAGCTTCGCCGGACAGAAGCAGGTAGTCGACAACCTGCGTGTTTTCGTTCAGGCTGCAGCACAACGCGGCGAGGCTCTTGACCACACCCTGCTACATGGCCCGCCCGGATTGGGAAAGACAACCCTGTCACACATCATAGCACACGAACTTGGCGTAGGCATGAAGATGACCTCAGGCCCTGTCTTGGACAAGCCAGGGAACCTCGCCGGACTCCTTACCAGCCTTGAGCCTAACGACGTTCTCTTCATCGATGAGATACACCGACTCAGTCCTGTAGTGGAGGAATACCTATATTCCGCCATGGAGGACTACCGCATCGACATCATGATAGAGACGGGACCCAATGCGCGGAGCATACAGATATCACTTAATCCTTTCACGCTGATTGGCGCCACAACACGCTCAGGACTGCTCACAGCCCCGCTGCGCTCACGTTTCGGCATCAACCTGAGACTTGAATATTACGATGCCAAGACTCTTGCCGGAATTGTGAAACGCTCGGCAGGCATACTCAACGTCCCCATCGACGACACTGCAGCCTTCGAGATAGCACGCCGCAGCCGCGGAACACCGCGTATCGCCAACGGACTGCTGCGCCGCGTGCGCGACTTCGCCCAAATACAAGGCAACGGCACCATCACGGTCGAAATAGCCAGAATAGGACTAAAAGCCCTCAACGTCGATGAACACGGACTCGACGAGATGGACAACAAGATACTCAACACCATCATCGACAAATTCCGAGGAGGTCCGGTGGGGGTTAACACCATCGCCACCGCCGTCGGCGAAGACCCAGGTACGATAGAAGAAGTATACGAGCCATTCCTTATACAAGAAGGCTACCTCATGCGCACACCGCGAGGCAGAGAATGCACCGACATAGCCTATAAACACCTTGGTAAGATAAAGTCAAGCCCATCGGGTGAATTAAGTCTGTTTTGATGAAAAAGTCTATCCTAAATATATTACTGTTGCTCTCGGTCAGCCTCATGGCACAGGACTACCTGCCGCCATGCATCGATAATGTATATAGCGACAAGGTGAAGTCGGCACAGCTTTTCGCCTACGGAGAACAGACCAACGAGCCTCTGGTCGGGATTGACAACATGATGCACCAGCTGACACTCAGCTTTGACATCCTTACAAGCGATGCCGAGATACCAAGCTACACATTCATACACTGCACCAACGACTGGAAACCATCTGATTTGCAACGTGCCAAATACACCGAAGGCTTCGAGTCGGGCTACATAGAAGGCTATGCCTTCTCGCTCAACACAATGGTCGATTATGTGCACTACGAGCTTACCTTCCCTCAGGCCGACATGCGTCCTCTTTTGTCGGGCAACTACCTGCTGATAGTCTATTCAGACGACGAGCTGACCGAGGAGAACCTGCTTCTCACACGCCGTTTCATGATACTCGACGAACGCGCCACCATTGAGGTGCACGTCCCACGCTACGCCAACAGGATGGATTTGTCGGACACCCACCAGCAACTCGACGTGCGCGTCATGCTGCCCGATATGCCAATGGCCAACATACAAAACTTCGCACGACTCACGGTACGCCAGAACGGACGCTGGGACAACGCCGCGCAGACAATCGCCCCCTCATACGTTTACCCTGATTATATCTCCTTCGAGAACAACGACAAACTAGTTTTCGAAGCCTGCAACCACTACAGACGATTCAACACAAGCAACCTCAGGTTTCAGTCGGAGAACATAGCCTATATCAGGCAATTAGACCCTTATTTCCTAGTCGCCATTGAGGACTGCGCTCCCAGGACAAGAAAGCCTTTCGTGACCATTGACGAGATACACGGCGAGAAGTTCATCTACATTGAAGGCGACGACTTCAACAACGACACCGAGGCCGACTACGTCATGACCGACTTCTTCTTCCGCTACAACCCGCCACTGACACACGAAGACGTTTATCTGCTCGGTGCCTTGGCCGACTGGCAGCTTGGCGAAAGCAACAAAATGATTTACGACTACGAAGCAGGAGGTTACCGTTGCGACTTACTCTTGAAACAAGGCTATTACAACTTCATGATAGTCACAGCCGACAAAGAGGGAGAGAAAATAGCCCACACCGACATCACCGAGGGAAACTTCTGGGAGACACAAAACGTTTATCGCCTCTATTTCTATTACTACAACATGGTGAAAGGCTACGACGAACTCGTCGGCTATGCCTTGATAAACGCCCACTGACTATGGAGGAACGCATAACATTGTTTGTCGAAGTGCTACTGCCATTGGCTGTGCCTGTGGCATTCACCTACCGCGTGCCAAACGCGCTCAACGACGAGGTGAAGATAGGCAAACGCGTAGTGGTGCAGTTCGGCAAAAGCAAAATAATGTCGGGTTTGGTGGTCGGAATAACGGAAACGCCACCCGACGTCGACGACATCAAATACATCATGGACGTACTTGACGACAAACCTGTCGTCAACGCGACCCAGCTTAAATTCTGGAACTGGATAGCCGAATACTACATGTGCAGCCTCGGCGAGGTGATGCAAGCCGCCCTGCCATCAGCAATGAAGATGTCGAGCGAGTCGAAAATAAGTATGTCACCTGAATATGAGCTCGACACACAGGCGCTCAACGACTACGAGTATCTTGTGGTGGAGGCTCTTCAGATACAACCCAAACTCACCATCAGCGAAGTCAGCAAGATAATAGGCTACAAGAAAGTAATGCCCCTCATTAAAGCCATGATCGATAGAAACATCATCGTCATGGAAGAGGAGCTCAACGCAAAATACAAGGCCAAATACGAGCGCTTCATGCGGCTATCTGACACATACCGCGACGAGTCGATGCTGAATGAGCTGATGGACAACCTCACCAAACGCGCATTCAAACAACTTGAGCTGCTGCTGGCCTATCTCGCCCTTGGCGGCAACGCCGACAACGATATCATGGCTAAAGACGTGCTGAAAAAAGCCAATGCCAACACCAGCATCCTTAAAACAATGGCCGACAAAGGCATATTCAAGGTGTACGAGCGGAGAGTCAGCCGACTGAAAAACTTCAAGTCATGCAACGAAGTAGACGAGATAGCGCTGTCGGACGCACAACAGAAAGCCCTCGATGCCATAAAAGCAGGATTCGAGGGGAAAAAACCGGTACTGCTTCACGGAGTAACATCAAGCGGGAAAACCGAGATTTACATTAAACTCATAAAACAGACTCTTGAAGAAGGGAAACAAGTGCTTTATCTCATACCCGAAATAGCACTTACAACTCAGATTATCAACAGATTGAGAAGATATTTCGGTGACAGCGTAGGCGTTTATCACTCACGCTATGGCACCAACGAAAGAGTGGAGGTTTGGGAGCAGGTCAACAACTTCGCCGTAACCAACACCACGAGCCACCGCATCATAGTGGGGTCACGCTCATCGCTGTTCCTTCCCTACTCCAGACTAGGCCTCGTCATAGTTGACGAGGAACACGACGCCTCGTTCAAGCAGATAGACCCAGCACCCCGTTACAATGCCCGCGATGCAGCCGTGGTATTGGCACATCTGCACGACGCACACATATTACTCGGCTCGGCTACACCCTCGTATGAGAGCTACCACAACGCCATCGCAGGCCGTTACGACCTTGTAGAGATAACAGAGCGCTATGGTGGAGTGGAGCTGCCTGAGATTATTCTCAGCGACATGAGGATTGAACGCAAAAAGAAGACCATACGCGAAGACTTCGGCAGCACCCTTGTAGATGCCATGCACCAAACCCTAGAAGAAGGCAACCAGGTCATTCTCTTTCAAAACAGAAGAGGCTTTGCCCTGCGCCTCGAATGCGACAAATGCCACTACATACCACAATGCATAAACTGCGACGTGAGCCTCATCTACCACAAAAGCCAGAACGTGCTGCGCTGCCACTACTGCGGCTATACTACCAGCCTGCCGACAGAATGCCCAAACTGCCATAACGCCAACATAAAGATGTATGGCTTCGGCACCGAAAAGATAGAGGAAGAGATAAAAACAGTAGTGCCCGAAGCCAAGACTTTGCGCCTCGACCTCGACACCACACGCACAAAATACGACCATCAGAGCATCTTGGAGAGCTTCCAGAACAAAGAGTCGAATGTGCTTGTCGGCACGCAGATGGTCACCAAAGGCCTTGACTTCAACTCTGTCAAGCTGGTGGGCATACTCAATGCCGACGGTATGTTGTCGTATCCAGATTTCCGCGCCCACGAACGCAGCTTCCAACTGATGTCGCAGGTGTCGGGACGTGCCGGACGGCGCGGTGGACAAGGCAAGGTGGTGATACAGACCTACGAGCCCACTCACACAGTGTTGCAAGACGTGCTGCACAACGACTACAAAGCACTTTATGAACGGCAAATGCCCATGCGCCAACAGTTCAAATATCCCCCGTTCTACAGAATCATACTCATCAGACTCAAACACGTCGACCTGACAAGACTCAACCAAGCCGCCGATGCATTGGCCCGAGAGCTGAGGCCCATATTCCGCCAAAATCTGCTCGGACCTGAGTTCCCTGTGGTGACACGCGTGCGCAACCAGTTCATCAAACAGATGATGATAAAGTTTAAACGCGAAAGCAACTCACGCGAGATAAAAAGGGTGATAAACAACACCATAAACAACTTCAGGACAAACTACGACTTCAAGTCTGTGGTGATTCAAATTGACGTGGATCCGATGTAAGAATTTGGCTGTCAGCCATCGGCTGAATCGCCAGGGATTCACATGTCTTTTTCAAGAAGACAGAATATAGAAGTCAGAATACAGAATGGGAGTTAAAAGCTGAAGTAACAATAGAAGTTAAAGGGGAAGTTAAAACGATACTCGCGTCCCGCAGTCACGCAGTCTCGCGTCCCGTTGTCAACATATCAGCCGCACCGAAAATAAATCATCAAAACGTCCGTTATAATTCTTGAAATTGATTATTTTTGTGGTTTAATTTGCATTTGCTTGAAACGTCTTGTCCTGATATTATTCCTTATGTTCCTTGCCGCGTCGATGTCAGCACAGGGGTGGTTTTCCTCGTCAGACGACGGGAAGACGCATATCACCGGCTATATCGCCACATCCGACAGCCTCATACCGATGCGTAACGTTCATGTTATCAGCAAGATGGCACATTGCGGAACCATATCAAACCGAGCAGGTTTTTTTACCATCACAACAAAGTCTGTCGATACTCTTTGGGTGAGCAGTGTTGGCTATGCCCGTAGGCTGATACCCGTCACCGAAGCCATGGAAAAAGACACTTTAATCATCCGCCTTGCACGCGACACCATAACGCTGCGCGAGTTCGTGATAAAACCCTTCTACGACTACAACACCTTCAAGGAGATGGTAATCAACATGCCGTCGATGCGTATGCCTCGCGAGCTGGAGCTACTGCAGGAAGAACTGAAAGACCCCTGGCTGCGCAAGAAAAAAGTCAAAGGCGACGCCCTGCCAACCCTAACCATGCACCCTATTCAATACCTTTACGACCACTTCAACAAGAGCGCGAGACGACAAACAAAACTCCGACATAACCGACGCATGTTCAACGAAATACTTCGCGAACAAGGCCGCCTTGACGAGCTCCTCCCCGACTCACTCGACTACACTATCGACTACATCTACGAAATCGACACTCTTGTGCCTTACGAAGCCGACACAGTCAAACCGAACAAGTCCGACACACTCGTGCCCTACCATAATGCGTTACCATGAGGATTAAACTTCTTGAATATATAACAGGACTTTTCTTCCCGCGCGTCTGCTCGGCCTGCGGCAAGACACTCATGCGCGACGAGAACGTGGTGTGCCTGACGTGCAGACATACTTTGCCCAAAACAGGCTACGAGACCTTTGCAGAGAACCCATCGGCACAACTCTTTTACGGAAGAGCCAGACTCAACGCTGTCACCTCATGCTTCTTCTTCAGCAAGTCGGGCAAGGTGCAGCATCTCATCCACGAACTGAAATACAAAGGCAACTATGAGGCCGGCATCTTTCTAGGACAGGAGATAGGCAAAACGATAAAAGACGCTCCTTTGTTTGCCAATATAGACTGCCTGATACCCGTTCCGCTACACCCTAAAAGACAAAGAAAACGCGGCTACAACCAAAGCGAGATGATAGCCAAAGGAATAAACCAGATAACAAACATACCCATCTCAACCCACAATCTGGTGCGAGTTGTGAATACCGCCACCCAAACACACAAAACCAAGGAAGAACGTTATGAGAACGTGAAGGATATTTTTGCAGTGAACGACGCCCAACAGCTTGAAAACAAGCATGTCCTCCTCATCGACGACGTACTAACCACCGGCGCGACACTATCTTCCTGCGCCTCAAAACTATCCGCAATCCCAAACATAACAATCAGCGTGGCTACGGCAGCCTGCGCAGGCAACTAAAAACTACTGAAAATGTCAGAAAAAATACTTGAAATATCAAATCTTAGAGTGTCATTCCGCACCGACGACGGCTGGCGCGAAGTGGTGCACGGCATCAGCTACACCCTGAGCCAGGGCCGCACCCTCGGCATAGTAGGCGAGTCGGGCTCGGGCAAGTCGGTTAGCTCGCTGGCACTCATGAGGCTACTAAACGAGAGGAACACCCGCATCACCGCCGATTCGATAATGTTGCAAGACATTGACATAAAGAACTATACCGAGGCAGAGATGAGCAGCGTGCGCGGAGGCATTATCTCAATGATATTCCAAGAGCCCATGACCTCGCTCAACCCTGTCTATAAATGCGGTTTCCAAGTGGCCGAGATGATTCTGCAACACGAGAAAAACGTCACCAAAGAAGAAGCCCGCAAAAGAGTTGTCGACCTATTCAAGCAGGTGATGCTGCCTCGACCCGAGGCCATCTACGACAGCTATCCGCATGAGCTTTCGGGCGGACAGAAACAAAGGGTCATGATAGCCATGGCCATAGCTTGCAACCCCAAAATTCTCATCGCTGACGAGCCCACTACCGCCCTCGACGTGACAGTGCAACTCGAGATACTGCGACTCTTGCGCAAGCTGCAAGCCGAGACGGGCATGGCAGTAATATTCATCACCCATGACCTTGGTGTAGTGGCCGAAATTGCAGACGATGTGGTTGTCATGCACAATGGCGAGATACTAGAGCAAGGCATTGTGGATCAGGTTCTTAACAACCCGCAACATCCCTATACAAAAGGTCTGTTGGCTTGCCGTCCCCCGATGGGGATACGTCTCAAGCGGCTCCCCATAGTCCAAGAGTTCCTCGACGGGAAATGGAACATGGGCTTGCAAGGTATACTTTCCGAACTCCAAGAGCTACCCGACGACAGACAAAAACGTCTCGAAAAACTATATTCACAAAAACCCATCCTCAGCGTAAGCGGCATCAAGACCTGGTATCCCTTGAAAAAAGGCGTTTTCAGCCGTGTGTACGATCATGTGAAAGCCGTTGACGATGTGAGCTTAGACGTTTATCCCGGCGAGACTTTAGGCTTGGTTGGTGAGTCGGGATGTGGAAAGACCACCTTGGGACGCTCGTTGTTGCGCCTCATTGAACCTACAGGCGGCAAGGTTATATTCGATGGAGTTGATGTCACTGCGTTGAAAGGCAAGGCTCTGCGCGATTTCCACCGTCAAGCGCAGATAGTGTTTCAAGACCCATACTCGTCTCTTAATCCGCGTATTACTGTCGGTGATGCCATTGCCGAGCCGATGCGTGTGCATGGAGTGGAGACAGACAGACACAAATGTTATCAAAAGGTATGCGAACTGCTTGAGCAAGTGGGACTTACAAGCGATGCCTATAACCGCTACCCGCACGAGTTTTCAGGAGGACAGCGTCAGCGCGTGTGCATAGCCCGCTCACTGATACTCAACCCTCGTCTGGTGATTTGCGACGAATCTGTGTCGGCCCTCGATGTATCGGTACAGGCACAGGTGCTCAACCTGCTAAACCAGTTGAAAGCCGAGCGTAACCTAACCTATATCTTCATTTCACACGACCTCAGCGTGGTGCGATTCATGAGCGACCGCATACTCGTGATGTATGCAGGCAAGCCCGTCGAACTGAACGACGCCGACCAACTTTTTGAGCATCCACAGAACCCATATACCAAAAAACTCATCGATGCACTGCCTGGCAAGAGCATTTCGCTGTACTAAAAAAATGACGTTTGTAAAGCATTGGCTATAAAGGTTTTAAACTCAGAAATACCAAAATTTACCAAAAAAAAAGTCTCCATAGAAATTGCGAGCCAACAGAAAATAAGCTTTGTTTTTATAGTTAAAATAAATTATAACAGCAAAGTTTTCTTCCTTTTAACTATTTGATAATCAAGTGAAATGCCAAAAACATTCTACTTTTTTCTACCATTTTTTTACTTAACCCGCAATAACATATTTATAAAACCCTTATTATCAAGATATTAACTAAATAATTACCACTTTTCTTAGCTGTCTTCCAATTTGCAAAACTCGGCATATAAACATCTGTTTATCAAGATGTTAGTTAAAAACTGGCAACTATTTGCAACCATATTCTTAGATTATCAATAAACGCATCTAAACACCTGATAATCAAGTGAAATACCAAAAACATTCTACTATTTTCTACTATTTTTTTGCTTATCCGCAAAAAACACCAACAAAATCCTCATTATCAAGATGTTAACCAATAATTACAACTTTTCTTTGTTATCCCCAAAATAGCAAGACCTTGTATATAGACATCTGTTTATCAAGACGTTAGTTAAAAACTGGCAACTATTTGCAACAATTCGCAACTTTTTTATCACCATCTATAAATAACTATTTATCAAGTTATTAAGCAAAAACTGGCAACTTTTTTCAACTTTATATATTTCATTAAAAAAATGTTTACAAACGCTTGATAATCAAGTTATTAATACAGAAAATGCAAAAATATGCAATAAATTTATTTTTATTCTAAACAGGATACATAACTATCTAATAATCAACTATATATATGTATATTAACATATTTTAATACAAGCACATAAACACCTGATAATCAAGTGACAAGCCAAAAACCCGCAACTATTTTCAACTAAAAAGATTGTAAAATCCGTTCGATTAGGTACAATTTTTGTATATTTGCCTTTTTAAACTTATATAGAAATGAACAAAATATTCAAAACATCCATACTCGCTGTCGGAATGGTTGCACTCATCTATCTGATGTCAGCGTGCCGCAAGGAGAAAATCGACTCGCCGATAGTGAACCATTGGGGTCTGGAGATGTACGTTCGTTGGGAGACCGATGAGAATGATTCCATAACATATTGGGACACGGTGTATTATGAGCCTGTATCAGGAAAAGGCTACGAGATAGAGTTTGAGTCGGACGGTACAGGATGGCTCAGGCTGAACGATAGTCCTGCCATGATAAAGAAATTCAACCTTACCTTTGACATATATCCAGAGAAAAATCAGGTCCTGCTTCACAGTGCCAAATGGCTGTATGCCTTATATGGGCACCTATATCTTGAGAAAAACGAGGTCACATTTGACCTTGACGAACTCACCGAACACCGGCTGACTGCCTGGTGGAAGAACGAAGTGTCGGAGCCAGAGCCGTTCTACGAGAGGTTTTTCTTCGTGCCGATAAGGGAGAAATGAGGCTGACACGTGACTCGGGACTGCGAGACCCAAGGTTTTATAATGCATTGTTTTACAATCAATCTGATAGTTATGGGCAAACATCTATCTTATATATTTGCTCATAACTTGTTTTTTTGTTGAGATATGGGCAAACATCCACCAAATATATTTGCACACAACTCTTTTTTTTATTGAGATATGGACAAAGTTTCCTCAAATTTCATTCATATTCAAGATTTATGTGTAAGTTTGCAGCATAGTAATTTTTGATAAAAGGAAGAAAAGAGAAAATTGAATCTTAAATAGTTAAAATACTGAGCTTTGTGCTCTTATTCTCTCATAGAGAAATCCGCCAAATTTTTCGACACGAGAATAAGTGTGATGAGTTCACGTGCTGGCGTGAGCCGTTTGCGCTTATACAGTGTCAAGGGTCTTGGCGGAGCCTTCTATGATGTTAAGCAACAGGCAAACGGTTTACGCCTTTTTTGTTGCCGAGTGCAAGGCCATGTAAAACAATGTTTGCATGGATGACACAATGCACATAGGAAAGTTGATAAAAGCTTACGTTGACAGCCACGGCATCCGTATTGGATGGTTGGCTAAGCAGTTGCTGTGCCACCGCAACACTATTTACAACCTTTTTGAGCGCGACTGGATTGACACGCAGACCCTCATGCGCCTCTCACTCCTGCTGAAACACGATTTCTTTGCCGATTTTTCTAAATACTATAATTATAGGTGTACTATTGAAGAAAACGACAACCACCAGCAATGACATGTACAGGCGCAAAATTTTGCGCCTCTCGTGATTGCCCAAAAAATTGTGCATTTTGCTCAAAACGTTATGCACTGAAAAACAATAAATTACAAAAAGCAGGTGTATCTTCGCAGCGATAAATTAATTCAAACTAAAACCGATGAGCCGATGGGATATAACGGAGCGAAAGAGAAAATGAGAAAAATTTTATTTTTATGTTTGACAATGGCAATAGCCGTGATGATTATGCCTTCGTGCAGGACAACCATCAACACATCTAAACAACAGTACATTAACACCACTACAACATCTGCCTTATATGCCGATTTGGATGTCTCAAGCAAGAAGATATCGTATGGCATGGAACCATCAAAAGCTGTTGCAAGGGGAGGATACGAAAACATCATAAACACAGCCGTCCAGGAAGCTCTGAAGCAAAATGGTGGCGGGGACGTTCTCGTTGAAATGCGTATTAGTGCCGACTTCAAGAGAACTTTTTGGGGCCACAAAAAGGTGACTTATGTGAGAATAACGGGCTATCCGGCTACCTACAAAAATTTCAGGTCTGCAGATGACGAAACGTTAAAGGAAATACTTAAGGCAAAGTATTTTAAAGATGACCGACGTAAAAAGTAAATAATTCAGTAGCGTGGCGTCTGTTTATATTATATCAAGAACTAATTACAAAACTTTAAACATTATTACTAAAAACCGAAGAGCGCAATGGGATATAACCGCGCAAAAAACAAAATGAAAAAAGTAATAATCATCGCAGCGATGTTCTTTACAGGGGCATTAATTATGTCCTCATGTTCAAAAGATTTCCTTGATGGGTATGATGCAGGATACAATGGCTATAGTTATATTGGTACAACTTACAGCAGTTCTGCTTGCTCATCATCATGTGCCTCAATGGGTTACACCTACTATAGATATAATCAAGAACTAAACAATTGTTATTGTAAGTAAATAATATGGAGAGAACAGGGATTGAATGTATAAAATGATTAAAAAAGTAAAGTAATAAAAACCAAATCAAAGAATAATTTAAAACCGATGAGCGCAATGGGATATAACCGCGCAAAAAACAAAATGAAAAAAAGCATTATCGTAGCATGCACAATTCTTTCCACAATTGCTTTCTTTGCGTTCACAACACCTACCACAAGCAACGCAAAATCCAGTAAAAGCACGACAATTTCAATGTCTTATGTTAGTACAGTTTCAGTGTGCAAAATCACAGACGGAGGTAATGGTGGAATATCCATCGTTAACTGTAATTTCACTGGTAGGTACGATGATGGGACGGGATACATTACCATTTACGACAGCAAAAATAGAGAAGTCGCCAGCGGAAAAGTGAGAGTAAACAATGACAGCAGAGGCAAAAGAAAAAACTACAGTTACTGCCTGCAAAATACTTATTTCTTTAACTTGTAACCTATCCTCCTTAGGGGTGGGGGTATTTCGCCCCACCCTTTCCTAATTATTAACAAAAACGACGAGCGCAATGGAATATAACCGCGCATAAAAGAAATGAAAAAAGTATTACTAATTATTACAACTGTTTTTGTTACAGCATTGTTTACATCGTGCGGAGAACTTGGTGGTTTCGCTACTGGTTATTCCCAAGGTTATAGTTCTGGTAGCAGAGGATATAATTATATTGGCCAGTATTCTAGCGAATCTGCATGTAAAACTGCATGTTCTAAGAAAGGGTACAGCAATGCATACGAATACTATGCCTCAACAGGTAATTGTTTTTGTAAATAATGTATTTCAGTGAAAAAAAGGGGTCGTTGCATATTAATCACCTCCATTTTTATGGTTTTGGGGTATCTCTTAGGTGTCTTTATTCATCCAAGATTGGTGAGTTATAGTATACAACATAAAGATTTTATTTTGTCTGAAAGCAGTGTTTTAACAGATACGTTACTTGATATTCAAACAGGGGAAAAATTTAGACTGACAGATACACTTGCATGCCGAAGCCGTAACTTATTGGTTTTCTGGTCTCCAACTTGTAATTTTTGTAAACAGTTCTTTTTAAATCAATTAAATAATGAAGCTGTAGGGATTTATTGTTTCCCTCTAACAGATGATTGGGAATATGTTGAGTATTATGTTGACAACCATCAAATACCCTATCCCCAAATTGGTCAGTCTATTGACGCGGAGATAAAATCATTGGTTTTGCCAAACATTACAGCCGTGCCTACCTTCATAGTAGTTGATAGTTTGGGAAGAAATATAGCTAATCTTATAGGTATTAATAATATGGATGAGATTATGAATACATTATATCAATAAGTATTTTATTATTAATTTAAATCAATTAAAAACCGACGGGCGCAATGGGATATAACCGCGCAAAAAAGAAAATGAAAAAAACATTATTGACAATTGGTATGTTCGCCATATTGGCAACAAGCGCAATTATGTTTAGCGCATTTACCACACCAAAGCATGAAACAAGAACTGAATGCTCACAAAACGAAATGGGCGATCCTTGGAAAAAAATGAGAAGTGGCGTGGCAATTTGTAATGGAGATACAGATGCTTGTATGGGTACAGGAGATATCTATGTTAATGAAGACACAAAACAAGTTAAAATTAGAGTTAGGACCTTTGGGACAGCAACATTTAGTGATAAATCCAATTATGATTATGATTTAACTGTTTATACTGGTAAGGATGGATACAATATGCGGTTCTGGTATGAAGGTCAATACTGCTACGTGATGGTATCGTGATAAATTCATCCATTAAATAAAATGAGAGTTTTTTCTCATAGGCCGACCAAGTGCTCGGCCTTTTTTGTTTTTGTGAAATTAAGCTGCATGAATAAACATATTTTGTCGTGTTTCGCATCGAAAATGCAATATTTTATTGGGTTTATCTATATTTATTCATTTCTATAACTTCTGTTTTAACCCTTATCTTAGACTCTCTATTCTGACCTCTGTCTTCTATATTCTAAAAAAGCCTATCTTTGTCGCCTAAAAGAATGCACCTATGCCAACAATCACAAACACCGCCCTTCACTATGTGGGCAACAAGCAGGCCGACGAGGGCATGATATGCTCGAAAAGCCTTCTCTCCATGAACGATGAGACGCGCAACGCCCTGACCGAATATTTTGAACAGGCCTTCGCCAACGAGGTGCAATACCACTTCGTCCACGACAGCGACCTTGGCTACAACGAGGTGTACGGCTACCTGACCGAGATTTTCAATAACCCCGACTGCCTTCTCGACAGCTCAATAAAACTGGCAAAGCACCTCTACGAGAAAAGCAACCACCCCAAGATAAAAGCCGGTGAGTTTTATGTGACACTCTTCGACAACTGCCACATCAACGGTGAAGACTGCCAGGCTGTGGGTCTCTTCAAGTCGGAGAACAAAGACACCTTCCTGCGTGTTTGGGCATCTGAAGAAGGCATAGATATGACAACCGAACAAGGCATCAACACCAAGAAACTCGACAAAGGCTGCATAGTCTATAACACCAACGCCGACGATGGCTACATAGTCACCGTCATCGACAACACCAACCGCAGTGATGCCCGCTATTGGACCGACGAGTTCTTGCAAGTCATGCAGAAACAGAACGACTACTACCACACCAACGAGCTCCTCACCATGACGAAACAGTTTGTCACCAAGGAACTGCCTCAACAGTTCGAGGTGAGCCGTGCCGACCAAGCCGACATGCTGAACCGCTCAATGGCATTCTTCAAGCAGAACGATGTGTTCGACATGCAGGACTTCACAGAGCAGGTCATAGAGCAACCCGCTGTGATAGAGAGCTTCCACAAGTTCAAGGACCAGTATCAGGAAAAAGAAGATGTTGTCATTTCCGATGAGTTTGCCATCAACGGGTCGGCACTGAAACGACAAGAGAGAGCCTACAAGAGCGTCATCAAGCTCGACAAGAACTTCCACATCTACATACACGGCAACCGCGACCTCATTGAGCAGGGCGAGGACTCGAAAGGCAAGTACTACAAGGTATATTATAACAAGGAGTCGTGATGGAGTTCCGCCAATGCCAGCCTTCCGACCTTGATGCGGTGCTAGCTCTGAACCAGAAAGTCTACGACTCGTTGGAAGAAAAGACCTTATTGCGTCTCAACAGCAACGAGATGATAGCCTCGTGCCTTGCCGAGCCGAATGTGACGATGGGCGCGTGGGATGGCGACAAGCTTGTGGCTATAGGCATTCTCTATGTGCCGCAGGTTGAGGAAGAGGACTTGTCGCATTATGTGGAAAATGCCGTTTTCCCCGCTGCTAACCAAAAACTCTACCTTGTTGATGCTGCATATCGCGGACAAGGACTGCAACGAAAAATCATCCGCTTGATAGAAGACATAGCCCGACAGAAGGGTTTTGCTATGCTTTGCACCACCATCGCGCCGCATAACAAGTTTAGTATCAACAACTTCGTTGCAGAGGGCTATGTTTACTCCACCACTGTAGTGAAATACGGCGGGCTAGAGCGGAATATTTACAATAAGGTGCTTTGACAGCGACCGCATGTCTCGCAGTCCCGCGACCCGTGTCTAATCCTCCTCAAACACCATGTCAGCTGGATAGACGGTGATGTCGTTCACCTTGTCCTTGATGTTGTAGCGGTTCAGGCTGCCGTCGCGCATGCTGAGGCTTGGGTTGAAGCTGAAGACATCTTCGCCATTGCTCAGCGTGACGATGACGTTGGGCATAATCTCGCTGATGTTACCGCGAACAAGTATCGGTTTGCCATCGCTGGCGCTATACAGCTCCTTGTCGGCAGCGCCCTTGTAGTCGTTACTCTCGTCAACAACAAAAGTGCTGACAGTGACTTTGTCATATCCCTTTGCCGGAACAATGCAATAGACCTCGTCGCCATCGTTGCGAACGATTCGGTCTTCGCCTATCAGCGCCATGAAAGGATAACTGGTTTTATAATCTGAGGCTTCGATGTATTCAAGCTCTGTCTTTCCGTCAAGGATGGTGCCTATGTAGGCGGCAGCGCACACGTAACCCTTTGCCGACAGCTCGTCACGCAACGTTGACAGTTCGTCGGGACATGCCTCTGTTTTGGTTTCTGGTGCTATGCCGGCTTCTGCTTGAACAACGGTATCGCTTGCCATATTGGCTTTGCCATTCTTGCCGCCTGACGAGGAACAGGCCGCAATAAAGACTATCGCGGCGACAAATAGTGCATTGACAAGTGTTCTCATATTACTATTACTTGATTATGTCAAAAAAGTAGTAGTTCCATTCATCGACAACATCGTAGCCATAAGGAACGTTTATTCCAACACGTTTCCCTATCCATCCATGTAAACGGACACGACCATTGCTGTCTTTATACACAGTCACCTCGGAGTCACTGTTCAAGGAAAATGAGTAATTGTTGTTGGAATCATAGACATCAGTGGTAAAGTTATTTCCAATGACACTTGTTATATCACTCGGGAAGCCTGAAAACTCGAACTGAAGGTTGTCATAATTGTTAACTGTCCAGCGATGAACAAAGCAGCCTGCATCAACCAAAGGTATATAATGAATAAGCATGCGGCCTTCTACGCGGTCTGCCGGCAGTTCATTCTCCCACAGTTCCTGGTTGGGGTAGTAGTCGCCTAAAAGTGCATCGGAGGTAAATCCGTGATACAGTGACCAGCCGTCTTTATCTTCAGGTGTACATGATGTTGCTGCAAAAGCGAAAGACAACAACAAAACGGTGATTTTTAGCATCTTTTTCATAACATATTGATTTTTAATTGGTTATTCATTTTTTAATCACATCGAAATAGTAGTGCTCATATATATTTACGATATAGTTGTTGGCGGGATTGCCCAAGGCATAGTCTTGCATAGTACCTATTTTGTACCTGACATCGCCATTCAGCCTGACGCCACCTTCATCGTTCTTAAAAACCTGCACCGACAAATTGCCCGCGTTAAACATGAAATCGTTGGGCGAGATGGTGCAACTGAAAGATTTATCCACCTTGCTAGGCATACCTAACAAATTAACTATCACGGAATTATCAGATATCTTTGTAATGCTGGCGCTCGCATTTTTTATGGGGAATGCCTTTTCAACCTCTTCTGGTATATAGCTTTCCCAGTCGTCGGGATTGGGCTGATAGCTGCCCTTCAGCTCTTCGGCAGTGAAACCGAAACAGGTGTGCCACTCCTTCTCCCGAGGCTTGCCACACATTGTCAGAACTGCCACCATCATTAGCAGCAACGTGATTTTCAAAATGTTTCGTAGGTTTTTCATGGTTTACTTTATTATAATTTTACTAGTTTCTTTAATGTTGTTTTTCGTATCAATGCGTGTCACCACATAAACGCCTTTACCAAGTCTGCTCGTATTGATGACGATACGGTCGGTATTGCTGTAGGGCAGTTCCATCATTTGACGGCCTTTTTCGTTGCATACGGTCACAACGCCGCTGCTCTTCCCCACCCACTCTATTGTTGTCGAGTCATCGGCAGGATTGGGGAAAATGGTCATTTTATTTATGACTGGCTGATATTCTTTGACATCGAGCAGGTTTTTATCCCAAGCACCGATGACATAATCGCCTGGTTGGAGGTTGCTTACGGTGAATCGAGCCATCTGCCAAGTACCTTCCTGCTCATAATCAAGCGATTGCCAAGGTTCAGAGGCGTCGCGACGGTAGAGCAGCACAGCCGAGTCGCTCTGTGAAGTGACGATGTCGTTATCCCACGTGTTACGCGAGAAAGTGAACCGTCCTGTAAACTCGTTGTCGCCATAATCCTTAAAGAATACCGACCAATAGTGCCGTGTCGATATTTTCAATGCAGGGTCTGTCTCGGTTTCTTTTGGTCCCACAAGGTGGTTGGCGGCATACACAAACACCGAGTCGTTGACATCTTTCGACAACTCGAAGAATCTAACAAGGCTTTTGAATCCCGAGCCATGGGTTATGGTTATCTTGTTGTTGAGGACAGCTGCCAGATACTCGTTGTCATAGTCTGCCACAGCGTATACGGGTTGAAAATCAAGCTGTTTAGTTCTTGTACAGAACTCGCCATCCCAACAAATAGTATCGGTGAATGTGTTCATGTTTTCATCGAAGAATGTCACCTTGCAGATGTTGTGCTGTCCTATATGCTCAGCCCCGCGGTGTGTATAACTCATGGTGACGGTGACGTCGTATTGGTTGCCGCTGGCCTGAGTGCTGAGGGTCTCGACAGCGAAATGAGGCATACCGGGTGTGAAAACCCATGTGTCGAAGAAACCGTTCATGTCGACACCGGTGAACTCCGTAAGGTCATCGCGCAGATTCTCGGATGAAGCAGTAGAATAGGCGTGACGTTCAAGATATTGCTTCAAAGCGTTGAGGAAGGTCTCACGGCCAATATAGTTCATCAGCGTTGCAGCCACCACACATCCGCGGTCGTAGACACCGTCGCTGTCGTATGTTATGCTTTCAGGAATGTTGTTAAGCGGAATCCAGTTCTGAGGCTGGTCGCACCAGTTCACAATCCTGTCGCGGACGGGAGCTATCATGTCAAGATAAGTCTGTTCGTCATAAAGAACTGTCTTAAAGATAGTTGCACAGAAAGTGGCAAATCCCTCGTTGAGCCACATGTCCTGAGGCGTGGTGCAAGTGACCTTGTTGCCAAACCACATGTGCGAGAGCTCGTGCGCCGCATACTCCTCGCCCGACACTTGAACGTTTATCAGCGATGACGCGAAAGCGATGTTGTCGACGTGCTCCATGCAGCCCAACCTTGTCTCGCAATAGCCAATGCGGTTGAACGGATATGGTCCGAACCATTCCTCGAAAGCATGGCATATCTCCTTTATCCTGCCGAACGAGGTGCTGATATTGTTGATGTTTGATGCCTTAACGAAAATATTGATCGGGATGTCGGCCTCGATGCCGTTATAAACGTCCTCATATAGCTCATACTCGCCCACTGCCACGCTTGCTGCGTAGGTCGTTATCTCCTGCGGGATGCACCAATGCCAAGTGAAAGAACCGTCGCTGTTGCTTGTTTTGTCGATGAGAAGTCCGCCACAAACAGCTGTAAGATTCTCAGGAACAGTGACATACACATCGAAGGTGGCCTTGTCGGTCATGTTGTCTACACAGGGGAACCAAGCCTTGCCAAGGTTGTGCGGCTGACTAGCGAACCCAACACCCAGGTTGTACATCACCCCATTGTGCCAATGCACCCCTCCAAAAGAGCTTTCGGAGAAGGTGACGCCATGATAGTATATCCCCACAGTAGCCTGGCTTCCAGAAGGAATTACAGAGGTGAAGTTTATGAACACACTGTCGCCTACCTGCTGATAACCGCTTATTCCGTCTGTGCCGTTATTTAGCAACATCTCACTTATAGTCAATGCTTTAAGTTCCAAAACAATACTGTTGACATTGGTCAAGGCCTCGAAAGTCACCTCGGTGAAACAGTTTATGCTGTTTGCTTGATAATCAATCTCGTTGACATGGATGTCATAATGTTTCACATCGATGTTTTGAGCCGTAGCAAAAATGAAAGAAAACAATACTAAAATCAAAAATACGTTCTTTTTCATGGTTGGTTTATTTGTGTTAATCCAGTGTAAATAGGTTCTGTGACGACCGTGTTGCTGACGTTCAAGGCGCGGTCTATTATGTTGATTGCAAAGCGTATAGTGTCGTCGGGCGAGAACGGGTTTTTCACCATCATGGTGTAGTCGATGACGCCGGAGATGGGTTTTTCGGTATCGCCGTCAAGGAGGCGTTTGAAGCGTGCGTTGAAGCTGATGGTGTCGTAAGTCTGCGTTTGGGCATTCCAGCTGAGCAAGGGCTTCTCAACAAAAGCGCCGTTCTCGTAGCGTTGATACGCAAAGATGAGATTGTAATAATATTCGTTGGCATTGAAAGGCGGTATGGTGTCGCCATCGTCAAGGCCGAGGTCGCCATCGCCGTCGGTATAACCTATTGACACCACGACGCTGCCGTTGAAGAGGCCCGCCGAGTCGGTCTGATAGGCCAGTCCGTTGTAGGTTATTTGCGGCTCAATAGGGTATTGTTCCGGCTTTCGGCAAGAAACTACGCACAAAAAAAGCGCACAAATCAAAAAAATATGTACCTTTGTAAACTTCAAATTGTCAAAATTTGCGGTAAAATTACAAATTTTTGTATAAAGTGGTGGTAATAACAAATAAAAACATATCAAATGAAAAGAATTAGTCTTGTATTATGCCTTTTGGCCATGATGTTTTCGGCTCAGGCGCAGGGAAAAAAGATGTTCACCCCTGAAGATGCCTCTTACAACAACTATGCAGTGTATGCCCAACGTCCCAACCAGGTGAAGTGGATTGGCGATTCGGATTTCGTGATGAAAGTGGATGGAGACAAGATTATGAAATACACGCCCGGTGCCAAGAGACCGGTGATACTATTGACACTCGACCAGCTCAATGAATACGTCTCAAAGGCCGGTCTTGACAAGATGAAACGCTTCCCCCAGCTGACATGGGAAAGTGGCGAAGTGGCCTATTTCTATGCTCTCGGCAAGGATGGCATTACCTATAATAGTGTCAGCTTCCTGCAAGGGGCGGTGAAGCAATTAACAACAATCCCTCAAGATTCTGAGAACCAGACAGCTGCACCTATGACACACAGGGTTGCCTATACTGTCAAAAACAACCTTTTCGTCTCCGATAGAGGCAAACAGATAACCATAACTGACAACAAGGAAGGCATTGTGGCCGGACAGTCGGTGCACCGCAACGAGTTCGGCATCGAAGGCGGCATTTTCTGGTCGCCCGACGGTCAGAAGTTAGCCTATTACCTCATGGATGAGACGATGGTTACCGACTATCCTCTTGTCGACATCACCGAGCGTGAGGCTGCCGCAAAACCCATCAAATATCCCATGGCAGGCATGACAAGCCATCAGGTCAAACTGCACGTTTACGACTTCGCCACAGGCAAAGACATCACCATAAACACCGAAGGCCCTGTTGACCAATACCTCACCGCCATCACATGGAATCCCGACAACAAGAGGATTTATATAGGCGTTCTCAATCGCGGACAGGATCACCTGAAATTCAACGAGTATGATGCCACAAACGGCAAACTGATACAGACCCTCTTCGAGGACAAGGACGACCAGTATGTGGAGCCTCAGACCCCAGCATGGTTCCTGCCCGACAACGACAACCAGTTCGTCTGGCGCGCGCAGCGCGATGGTTACTATCACCTTTATCTGTACGACATAAAGAAGAAGTCAGCCAAGCAGCTCACCAAGGGCAATTTCGTCGTCACCGAGTTCAACGGCTTCGACAAGAACGGCAACTTCTTCTACACCAGCACCGAGGTCAGCCCTCTTGAACGCCATCTCTACATGCAGAACATGAAGAGCGGTAAAAAGGTCAAAATATCGCAGCAGCACGGCACCCATCAAGTGCTTCCAAGCAAGAGCGGAAACTATTTCCTTGACTTCTACACCAGCACCGACGTGCCCAACAATGTCGATTTGCTTAACGCAAAGGGCGAGCTCATGGAACGTCTGCACGAGGCTCCAAACCCTATCGCCGACTACAACATTGGCACGACCGAGATTGGCACGCTGAAGAGTGAGGACGGACAGACACTCTATACACGCCTCATCAAGCCCTATAACTTTGACCCCAAGAAGAAGTATCCCGTCATCGTTTATGTCTATGGCGGCCCTCACGCCCAACTCATCACCGACACATGGACAGCAGGAGCCGGCATTTACCTCAATTACCTTGCCCAAGAGGGCTTCCTCGTCTTCACCCTCGACAACCGTGGCTCAGCCGACCGTGGCGAGGCCTTCGAGCAGGTCATACACCGCCAATGCGGACAAGCCGAGATGCGCGACCAGATGGTGGGTATAGAATGGCTGAAGACACTGCCCTACGTCGATGCCGAGCGTATCGGTTCCGACGGCTGGAGCTATGGCGGATTCATGTCAACATCGCTCAAAATAAACCACCCCGAAGCATTCAAGGTGTCGGTGGCGGGCGGCCCTGTGATGGACTGGAAATACTACGAAATAATGTACGGCGAGCGCTATATGGACACTCCCGACGAGAACCCCGAGGGCTATGAGCTCTGCAGCCTCGAGAACAAAGCCGACAAGCTTGAGGGCAAACTGCTCATCATACACTGCACCACCGACCCCGTAGTGGTATGGCAACACAGCCTCGTCTTCGTCGAGAACTGCATCCACAACGGCAAGCAGCTCGACTATTTCGTCTATCCTGGCCACGACCACAACGTCTATGGAATGGATCGCGCACATTTGATTACCAAGATAACTCAGTATTTCAAAGACAATCTTTAAAATCAAGAAACAAAAAAAATACAATCATGAGAATATTGAAAAAAATATCACCGGCAATTCTTTTTCTGCTGATAGCATTATTCACCTCATGCCAGAAAGAGGAAATTGCCATAATCGATAAGGTAAGCTATCGCAGCGAGTCGGAGACAAAACTGCTGCAAATCATTGCCAACTGCGGCTGGAGCGTAAGCAAGGACGACGCCACTGCCGACTGGATCAGCATAAGCCCGGCTTCGGGAACTAAAAAAGACACTGCCGTCGCTGTGACAGTAGACGAATACCTTGAAAACGCCATACGCTCGACTTCGTTCACCGTCACATCCTCGAAGGGAAACGCATCGTGCAAAGTAACCATCGAGCAGAACGGAGAATACATCAGGGTGACCGAAAACATCCTGTCGTTCTTCAACGAAGCAGAGACCAAGACCATCACTGTCACCTCCAACTGCAACTGGACAATCACGAAAGAGGAAGACGAAGACTTTGACGCGTCTTTCTACACCCTTTCCGCCACATCGGGAAGCATTGGATCAAACGATTTGAACATCCATGTTTCGGAAATCTTCACATCGTCCAACAACCTCGGACTGATAAGGCTCAAAAGCGACTCAGGCAACACCGAGACACCTGTCAGAGTGAAGCAGAACGGACGTAACGAGACAAACATCACCTCCACAGTATGGGGCATCTACAAATACGAACGATGGAACACCGACTATTTCAACAACATTCTTGACGAGACCTACACCGTCGACGACTTCAACCCATCCAACTTCAACTCGCCAGGCTGGACAATGTTCTTCCTGAAGAACAACCATGGCGAGCAGAGCGACCGCAAATACAACCAAAGCGGAATACTCGAGCAAGTCATTTACCCCTTCGACTACGAATACGACTCCGTCACACACCACCTGCACATCACCTTTGAGAACGAAGACCCCGAGGTAAACGAATACTACGACACCGACGTACTCACCCTTAACGACTCCATCTTCGTCATACAAGACGAATACCGCGCACACTTCTTCGAAAAAGCATCCATGCGCAAGGTGGGATATGTAGAAGAAAACAAAAACACCGACTCACCACGCAAGATAGGCACCAAGAAACGCGGCCAGCCCCTCTTTGACATGCGATGACGACAAGGAGCAGGCTATATTTCGTCTTTGCCCTCTGCGGGATATTGTGTTATGCCGTCACGCTGACACTCACATCCCTGCTTTGGCATGACTATGCCTTGAAACCATTGTGGATGGCGTGGGGATTCGGCGCAATAGGCTTTTTCTTCGTGATGACATGGCTTTTCCAGCACAAGCTCCACAACATAGAAGAGAAAAAATTCCTGCGAATCACTTTCTTCACGGCACTCTTGACAAGAATCGCATACGCCGTTGCCATAGGCTATTACTACTATTATCAGACTGGCGACTCGTTCGAATACGATGCCGCCGACAGCCTTCACTACAACGACCTTGCAAATTATCTAGCACAGTGCATACATCAAGGGGCCCCTCTCAAGTACGTGTTGGTCTACCTTCACAACGCCGTATACCCCATGGGCTTCTCCGACCAAGGCTACACCCTGTGGCTCACCTTATTATATACCATCTTCGGTGACAACCTCCTTACCCCACGCCTCTTCAACGCCTTGATGGATGCCTACATCTGCGTGGCCGTATACAAAATCGCCTCGCGATGCTCCGACAGACGGACTGCCATGCTCTCAGCCATAATCTGCGCCTTCATGCCCACTATGATACACTACACAGGCCTCCACCTGAAGGAGACCACCATGCTCTTCGTCACAGTGATGGCCATAGAACGCACCGACTACCTAATAAGAAGCAGAAAATACACCTTCATCAACATAGCGCTGCCCATATTTTTCACCGCCATGATTTTCGGATTCCGCACCGTCGTGGGCATGTCCGTGCTTTTTGCCTATTTTGTGTTCATCGTTTTGGCTCCCAGCGATGTCATTGCCAAACGTGCCAAAATAATCACGGCATCGGTGGTGGCTGTTGTGTCGATAGTTTTTATGCTCACCGTTGGCCGGGAGATGATTGTTATTTACAAACTCAAGGACAACACGACTGGCCTGTTATCCGAGAAATATGAGAAAGCAGGCCTCCACCACGCAGAGTTGGCCAAGAACGTCTATCTGGCACCAGGAGTCTTCGTCCTGCCGATGACAACATTCACCGAGGTTGGCAACAACAACCAGAAGATGATGAACGGCGACACCTTCGTGAAGAACTTCATGGCATTCTTTGTGATGTGGGCTTTTGTGGTGATGATACGCCGCAAGGAATGGCGCAACATGAGCATGATAACAGCCTTCGTCATTGCATACGCCGGAATTATGGCACTGTCGTTTTTTGTCACCTCTGAGCGATACCACTTCCCGCTGTTGCCTTTCTATGCATTTTTGACAGCCTACACCATCACACACTTCAAGAGGAAATATTTTCCATTCTTTTACGCATACTGTATTCTTTTAGTGATAGTTATAATAGGCTGGAACTACATAAAACTATCGGCACGGGGATTGGTTTAGGCTTATTTCTGCGGCAAAAAAATATATTTTTTCGGATAACTGTTTGTCGTAATAAAAAAAATCTTATCTTTGCAGCCTGATTTGGTTTCGTGGCCGAGTGGCTAGGCACCGGTCTGCAAAACCGGGTACAGCGGTTCGAATCCGCTCGGAACCTCTTCACAAGTCCGTCGAAAGGCGGACTTTTTTTGTTTAAAATCACTAAACAATAAAAGATAATTTGTAACTTTGTCCATTAAAATGATTTGTATGGACGGAAAATCGCAAACCCCGCAAGAGGAACGAGTCAAGATATTGCAATCACTTATGCCTGAAGTGTTTGACGAGGGCAAGATAGATTGGGAAAAGCTGAAAGCAACGCTTGGCGAAGAGGTGAACTTCGCCAACGAGCGTTATGTGCTGAATTGGGCGGGCAAGAGCGATGCGTTTCGCATCATGCAACAGCCCACTTCGGCCACATTGGTGCCTTGTCGGGAAGAGTCGGTTGATTTCGACCAAACAGAAAACATTTTCATTGAGGGCGAGAATATGGAGGTGCTGAAGGTGTTGCAAAAGAGCTACTTCGGCAAGGTGAAGATGATTTATATCGACCCGCCGTATAATACGGGTAACGATTCGTTTATCTATCCTGACAAGTTCTCCGAAACCAAAGAGGAATACATGAAGCGCGTGGGCGACAAGGACGAGGAGGGCTACATGACCCGCGAAGGCCTGTTCCGCAAAAACAGCAAGGAGAACGGACAATACCACAGCAATTGGCTCAACATGATGATGCCCCGCCTCTATTTGGCCAAGAGCCTACTGCGCGATGACGGCGTGATTTTCGTTTCCATCGACGACAACGAAGTGCATAACCTTCGCTTGCTGATGAATGAGATTTTCGGGGAGGAGAATTTTGTGGCTCAAATGGTTTGGGAGGGAGCATACAAAAATGCTGCCCGCCAAATAGGAATTAATCATGAGTATGTACTTGTGTATTCAAAAAACACATTTGAAGGAGAAGAGCCCTGGATGGTTGCAAAACGTGATGTTGAGATTGTGTTGAAAGAAGCTAAGCGGCTACAAGATAAATATGGACCAGATTATAAAACTGCTTCTACTGAAATGGCGGGATGGTTTCTGGCGAATAAATCCAAGCCTGTTTTTGCACATCGTAGATTTCATTTTATCGATCAAAATGGTGTGTATAAAGAAGATGATCCAACTGCTCCCGGAGGAAGGAAGTTTGAGTTGGTAAATCCTCTCACAAATGAGGTAATCCCTTTACGCAAAAATAGAGGTTGGAGATTTGATCAAAATACATTCAATAGATTAGTTCAAGAAGGAAGAATCTCTTTTCCGACTTCGAATACCATTATGGTTCGGACGTATTTGCACGAAACAAATAAAGTAACTCCACAAAGTGTGTTTTATCAGGCTGCTCGTTCGGCTTCAGAGAGGTTGTCTAGATTAATGAACGGGAATGTTTTCGAGTTTCCTAAAGACGAAGAAATTATAAAGCAGTTTGTGGAAATGTCAACCACATCAAATTCCATTATTCTCGACTTCTTCGCCGGCAGTGCTACCACCGCCCACGCTGTAATGCAACTCAACAAGGAAGACGGCGGCCATCGCAAATACATTTGTGTGCAATTGCCCGAGTTGTGCGACGAGAAGAGCGAGGCCTACAAGTCAGGGTATAAGACCATTGCTGAGATTGGCAAGGAGAGGATACGCCGTGCGGGCGCAAAAATCCGTGCCGAGGTGGAAGCGGAGCAAGCCAAACGGAAGGGACAATTCGAATTTGAGGAAGACCAAGCCATAGAAATGCCGGACTTGGGCTTCAAGGTGTTCAAGTTGTCGGAAAGCAACTTCAAGCAATGGCGCGAAATAAAAGGCTCCAACAAAGAGGAATGGAAACAACAAGCATTAGATTTCATCAATCCAGTTGCAGAAAACGCTACCACCGACAATATGGTGTATGAGCTGATGTTGAAGAGCGGCAAGAGCCTGAACAGCACCATCGAACATAGGAACGGTTTTTATGCCATTAACGGCAAAGAACTGACACTGATGCTTGAAGCAGCCACGCAGGAAACGGTGGACGCCATTCTCGCCGAGCATCCGCAGAAAGTCCTCGCCTTGGACAACCTGTTTGAAGGCAACGACCAATTGAAAACCAACACCGCACTTCAGATGAGAGACGCTGGGGTGGAGTTTAGGACGATATAAGGAGATGTTTTATGAACTTACAAGAAATATATACCAAATTAAAACTGACGGAAGACAGCCTTATTCGGGTGTCTGCTGATAAAAATTGGCAGAAAAAGGTTGCTCTTCCCAGTCGCATCTACCGCTTGTTGGAGAAAAACGAGCTGCTCAAGACATTGGATGCGTTTTTCTGTTTTGACAACAAACCGCTTATCCTGTTTTTTAATCTTGAAGATAGCAATAAGAAGCAAGAACTTCACAAAGCGATTTGGAATTTCAATGAATCGCCCATAGCTATTATTGTTGAGAATAACGCTGTCGAAATCTTCAATGGCTTTTCTATTGATGAGAACACGAAGTTACTCCATTCAATAGGCGGTGTCGAAAAATTGGATGATTTCGCCTATTTTGAACTGGTTACTGGAAAGACGTGGGAAAAGTATCAGAAAGACCTCAGCCACAAAAACAGGGTTGATTATAAATTGTTGGAGAACATTGAGGCAGCGCAAGGTTTGATGATGAATCTTGGACTATCACAAACTTTGGTTAATGCTTTAATTGGCAAGATTATCTTCTATCGCTATTTGATAGACCGCAAAGTAAGACTAAATTATCAGGGCAAGGAAAGATGGGATAATAGAGACTTGTGTGAATGTTTGGCTAACAAAGATAGTTTTTTTGCCTTTGTCCGTCATTTGGAGAATAAGGATACTGGTTTTAATGGTGACATGTTCAGAATCACCCCTGAATATTATCAACATATTAGTCAAGATGCGCTAAATGTGCTTATTAGACTATTAGAAAGTGAAAACCTCGCAACAGGCCAACGTTCTTTGTTCGACATATATGATTTCTCTATCCTTCCGATAGAGTTCATAAGTAACATGTATGAAAAGTTTATCGGAGTTGACAAACAGGATAAAGAAAGTGCATATTATACGCCAACCTTCTTGGTTGATTACATTATTGCCGAAACAGTTGAAAAGCATTTGAGTGCCGACGACAACTATAACTGCCGAATATTGGACCCTTCTTGCGGGTCGGGCATTTTCTTGGTTGAGTCTTTGCGAAGAATCATAGAAAAATACGTAAAGGTTAAGAAGATCAAGAATACAAACAGTGAATCGTTCAGGGAGGGACTTAAAAAGCTGGTTTGTGACAATATCTTTGGCATAGACAAAGACTATGACGCTATTCAGGTGGCAATATTCTCCATTTACCTGACCTTGCTTGATTATCAAGAACCTGCAGATATCGAAAAATTCAAGTTCCCAAATTTGTTCGGAAAGAACCTGATATGTAGCGACACTTTTGATGTTGACAACCCAGAATTAAAGGACCTGGAAGAAAGGAAATTGCAGTTTGATTATATTATTGGGAATCCGCCATGGAAAGGTTCTGGCGGGGACCAGCAAGCAAAGGCATATCTTAGCAGCAGAAAGAAAAAAGAACACAGAGGAACGAATGCCATCGGAGTAAACAACAATGAATTAGCTGAGTATTTTGTATTCAGAGTGAGCGACTTTTGTTCAACAAACACAGAAGTGGCTTTGATAATTCATAGTACATCTTTATATAATTCGAAAGATGGAGTAAGTGTTTTCCGAAAGTATTTGCTTGATCAATTCTATATAAAAGGTGTAACAGAATTAGCTTGTGTAAGGAAAGAGGTTTTTGATAAAACTAACGATAAAGATAAATCTAACGACAAATCAATAGCACCAGCCTGTGTTTTGTTTTACAAATATGCAAATGGCAATAATACAGATTCCAATGTTATTACACATATTTCCATAAAGCCAAGCCGTTTCTTTTCTTTGTTCAAAGTTTTCTCAATTTGTAGAAACGACATCCAAAAAGTGCAGCAAAATCGTTTAAAGGAAAACGATTGGTTGTGGAAAGTTCTGGTATATGGGTCATATTTGGATTTTATTCTGATTTCAAGATTAAAAAAGATGGATACGGTTGAATCGGTACTTAAAGATAACAATCGGTTCATTCATGCTACGGGCGTAGAATTCAGTGAAAATGATGCAAAATATGATTCTTCATCCTGGACAGGTAGGTGTTTTGTTAATACACGAGCAGTAGATTGTTTTTTCTTGAATCCCGATAAGATAGAAACCACCCATGTACAGAAACTGAGGAGGAACAGAAGTACCCAGCAAGATATTTTCTTGGCACCGATGCTTCTTGTCAGGCATGGCTTGGATGTTGATAAACTAATAGCGAGATCTGTAATATCAAATAAAGATGCTGTTTTTAAGAAATCATTGTTGTCTATCAAGGCATACAAACCTGAAGATATTAATGTATTGAAAAGCATATCATGTTCCTATGCTTCTGAAATTTTCTCTTATTTGTCAATTCTTACCTTTTCTTCGGTGGGTATTGAACGAGAGAATGCCAAAACCCAGGAGTTGCTAGGAATTCCTTATGTTGAGGTTGACGATTGTTTTTACGATGAAATAGAATCTTTATATAATCTTGGTTATAAGGAAAACAAAAAGATTCCGATTGATGAGATAAAAACGTGTAAAATAAAAGAGGATATTAAAGAAAAAGAAAAGAGCCTTGATAAAGCGATAAAAACTGCGTTAAAGTTAAGCGATGATGAATTGGATTTGATAGATTACGCATTAAATGTAAATCGTCATGTTGTTCAAATTAATAGCGCCAATACTACTTCTAAAAGAATCGGATTATTGCATAATTGCCCTGCTTTTAATGTAATCAAAAAAGAAGATAATCAGCTAATTGATTATGCTCAAGTGTATATTGACCGTTATGCCAAAAGTTTCAATAGAAACGGGAAGCGATTTATGGTTGATATTCATTACTATGAACAAATGATTGGTATGTTTTTCAGAGTGATTGATGAAAAAGATTTTACCGAAGAAATTCTTTTTTCCCCAACTGACGACAATCTGTTATCTTTGGCAACCAAACTATCGTCTCAACGAATAACGGACCAGCTGTTTGTTCAAAAAGACATCCGTGGTTTTGAAAAAGAGTTCTTCTATATTTTCAAACCAAACGAAAAACGCTTGTGGCACAAGGCTATTGCCCATTTGGATGTGAATGAGTTTGACGATGCAATGTTACGAGTAGGGAGGAACAATTGATGGCAACGAGTTCAAGCTTAAACGCAACATCCTTCGTTTACTCTCAAACACGAAGAGATTTCTACTTTGAATCAATTTTGACAACTTGTGTCGATATATATCGCACCATAATTGGTTCTGCTATCCAAGTGGCTAACGATGAGAACACAATAAGGGATGGGTTCTTGAGGTACTTACAAAACATGAACTTTAAGCAAAGCCATGGATTGAAAAATTTGAAGTTCGACAAAGAAACTGTTGAAAATACTGGTCGTGCGGATATCCGAGTTTTGCCAACAAAAGATGAATATATTAACGATGAAGAATACTATCTGATTGAATGTAAGAGGCTTGATTCAAAAAACCTAAATGGAATATATGGGCTTAATGCTGAATATATAAAAAATGGCATTTGCCGTTTTGTATCAGGCTATTATTCTACCTATTATGGATGTAATGCAATGTTTGGTTTTGTTGTAGAATCAGTTAATAATATTGATAATGAACTTGTAGGTGGCATAAATTCATTACTGAATACAACCATGACAAACGATCATGGATTTAATGTAAATGCAAAAGCAATAAATCCTTTGCAATATGCTGATTTCGCTGACCATTATCCATATTCATACATGTCTACACACACCCATATTTTAGGCAGCGAATTGGTCTTGTATCATCTAATGTTTGACTTTTCTAACAATATTATATGAAACTCTCCTTCGAATCCAATCTTCAATATCAGCAGGAAGCCATCCAAGCGGTTGTCGGACTCTTTGAGGGACAATTGCGGGATGATGCTGTTTTTCAATATGATATAAATGAAAAACAGACGAGTATGATTGACGGCATTGGCAACAAATTGGCTTTGTCGGAAGAACAGATTCTTTCCAATTTACAGAATGTGCAACGGCAGAATGAAATCACACCGTCAGAACAATTGGATGGGATGCACTTCTCCGTTGAGATGGAAACAGGTACGGGCAAGACTTACGTTTATTTGCGTACCATCTACGAGTTGAACAAACAGTATGGATTCAAGAAGTTTGTTATCGTTGTCCCTTCCGTCCCGATTCGTGAGGGCGTGTTGAAGAACCTGCAAATCACCCACGAGCATTTCCAGACGCTTTACGATAATACTCCGATGCGTTTTTATGTCTATGACCGCAACAAGATTTCGCAATTGAGAAGTTTTGCGGCAGGTGACAATATTGAGGTGCTTGTCATCAATATTGATTCTTTCGCCAAAGACGAGAATGTCATCAATAAGCCTAACGACAAGTTGAATGGGCAGGAGCCAATCAATTTCATCAAGCAGGTTCAGCCTATTGTCATTGTGGACGAGCCGCAAAATATGGAGTCGGAGAAAAGGGCGGCGGCTATCAAGAATCTGAATCCGCTGTGCACCTTGCGTTATTCAGCCACACACCGCAATCGCTATAACCTGATTTACAGCCTAAATCCCGTGAAGGCTTACGATTTGGGATTGGTCAAGCAAATAGAGGTGGATTCGGTGCTGGAAGAGAATGCCTTGAATGGCGCTTTTGTGGCATTGGAATCCATTACCGCGACTAAGACAAAAATCACCGCTAAAATTTCCATCGATGTCAACGACAAAAGCGGTGTCAAACGAAAATCGGTCACGGTTCGGGCGGGCGACGACCTATATGCAAAAAGCGAGAACCGCGAAATATACCGCAACGGCTATATTGTTGAGGAAATTGATGCCTCAAACGGATGCGTTGTTTTTTCAAATGGTGACACGCTTTATCAAGGCCAGCGCAAGGATGAAATGAATGATGAGGTGATGAAATTTCAGATTCGCCGCACTGTTGAGGAACATTTGCGTAAGGAATTGAAACTGAACAAGCAAGGGATAAAAGTGTTGTCTTTGTTTTTCATCGACAGGGTGGCCAATTATCGTGCATACGATGAGCAGGGCAATGAGGTGAAAGGGAAATTCGCTGTTTGGTTTGAGGAGATTTATTCGGAATTGATTGAACGCCATGAGTTTAAGTCACTGAATCAGTATCCTTTGGATAATATCCATAACGGCTATTTCTCCCAAGACAAGATAAGAAAGGTCGCATAAAAGACACTTCTGGTGAAACACAAGCCGATGACGACACTTATAATCTGATTATGAGGGATAAAGAAACATTGCTGGATATGAAGAATCCGCTCCGTTTCATTTTCTCGCATACAGCATTACGAGAAGGCTGGGACAATCCGAATGTTTTTCAAATCTGCACTTTGAACGAAACGAAATCGGAAATCAAGAAACGCCAGGAAATTGGTCGGGGTTTGCGTTTGCCTGTCAATCAGGAAGGTGTACGTTGCTATGACAGGAACATCAACCGTTTGACGGTGATTGCCAACGAATCTTACAATGATTTTGCCAAGGCTTTACAAACCGAGTTGCAGGAAGATTGTGGAGTTGACTTCGGCAACCGTATCAAGCCTAAACGTGATAGGCTTTCAGTAAGGTACAAGAAGGGATTTGAGGCAGACCCGCTTTTCCTCTCTATTTGGGAGAAACTGAAGGCTAAAACCACTTATCGCGTGAATTTCGATACCGATGTTCTCATCGAAAAAGCCAGCAAAGAAATCAAGGAAATGCCTCGCATTGTGGCGCCGACCATTCGTTCTGTGAAAACGGAAATTGTCATCACCGAAAAAGGTGTGACAACGGAATACAAGGGCGACAAACTTACTACCCATTCGTCAGATTATTTCATTCCCGACATATTGGGTTATGTCCAGAATCGTACCGAGTTGACCCGTTCAACCATTTGGAAAATTTTGGGGAAGTCAGGCCGCTTGGATGATTTGGCTGTCAATCCGCAACTGTTTATGGATATGGTGGTGGATAAAATCAAAATAGTGTTGCAAGATTTGATGATTGACGGCATTGAGTATCACAAAATTGGCGATTCGGATTACGAAATGCGACTCTTTGAAGAGCAAGAACTTGAAATCTATCTGAATGATTTCACGTTCAAGGTTTCGAAGTCGGACAAAACCATCTATGAAGAATACGTCCCTTTGGATTCTTCAGTGGAAAACAAGTTTGCCAATGATTGTGAAACAAGCGACCAGGTGAAATACTATTTCAAGTTGCCAGAATGGTTTAAGATACCTACGCCGATTGGCTCATACAACCCAGATTGGGCCGTGGTGTTCGAAGATGACAAGAAGGTGTATTTTGTTGCAGAAACCAAGGATACAGGAACGCCTGTTGTTGATTTGGACAAACTTCATCCAAGCGAAAAGCAGAAAATCCGTTGTGGGATAGCGCATTTCAAGCAATTTGAGAATTTGGAGTATCGTGTTGTAAGTACTGTATCAGGATTGTGTAATAGAAATGCAATAAATCCCTAAAAACCACGTTATCAACACACAGACAAATATAATGCGAGGACTTGCCGCACATATCACCATCCTGTTTCTGGCATTCTCAGGCCTTACGGCTTGGGCGCAGGAGCCTGTCGTGGAGATAGTTAACGACACCATAACGACAAGCCTGCCCGATTCGATAACATCAGCCATACCGAACGACACCCTTACCCTACCCGTCAATACCGCCGAGGTCAGCTACACTCTCGAAGAGCTGGAGAACTTCCTTGCCATCTGCCGCACACGACTCGACTCAACATCGGCGGCACTCGAGCAATGCGCACTGCTCGTCTCCGCACAGGACGACTCCATCGCCATACAAGCCGCTGAAATAGAGAAACTGAACCAAGAGACAGAAAAACTCGGCCACGACGTGCAACAACTGCAACACCTCCGCGACTCGCTAATCGTGGCCAACAGCAGCTATATGGCGCAACTACAGGAAAAAAACGACCTGCTCCAACAGACCATCAAGGCGATGAACGAGCGCGAGATACTCTTCAACGAGAAGGAAAACCTGTATAAGGAGGCACTAAACAGCAACCACATAAACACCACAAAACTCGAAGGGGAGATAAATGCCAAAAACGTCAGCATAGAGGCCAAAAACACACAAATAGAAATACTACAGAACAGCATAAAAGAAAAAGACGCCACCTTGGCACAACAACAGGCAAGCTACCAAAAACTCGTCGAGGAGAAAGAATACTTCATGTCCGTCGCCGACTCACTGCGCGAACGCATCTTCGAGGCCGACAAGAAACTCATACAGATAAACGAACAGCTGAAATACACCGAACAGCGCGCCAAAGACGCCGAAGCACGCATAGCCCAGGCCACCTCGCGCAAGAAGAAGGTTAGCGCCATACAAGGCATCGCACTCAAGTTCTTCCGCACGCCAAACTGGCAACTGAGGCCCGAGAAAATAGAAGAGACCGGACAAGTAGTGTATAAGATAATAAACCGCAACAAAGGCAAGATAGAGTTCGACTACATCACCGGAGCCTCTGTCATGCTGCTGGACCTCAGCCCCAAGAACAGGCGCGAGTCGATGGTCGACACAACATCGGTCATGCGGAAACGCAAAAGCAAGCACGACTTTCTTTATTCCTACAGCATGGGAGTTTACGTGGGCTTCGGCGGAAGCAACCTCTTCAAGAACTTCTATGCCGGGCTCAACTTCAAGTTCATCGACTTCTTCTATATCGTGGGCGGCATCAACGTGTGCGAGTACGAGTTGCTCACGGGCGACATACAGGAAGGCGATGTGCTGCCTTCGGGCTGGGCCATCTCCGACCAAATCTCAAAGGTCTGGAAGGTGAAGCCGTTCATAGCATTGGCTTTTGACCTTGATTTCTTATCCTATATTAAGAAGTAGGAGATGGGAAGTGGGAGCTATGGGATAAAGATCTTTTGACGGTTTTTAGCACGAATACACTCTCATCACGCAGTTTCGGCAGTCGAACTCAAGGCGGAAAGTGTTCTCGCCGTTCCTTATATATAAAGGAGTAGCGCGCTGCCCTGTCTCCTTGCTGCACATCCCGTTGGCATAACGTATACAGTGGCTGCACGTCATGACTTTGGTGCCAGGCTGCTTGACACGGCTTTTCTCAAGTCCGTCTTCAATAGCTGTGACTCCATGCGAACGATAGAACTCGGCAGCTTTGTCGTTGGTGACGTTGCCAAGATAGCTAAGCTCGGTGGCGATATATGGAGTGTCGCTGTGGGCAAGACTCTTGTCACGCTTCTCACGCTGCGACAAATGGGTGGAAATAAGCGTATCGATAAGTTTCTGTACAAGCAGTCTCTTCATCTCACCCAAAACCGAAGCAGGAATGAGTCGCGGGGCGGAGAAGTCCAAGTCTAGGTCAAGTGGCTTGAAGATGGTGTCGCCCCACTGCATGGCCTTGCGCCGTATGTTTTCGGTGGCCTTTTCAGGGTTGTTGGCCTCAATCTTGTCGCAACTAAAGTTTATTTCCGCACAAATGCTTCCATCGGCAAGCGTTGCTTTGTAACCATATCCATCAGGTGTTTCGTCAAGTCGCAGGTTTATGTCTATCAGTCTGTTGCCGTTCGAGGCTGCAAGCTGTTTTTGCCATTCTATGTCATAGTTGCGATAGACTTTCACATCACGTTTGGCACCATGAGGGCGGTCGCTTGTCACCTTGTTGCCTTTAACTACATTGGCACGCATGCCTTGAAGCTGTCCACTCTCGTCGATGAAGCAGAGGCCGTCGCCGTTATGCAAAGTCTTGTCGGTATCAATCTCCATCTGCAAGGCGTTGCACCAAGTGACGATGCCAACAAACTCGCCCGTTGATTTCGGCGTGACAGGAGCGTCGATGCCTTTTTGACGGCCGTTGAAGAAATAGTCGGTTGTGCCGCGCGAGAACGTCTTTTCTGGATTCGGGACAAAGCTGAATGTGCATTTACCCCTTGAGGCGGGTTCAATGTCGTTGCGGCTTTCCATTATCCTGTCGATGGCGTTGCGGTAGTATGCCGTGACATTCTTCACATAGTCGGCATCCTTCAGACGACCCTCTATCTTGAAGCTCGTCACTCCCGCATCGATGAGTTGTTCTATGTGTGCGCTGTTGTTAAGGTCTTTCAATGAGAGAAGATGCTTGTCTTTTATCAAAACACGGCCATTTTCGTCAACCAAGTCCCACGGGAGGCGGCATGGCTGGGCGCAGGCACCACGGTTGGCACTGCGGTTGCCTATGTAATGGCTCAGATAGCACTGTCCGCTATGACACACACACAACGAGCCGTGTATGAAATATTCGAGTGACACCGTGGTTTTGCTCCTTATCTCTTTTATCTGTTCGAGGCTGAGCTCACGGGCAAGGACGACCTGTGAGAAGCCAGTCTTTTCGAGGAAAAGTACTTTTTCGGCAGTCATGTTATGGCATTGTGTGCTGGCATGAAATGCTATGGGCGGCATATCCATCTGAAGCAGGGCCATATCCTGAACGATGAGTGCATCGACGCCGGCGTTCCAGCAGTCGTAGGCTATGGCGCGAGCCTGTTCCAGCTCATTGTCGAAAAGCAGGGTGTTAAGGGTGACATACACCCGCGCGTCGTATTGAGCCGCATGACGGCACAAACTTTCAATATCGGCAATGCTGTTGCCCACTTTCTCGCGTGCGCCGAAACTTGGTCCGCCTATATACACTGCATCTGCACCATGATTGATAGCAGCCACGCCCACCTCTTTGTCCTTGGCGGGCGACAAAAGTTCAATTTTGACAGGTTTCATTCTGCAAAGGTAATAAATTCAAGTTTCGCACATCCCTACGGGATGCAAAAGATGGATGTTGTTTGTCTTACCGAAAGCGAATCCATACGGGATTAGTTTGACTCTATGGCAAGGCATCCCATCGGGATGCACCACAACTTGCGAATCTTGAATAACAAATGCTCCCCCTTAAAACACGGTATTACAACAAAAAAAAAGAGCCGTCCTATCAGACGGCCCTTTTAGTATTGAACAACTTCCTATCAGAAATCGTAATTGACCTTTGTAATAAGTTGATCTGGCATATCAGCTGCCATTTGCAGGAAATCGGCTTTGCTATAGTCACCAATTTCACCACTCTTTGCGACTTCGTCGGTGCCTTTGAGTATTGCTCCTAATGCTCCATACACTAAGCTGTCGGGAAGTTCAGCCTCGGTGTAAACAGCCTTTGCTTCCAAAGAAGCCTTGAAAGAACCTTTTACTTCGAATGGATCAGAAGCCCAAGGCAGTGAAACGCCTTTTAATTCCACGGGTTTGCCGTCTGCGCCAGTGTAGGTGACATCAAACTTAAAACAATCCGAAGTAACTAAGTTGACTCCCATCACTTCTTTTTGGTTGCCTATTTTGTAAGAAACCTTGATGCTTTTTCCTGTTGTGTCGCCGTCTTTCTTGCAGCCAGTGAAAACAATACTACCCAGTAAAACAGCAGCCATTAAAACAACTAATTTTTTCATTGTGATTTTTGATTAAACATGTGCAAAGGTAAGAAAAAAACACAAATAAAAAATCGTAAAAAAGGCCCTCTTGTTAATAATGTTTTTTTTTGATGAAAAATGTTTTTTATTTCATTGATTATATGTATTTTAGATAATTTTTTAACATAAAAAAGTTGCACGATAGAAAATTTTGCATTATATTTGCGGTCTGAATTTTGAAAATTGAATAAAAGTCAAATTAAAAATTAAAAAAATGATGAGAAGATTTTTACTTTTCGTTGCAGCCCTTTGCTTGACAAGCGCTGTGACAACAGCTCAAACCAAGGCTTCGTACAAGACATTCAAGCCCAAGGCCACACCCGTTCAGAAAGTTTCGAGAATGGGCGAAGAGAACATCAACGCCAACATTGAGAACGCCAACCCTGGCATAGTGAGAGAGCCCAGTTTCGGCGAATTGGACTTCACCACCTATGACTGGCAATCCAACTCAGGCCCCATCACCCGTACCATCGTATGGCCTGACGGCAAGATCAACTTTGCCTACACCTACTCAGCCACAAACAGCAGCACACAACAGCCTGACCGTGGCACTGGTATCGGCACCTACGATGCCAACACTGGCGAATGCATTCCGCTCAACAGCAGAGTCGAGAGCGAAAAGACCGGTTTCGGTTCCATAGCCCGCTATGGCGAAAACGGCATCGTTCTGGCAGCTCACACCGCCACAACAGTTGGTTGCTGGATTATTGAGGACAAAGACAACATCCCACAAGGCACCTTGGATGCTGTCAGCTACCTCCCTCTCGAAAATGAGCTCACATGGGCCAACGTGATGACCTCGGGCGAAAACCGCGACATCATTCACATCGTCTGCACTCCCTACCCCGATGACCTTGTTTATGAAGGTGTTGGAAGACCTTTGCTCTACTTCCGTTCAACCGACGGCGGCCAGACATGGGACAAACAAAATGTTGTTCTGCCTTACATGACAGCAGAGGACTTCGTCGGCTTCAGCGGCTCGAACGACTGCTACTGGCTCGAAACAACCGAAAACAACCGCCTCACCCTTATCGTCAACACATCATGGATTGACGGTATGGCCATCTGGTCGGAAGACAACGGTGAGACATGGAACAAGACCCAATTCTACGAATGGCCTGATCCATTTGCACAATACGCCGAAGAGGACAGCGTGTGGATTTTCTATCCCCGCTATGTATCGGCTGTTTGGGACAAGAACGACAAACTGAACATCTGCTACGAGTGGAACGGAACAGGTTCGCTCGACGCAATGGCTGGCGGCACATACTATGCAAGCATTGGAAGCATCGCTTTCTGGAGCGAGACACTGCCTTACCACGGCTGCGACACAACACCCGCCTACCATGAAGTTGGCCAACCCTTCATCATCGACACCGCTTACCTCTTCAACGACATTTACGCTTCATGGTGGCGCTGGAGCGACGCTCTCCACCCCATGTGGCCCGAGAACGTCGGTTATGTCACAGGTCTTGACGATGAAGGCAACCCCGAAGACCCATACGAAATGACAGAATTCAACATCACTGACTACTCACTCCACGGCTCATACAACGGCGGTATCACCCAGTTCCCAGCAATTTGCTACGAACCCAGCACCGACTACATAGTCACACTGTGGAGCGCAATGGACGAGAACAATGTGGACGGCAACGGAAACTACTTCTTCAAGCTCTTCGCAAGAGGTTCTGCCGACGGCGGCCTCACATGGACCGACATGAAACAACTCACAACCGACTTCTCGTTCTCATTCATGGAGTGCACTTACAACCAAGCCGTTATCTACAACCACCAGCTCATCGTTGCCAGCCAGATGGACGGCACCACAGGCTCATTCATCCAAAGCGACGACGCCGATGCTACAGACAACATGTACCAAGTTTTGGTGTTCGACCTCGCAGAACTGTTTGACAACTACCCAGATGGTGTTGAAGAAGTAGAAGCTACTCCTACCATCATGACCCTCTATCCTAACCCTGCTTCACAAATGATAAACGTGAGCATCAACAAGTCGTCAGACATCGTTATCTACGACATCGTTGGTCAGGCTGTCAAGAGCTTCAAAGGACACATGGGCATCAACACTGTTGACGTCAGCAACTTTACTCCCGGTGTTTACTTCATGAGCATTGGCGAGAACACACAGAAATTCGTTGTGAAATAAAAACGAGTTCAAACCCTACGAAAAAGCGTGCCAGCCGGCACGCTTTTTTTTTGCCATACAGACAAAGGCAATTGAAAAAAAACTCAAAGAAAAAAGAAACAAACGCTTGCAAGGATAGCAAAAATGTCATATCTTCGCAGATTATTTTGTCATTCAATCAAGTGTTATGAAACAGATAAAAACAGCTTTAATATCAGTATTTTACAAAAACGATATAGATAAGATTGTCGCCTTGCTGAAGCAAAACGGAGTCCAGATTTACTCGACTGGCGGCACTTACGACTTTATCAAGAAGTATGACGACACCGTTCTGACCGTGGAGTCACTCACAGGCTACCCATCAATACTAGGCGGTCGAGTCAAGACTTTGCATCCCAAAGTGTTCGGCGGCATACTAGGACGCACCAACCTTGCCACCGACCAGGCCGAGATGAGCCAGTATGAGATACCTCAGTTCGACCTTGTCATCGTCGACCTCTATCCTTTTGAGGAGACCGTTGCCAACACCGACGACCACGATGCCATCATCGAGAAAATCGACATAGGCGGCATCTCACTCATACGCGCGGGAGCGAAGAACTTCAACGATGTGCTGATAGTGCCTTCACAGAAGTATTACACCGAGTTGATACGACTGCTCGACGAGCAGAAATGCTCCACCTCGCTCGACGACCGTCGCCGCTTCGCCAAATACGCCTTTGCCGTCAGCTCGCACTACGACAGCGCCATTTACAGCTGGTTCGCCAAAGACGATGCCGAGAAAGAGCTTCGCATCACCGAGGGCAAAGCCACCACGTTGCGCTACGGCGAGAACCCACACCAGAAAGGAGTGTTCTACGGTGACATGAATGCCTTGTTCGAGAAACTGCACGGCAAAGAGCTGTCGTACAACAACCTACTCGACCTTGATGCCGGACTGAACCTCATACGCGAGTTCGACGAGCCAACATTTGCCATACTCAAACATAACAACCCTTGCGGACTGGCTTGCCGCAGCACCATAAAACAAGCTTATATGGACGCCCTTGCCGGAGACCCCGTATCAGCCTTTGGAGGAGTCCTCGTCTGCAACAAGCCCATCGACATGGAAGCCGCCGAGGAAATCAACAAACTATTCATTGAAGTCATCGTTGCCCCCGACTATGCCGATGGTGTTCTCGACATACTCTTCACAAAGAAAAACAGAGTGGTGTTGAGACTTAAAAAAGACTGTTACGCACGCCAGACCGTCAAGACAGCACTGAACGGATACCTGCTGCAAGACCGTGACATGCACACCGAAGACGCCGGCGATTTCCGCACCGTGACCGACAAAGCTCCCACTCAAGACGAGATTAGCGACATGATTTTCGCCAACAAGATAGTGAAACACAGCCGTTCAAACGCCATCGTCCTCGCCAAGGGTAAACAACTGTTCGCCTCTGGCATAGGCCAGACATCGCGCGTCGACGCACTGAGACAAGCCGTGGCCAAGGCCAAGTCGTTTGGCTTCGACCTGAAAGGTGCAGTGCTCGCCTCCGACGCCTTCTTCCCCTTTGCCGACTGCGTGCAGATAGCAAGCCAGGAAGGCATCAGCGCCATCGTGCAACCCGGCGGCTCAGTACGCGACCAAGAGTCAATCGACGAATGCAACAAATCGAACATAAGCATGGTATTCACAGGATACCGCCACTTCAAACACTGAAATAAACCAAGAAACACACAATACCAAACCTTAAACAATTGATACTATGGCATTTTCATTTCTAAACAAAGAGATAGCAATAGACCTTGGCACAGCCAACACTATCATCATATACAACGACCGCGTTGTCGTTGACGAGCCTTCCATAGTGGCCATCGACCGTAACACAAAGAAAATAAGGGCGGTGGGCTCAAAAGCCATGAGGATGTATGGCAAGACACACCCCAACATCAGCACCATACGTCCGCTGAAAGACGGTGTGATAGCCGACTTCCAAGCCGCCGAGCACATGATGCGCGAGATGATCAAGATGATTAACTTCCGCAAGGGATTCTTCAACCTGTTCCCGCCCTCATTGAAGATGGTTATCTGCATACCTTCGGGCATCACCGAGGTGGAGGAGAGAGCCGTCAAAGACTCGGCCGAGCAAGCTGGAGCAAAAGAAGTGAGGCTGATACACGAGCCCATGGCAGCCGCCATCGGTATCGGTGTCGACGTGCTTGAGCCCGCTGGCAACATGATTGTCGACATAGGAGGCGGCACCTCTGAGATTGCAGTCATCTCGTTGGGCGGCATCGTCAACAACAAGTCAATACGCATAGCAGGCGACGACTTCAACGCCGACATCGAGGCACACATGCGCAACCAGCACAACATACTCGTGGGTGAACGCACCTCAGAGCGCATCAAGATTGAGGTTGGCGCCGCCATCGAGGAACTTGACAACCCGCCTGCGGACTACGAGGTGAAAGGCCGTGACCTTATGACAGGCGTGCCCAAGTCAGTCAAGGTGAACTACCGCGAGATAGCACAATGCCTCGACAAGAGCATCATGAAGGTGGAACAGGCTGTTCTCGACGCACTTGCCATGACACCTCCCGAGCTTTCTGCCGACATTTACAACACCGGCATCTACCTGACCGGCGGCGGTGCCTTACTGCGTGGCCTCGACAAACGCCTCCAGTTGAAGACCAAGCTACCCGTCCACATCGCCGACGACCCGCTTCGCGCTGTGGCACGTGGAACAGGTATTGCACTGAAGAACTTCGACAAGTTTGAATTCCTGATTAAATGACGCGGGACTGCGGGACACGTGTCTCGTGACACGAAGTCCCGAGTCTGAACATGTTCCTACCATGTATGCCCTGATACGCTTCATACAGAAATACTATTTCGCAATACTCTTCATATTGCTTGAGATAGTGTGCGTGGTGCTGCTTGCCACGAGCCAGGCGTACCACAGGCAAGCTCTGTTCAACGCGACAAACAACGTCGTGGGAGGAATCTACGAGATAAGGAGCAACATAAACGACTACTTCTCGCTCGGCAAGCAGAACAAGATGCTCCTGGAGGAGAATGCGCGTCTGCACCAACAGCTTACCGCATACCACGACACCACCGACACCATAACACGTCCCGTGGCAGACACCTGCTACAGATACATAGCAGCGCGCGTGGTGAACAACACCGTAAGCGAAAGCAAGAACTACATCGTCATCAACAAGGGCAGCAGCGACGGCATTCAGCCCGACATGGGTGTCCTCTCACCCGACGGGGTGGCAGGCGTGGTGGTGAATGTAAGCAGCCACTATGCAGTGGTGATAAGCCTTTTGCACGAATACTCAACCGTGAACGTACAACTCGCCGATGGCGAAAACATCGCAAACCTGAAATGGGAAACGGGCAACCATCACTACGGTATGCTACACGACATCTCGACCCACGTGATGCTGCACCGAGGCGACACCGTGGTGACAAGCTCGCTGTCGTACATCTTCCCTGAAGGCATCCCCGCAGCAGTGGTCGAAGAAATGATTCCATCGCCAAGCGGCGACATGAACAGCGCCAAAGTACGCTTTGTGACCAACTTCGCCACACTGCGCAACGTATACGTCATCGAAAACACCTACAAACCAGAGATTGACACTCTGCTAAAACACACAAAGGCACTATGAACAGCACGATGAAAAACATACTACGCTTCGTGGCACTCGTCCTTGTCCAGGTGCTGGTGATAAACTATATCAAGATTGGCGGTTACGTCAGCCCCTACGTCTATCCCCTCTTCATAATGTTGCTGCCTGTCGGATACTCGCAGGCAGGGATGCTCATCCTCGCCTTCCTGCTCGGCCTGAGCATCGACATCTTCTGCGGCACACTGGGACTGCATGCCGGAGCCATCACGCTGATGGCCTTCTGCCGACCTGCAATAATAAAACTCGTGTCGGGAAGCCAGAAAATAGACCCCGCAAAAGAACCCAACATAAACACCATGGGCTTCGACTGGTGGCTTCGATACTCATTCGTGCTGACGACAATACACAGTCTCTCGCTGTTCCTTTTGGAATCATTCACGCTGAAACTTATATGGCAAAGCCTGTTGCGCACAGTGATAAGCCTGCCAGTGTCGTTGTTTCTCATAACAATAATACTTTACCTCTTCTCCTCTAATAAAAAAAGGGAATGATAATTAAACAATTAATAATCAAATAATTAAAAATGAAAAGATTACTATTCACTGCAGCAATGGCCATCCTGATGATGACAGCCTGCACCGAAAAAACAGCCGAGACATTCAAAGTCGACGTGAACCTCACCGATGCAGAGGGAGAAATGATCTACCTCCAGAAGTTTGTCAACAAAGAAGTCAAAACAATCGACTCGGCCATCATCACCAACAACAAAGCCACACTGAAAGCGCCCAAAGACAATGTCCAAGACCTCTATGCCCTTAGCCTAAAGAGCCTTAAAGGCCAGGTCACATTCTTCCCCGAAAACAACGACGTGACATTCACCGGCGACAAGACTGGCCAGGAAGAACCCACAATCATCGCCTCCGAAGCCCAGAAAATGCTGAACGACTACACCGAGAAATATCAAGGCTACTATGTCAAAGGCTACGACCTCTATATGGCATTGAGAGAGATAAGCGAAGATGACGAGAACGCCGAATCGAAAGCCGACTCCATCAGGACAGAGATAGAAAACACACAAAACGAGCTGGACAAATTCCAAGACAGCTTCATCCGCGACAACGCCAACAACTTCATAGCCCACTACATCCTTGACGAGAACAAACAAGACTACACATACGATGAGCTGAAGGAATACCTAAGCCTCTTCACCACCGAGTCGGTATTCAAAGACGACATACAAGAGCACGTCAACAAGCTGGCACTCACCGCTGTTGGAGCCACCGCTCCCGACTTCACACTCGAGACCTACGACGGCCAAAAGATAACCCTCTCGGAGGTGACACCCGCCAACAAGCTCACGCTCGTCGACTTCTGGGCTTCGTGGTGCGGACCATGCCGTGGCGAAAACCCCATCGTGAAAGCCGCCTACGAAAAATACCATGACAAAGGCTTCGACATCATAGGCATATCAGTCGACACCGACATCGACAAATGGCAAGCCGCTGTGGCAGAAGACGGCCTCACATGGACACAGGTGCTCGACGTCGACCACAAAGCTTCTGAATCATACTCCATATTCTACATCCCGAGCAACTTCCTCCTCGACAACGAAGGCAAGATAGTGGCATCAGGACTCCGTGGCGAAGATTTGGAAGCCAAACTCGCAGAAACACTTGACTAAACAAATATCGCAATACACCTAAATCCTCCTTAGGGAGGATTTAGGTTTTTTCAGTCCAAATGAACGAACTCGACACGTCAATACTCGCTGAGCTTAAGACAGCCAAGATGCCCTACGGCAAATATAAAGGACAGGTCTTGAGAAGTCTCCCTGAGCCGTATCTGGTGTGGATGCATCAGCAAAACGCCTTTCCAAAAGGACGCCTAGGCATGATGCTCGCCACACTATACGAGATAAAACTCAACGGACTGGAATATCTGCTCGACAAAAAATGAGATGGCATTGTTTTTGCATCTTATTCCATATAAAATAATCCAAATATGAGAAAATTATTAGTTTTTATTCTTCTGTTGACGCCCTTCGTCGGACAGGCACAAATCAGCAAAATTCTTGGTCGGTGGAACACCCTTGACGACCGCACCGGCGAGATGCGCTCATGCGTCCTCATCTATGAAAAAGGAGGAAAATACTACGGCAAGGTCGACATGCTTTACGAAAAGGACGGAAAAGGCGGCTACAAAGTCATGCAAGAGCCTTATGCAAAAGAATACCAAGGTGTTGTCGGCACCATCGTTCTGCTCGGCATGGAGCCCAAAGGCGACGAACTGAAAGGCAAACTCTACGACCCTGAGAGCCGGAAAGAGTATTACGGCAAGGTGTCGTACAACGCCAAGACAGGCGAACTCGACGTGCGCGGCTCGCTCGACCGCCTTGGAGCCCTTGGCCGGACACAGCACTGGATCAGGAAAAAATAGAAAAGCCAATAAAGGAGCCTTGTGAAAAGGCAATACAAATCCACCACTTATCCGTTGATATGTGGTGCTTTTTGTTTTATAGGGAGCAGCGGGATAACTCTAAACGTCAAATTTGAACTCGGCATCGAACCAGCCTGTGTCTTCCTTCAAGAGGTCGAACTCCTCGCCGGTTAGTTTGTCAACAACGTGTACTGTGCCTTTTATGTCATCGTAGGTGAATGTAAATTGACTGTTAGCTTCGTCTTTAGGAACGTCCATTTTAGAGTTAGTATTGATTTGCGCTGCAAAGATACACAAATTTTCGATACGCAGGTTGTTTTTGACGACTGGGACAACGAGTAAAAAGAATAATCACTACTTTTGCACCTGTGTCATAGAGTTTTTTTTGCTGCATGAGAACAAAGGATTTGTTTAACCGGTATATGGACATTGTCATCGTTTTCTGGGTGACGTCATTGGCCTTGCGCCTTATCGAAGCCGTCACCATAATGGCGATGCCAGACAATGCCGAAGGTGTTCTTGTTTCGGAAGCGGCCGGTCTTGCCATGGACATTGTTTTCGAAAGTGCAATACTTCTACTGCTGTTCCCGTTTTACGGCCTTATAGCCCGGCGAGCGCCCAAAACCGCCACGACGATATATCTTGTCACATTCGGGATTTTCGTCTGCATCCATATCTTGCTGCTCCAGTATTACTTCAACCAGCACAAACCCCTCGACACGCTGCTTTTCGGATACTCGCCCGAGGAGATTATAATGACTGTCGGGACTGCCGATGTGCCTGTCGTCACGATACTCATTGAGCTTGCAGCATCCATTGTGGTAATAATTTCGGCTTATCTATTTGTCAGGAAAAAGTCGAAACCAAAGATTCTTGCAATACTCACAATGTTGTCGCTCCCAATTGCTGTTGCACTGCTTGTGTTGGATGTCAGTTTCTATAACGATTTCGCTGCAAACAAGTCGTTCTATTTCTATGAAAAAGCCGCAAGCTACACCGCCAACAAGAAACAATACTGCCACGAAATAAGCCGCGAAAAAATAGCTGAATACCATAAACTTTTCCCAAACAAGAGATTTGTGTCGGATGAATACCCCTTGCTACACGAGTTCACCGCCAGCGACAGCCTTTCTGCATACTTCAACGATTTCGACAGCAAACCCAATGTGGTGATTATCATCGTCGAAGGACTCAACGATGATTTCGTGCATGGTTTTCACGGTCTCAACCTTATGCCCAAACTTCACTCACTCACTGGCAAGAGCCTTTATTGGGACCATTGCTTCACTCTTGGTGAACGCTCCTATGCCGTTGTACCATCTCTTTTGGGCAGTCTGCCCTACGGCGAGATAGGTTTCACACTCCTGAACAGGCTTCCAAGACATGTAACACTGATGTCGTTACTCAAGGCACATGGCTACCAGACCGACTTCTTCTACGGTCAGGGGAGCTGGTTTCACCGCAAGGACAGGTTCTTCAAGAGAAACAGCATCGACCTGATTGTCGACAATGCCGTTTACGACGAAAAATACGAGAAAATAATTGTCGGGAAGGACAATTTCTTCTGGGGCTACAACGACCGCGACATGTTCAACCAGTCTCTTGAGGTTATCGACACTACCGACAGGCGACCACGCATGGACGTTTATTTCACAGGCTCGATGCACTCGCCCTTCATTATTCCAGAACCAGAACATTACAACCGACGTCTCGACAGCCTGAAAAAAAACCTTGAAAGAAAGGACAGGAAATACTATGACAAATACAACGACTACGCCATGTCCATCATGTTTTTCGACGACGCCCTTGCCGACTTTTTAGAACAATACTCCCACCACGACGACTGGCAAAACACCATCTTTGTAATAACCGGAGACCACCCAATGAGCGAGATACCGCCAGAAAACGCGCTCAAGAAATACCATGTGCCTCTAATCATCTATTCCCCCAAGCTGAGAACGCCCGCTATATTCAGCAATACCGTCAGCCATCTCGACTTTCTTGAGACCATGATTGCATACATGGAACGCTATGGAATTAAAAAACCGGCCAAAAGCCCCGCCTTCGGCGGAAACCTGTTTGACAACAACGACAACTTCGCCTTCATGGATGAGCCTCGCAATGTAATTGAGTTTTACTCCAATGGTTATTATCTGCAAGGCGACAAATTATACAAAGTGGAAGAAGATTATAACATTCACAAAATCAACGACTCCGATAAGTGCAATGAACTAAAAAGAAAGTTGGAGCTTGTAAGGGATATGAGCGAATACACCTCCATACAAAACTATATAATCCCAGCTGACGACTATTGCAAAATGCTTGGACTGAATCTCATTACCGACCTCGACCATAGCGGCGACACGAGCAGCAATGCCAAATATATCCCCATTATCTATAAAACAGACGTAACAGACTGCGACACCGTCACTCTGGACGTGTCGTTTGCATACAAGGGCGACGGCGATAACACCGTTGTTTGCGAAATGAACGACGAAAACAACAACAATCTTTATTACGGAGCAAACTACATTGGCAACGAGAAAGCACAAATCGAGATTTACAAGCACCTTCAAGTCAAAAAAGGAGAAGGCAGAACCTACTTGAAGGTTTACCTCTATAACAAGAAAGAGGGAATGTGCTATTTGACAGACATAAATGGAATGCTGTCAAGTAATTCAACAAAACAATAAGAACGAAATACAGCCCTGTTTTACATTGGTACACCCTTTTTGTCTTTAAATCAACCTTTACAGAACTAAAAAATATGGACATTTTTTTGTCCTTACCCCATAGAACATCTAACAATCAACACATTATCTTTTTATCAAAACCAATAGTATGGACATTTCCGAACAGGGTTGAAAATGGTGTGAAAAACATGATTTTTTGACTTATATTTGTCGAAACGAAAACGCAAAGCGTATGACGACAAAAATGAGATATGCGATTTTGGTTCTTGCCATGGCCCTGATGTGCACCTCGTGCGACAGGCAGGAGAAGAATATGGAACGTGCACGCGCCTTATATGAACAAGGTGTGGAGCTCCGCTCTCAGCAGCTCTCGGAGGATGCCGCCACATGTTTCATGCAGGCACTTACCGTTTTGCAAAAGTGCAAAACCACGCCCGAGACCACCCTGCTCGAAGGACAACTCAAAGACAACCTCGGAGCGATGTTCGCAAAACACGGTCTTTTCGACGAGGCTTTCACCATGCATCAGGAGGCTGTCGTCTGCTTTGCGCAGATTCCCGACTCCGTGGCTATGGCGACGGCATGGCGCAACAGCGGACGTGCCGCCAAGTCGCTTGGACAGTTCGACACCGTGAAACAATGCTATGACTCGGCCTTCGCTATTGCCAATACACTGAGCGACAGCGTTTTACTCAATGACCTCTATCTTGAAGCAGGCCGCGACTACTACATGGCAACCCGCCGCTGCGACACCGCCATACTCTTCGTGAACCGCGCCATAGAGGGCGGGCTGAGCGACAGCGACCTCGACATTGCCAACATGACCTTAGGCATACTTTATTACTACACCCACAACTACGACACCGCCAAGACCCATCTCAACGCCGCCTTGCGCAGCGACCGTCCCGGGCTGAAGATGTCGGTATATCAGACACTCTATGCCATAGCCTACAACGAGGGCGACTATGCCTTGGCTGTTGATTATCAAGACCTTTTCACCGAAAATATGATGCTCTCCGACAAGGAGCACGACAGCGAGGTGATGCAACGCCTCAAGGCCGACTACGAGCTGCGCCGACACGAGGCCGACATGATGAGCCAGCAGCGGCACCACAACCTGAAGCTCTATCTCATGATCGCCCTCGCCGTGATAGTGCTGCTTGTGGCTCTGCTCATTGCCAACCGCCGCATGGCCGCCAAGCGTCTTGAGGTGGAGCAGTTGAAAAACAGGCAGGAGCACGACCAGAGCCGCATTCGCCAGCTGGTGAGCGAGATGGAGAACCTCGTTCACGCCAACGACGAGCTGATGCGCGACCGTGAGACGCTCTCGCAGAACGAGTTGCAGACGGCACAGCAGGTTATGCAACGCAACCGTGTGTATGCCACCGCCAAGGCCCTCAGCGAGCGCATCACCTCCGAAGCACTTAACTTCACCATCACCGACGGCGACTGGGACGACTTCATCAACCTTACCGACCTCGCCTACGGCGGTTTCTCGAAGCGTCTTCTCGCCCTCTATCCCAAGATGGGCAAATGGGATGTGCGCATCTGCTGCCTCTCGAAGAACGGCTTCTCCAACCAGGTGATTTCCATCCTCTTGGACACGCAGACCGATTCGTACTACAAACGCAAGACCCGCATAAAACAGAACAAAATGAACCTCGGCGACGACAATAGGAGTTTTGAGGAGATAATAAATGATATATAATTTTCAGCTGAAAACAACAATAGTTTTTTAACCATTAAAAATGAAACATCATGAAACGAAAATTACTTTTAACACTTGCAGTTCTATTAGTAATAGGCACAGCGAAAGCACAAACCGACCGATGGATTTTTCCCTTGGTCTTCACCGATGCCACGAACAATCCTGATACTGTGTGGTTTATCCAGTATAACAATGAGATAACGACTCTTGAAACTATACTACAAGAGGAAGGTATTAATCCCGATGTTGACACTACAAGATTCCATGTTTATTTCACGGATAGTAATGGTATAAAAACACGAATTGCCACGAGACAATTCTCAGGCAACTTTAACGATGTAACATTGGAAGCTGGTCTTTGTGAATTCCCAATACAAGCATCATGGGACAAGAATTTATTGAGTCTTTCTTCTGAATTATTCGGACCTATTACATACTCTACAATAAAAAGTTTGTACACAGAGATATGTTCAGTAGATGGAGGGGCTCCTACTGACGATGATGATTTATGGGCTAATATTTTCAGCATGATGGACTCAACTGGACAACAGCCGGCTGCATATTATTCGGAAAATGGTGCATTCTATGGCGATGATGGAATGCTATCATGGTTTTTAGACTCCTTCTTCCCTATGTATGTAACTCTTACAAGGGAGCATTTCCATAGTGGAAATATACATGGATTAACGGCATCGACAAACGGCCACAATGTTATCCTTAACTGGAATTATGGCGGCTGCGAACATATTGACCATTTCGAGGTGTATCGTGGCACGTTAGGAGGAACCTTACTCTCTCATCACACAACAACAGAAACACATTTTGAAGAGGAGAATGTTCCAGCAGGGCAATACGAATATATGATTGATGGATATTTTACCGATGGTTCGCACATATACGATCCAATTTTATACAATCCTTATCCTAGTGTGACCGTCGAAGTTCAAGATGATACGGTTTCCAATACATTCGCTCCCGCCACTGCCGAATGGTATTTTGGTCTTTCCTCCTTTATGGGAGGCCCGATGTCGTACTACAAGATGGAGGTCTTGGGCGATACCGTAGTTCAAGGACATAATTGCAGTATTATAACAGCTCCATACATTGGCGGCAACGGAGGCAACCAGTATGTTTACGAGGAAAACAACGTGGTTTATTGGTACAACGTCACAACCGATGCTTTCACAATACTTTACAATTTCAACGCCAATGCTGGTGACTCGTGGACCTGCGATATTGATACCTGCTCCTATCAAGTGACCGTGACTTCCATCGACAGTGTCACATGGGGAGGCCACACCTACCGTGTGCAGAATGTCACATCAGATTGGAATATCATGGAAGGCAAAATCATAGACGGAATAGGCTATGAGGGAGGTTTGTTCCCATTTATGTGGGCATGCTCTTATGAGGTTTACGACGGGACTTATCCCTATTATCTGCGCTGTTACCTTGAAGACGGCGAGAAACTTTACCACGAAGGTGATTATGATTGCGATGAAACGCAAAAAACCGACCGATGGATTTTCCCCTTGGTCTTCACCGATGCCACGAACAATCCTGACACTGTTTGGTTTGTGCAGCATGACTACGTGACAACCCTTGAGGATATACTCAACGAAGAAGGCATCAACCCGAATGTAAGAGACGAAAATGAGTTCAGGGTCTATTTTATGCAGGATGGAGAGAAGACACGTGTCGTCTCATCCCATTTCGACGAAGCTTTCATCAAGGAACAAATCTATGCCGACAACTACGTGTTTCCCATAGCCATGAACTGGAGAAAAATACTACTTGAGCAATACTTTGAGTTTTTCGGCCCCATGGCTCACACAAGCCTTGAAAGTGCATACACGCAGTCAGGATTTACAATAGAAGGCGTTGAGGTTATTGATGGAGAAACTGAGTGGTACGGTGTGTTCAACACTTACGGAACGACTGGCCTACAGCCTGCTGCCTATTATTCCGAGGAGGGAACTTATTTCAATGACGATGAAATGCTTCAATCGTTCTACACCCATCCGGCATTTTTCCCAATGGAAGTTTCGATGTCACGCTCTTGCCTGTATCATGCTGGAAGTTTGAGCGGAGTTTCCACCATAGTCGATGGACACGATGTGACAATCAGCTGGAACTATTACGGATGCGATAATCCGGAATATTTCATCATAACACGCATAACGAGTGATGAATCGGATTATGAAGTGTTTACTACAACCGAAACAACCTTTACAGACCATAATGTGCCAGTGGGAAGTTATACCTATAAACTTGATGGTTATTATAGCGATGGCGAACATATCACTGATAATCCACCTTATTATTATGGCGTAGATGTCACCATAGAGCCTGATTTTGCTTCGCAAGGTTTTGAATGGTACTACGAGCTTCAAAACCCCGATGGCAGCATCACCTATCAACATTTGTATTATCTGGCCGACACGACAATCCGTGAGAAAGACATCGACATCATTGTGCGCACCAACACACTCTACGACAAGGGCACTAACACCACGCACGAGTACATCTACGAGGAGGAGGGCAAGGTCTTTTGGTGGAACGCCACAATAGATGATTTCACCATGCTCTATGACTTCACCGCCATGCCCAGCGACGAGTGGGAGATAAAAGTCGGCACCGAGAGCATAACAATGCACGTGGATGCCGTGGGCGAAACGGAGTATAACGGCAAGACATTCAAGACCTTGCAGGTGAGCGATGCGGGCAATGTGTTCAGCGGAACGATAGTTGCCAAGGTAGGTCATCTCACAAGCTTCTTCCCCGAAAAGCTGATGCGCAAGTCGGGCGAAAGCACCGTCGAGGGTCTGCGCTGCCTCTGGAATGGCACGGAACTCGTCTTCAAATATGGCGACAAGGACTGTGACGAGATTTACGAACAGCTGCATTATGGATTGAAAGATGTTGAGACAGAAGCGTTTAGCCTCTATCCTAACCCAACCGAAGGTGTCCTAACTGTAGAGACGCAAAATCTTGCGTCTCCACAAAAACAGACCTCCTACCGCATCCTCAACCTTATGGGACAAACCCTGCTTGAGGGCCTAACCGAGGGCGGAAGCACCCGCATCGATGTGTCGAGCCTGAGCAACGGGATGTATTTCATAAATATTGAAGGCGCTACGCAGAAGTTTGTTATAAAGAAGTAATTAAAAAGGAGTTATTAAATGGAGTAATAAGATGGAGTAAAGTCGTGACAAGCACGGCATGGAGTTATAAAAGGAAGACTTTTAACTCCACCTAACTCCACCTAACTCCATTTAACTCCCAAAGAAATTGAAAAAAGGAGATAGGAAGTAAAAAACAATAACCATCGCCAATGACGATGACTTAATTCCCCCCTTGTAAAATCCGTCCCCCTCTCAGAGGGGGCAAGGGGGAGTTTAGGTCACATGTTAAGTTTGAAATAAAACTCCTGTAAATAAATTCTGGTTTAGACGCAATCCGTTCACTTTTTAAGGTGCTAATGGGTGACGTTGGCATGTGCATTAGTGCATTTTTAATGTAATCTTTTGATTTTCAAGACTCCCCCGCCTAGCGGCACCCCCTCTAAGAGGGGGAAAATTGTGCTTACGTGGCAGCTTTGGTGTTCCCATTCTTCGTGTCTCGCAGTCCCGCGTCACTAAGTCATTTAATCACTATAAAGATTTGATTATAAGTAATATATCCGTTTTTAACCGTTTACTAACGACTATAAACGCTTATTCAACGGGTCACTTCGTTTTTGTTCTCTTTTTTTGCGGAAAAATTGATTGTATGGAACAAAACGGAGAAATAATACTTTATCAGCCCGATGCTACAATGCAGCTTGAAGTGCGTCTGGAGAACGAAAGTGTTTGGCTTACACAAGCACAAATGGCAACATTGTTTGGAACACAACGTCAGGCTGTAACTAAACATATTAAAAACATTTATGACAGTGGAGAGTTGGAAAGAGAAGCAACGTGTTCCATTTTGGAACTAGTTCGGAATATTTCCAGTTGTCGCAAAATTTGCGACAACTCAAATGTTATGCCCCGCATCTCGTGTCACGCAGTCATTATAAATTAGTTACGGAAATATCAGTAAGAACCGATTTAATCTTGTTTTCGTCAGGAGGGTTGGAGATGATAAAATCAACAGCTTCGGTATAGTCTATATCATCAAAATAGCACAACTGGGAACGGAATAGTTTTTCAGAGAAAAGGTCTCCAAAAATTTCAGTTGCACAAGAAGAAATTTCTTGAAGCGTAAAATACTCTGTAAGAAGAAAATACAAGTCCACATAATCTTTCCATTTTGAACGTCTTCCCAAAGCATACGCCTTCATAGCGGCCAAATGAAGCAAAGAAGGTATCCGAAAACAATTATCAAAAGTGGTGACGGGCTTTATGTCAAAAGGATATTGGAAAAAAGTGACTTTTACATTGTTTATTATCAGATTCATCTGTTCGGAGACACGTCGTGTGATAGTTGTCTGAAAACCCGATGTCTGCAATTTGTCAAGGTTTCGTTTGTGGTTTATCCCGCTGTACTTGAACAAATCGAAGTCTATAGAGCGTCGGTGACCTATATAGAGTGCTATGGCCGTGCCGCCAACAAGATAGTACTCCCGTTTAAACTGGCTCATCACTGGCAGCAACTCAATTTGGTTTTTGTCAAGGATATCTTTAAACATACTTTGCAAGGACTAATGAGAAAAAGTGGTATATCTCGGGATAATAATTGTTCTTTTGTCGACCTTTTGCTGAGAAAAAAACATCGGCAACATGCTTTGGACCAAGAGTTTCAATAAGCTCATGGTAATCGTCGAGGCTTCCTTCGTTTAATATGGTGCAAACCAACAAATCATCGCTGATGTCGGCTTTTTTTGCATCTGGGATGTACCAAAACAGGTTCTTGTTCTTCTCTATGAATTTACGGCGTTCCATAAAGCAAAGATAACAAAAAAATCATTTCTCCGGCTCTTCCACCATTACCTTCAGTATCTCCACATCGGTCTCTTTCATGCCGTTGCGGCCGATACGTCCTACGTGGTCGATGGTCTCTTCCACGTTGCTGCCTATGATGCCGTCGCCACCGAGCAGGTTGTCGCCCTGTCGGCTCATCTCGTAGCCTAGTATTCCTGCTTCCACGGCAAGGGCTATCTTGCCTGCGCATGAGGGTTTGGCACCGTCACACACTATTCCCGCCACCATGCCAAGAGCGTTTTCAAGGGTGTGTTCTATCACGCTGAGGTTGCCTTTCAGCAGATAGGCTATGCCGCAGCCTGCCGCACAACCTGCGCTCACTGCGCCACAGTAGGCCGAGAGGCGTCCTATGCCTGTCTTCTGGTGTATGGCAATGAGGTTGGAAAGGGCGACGGCTCTGTAGGTGCGCTCCTCAGGTATGTTGTACTCTTCAGCGTAGGCAAGCACTGGCAGACAGGCTGTCATGCCCTGGTTTCCGCTTCCCGAGTTTATGATGACGGGCATCTCGCATCCGCTCATGCGGGCATCGCTGCCTGCGGCGGCCCATGCCTTGGCTTTCTGGCGCACGTCGTTGCCGAAGCGCAGCAGGGTGCTGCCAACGTTGGCACCCCAGTTGTGCATCAGGCCCTCCATGGCGATTGCCTTGTTGCAGCGTATCTGCTCTCCTACAGCAGCTTTTATGTCGGCGAAATCGGCGGTGTCGCAAAACTCGTAGATCTTGTCAACACGAAGGCAGCTGCGGTCGGTCATGTTGGCGTTGGTGTCGTCGCACTGGCCTTTGTAGAGCTCCTCACCGTCCTTCTCAACCGACACGATGTTAGTGTGGTGTCCTGCAATCCTCACAGCGGCGCTGTGTTCATTGGCATGCAGCCTCACAGTGATGTCGAGTTGTGCAATCTTGTCGAGGGCAACAATGGTTATCGGCACCCTGTCGAGGAAGTCGGCGATTTGCTGTTTCTCTTCCGGTGAGACGTTTGCTATCACCTCCAAAGCTTTGTCGGGATTACCTGCCACGATGCCCGATGCCACCGATGCTTTCAGGCCTTTTAGTCCGTCGGTGTTGGGCACCACCACGCTCTTAACGTTCTTGATGATGTTGCCGCTGGCTTCTATCTCCACCTTCTCAGGCATTGTACCCAATACGGTGCGTGCCTTGGCGGCGGCGTATGCAAGACATATAGGTTCGGTGCAGCCCATGGCGGGCACAAGTTCTTCCTTCAAGATGTTCAGATAGGAAGAATACAGACAATCGCTTTTATCCATTGTGGTCAAAAATTTGCTGCAAAAGTACTAAAAAAGGGGGTTCGCAGAGATTTAATAAAGAAGTTTTTTGTTTTCGGCCAAAACGACCATGGCCAGCATCATGACTTCGACAAAAACGTCATGCCACTTGTTTATTTTTTTGTCAAAAAAGGAAATTTCTTTTGGATGTTTTCGGCAAGGAACTGGGCCACAAGGTCGGTGGAGAAATGCGTTACGTTGAACACGAAGTCGTAGTTACGGGCATCGTAGCGCGACACGCCGGCAAAGGTCTGAGTGTAGTTTTCGCGGGCTTTATCAACCTCATCGATGCGCTTGCTTGCCGTGCTCTCATCAAGGGCGAACTGCTCCATGACACGCTTCACACGTGCTTTTCTGTCGGCAATGAAGAATATTTTCACCGCATACGGATATTCCTTGAAGACATGGAACCCCGAACGACCGATGATGATGCATGACTCTTGTTCGGCCAGACTGCGCAGGATGTGAGCCTCGGCTTGGAAAATCTGCTGCGAGGTCACTTCGAGATCTTCTTTCGGCATATATCCATCATATCCAGCGGCACCAAACTGCTGATAGAATCGACAGAAATCGTCCCACCAACTGGTTTTTGTGGCCTTGATCTGTTCCATCTCATCAATGGTGAGGTTGAATTTTGATTTCAAATCGTCAAGAATGGCCTTGTCATAGACGTTGATGCCAAGCAGCTCACCAAGTTTGTAGGCTATCTCTCTTCCACCCGAACCGAACTCGCGGTTTATGGCAATGATTAATTTAGGATTTTCCATAGTGCTAATTTATTATTAGATGACAAAGATATGAAAAAAATGCAAGAAATGACATTTTTTCAGAATTATTCACCAAATGAATTTCATCTGTCGAACAGCAACGCTCCCGATACCATCCAATGGCTGAAGCTGCCACCTTCGTCCTTGCCTTGCGGAATGGCGATGCGTATCGTGTGACGACCGGGTTTCAGGTCATCGAGGTTGAAATAGACTGGGTTGGTTGCCGTTCCCGGGCACCAGCCCGAGCGGGAGTAGTCGGACGAAGAGGTGCCGTTCCAGAAGTTGCCCGACACAGGGTTCTGGTCACGGAAGGTGGCGCAGTCGCAACGCCAGGGCGTGTGCACGAAGCGCTTCTCTCCGTCGATGAAGATGACGTTTTCCTTAGGGTTGAACTCGTCGCCGTTGTCCCAACCGCCATGGCCAGTGCTGATGTAACGCAGACGAACGTTGTCGGCTCCTTCAGGCAACTCAAAGGTGACCTCGAGACTGTCGGTGGCAAAGAGGCGTCCATAGTTTTGCCCCGACATCTCCATCACATTGCATGTGTTGAAGAGCGGTATGGAATGCTGATGGCAAGGATTGTCGTCCCATTCGTAGTCGTTAGGGTAAGCAAGTATGTTAAGTGAAATCTTGTGCCCTCCCTTGTCGTAGTTGCCTATAAAGGCGCCGATGAGGACATCGCCTTGCAAACGGTCTCTCAACTCGCTGATCTCCTGTTTGTAATAGTTTTCTTCTGTCCACTTCAGGCCATCTATCTGTACCTTGTCGTTGAAATGTCCTGCCCCGAAAGAGGTGAAGAAACGCACCAGCTCCACAAGAGGCAGGTAATCCTTCTCGGCCCTGATGCCTTGGTATTCTTGTCCGTCGCGCCCGACAAATACGGGCAAGGCCTCAGCTCCTTTCAGTAACCCTTCGCGGAAGCTCTTTGTCTTTTCGGTAGGGACGACAAACACCGAGGCGGTGCGGTCGTAGGCATCGCCGTTGGAGCGCTGTCGTATCTCGGCAAAAAGCTGATAATGTTCTGGTATATGCGCCATGTTCATCCTTTTCACTATCACAGTACCATGGCTGAAGTGTATAGTGGTGTCGAAAGGTATTTCGCCTGTCAGGGGTTTGTACTCTGCAAAGTTAATCTGCTCGTCCTCGAAGACGGGAATGCGGATGACGAGTTTGTCCTTGCGCAGCTGGCTGAGTTCAGGAGATGTTTTGCGCACCCCTTTCTCGTCGGGAATCAACTCTTTGCCGGCCTTGACCTTTTTAATCTCTTTCAGGTCGGTGACGTAGGTCCCATTTCTCATGCAACGCACCATTACGCCTTTCAAACAGCCAAACCGGGGCATTGGAGTGGCATCAAAGCCTGTCTTTTCGGTCATCCATATCTCTATGGTGTTGGAGTTGATGCTGGTCTTGTATTTCGTGCAAGAATAGCTTAAAACCTTCTCTTTTCCTTCATTGCTGAAAACCACATCATTGTCGCTCATGGGATAAGAGCTGTAATAGCGTTCGTCGGGGTATTGCAAGATGGTGAACACCGAATCCTGCAGATAGTTTACATAAATAACATTTTCGGCATAGCCTGGGATAGGATTTTTTACCTCTTTGCTGACTGATAATATTTTCAGCTGCCCGTCTTGCTCCACGACACGCTGAAAGGTCGTGTCATAGTCTTCGGAGCCTTTCATGTAGGATTGGTAAGTGAGCTGGTGCTGCCCGAAAGCCATTCCTGCCACGAGAAGTGCTAGCAGGCAAAAAAAGGTTTTTATCATGTTTATAAAGTCAGCTGTTTTTCATTGGTTATCTGTGAGTTGGTCCGTGTTTTTTCGTTTTCTACTTGTTGTTGAACGCATTCATCGTTCTGTCAGGGCCTTGCAGCACAAAACTTTTCACCATCTCGGCGGCGATGTCGGAGCGTTCATCAACTATAGGTTGCTCATCGTTTTTCCATTTTCCAAGCACAAAATCAACTTGATGGCCTTTGGCATAGTCGTTGCCAATACCGAAACGCAGACGGCAGAAGGCGTTGGAGCCCAACATTTCTATGATGTTTGCAAGTCCGTTGTGCCCGCCGTCGGAGCCCTGTTTCTTTAGGCGCAAGGTGCCGAGTGGCAAGGCAATGTCGTCACAAACGACAAGTACATTTTCGAGCTCTATCTTCTCTTGTCTGATGTAGTACTGCACCGCTTTACCGCTAAGATTCATATAGGTCGTTGGTTTGATTATCAACACGTTACGACCTTTTATTTTGGCTTCAGCAATTTGTGCGAGCCGCGAGGTGGTGAACTTCACTTCCAAGTCATGGGCGAGCTTGTCAGCCACCTTGAAACCGATGTTGTGTCGGGTATCGTCATACTCCACACCTATATTACCTAAACAGGCTATCAAGTATTTCATTTCGTTATTTTCTTGCTCCTTACGGAAAAACCAGCCAAAGATACACATTATTTTAGTTGGAAGTTTATAGTTGTAAGTTTATAGTTAAGAGTTGAAAGTTGAAAGTTAAAGGTTGGAAGTTGAAAGTTTGCGTCATGGTGTCATTTTATTCTGAGTTGCACGTCTTCGCATCTTGTCATTTACGCATAACAACTCAAACTGTTTTCAAGATGGGCAAATAAACAAGGCATACCACCACGCTCCATAACAGGAGCACGCCTATCGAAGCAAAGAACATCTTGCGCGAGCGAGCATACACCTTGCGCACCACGGCAGCCATAACGGGAACGGACAGGAAAGGCAACAGTATGAGAAAAAGCCATGTGTTGAATTTCTGGCGCATCGTTATTATACGCCTTGCTCGCTTTATATTCCTCTTACTGAGAGGTTTGCCGCTATGGATAAGCCTGTCGGAAAGAAGGAAGAAGAGCGCAAAACCCAACGTTGAACCTATTGATGTCGCAGCAAGTGTAGCCACAAAGCCCAGCCCCGAGGCGTATGCCAAAGGCGGAACAAAAACCAACTTAATGGCCGACAAAAGCAACATCAGTATAAACCTTGAGTACATAGCGCTTAAACCCTTGATTCACGGTGTAAAGGTAACACTTTTTCGGTTTAAAGTATAAAATTAAAAGTTAAAAAGTTGGAATTACGGGTTGAAATTGTGGATGGATGTCAGAAAACTGATTAAACGAAAAACCGCCCCTTTTTTGAGGCGGTTTTTATCGTGATAATCAAAAAGATTACTCAGCAGTCTCTTCCTCTGCGGCAACAGCGGCACCACGGGCAGCATTCACAGCTACGATAACTGTTGAAGCGGGGCTGATGGTTGTAACGCCTTCAATGTTGAGGTCTTTCACCTTGATAGCGTTGCCGATGTTGAGGCTGTTGATATTGACGTTGATGTACTCAGGAAGGTCTTTAACGAGTCCTGAAACCTTGACTTTGCGGATGTTCTGCACGAGTTTACCACCACGCAATACACCAGGAGCCTGGCCTTCAATGGCGATAGGCAGTGTCACGGTGACGGGTTTGTCTTCTTTCACCAAGAGGAAGTCAGCGTGAAGCACCTTGTCGGTGACAGGGTGATACTGAATGTCTTGGAGGATAGTGTTGTAAGACTTGCCATCGATTGTGAAGTTGACGATGTAGCACTCAGGAGTGAACAGGATTTTCTTGAAGTTCTTGTCTTCAGTAGCAAAGTGAATCTGTTCCTCACCGCCATACAGCACGCATGGCACCATCTCTGCCTTACGCAGAGCCTTAGCATCTTTTTTCCCTACGTTCTCGCGAAGAGAACCGCTCAATGATACTGTTTTCATGATTTAATGTGTGTTAATTAATAAATTGGTTATCTTATATAAACAATGTGCTTATTGATTCGTACGACTCGTTGCGGTGTATCACCTCGGCAAAGAGTTCTGCTGTGCTCAGCACCTTTATCTTCGACGAGTGGTCGGCAGGCAACGGTATGGAGTCAGTGACAACCACTTCCTCGAACACCGATTTCTCGATGCGTTCCATAGCTGGACCGCTGCAAACCGCATGTGTTGCTATGGCACGTACGCTGCGTGCTCCAGCGTCCATAATGATTTCGCCAGCCTTGGTGATGGTTCCGGCTGTGTCGATGATGTCGTCAACGAGGATGACATCCCTGTCTTTCACGTCGCCGATAAGAGTCATGCTGGCCACCACATTGGCGCGTGCGCGTTGCTTGTGGCAAATAGCGAGGTCGCAACCCAGACGTTTGGCATAGGCCGAAGCACGTTTCGAGCCGCCTATGTCAGGCGATGCCATCATCATATCCTCAAGTTGCAGGCTACGGATGTAGTCAACAAAGATTGTAGAGGCATAGAGAGCATCAACGGGGATGTCGAAGAAGCCTTGTATTTGGTCGGCATGAAGGTCGAGCGTGACGATGCGGTTCACTCCAGCTGCAACGAGCAGGTTGGCAACCAGCTTTGAGCCTATGCTCACTCGGGGCTGGTCTTTTCTGTCCTGGCGTGCCCATCCGAAATAGGGAATCACAGCAATGACCTTGTGTGCGGAGGCGCGTTTGGCGGCGTCAATCATCAGCAGCAGCTCCATGAGGTTGTCTGCCGACGGCATTGTCGATTGGATGATGAACACATGGTGACCACGGACGCTCTGTTCGAATGATGGTTGGAACTCGTGGTCGGAGAACTCTGTCACGATGGACTTGCCCAACGGAGCACCGTAGGCTTTGGCAATCTTCTCGCCCAAATCGTGCGAGGCGCGACCAGCAAAAATAGATACGAAACGTTGTGACATAACCTTTCTGTTTTCTGTGTATTTTATGTTTCAGGCTGCAAAAATAGGCATTTACTCCGACATTACAATCAAAAATCATTTTTTTTATTGTAAAAAACACTATTTCAACTTTTTTTTGACAAAAAACAGGTTGGTATCAAAAAAAGTATTACCTTTGCAACCGCTATCGTGAAAACGAGCCGAAGTGGCGGAATCGGTAGACGCGTCGGTCTCAAAAACCGATGAGGTTACACTCGTGCCGGTTCGATCCCGGCCTTCGGTACAGAAAAACCCTCTTAATCATTTTGATTATGAGGGCTTTTTTTCGAGGTGTACTAAAAGTGTACTAGTTCATTTTTTTGCTTCATGGGTATTTTGAACAAAAAAGGGGAGGATACTAAAAAGCAGGACAACTAGAGTTCTGCTTTTTTTATACAAAAAAAAGATGATTAATGCATTTATCATTATTTTTGCAACTCAAAATTAATAAATATCACAAAATTAAAGTATATGTTAAAAGTAAGAAAATCATTCATTTGCAATGCATTAGTGGCAGTTGCAATGGTTATCATGATGCTTACCTCGTGCAAAAAAAACGAGCCTAAGTACAAGTACGAAACCGTACAGGGCGACCTCACCGAAGCCCGCATCTACACACTCGACAACGGTCTGACCGTCTATCTGAGCGTCAACAAGGAAGAGCCCCGCATCCAGACCTACATCGCAGTGCGCACAGGCTCGAAGAACGACCCTGCCGAGACCACCGGCCTCGCACACTATCTTGAACACATCATGTTCAAGGGCACCGACAAGTTCGGCACCACCGACTACGAAGCCGAGAAACCTTTCCTGGACGACATCGAGGCGCGTTACGAGAAATACCGCACCCTCACCGACCCTGAGGAACGCCGCATAGCCTACCATGAAATAGACTCGGTGAGCCAGCTGGCAGCACAGTATTTCATCCCCAACGAGTACGACAAACTCATGTCGACCATCGGCGCCGAAGGCACCAATGCCTACACTTCAGAAGACGTGACCTGCTACGTTGAGAACATCCCCTCAAACGAAATCGACAACTGGGCCAAGATCCAGGCCGACCGCTTCCAGAACATGGTCATCCGTGGTTTCCACACCGAGTTGGAAGCTGTCTATGAAGAATACAACATCGGTATCGCACAGGACAGCCGCAAGGTATGGGAAGCCCTTAATGCAATGCTCTTCCCCACTCACCCCTACGGCACGCAGACCACCATCGGCACTCAGGAACACTTGAAGAATCCTTCCATCACCAACATCAAGAACTACTTCAACAAGTGGTACCGTCCGAACAACGTGGCCATCTGCATGGCCGGTGACTTCAATCCTGACGAGGTCATCGCCATCATCGACAAGTATTTTGGCAGCTGGCAACCTGGCGAGGATGTGAAACAACCCGAGTTTGCCGCTCTGGAGCCTATCACCACACCTAAAGACACCACCATCTACGGCCTCGAAGCCGAGAACCTGATGATTGGCTGGCGCTTCGACCGTGGCAACTCCCTGCAATGCGACACCCTTGAGATGATTGGCACCATGCTGAGCAACGGCACAGCCGGCCTCATCGACCTCGACATCAACCAACAGATGCAGATGCTCTATGCATGGGGTGGCTCAAGCACCAACCGCGACTACACCAGTTTCCTCATCGGTGGCTCACCACGTCCTGGACAAACCCTCGAAGAGGCCAAAGACCTCTTGCTGGCTGAAATAGAGAAACTGAAAAAAGGCGACTTCCCCGACGATCTAATGCCTTCTGTCGTCAACAACATGAAACTCAACCACTACAACTCAATGGAAAGCAACGAGGCCCGTGCCAATATGTTTGTCAACTCGTTCATCCTCGAGAGACCTTGGAAACAAGACGTGGAATACCTCAATCGCATGGAAGGCATGACCAAGGAACAAATCGTGGACTTCGCCAATAAGCATTTCAACGACAACTATGTGGTGGTTTACAAGCGTCAAGGCACTGACGAAAACCAGAAGAAGATCGACAAACCCACCATCACCCCCATCCCGACCAACCGCGACCTCGTGAGCGACTTCGTTACCGAAGTGCAAAACACCGAAGTGCCTGCCATCCAGCCCCGTTTCGTTGACTTCAAGAAAGACCTCACCTTCGGCAATACCGAGGCCGGACTGCCTTATATCTATGTGCAGAACAAGGAAAACGGCCGTTTCACCCTGAGCTTCCGCTATGAGTTTGGCGACGAGACCGACCTGCGCTATGGAGTGGCCTCCGATTACCTTGAATACCTTGGCACCGATAAGATGAGCAACGAGGAAATAAAGCAGCAGTTCTACAAGCTCGCCTGCGACTATTACATCAACGTAGGCGCACGCAACATCACCGTCACTTTGCGCGGTCTTGGCGAGAACATGCCTGAAGCCTTGGCTTTGCTAGAGAATGTGATGCAAAACGCCCAAGCCGACCCGATGGTGGCCGAGATGTGCATCCAGCAACTGGAAAAAGCCCGCATGGACGCCAAACTTAACCAGCGCAGCAACTTCAACGCCTTGGTACAATACGGACTTTATGGCCCCTACAACTCACAGCGCAATCAGCTCTCACCCGAACAAATCCGCCAACTTGACCCACAGGAACTCCTCGACCTCTTGAAGAACCTCAAGAACTATGAGCACACCGTGTTGTATTATGGCCCGATGACCGCTGAAGAGATGACCAAGGCCGTCACCGAGAACCATCAAACCATAGCTGAGTTGCAGGCTGTCCCGCAAGGCAAGCACTACGAACTGCAAGCCACGCCCGAGAACGAGGTGCTGATTGCCCCCTACGATGCCAAGAACATATATATGCGCATGATCCACAACGAAAACCGTGAATGGAATCCCGACGAGGCTGCCGTGAAGGCCCTGTTCAACGAATACTATGGCGGTGGTATGAACACCATCGTCTTCCAAGAGATGCGCGAGGCTCGCGGCTTGGCATACAACGCTTTTGCAGCATATATGGAGCCGAGCTACAAGGATCAGAAGGAATATTTCTTCACCCATATCATCACGCAGAACGACAAGATGATGGATGCAGTGGGACATTTCCTCGAAATACTCGACGAGATGCCCGAGAGCGAACAAGCCTTCGGTATAGCTAAAGAAGCTCTTACAAAGCGTCTGGCCAGCATGCGCACCACCAAGTTCGGTCTCATCAACGCCTGGCTGAATGCCCAGATGAAGGGTATCGACTACGACATAAACGAGCGCATCTACAACGCGCTGCCCAACATCACCCTGCAGGACATCGTGAAGTTCGAGAAAGAGCAGATTGCCAACAAGCCTTATCGTTATGTCATCCTCGGCGACGAGAAGGAGCTTGACATGAAGGCTCTAGAAGGCTTCGGAACGATAAAGAGACTTTCGACAGAAGAGATTTTCGGGTATTAAACCCATCGCTCAACAAGCAAAAAGGTCAGACGGATCCGTCTGACCTTTTTTGTTTGACATGAGACTATGGGGCATGAGACACGGGGTCTTCGTCAATGGCCTTTGTCCGAATCTATTTCGGGAATATCCCAAACATCTATTGAATTATCGTGCACGATTATAAAATGTTTTTCTCTCGGATTTAGATAAAGACCTTTTTGGTTTACAATATTTTGGAGTCTTTGCAAGCCGATTGTTTTACAAATAACCCTCATGTAATAGTTTTCAGTGAAATCAAAACATACATGTTTTGACTCATTTACCAAAAAGGCAAAGGGGTTTACCAAATATCAGAGAACAAGATACTTATGACGTGGTTATGCGATGGTGCGGTGCCTTTCATCACGTTGCTGATGCCGTATGTGTAGCGCACCTCTACATACCAATAGGCCACCGCTGCAGTGATACCATAGTGAAAGCGGTTGAAACTGCCTCGTTCCCATGGTGTTATTTCCGATTTCTTGGTTTTGCCGTTAATCCTGTGTATGTCGCTGCCGGCAATACATACACCTATCTCGGGTCCCACTCTGAGCCTAAGCATCTTGGCCTCGCTCTCGTCGGAGTCTTTCCATTTACGCATATACACATTGAGCAGTATGGGCATCTCAAGGTAATGCGACTTGGCACAGTATGAAATTTTGTTGTCGTTCTCGTCAAGGGCTTTTTTGGCGTTATAACCGCACATGGTGTAAACCAACTCGGCTTCCACACCGAAAATCGAGTGAGTCGGTATCAAGGCGATGCGGAAACCGCCTGTGAAGCCTGGGCGGAACCGAGTGCTGTCGTTGCCGGCTATCTGCATGGTCGAGAGGCTCATGCCTGCCAGCAAGCCACCACCAAGTTTCTGGGCCTCGGCAGCCAACACCGATAAAACCAGCATTGCTATCAATAATATGTGGCGTTTATGCATCATCATGGATTATTCAGAACGCAAAGTTATACATTTTTTGCTTTTCTGTTATTCGAACATCAAAGCAAGCCTTTTTCTTATTTGTAACATGTTAAATATCAACATATTGTAAAAAATGATAAAATAAATGTCTTTTTAAGCCATATTTCCACTAATTTTGCGGCCTGAAAATACACCTTATTATATATGAAAAATTTGGTAATAGTTGAGTCTCCAGGAAAGACGAAAAAAATCGAGGAATTTCTGGGCAAGGATTACAAAGTGGAATCGAGCATAGGCCACATCCGCGATTTGAACAAAAACCGCCTGAGTGTGGATATCGACAACGGTTTTGAGCCCGAATATGAAATAAGTGCAGGCAAGAAAGAGCTTGTGTCGAAGTTGCAGAAGATGGCGAAAGAGGCCGACACCGTGTGGCTGGCAACTGATGAGGACCGTGAAGGAGAGGCCATCTCATGGGACCTTTACGAGACCCTTAAGCTGAAAGACAAGGACACCCGCCGCATAGTGTTCCATGAAATTACCAAAACGGCTATACTCAACGCCATCGAGAACCCGCGCGAGATTGACATGGGACTTGTTTCGGCACAACAGGCTCGCCGCGTGCTTGACCGCCTGGTTGGATACGAGCTCTCACCTCTTCTTTGGCGAAAGGTGAAACCATCGCTCTCGGCAGGACGCGTGCAGTCAGTGGTAGTACGTCTCATAGTGGAACGCGAAGAGGAAATCAAGAACTTCGTGCATACCACGTCTTTCCGTGTCACAGCACAGTTCAACTTCACATCCGACGGCAAGAAATATTCTATCAACGCGGAACTGCCCACACGTTTCAACACAGAGGACGAAGCCCGCGAATTCTTGTCAACCTGTTTAGATGCCTCATATAGCGTTGACTCCATAGAGAAGAAAAAAGCCACACGCACCCCTGCGCCGCCTTTCACCACATCTACACTGCAACAAGAAGCCGCACGCAAACTGGGGTTCTCTGTTGCCAACACTATGCGCGTTGCACAGTCGTTATACGAATCAGGAAAGATAACCTATATGCGTACCGACTCAGTCAACCTGTCATCGCTGGCATTAGGCATGGCGAAAAAAGAGATTGAGGCGACATACGGTGCCGAATACGTCAAGACCCGCCAATACTCCACCAAGACCAAGGGGGCACAGGAAGCCCACGAAGCCATCCGTCCCACTTATCTGGACAAGCACACCATAAAAGGCACAAGCGAGGAGATGCGCCTCTATGAATTGATTTGGAAGCGCACCATAGCGTCACAGATGGCCGACACCCAAGTTGAAAAAACAAGTATAAACATTGAAGTTTCCACTTCCGACAAGAGCTTTGTCGCCACTGGCGAAGTGATAAAGTTCGACGGTTTCCTAAAAGTATACACCGAAGGCACCGACGACGAGAACAACGAAGAGACCGACACCATTCTTCCCCCCATCAAGAAAGGTCAAGTGCTCAATCTTGACAAGATGGAAGCCGTACAGCGCTACGCCCGCCAGCCACTGCGCTACACCGAAGCCAGCCTTGTTAAGAAGATGGAGGAACTGGGAATAGGACGCCCATCAACATATACGCCTACCGTGTCAACAATTCAGAAACGAGGCTATGTAGAAAAGGGCGACGTACAAGGCGTTGTAAAAGAATATCAGATTATCACCCTGAAAAACAAAAAGATAACAGAAAAGACAGGCAAAGAAACCATTGGCGCTGACAAGGGCAAACTCCTTCCGACCGACGTTGGTACGCTTGTCAACAAATTCCTTGTGCAGTATTTTGAGGACATTATCGACTACAACTTCACTGCCAATGTGGAGAAGGAGTTCGACAAGATAGCCGAAGGCAAGACCAAGTGGAACGCCATGATAAAGAAATTCTATGACGGTTTCCATAAAAACGTCGTCGCAACCGACGAGAACTCCGGCAAGTTCAGCGGTGAGAAATTCCTTGGTATAGACCCCGCTTCAGGCAAGAATGTATATGTGAAAGTTGGACGTTTCGGCCCGGTTGTGCAGATTGGCGACACCGAATCGGACGAGAAGCCGCGTTTTGCAGGCCTTAACAAGAAACAAAGCATCGAAACGATAACCCTTGGAGAAGCTCTTAAGCTGTTTGAATATCCACGCAACCTAGGCCAATACGAAGGAAAAGACGTTACGGTGGCAATAGGACGCTTCGGCCCATACGTCAAGTACGACTCTGCTTTCTTCGGCCTCACCAAACTCGACAATCCCGCCACTATAGGCATCGAACGCGCTATTGAGATTATCAACGAGAAAAAGGAGAAAGAGGTCAACAAGACAATATCGGTTTACGAGCACGAAGGCAAAGAGCTGAAAGTGCTTAACGGCCGCTTTGGACCATATATCTCATACAACAGAAAGAACTTCAAGATTCCAAAAGGCACTGACCCCAATTCACTGTCTTTGGATAAATGCATAGCCATCATGGAAGACCCAGCCAACGAGCCTAAGAAGAAGGTCCCGGCAAGGGCAAGAAAGAAGTGACCAGACGTATTATCATAGCAAAGAGTCGCATGTGTTCATGCGACTCTTTTTTTTGCTACATTAAACAAGTATAAAGACTGCCTATGAAATCTATAACTTGCTGTTTGTGTTGTAATATGTTGTGCAACATAGACAAAAAAAAGAAGCAGGCTATTAACCTGCTTCTATCTTTGTATGCTATCACGATATTATTCGTGAGCGAGTCTGACCTCAGTTCTACGGTTCTTAGCTTGGTTAGCTTTGCTTGTGTTAGGAACGAGAGGTTGGTGTGAACCATGACCGCGGGCGATGATTCTCGAAGCATCGATACCTTTTTCGACGAGGTAAGCTTTCACGTTATCAACGCGGGCTTGTGACAGAGGATCATTAATTTCGTCTGAACCAACATTGTCGGTGTGGCCGTCTATTGTCACCCAGTAGGTGGGGTTATCGTTGAGGATGCCAACCAGTTTGTCGAGGTGAGGATAGGTTGAAGCCTTGAGGTCAGCCTTGCCAGTCTCGTAGTTAATCATCTGGTCGAAAGTAGCAGTAACTTTCTCACGGATTGGGCAGCCACCGTTTTCGAGCTTACCACGCTCCTCAGGGCAGTTGTCCCAAAGATCCGGGATACCATCACCATCGGTGTCAACAAGTTTCTTGTTGCAGTCGTCGAGAGCGTTGTTGCAGTCGTTCAGGCTCTTATTGCAGTTGTCAAGATTGCTGTTGCAGTCGTTCAGACTCTTGTTGCAGTCTTCGAGGTCCTTCTCAAGCTCTTTGATTCTGTTCTCGTAAGGAGTGTAGTCGCAAGTAACAGCTGATTCGAATTGTTTGCCACCGATTGTCCATGTCAGACCAACATTGACACCAAGGTTCTGGTCGAGTCTTCTTGAACGGTTTTCTGTGAATTCATCAGTACCGTTATTGAAGAATGTGTGATACTCGTCTTCCCATGAGTCAACAGACCAGCGGGTGATCATATATTTCACGTCAAAGTGGAGGTCAACAGACTTGCTGAGACGGAAAACATTCATGAAACCAGCATCGAGGGTGAGCTCCCAGTTTTTGTCACCTTTAACTCCAATGACGTCATACCAGTTTTCTTTGGTAACCATGGGGCTGACATAACCAACACCACCACCTGCGAAGAGGATAGGAGTGTAAACTCTGTCGGGTTTGAAGTCAGCGCCAAACACCTCAGCGAGGTTGAGCATGACATCGGCGTGGATGTTGTGGTGCAAGAATTTAACGCGAGCATAGCCTGCGTCTCTGCCATTACCGTTCTCGAAATCAGTGTAGAAGTCTTCTTCTTCAAGGCCGTTGAACATAAAGCCGTTACCAAAGTTCTTGTCAACAGTACCAGGCAACCAGGTCTTTGCGCCATAGACATCATAACCCAGGCGAATAGCAAAGTTGTGGGTAATCCATTTACCGAACGAGAGACCACCACCCCAAGCGAAATCTTTCGCATTGAAGATAAGTGAGTTGTTTCCAAACTCATTGTTGAAATTGAGCTTGTCTGAACCACCCCACCAGTTGATGCTACCATCAATGTTAATGAACCAGTTCTTGTTGAGTTTTGAAGTGAAATAGTAAGTTCTTTCCTTCTTTTCTTTTCCATCACCACCCTTAGCAAGAACAGTGTTGACCGAGAAAGCCATTACTACACACAATGCGATAAGTGTTCTTTTCATCTCTGATTTTTTTAATTTATTACTACTATTTTTTTATTTTTTAATTCTATTTTGAAACCGCAAAATTAGTGTTTTTTAAAATACAAAACTACGTTTGTTGAAAAAAATGTTTAAAATTATTTTTCAGACATGTTTTCAAGAGTTCTAGCAATCAGTTTTTTCATGTCATCATGATAGTCGGAAACAAATTTCTCGGTTACACGATTGGCGATTACCAAACATATTGTCAAGCAATTATGCCCCATCAGGCCGCCTAATCCAAAGAGTGCCGATGATTCCATCTCGAAATTGCATATTTTCCACTCGCCAAAGCTGAACGATTCTATTTTTGAGTTCAGTTCGCTGTAGGCTGGCACCAGACTCACCTGCCGCCCTTGCGGGCCATAAAAACCAGGAGAAGTAGCCGTTATGCCTTGTTTAAACCCCTTCCCCACCTTGTCGAGCAATGCTTTGGAACACTCTATTATATAAGGTGTAGGTAGATCGGCTGGATATCGGGTATGCGCTATGAAAGCATCTCTCATCTGTATATTGTTGACCTTCTCGTGACCCGCATAGAAATAGATAAGTCCATCAAGACCCAAGGCATAGCGCGATGCCACGCTTTCGCCCGTTTCGATTTCAGGTTGCAAAGCCCCGCATGTGCCAATCCTGACGATGTTAAGGCTGCGTCTTCGTTCTTTCACCTCGCGTGTTGATAAGTTCACATTGGCCAATATGTCAAGTTCGTTCATGACGATGTCAATGTTGTCGACACCCATGCCAGTCGAAATGACCGTGAACCTGACACCATTGAACATTCCCGTGCGGGTGTGCAACTCTCTATTGTCACGCACCACCTCAACGGTATCGAAAAACGAAGCAACCATTTCGGCACGACCCGGGTCCCCAACAAGAATGACATTGTCGGCCAGATGTTCAGGATGAAGGTTGAGGTGATAAACAACACCCTCCCCATTCAGCACCAACTGCGATGCTGGTATTATTCTGCTCATAATAAATATTTTGTTTGCTGCAAAGATATGAAAAAACTTGATTTATATTTTTTCTCCCACCATCGTTTTTTAAAAAGTTTCTCCTCACATGGCTCGCATTGACAAAAATAGTATCTTTGCACTATATAAATATAAATATAGGTGTACTATTATGGATACAGGTTTTTCGAGAAGCGATGATGTCGTCGGCCAAGTGTTTCGAGCTCTGCGTGAGAAGAATGCCACTTTTTCGTCGGCTGAGAGCTGCACGGGAGGCAATATCGCCCACCTCATCACTCTCGTTCCGGGCAGCAGCGAGGTCTTTGTCGGCTCGGTTGTCTCGTATGCCACAAGAGTAAAAACAGACTTACTTGGCGTTCCCGCCGTGACGATCGAAAAAGACGGAGTGGTGAGTTGCGCCACCGCCTCGGCCATGGCCAGTGGCGTACGCAATCTTTTGGCAACCGACTATGCCGTTGCAACAACAGGTGTGGCCGGCCCTGGTGGAGGCACCGAGCAAAACCCTGTAGGGACAGTCTGCATTGCCGCAGCCTCGAGCGACAAAACCGTATCAAAGAGACTCGTTTTCGGCAACGACCGCGCTGAGAACATAAACTCAGCCACATACGAAGCCTATAGAATGCTACTTGAGATGATTAACGAAAAAACACAACAAAGGACATGAACAGATTGACAAAAAAAACACTCTTACTACTGCTGTTTCCCATTCTGTTTTGGACTTGCACACATCCCGGAGATCCTTATAAACAGAAACTGCACATAAAAACAGAACCTTGTAACATGATGGTCATGCGCTACGACAAGGCTTTCTTCGAGGCCGACACCAATGCTTTTCAACAAGCCATGACAAACCTGTCGCACGACTACAAACTTTTCCTCGACGGCGACCTCTCCGACCCAGAGGTGTTAAACTATCTGCGAGGCTTTGCCACCGACCCGTTCGCACGCTCCCTTTTTCAGAAGGTTGCATCAAAATATCCTGACGACGAGTCAATTACAAATTTACTTAAAGACGCGACTGCAAAGATAAACCATTATTATCCCGAAAAGAAACTCAACGGGAAAGTGTATACCTGCATCCTGGGTTTAGACCAATACAATGCGCCCATTTTCTTCGACAACGAAAACGACATCATCGTCTCTCTCGATTTCTACCTGGATAATGACGAGGATTATGCAAGAGTCGGCATTCCACAATACAGGTCACTGCGCACCTACAGCAGCTATATGGCACGCGACCTGGCAAAGGAATACTATGAAACGTACATAAAGGAGGATATGGAACAGGGCAATCTGCTTGACGAGATGGTAAAAGCCGGCAAGGAGCTCTATTTTGTCGAGGCCACCAATCCCGACATGCCCGACACAGTGCTTTTAGGGTACACACAAAACCAGCTATCGTGGATAAAAGAGTCGGAAGGTGAGGTATGGCGCGACATTGTTGGAAACAACAAACTGTATTCGTCGCAACGCGAGGTATTCATGATGATGCTCAACGACGGACCCTTTACACAACAATACAGCTACGACGCTCCATCTCGAATAGGCGAATACATAGGTCTCCAGATAATAAGGTCGTATATGAGCCGTAACGACGTCAGCCTGCAGCAAATGCTGAGCGACAAAGACCTGCAGGGCATTTTTAACGAATCTGGTTATCGTCCAAAATGAACATCTATTGAATTTTGAACCCTTGAAATAAATCACAGTTATGATAGTAAAAACTTTTGGTTGTGCTCTTTATGGCATTGATGCCATCCCCGTTACGATAGAGGTAAACATTGACAGAGGAATAAAGTTTTTTTTGGTCGGGCTGCCCGACAACGCCGTCAAAGAGAGTCAGCACCGCATTGAAGCGGCCCTGCAAAACACGGGGTTCTCGTTCCCGCACCGCAAGGTGACTGTGAATTTGGCACCCGCCGATATCCGCAAAGAAGGCTCGTCATACGACCTGCCTATCGCCATCGGCATCTTGGCGGCTTCAAGCCAGATGAGCAGCGAGCGGCTTGCCGATTATGTCATCATGGGTGAGTTGTCGCTCGACGGCGGACTGAAACCCGTAAAAGGCGTCTTGCCGATAGCCATCAAAGCCAAACAGGACGGTTTCAAAGGCATCATTCTGCCCGAGTCGAACACACGTGAAGCGGCTGTGGTAGAGGGTCTTGAAGTGTATGGCATGCGCGACCTCGCCGAAGTGGTCGGTTTCCTAAATGGCACCCTGCAGCTTGAACCAACCCAACTCAACACCGATTACTCGACAGAAAACATAGCATACGGCTGCGACTTCAGCGACGTGAAAGGCCAGGAAAACATAAAACGCGCCTTGGAGATAGCCGCCGCCGGAGCTCATAACGTCATACTTATCGGCCCTCCTGGAAGCGGCAAGACCATGTTGGCCAAACGTCTGCCCACAATATTGCCGCCTCTTACTCTGGCCGAGGCTTTGGAGACAACAAAGATACACTCCGTGGCCGGATTAATAGGTGCCGACAGCTCCCTTGTGAGCACGCGTCCCTTCCGAAGCCCCCATCACACCATAAGCGATGCCGGTTTGGTGGGAGGAGGCACCTATCCTCAGCCTGGCGAGATATCGCTGGCCCACAACGGTGTCCTCTTCCTTGACGAGCTGCCCGAGTTCAAACGACAGGTACTCGAGGTGATGCGACAGCCCATGGAAGACCGCATAGTAACCATCTCTCGAGCAAAAATATCGATCGACTTCCCCGCCAACTTCATGCTGGTGGCTGCCATGAACCCATGTCCTTGCGGCTACTACAACCATCCCGACAAGGAATGCACCTGCAAGCCAGGAGACGTGCAACGCTATCTGAACAAGGTGTCGGGGCCGCTTATGGATCGAATCGACTTACACGTCGAAGTCGTGCCTGTCGCTTACAACGACTTGGCAAGCCGCAGCTCAGGCGAATCAAGCGCAGTGGTGCGCGAGCGTGTGCTTAAGGCAAGACATATTCAAGAAGAGAGGTTCGCCAATACCGCCGGAGTGTATGCCAACGCTCAGATGGGACCAAAACAACTGCAGAAATACTGCGTCATCGACGACACATGCAGCCGCCTGCTGAAAAACGCCATGGAGAAACTCGGACTCTCAGCACGTGCCTACGACCGCATACTCAAAGTGAGCCGCACCATTGCCGACCTCGACGGAAGCGAAGCCATCCGCGCCGACCATGTGGCCGAAGCCATAAATTACCGCAGCCTCGACCGCGACACCTGGGGAATGTGAGACAGAGGAAAACGCTATCATAAAAAAACAAGCAGCTGGCCATCGTCATTTCGACTTTTGAACCAGCTGCTTGTTTTGTTATAGAATCACTCTGCGTTTACTGTATTTTGGTATACAAGCAATCGTCGGCCTTGAGCAAAAGCATACCATCGGTGCACGAGTATATGATGCGCGGGTCATGCGCGATATATACGTTGTAGTAAGTCGTGCCCTCGACTGTGATGCTGTCGGCAAGATTTTTCTTCAAGTCAATCACTTTCTCCACATACATATTTTCGGGTTCTGCACCCACGACGTGTCTTGTCATCTTGACTCCCAACAGGCTGTCGGGGAGGGCAATCAAGGTCAATGTGGCGTTGTCATAGACCTGGTCATAGAAGCGCACCACACGCCCGTAGCAGTCTGGGCTGTAAGGTTTCGTCATTTTCGAGTCATCGTAGAACAGGAATGGAACCGATGCACACAGCTTCAACTGCTCGTCCGTCTCGACGACCAATTTCACCGTGTCGCTGTTATGGTCAACGTATGCTACCGAGTTTCCAACACTGAACGGGATGGTTGCCGCCTCGTTGTCAGCAAGTTTGCGGATAATATCTATGTCGTTGCGGCACGACATGAAAGAGATGGCCAAAAGTGCCATTATGAATGTTATCTTTTTCATTTTTTTCATTTTTTATTGAAACCAAAACCATATCTAAAGCCGAGGCTGAAGACTCCTTCGGCACCGAAGCCTATCTGCATGAAGGCTGCATACTGTCTGTTGCCTAATTCTATACCCACTGGCACAATGCTGTAGGCGAATCGAGGGTTGGAAATCGCATTGGATGGTGTTATCTCGTATAGGTCGGGATAAACGTTTTCGACCTTTGTCTTACCAAATGTCGCACCAAATCCGACTTTGGAGTACATGGCCACCACACGGGTATTGAGCCAGTTTATTTTAAGATGCAACAAGGTTGTGAAGTTGTTCTGTTTCACCTTGCAGATGGCACCGAGATCTGGATGGTTTTCGTCAGAATAGTTGCGGTTTGCAGGGTCGAAAGCAAATGTTGCTCCTATGCCAACCACTTGGTTGAAGCGATATGTGTAGGTAGCAAAAACGGGACCCACATAATCATTGCCTTGCACATAACTGGAATTCGTCCAAAATCTGGTACTGCGGAATGACGTGGTTGGTAGAAAACCATAGCCAACAGTCACCTCGTGGTGGGTGTATGGCTTGGGTTCGTCGTTGTCGTCGTCATCATCCTCAATGCCGCGGGACATGAGCGACTCGACCTGGTTCTTCGTCTCCGTGCGAGCTATAGAGGGCATCACCCCTATGCTCAGCACCAACAATAACATTAAAATTCGTTTCATATCAATATGATTTTAATTTGCAAATATACACTTTTTTTTACATATCGTCCTTGAGTTTTTCCATCATGCGGCGTTCCTTCTTTGTGGGACGGCCCGCCCCACGGTCGCGCCACTCGGTTTTATAGGCGTGCATGAACTCTATACGCTCATATTCCTCAGCTGGAGTAAGGTCGGCATATACCTCGGGGACTTGCTTGGGTGAAACGCGGTTTTTTACCAAAGTCTTGATTTGAACCACTTTATGCAACTGCTCAATCTGTACCTGAATCACCTCCCCCTCTTTGACCTCACGCGACGGCTTGACGGCAGTGCCGTTTATCTTCACCTTACCTCCTTTTATGGCATCGGCAGCCAGCGAGCGTGTCTTGAAAAGACGCGCCGCCCAAAGCCATTTGTCAATTCTTACTATGTTTTCCTCTGTATCCATTTTTTAAGCTATAAGCTGTAATCAATAAGTTTGATGTAAGCGATAAGCTTGCCGTAAGCTGAAGCATTAAAAGCTGGCAATCCTCCTACTTCCTACCTCATACTTCAAACTTTTAACTTCAAACCTCAAGCCTTACTTCTCTTTAAAAATCATCTGTATCGGTACTCCGTTGAAGTCCCAGTTTTCGCGTATCTTGTTCTCAAGAAAGCGCCTGTACGACTCTTTCACATCTTTGGGCAGGTTGCAGAAGAACACAAACTGCGGGGCGTAGCTCTTGAGTTGAGTGATGTATTTTATCCTGACATAACGGCCACGCGATGCTGTCGGAGGCGGCACCGAGCCTATCACTTCGAGCATAACATCGTTGAGTTCACGTGTGTTGATGCGGCGTTCACGGTTCTCGTAGACATGATGCGCTGTCTCAAGCACCTTATATATACGCTGCTTGTTGATGGCCGAAGTGAATATGATGGGATAGTCGGTGAAGGGAGCTGTACGCTCACGGATGACCTTCTCGTATTCAAGGTGCGTGTTCGAGTCTTTCTCGACCAAGTCCCACTTATTGACCACGATGACAAGACCTTTCTTGTTTTTCTCGATAAGATGGAGAATGTTAAGGTCTTGCGACTCGAAGCCGTTTTGCGCATCAATCAGCAATATTGCCACATCGCAGTTCTCGATGGCGCGAATGGAGCGAAGCACAGAATAAAACTCAATGTCTTCCTCCACCTTTGTCTTCTTGCGCAGACCAGCGGTATCGACAAGTGTGAAGTCCATTCCGAAGGCATTGTAGCGTGTGTCGTTTGTGTCGCGCGTGGTGCCTGCTATGTTGGTCACTATGTGCCTGTCTTCTCCAAGAAAAGCGTTGATGAGCGATGACTTGCCCACATTGGGTCGTCCTACAACAGCAAAACGAGGCAGGTCGGTGGCAAAGTCGGTGGTGTTGGATGGCAGCAGCTCTGCTATCTTGTCGAGCATCTCACCGGTTCCAGTGCCTGTCATGGCTGATATGCCGTAAGGCTCGCCCAAACCCAGGGCGTAGAACTCGGCTATGTTGGTGTCTTTGCCAGGCTCGTCTGTTTTGTTGACGGCAAGGACAACGTTTTTCTTCTGTCGGCGCAGCAGGTTGGCCACATCCTCGTCGAGGGGGTGCAGTCCATTTCGCCCGTCAACCATGAAGACAATCACATCGGCCTCGTCGATGGCAAGCTCGACCTGTTTGCGGATCTCGCCTTCGAAGATGTCGTCAGAGCCTGTCACATAGCCGCCTGTGTCGATTACGGTGAACTCCTTCCCATTCCAATCGCTCTTACCGTAGTGGCGGTCACGCGTCACACCGCTTGTCTCCTCCACTATCGCCTTGCGCTCTTTTAATAATCTGTTGAAGAATGTTGACTTTCCTACATTCGGTCTTCCCACTATGGCTACTATGTTCGACATGACTCTATGAGTTTTAAAATTCGCGCAAAGATAAGCATTTTTTGGGAATGTAGAAGGCAGAAGGCAGAATACAGAATAGAAGTTAAAGGGGAAGTTACAATAGAAGTTAAAGAGGGAGTTAAAGGGGAAGTTACGATAGAAGTTAAAGAGGGAGTTAAAACGGCTTCCTCGTCCCCCAGTCATTGCGAGGAACGAAGCAATCAGAGGGGGTGGCCGAAGGCCGGGGGAGTCTGGAAGATTTGAAAGTTGGGAGTTAAGAGCTGAAGTAACAGAAGTTACAATAGAAGTTAAAGGGGAAGTTAAAACGATACTCGTGTCCCGTGTCTTTTTTTCAAGAAGGCAGAATACAGAAGTCAGAATGGCAAAGCCATGTAATGTCGTAGCGCGCTACGACACCACAAACACCCTGCAATTTCTAACTTGAAACTTTCAACCTGAAACCTTTACACTTCAAACTTTCAACCTGAAACCTTTACACTTCAAACTTCCAACTCCTAACTTTCAACTTTGAACTTTGAACTTTGAACTTGAAACTTTTTACTTTCAACCTGAAACCTTTACACTTCAAACTTTCAACCTGAAACCTTTACACTTGAAACTTCTAACTTTCAACTTTGAACTTGAAACTTTTTACTTTCTACTTGAAACTTTTTACTTTCAACTTGAAACTTCCAACTCAATACTACGCCTCGTATCCGAACCTTTTCAACTCCGCCTCGTTGTCGCGCCAGTCTTTATCGACCTTGACAAACAACTCAAGAAAAATCTTTTTGCCGGTAAACTCCTCAATATCAGCACGCGACTGAATGCCGAGTTTCTTTATCGCCGTGCCTCCCTTGCCTATTATTATGGCTTTTTGCGACTCTCGGGCCACATATATGTTGGCACGTATGGCAATGCGTTTCTCGCCTTCCTCGTACGACTCGACCTCAACCTGAACGGAATAAGGTATCTCCTGCTGGTAGTTGAGCAATATCTTCTCACGTATTATCTCCGTCACAAAAAAGCGCATCGACCTGTCAGTGAGCTCGTCTTTCGGGAAATAAGGCGGACACAAAGGCAGCTTCTCTATGATTTTTTCAAACACATACGAGACATTGGCGTTATGTTCGGCTGAGACAGGGAAAACTGTCGCATTAGGCAGCTCGTTCTCCCAAAAACTCACGGCTTGCGCAACACCCTCCTGGGTAGAAAGGTCTATCTTGTTGACAAGGACAAAGACGGGGATGTCAGTCTTTTTCAGTCTTTCGACTGTTTTTTCCTCTATTTTCTTGTCGGTGATGTCGACCACAAAAAGGATAAGGTCGGCATCGGTGAGGGCCACATCGACAAACTGGTTCATGATTTCGTGCATCTTGTAGGCCGGGTCTTTGATGATGCCAGGCGTGTCGGAGAAGACAATCTGGAAGTCTTCGCCGTTCACTATGCCGAGAATGCGGTGACGCGTGGTTTGAGCCTTCGAGGTGATGATGGAAATCTTCTCGCCGACGAGTTGGTTCATTAGCGTGGACTTGCCCACATTGGGCCTGCCGATGATGTTTACATAACCAGATTTATGTTCCATAACGAAAAAAATATGGGTTTTTGTTTTGCAAAGAAAAAAAATTATTACCTTTGCAGCGCAAAAACGAGGAAAAATATTTTTCCTTTGTGTTTTTAGACCGTGATGCGGGGTGGAGCAGAGGCAGCTCGTTGGGCTCATAACCCAAAGGTCGCAGGTTCGAGTCCTGCCCCCGCTACTAACAATAAATCAGTCCAAATGGGCTGATTTATTGCATTTATGGCGCGGTTTTTACCCATGAATGCTTTTGTGTCACCATTTTTTTTATCTTTGCACTTTCGTTTCCACGCACTCCGCGAGGCACGGATATTTAATTGAAGGAAGATGAAGAAAATACTAATACTTTTACTGTGCGCCTTGTTTGCGTTGCCATTGTCGGCACAAGATAAAAAAGAAAGGAAAGAACGTCGCAAGAACCGTCGCCACGAGGTGGTTCACGACACTGTCTACATATTTGTCGACAGACTGGAGGAAGATGATGCCGAAGGAGCAAACGACACCATCGACGCATCGCTGCAGCCCGAAGCAGTCGACACACTCTCAACCGAGAACAAATTTGTGAAAGTGGTGCTTTATGACGACAACACATGGTGCTATTTCGAGCTGCCGCGCCCCGACCTGCCCGACTCCATAACATTAGACCACTGGAACGACAACTCCATACACGCATACGGCGACATTGACGAAAAAGCCCTGCCCAGCGAGATGGAGATTGTGCTTTGCGACTCTACACACGGCTATTCTCTGCCAGTGCCCGGCATAGTCACATCGCGCTACCGTTTCAGAGGCAGCCGTCCACATAAGGGCATCGACCTTGACTTGCAAACTGGCGATGAGGTAAAGGCCGTCTTTGATGGCGTGGTGCGTGTGTCGCTGCCTACCAATAAGGCTGGAGGCTATGGCAATATCGTCGTCATCCGTCATGCCAATGGCTTGGAGACCTATTACGCCCACTTGTCGAAGAGGCTCGTCGAGAGCGGCGACACCGTTCAGGCTGGCGAGGTGATAGCCCTCGGCGGTTCCACAGGACGCTCAACAGGGTCGCACCTGCACTTCGAGACACGCTACATGGGACAGACCCTGGACCCTGAGCGCATCTTCGACTTTGAGAAAGGTGTGCTGAAGGACTCAACACTGACTGTCAAGAGGCAGTATTTCAACAACTACTCACGCTCCACAAAAGGAGGAGGCAAGTCATCTAGCGTCTCGGGAAAGAAGGTTCACGTAGTGAAACAGGGCGACACTCTCAGTGCCATCGCCAAACGTTACGGAACCTCCATCGACACCCTTTGCCGCATTAACGGCATAAAACGCAACTCCATACTACGTCTTGGGCAGAAGATTGTGGTTAAGTGAAACAAGACTGACAACAATATCTTTCACATCAACTGAGAAGGATAATTTTATCCTTCCACGGTGGATTTTGCAACCTGAAGCAAGAACGACAAAGCCTTCCCATTTTCCGTCATCCTGAACTTGATTCAGAACCTTTAGCTCACTGCCAAAGGCAGTAATCCATTGAGCGGGAACAAGACAAGACAGAGCCTTTCGTGTCGCTCTCGTCCCCCTCTCAGAGGGGGTGGCCGCAGGCCGGGGGAGTCATGAAAAAATAGAAAACTGAAGTAAAAAACTGAAGTTAAATAGGGAGTTATATAAGGAAGTTAAATAGTATACCACCCCCCCTGGACCCCTTAAAAGGGGGAAGGGTTTAATGAGCCCTGGCAAGCCATAGCAAGAACAACAAAGCCTTCCTTTAACGCGTCATTGCGAGACCGAAGGGCTGACGGTGGGATGAGGTCGTGGCAATCTCGGGAGCGGGAACAGGACAAGACAGAGCCTTTCGTGTCGCCTATGGTGCACCCAGTTAAAAGATTGCCACGCTCCTACGTCGCTCGCAATGACGGAGGAGGGCGACGGATGGGCCTTCCACGGTGAGACATGGCAAGCCATAGCAAGAACGGCAAAGCCTTCCTTTAACGCGTCATTGCGAGACCGAAGGGCTGGCAGCGAGAAGAGGTCGTGGCAATCTATTGAGCGGGAACAGGACAAGACCGCGCCTTTCGTGTCGCCTATGGTGCACCCAGTTAAAAGATTGCCACGCTCCTACGTCGCTCGCAATGACGGATGAGAGCGATGTATAGGTCTTCCACGGTGAGCATGGCAATCCACAACAAGAACGACAAAGCCTTCCTTTAACGCGTCATTGCGAGACCGAAGGGCTGACAGTGGGAAGGGGTCGTGGCAATCTCGGGAGCGGGAACAGGACAAGACCGCGCCTTTCGTGTCGCCCTCGGTGCACCCAGTTAAAAGATTGCCACGCTCCTACGTCGCTCGCAATGACGGAGGAGGGCGACGGATGGGCCTTCCACGGTGAGACATGGCAAGCCATAGCAAGAACGACAAAGCCTTCCCTTAACGCGTCATTGCGAGACCGAAGGGATGACGGTGGGAAGGGGTCGTGGCAATCTCGGGAGTGGGAACAAGACAAGACAGAGCCTTTCGTGTCGCCTATGGTGCACCCAGTTAAAAGATTGCCACGCTCCTACGTCGCTCGCAATGACGGAAAGGGCGGCAGCTGGGCCTTCCACGGCGGGGAATGAAAAAAACGGTCGCGGGCATCACTGCCGGCGACCGAAAAAACACAATATTATAAAAAAAACTTTTACTTCTCCTTACGACGCCTGGCCAGCGCGTATGCGCCCGCCATACCTGCAAGAAGCAGCACCCCGCTGCCCACTGGTGTGTAGGCGTACTGGTCGATGGTCTCTCCCTGTACGGGGACTATGAGCCACTCCTGGTCGGGGTTGCCCTTCGTACGCGGCGACTGCGACTCGGTAAGGTCCTCGTCGCCGGTGATGAATATCTGAGCGTTGCACAACGACATCACCGCGACAAACATGGCTGTCATTAATGTTCTTCTGATGTTTCTTGTCTTCATGGTATTTCTATTTTTTTCTTTTTTCTTCTTTTTTTTCGGACGATTCTGACGGCATCGGACGATGCCGACAGAACGCCTCAAACCTCTTACCTCCTACTTCAAACCTCCTACTTCCTAACAACTATCTTCTGCACTTTCACTCCATCACTGTTAGATAAACGTAGCATATACATTCCAACAGCCACCTTGGGCATCGCTATATGGCTCTGCTGTCCGCTGACATACTCTGTCGTCAGCACTCTCCCGTTCAGGTCTATCAGGCTCAGTTCGCCCTCGCCTGTCACCACCAGCTCGTTGCCGTTGATGAATGCGAAGTTCTCGCCCTGCTCCGATGTCTCTTCGTCTATGCCGAGAGGGCTGAACACGAGGCGGAACCTGGCCTTCGAGTCGCTTGGCCTGCTCTGGAAGGCGTAGCTGTCGGTGGCAAGCATGTCGATGTCGTTGCCAGTGAGGTTGTCAATCAGGTGCAGGTAGCCGAAGTTGTCGTTGGCGGTGCTCCATGTCATGGTGAAGATGCCTTCCTCGTTTGATTTGAACCACACTGGGACGTAGTCAGGTGTGCCTTCGATAAACATACTGCTGAAATCTTCGTTATTCCAGCGAATGTACATATTGGCCTTGCCGTTCATCATGTCTTTCATCTTGAGTGCGCCTGCCATCTCGGGACGGTCTAACTCTATCACCGACACCTCGCGTTTGCCGTTGTCATCGGTGCAGATGAGGTTCACAAGCGGGTAGGAGGGGATGCTGCGGTAGGCAGAGAGACCATAGCCTGTCGTGTCGGTCACGCGCATATCGTTGGTGAACGTCACCGTCTCGGTGTCGTTTGTCGTGCTGTTCTTCACCACGAAGAAGCTCTGGTGCGGGTGTATCAGCGCATTGGTCTTTATCTCTGCACCTTGCGAGAAGCCCTTGCTGGAGTTGTCGACGAGGTATTCGACGAAACCACCCTGGTCGGCGTCATAGATGAGGTATGACTTGTAGCCTATGGCTTCAGTGTTCGACCACAGCGCCTTGGCATTGGCCTCGACGCTTGCGAACTCGTTGAAGTCCAGGTAGCTCTGATACGGGTTGCCTAAGAAGTTGTAGCCGGTGAGGTGCTCGCCCTTGTTGGTGACGGTGGCTGTTACATCTCCGTCTTTCAGCGTTCCTGTCGCGCTGAGGTAGACGTTGCGCTTGGCGGCTGTGTTGTTGCCGACGGCTATGAGGTAGCCTTTGCCTGACTGCATCACAGAGCCTTGGTCGTAAAATATCTGCTCGCCATTGTCTTGATGCCAGTGGCTGTTCTTGTTGCGCTTCAGGTTAATCCAGTGATACTGAGGCTCGTAGAAGTCGTAATAGTCAAGGTCGTCATCGGCGTTGCCAACCAAACCTGCCAAATAGCTGTTGGTTGCTGTGCTTATGTCGAAAGCATCTCCTTCTACAATATGCGCATTATCCGTTGAGCTTGTTGTGTATTGAGTTTCATTAGTATAGGTAATGCCTAATACAGGCTCATTCAATGGCGTTGCGAAGCAGTGCCAGTCGCGGCCCAGCAGTGAGCCTTCGACGACGGCTGCCTTGCTGTTGTCCATCGTGACACCCACGGTGGCCACAACGTTGCTCACGCCGCTAAGTTTGATTGATGCGTCCTCATCTATATAAAGGTTTGCATCTGTGGGCTTGCGTGTAAGCATTCCGCCACCGTACACATATATGTCGGCATCGCCATTGCTTCCGTACTTCGTTATCATCGCATTGGCCTCGCCATAATATATCTTCTTGTCTCCACTGATGCCCACCGCTGCCATGAGGCCTGCGACATCTTCGGTGCTGCGGACCACTATCGGGTAGCCGCCGTTGATGTGTGTCTTATGCGGCATTATCCATTTGAACTTTTCGCTCACGCTCTTGTTGAGGGTGTCAACCATGCGCGAGCCAGTTGTTGCGCCTGTACTTTTGACGATAAGGTTGTTGTCTGCACCGTATGTGTAGTTTATCCCAGTGAAAAGGTTGTTATAGCCCGTAGATGCGTAGCTGCTGCTGTATGTCTCAGTTCCAGAGTCATAGCTGCCTGGGGCGAAAACGTTGGTCATTGAACCGCTGTAAACAACCTTGTCAGCACCGGCAGCACTCTGATGTGCGTAAAGGTTTGTCAGGGAACCCATGGCAGTTCCTACCACAGCACCACATGTTGCATCTCCGGTTGTCTTGGTGATGGTTGCGTTTGCGAAACAGTCTTTAGTTGCGCTGTAGCTGCCACCTGCAACACCGCCCACGCTGCTTCCTATGTTATAGGAGCCATAGTTCAGTTCACTCATCGACATGCAGGCCGTGACATTTTTTGCTTCGCCTACCACACCGCCTATCATTGTTATGTTACCCAGAGCAGTAAGAGTCACTGCTGTTTCGCACATCTCTATTTTTGCGTTAGATGAAGGATCCAATCTGCCGGCTATGCCGCCGAGGATACCATTGTTGAGTGGATCGCTGTCTGAGTCATAGTTGTTGCTCAATGAGCTATTGAATAGCAATACGTTCTTGATGACTGCATTGCCACTCACAAATCCGAACAATCCTGTATATTTCATCGCGCTTCCCATTGAGCTCTCCACCGCTACAATCTCGCCTGCGTTGGCGATACGGAGGCCGCTGATTATATGATATCCGCCATCAAATGTGCCTCTGAACGGCTTGCTTTCTGTGCCTATCGGCACCCAAATGTAAGCATTCATGTCAATATCGGCGGTGATGGTAACTGTCTTTCCACTGAAGTCATTGCCACCGCCCTTGTAGCCGTTCACCACGCTTATGAGCCATGCAAGGCCTTCTGCGTTGCTGATGGTGGCATTGCCGTTGGTCTCGCTGTAGCCTGACGGAGCAGATGAATAACCTGATTGGTGTGAGACCCAGGTGGGCATCATGGTAAAGTTCGCCGTGTAGCTGGCGTTGCCTGTAATTGTTACGTCATGTGATTGTGTGCCGCCGTCGCTCCAGGAACTGAATGTATATCCAGCATTGGCAGTGGCAGTAATCGTCACTACATCGCCGTTGTGATATGGTCCAGCAGGGCTTGCCGACACTGTACCTCCTGCCAGTGGGTCGGCGATAAGGGTGAGGGTGTACTCGTCATGCGTGAAGTTAGCCACCACGGTGTGGTCTTGATCCATGGTGACGGTGGTGGGGTTGTTAGCGACCGTACTGCCGTCGATGGTCCAGTTTTGGAAGGTGTAGCCTGTGGCTGCATTGGCGGTGAGCGTTACGCTGGTGCCATGGTTGTAGGTCGTTGCGCCGCTGATGGTAGTGCCGTTGGCGCTGATGGTGCCGCCTTCGCTCGGGCTGACCGATGCGGTGAGGGTGTGGGTAGCAACTTTCACGCTGAAGTCGTCGAAGTACCACACCTGGCCCGAATTCTTGTATCTGATGGCCAAGCGGTAATTTGCGTTGTCGGGTGCGTTGCTGATGGTCGTCAAGTTGTAGGAATACGAGCTATAACTAGTCACTGAATTTGGCTGTGTCATGGTGGCTAATGCTACGAACGTGCTGCCGTCGCTAGGGCCGGTCACATAACCCAGCACGCCTTCGCCCGTCGTGCTGCTTCCACCGCGTGCGCATTTGAACTCAACGAGGAGCGTGTTGAGCGGCTGGTCGAACTGCGGGAATACGGCCATGCTGTAGTTGGAGCTGTTTTGATCCATGTGCATTGTATAGTTGCCGCTTGGTGCACCATAGGCATAGTTCTCCACATTGGGGCATGAGCCGACTCTCAAAGGTGTGGCCCAATCGCCGTTGAGGAGACCTTGGCCAGAATAGGTATAGCTCTCGAAACCTTCCGTCCATGGCAGCGAAGTTACTGTCGTCTTGGTGAAGTTGGCTTGAAGGGTGATGTCGCCCGTAAGGTTGAAGGTGTAGTTGGCGTTGCTTGACACCACGTTGCCGTCGGTACCGGTCCAGTTTACAAACTGATAACCTGTGGGTGCTGTAGCGCTTATGGTGTGGCTGCCTGCGCTCTGTAAGCCGCCGCCTGTCAGTGTGGCACCAATGGATTCTGGCCACGAGTTGAGGGTGACGAGAGCCATCGCTGTTGTGAATGTTGCCGGTGCACTCCAGCTTGTTGTTGCACCGTTGCCGTCGCAGTTGATGCCTTGCACTTGCCACTCGTAGTCGGTCGTAGGAGTGAGGCCAGTGAGTGTGGTTGTTGCATCGATGGGGTTGGGAGTAACCGACACCCAGTTTTCACTGCCATAGAGGCCGAAGTCGTCAACATAGAGATAACGTTGGTCTGTGCAGTTGAAGTGATGGATAGCGATGTAGCCTTGCTGTCCAGCATAGCTGCTCAAGTCGGCGGTGTACTCCACATACGAATTGGTGGTGGTGGATTCTGCCACCAAAGTGGTGGTGAAGTCAGAGGCCGAATTTCCTGTGGTGGAAAGGAGAATCTCAAAATGCTCTGCATTGGTAGAGGCGGTTATACCACTCAGCCACACTCTCAAAGTGCCTTGCAGGTCGAGTTGGGGTGAGACCAGATAGTCATCGGGGGTCGTACCTTCCGTACCATAAATGTAGCTGAGGTTGGCAGCACCATTGTTTCCAGAATGAGTGGTGACATGGAATATACCCCAAGTGTTGCCGTCTTCATTGGCATCGATAGTCGTCCAACCCGTGGGCAGGGTCTCGCCTTCAAAGCCTTCGAAGAAATACACTTTTCTATATTGCACGTTGTAGCTGTCCTGGTTGTCGGACCAGCCCAAAGTGGCCGTGGTTGCCGTAATATTGGAGGTGACCAAGTCGGTCGGGGCGGAGCAGGCATCGGGGGTAGTGAAGTACACCGAGCTCCAGCCGCTGGTGCCGTCGGGATCGCCGCAGTCGGCCTGCACCTGAGCCACATAGAGGGTCTCAGGGCTCAAACCAGTGATGTCGCACGAAGTTTCAGTCGTGGGAGGAAGCGTGGTAAAGGTACCGTAGGAATAGGCGTTGACGGTATTATAGACACCGAAATCGTCAAGGATGAGGAAGTCCTGTGCAAAATCCGTATGGCGGATGGCAATGTAGCCTACTTGTCCGGCATAGGCGCTCAGGTCAACGGTTCTTTCGGCCCAGGTACCATCGCCAGGGGCAAGTTCGGGAGCTTCCAACATTACAAAGTCACTGGCAGCATTTGTTTCTGTGGAAACATACACGGCGAAATATTCCTGATAGTTATTGTCGTCGCCTACCACCCAGAACTTCAAAACATCGCCAAGGGTCATTTGAGGCGACACAAGCCAGTTGTCAACGCTGACATCGACGCCATTATAATAACTTCTTGTAAGGGCACCATAGCTGCCTGAATGGTAATTATCAACAAGGGAGGTACTATTGGTCAGTGCCCAAGTGTCGTCAGTATAATCGCCAAGGGCGTATGTAGTCCAGTTGCCAAAGCCGTTCTCGAAGTCGTCGAAGAAGACAGTTTCTAATGTCGTGCCAGTCACGGTTGCCGTTGCGTACCTCACGTTATAGCTGTCGGCTTCGCCGTTCCAGCTGATATGGGCCGAGTTAACGGTGATGTTGCTGGCAGTCACGCTGGTGGGGGCGGGGCAGTTCCCTGCCTCGGTGGTGAAGCTAACCACGTTGCTCGGGTCGCTTTGGAAGCCGTTGCAAACGCCAATCACACGCACTAAGTATTCGGTATCATCGGTAAGGTTGCCAAGGGTATAAGGGCTGGTGGCATTATTGCTGGCTGTGGTCCAAGTGTACTCGTAAGGATTGGCTGTGATGAGGATGTCATCGAGGCCGACACCGTAACCATAGTTGTCTGTATACTTGAATCCAACTTGGACATAGGCTTCGCTCGGGAGCGAAAGCTGTGAAGTTTGCGTCCATGAGGAGTTGGCTGATGTCGTGCTGAAAAGCTCAACCCAAGCGCCAGAGCTGCTGGTGCGGTAATACACGCCGAAACCGTCAATGTCGTCGCCCCAGCTGTGGTTCATGTACCAGCAGGTGAGTTTCGGGTTGGCGTAAGCGCTCAGATCAAAAACGGGAGAGACAAAATAAGTCACGTTGCCAGTCGTACCGTGCGTGATTTTGGCATTATAACTGCCGCTATGGGTAGCTGATGAGGAGGCATCGCCTTGGCCGACAGTCCATGAGCTAGAGCCTTCATTGGTCCAACCAGTGGGCAGGGATCCGCCTTCAAAGCCTTGGGAAAGGACTTCTACGGTTTCTGACGAAACTGAAGGTGTGGCCGTTGCTAAATTGACATATTGCACGATATAACTATCGTTATTACCTGTCCAGCTAACGCTAGCACTAGTATTGGTGATGTTATTGACACCAGTGATAGTAGGTGCATTAGTTGCCACAATTAACTTATAGTCTTCGGCTTCGCCGTTAGAATAACTACCATTGGGGTCGTTGGGGACTGATTTGTTGTAATCTGCCAAAACACGCAGCCTGTATTCACCATCAGGAGTGTTGGCAGGAATTGTAAATTGCCCCGTGTAAGGTGAACTTTGATAACTAGAAGTTCCAAACACTTTGTCGTCGGTTTCAAGACCGTCACCGTCAAAGTCCACCCATACAGCATATCCATAGGTACCTGATGCACCACATGTGATAACGCATGTTAATTGATCGCCTGGTTTAGCTGTAATGCTTTGGGTGTTATAATAGTCATTGTTTGTATGAATTGTACCTGTGGTAGTATTGTTAAGCAAAGTGGTGCTGCCATCAGATACATTGAAATTAGAAATGTAATAATTGCCAGTGCTAGTTCCAGTCCAAGTCGGGCCTATAGAATATGTGAAGGTGGTCTTGGGGATAAAGTTCTGCTGTGTGAAAGTGCAATTTTCCAATGCAGAGTTGTTATAACCATTGCCACTTGCACCTGTGACGGTTTTACCAAGGAACGAAGCACTATTCCATTGCCCATCTGTTGTTGTCAAATAAACTCCAACAAGAAGGTTGCCACCATTGTAGGTGTAGGAAGGAGTTGAGCCATTGAAAACAACATTTACCGTGCCGCTTGTGCCATCAAAATTACCAGTATAAACAGTAGTTGCGCCAGTATCGCCTGACCATGCACTTAATGTTGTATTGGTCACTTCTTTGAGAAACACTTTGAAAGGTCCCCATACTTTAGTTGGATTCGTACCAGTGATGTAGAATGCCATTTGAGATATTGTTCCGCCAATCATTGCTTGAAGTTCGCTGGCGGGAATAATAAATTCCGTTTTTTGGTAATAATCACCATCAAATCCGTACAATGGAATATAGTTGTTGGTGGTAGTTTCATTTTCATACACAGTCAATGTCTGCTGTCCCCACCCGGTCACCGGTGCCGTCAGTCCAACAAATAAGAGTAGTGTTGCGAGCAAGGGTAGCTTGCGGCGCTTTTTTAGTAAAGAGGTCTTCATATCGTCATTTTTGTGTTTAAGCGATGTGTGTAAATTCAGTTTCATATTGTTAACTATTGGTTATCAATGGTTTAGTTATGCTCGGATGGCTCGTGCGCCCACTCCGAAACATCTTGCAAATTTAAGCAAAAAAAACATATTAAAGACAAAATAATAACAAAAAATCATATTTTAACAAACCAAGCCACCTATAAACGCAACGCCCAAAGGCCTTCGCATACATTGTTAAATAAGGTGTTTAACAAATGCCGCCACCTAACCCGTCGTCCTAAACTTGATTCAGGACCCACGCCATGGGAACAGGACAGGATTGAGCCCTTCGTGGCGCCTCTGGTGCACCCGGCAAGTGGGTTGCGGATAACCCCACCGCACTTCCTCACCCTTCGTTTCAACAATGACGGAGGATGGCGACAAGGTGGCCTTTCACGGTGCTGCATCCGTTGTATCCGTGTCATCCGTGGTCACTTCCAAAACACGCATCTTTTTTCGAACACGGATTGGTCGGATTTATCGGATGTTTTGTTTTCGTTTCTTTCGTGCTTTTAGATGTTGAAAAAGGTGTTATATTAAGGTGTCCCCGTGGCGGAGACTGCCACGCTCCTGCGTCGCTCGCAATGACGGAGGAGGGTTATGGATGAGCCTTCCACGGTGAGACATGGCAATCCACAACAAGAACGACAAGCCTTCCTTATTCCGTCATCCTGAACTTGATTCAGGATCCACGCCACGGGAACAGGACAAGACAGAGCCCTTCGTGTCGCCTTTGGTGCACCCATAGCAGAGATTGCCACGCTCCTCACGTCGCTCGCAATGACGGAGGAGGGTGACGGTAAGGTCTTCCACGGTGAGCCCTGGCAAGCCACAGCATGAACGGCAAAACGCTCCTTAATGCGTCATTGCGAGACCGAAGGACTGACGGTGGGAAGGGGTCGTGGCAACCTTTAGCTCACTGCCAAAGGCAGTAATCTCGGGAGCGGAAACAGGACAAGATAGAGCATTGCGTGGCGCTCTCAGTGCACCCAGTTAATAGATTGCCACGCTCCTCACGTCGCTCGCAATGACGGAGGAAGGCGAGAGATGGGCCTTCCACGGTGAGACTTGGCAAGCTGAAGCAGGAACGGCAAAACGCTCCTTAACGCGTCATTGCGAGACCGAAGGGCTGGCAGTGGGATGAGGTCGTGGCAATCCATTGAGCGGGAACAAGACAAGACAGCACCCTTCGTGTCGCCTATGGTGCACCCAGCAAGTGGATTCCGTATAGCCTTGCAACCCACTGACCCAACCCGCACAGGACTTACGGAATGACGGAAAGAGCTGCGGACTGGCCTTTCACGGTGAGCCCTGGCAAGCCACAGCAAGAACGACAATGCCGCCCCTTAACGCGTCATTGCGAGACCGAAGGGCTGGCAGTGGGATGAGGTCGTGGCAACCTTTAGCTCACTGCCAAAGGCAGTAATCCATTGAGCGGGAACAGGACAAGACAGAGCCTTTCGTGTCGCTCTCGTCCCCCTCTCAGAGGGGGTGGCCGCAGGCCGGGGGAGTCATGAGGAAACAAAAAGTACAACATAAGAAATACCTCAGCCGCACGTGTCAACGCCAATCCCCCTGGCCCCCTTAAAAGGGGGAAGGTTTTTTACGGTGCGGGAACAGGACAGGATTGAGCCTTTCGTGTCGCCTATGGTGCACCCAGTTAAAAGATTGCCACGCTCCTCACGTCGCTCGCAATGACGGAATGGGCGGCAGCGTGGCCTTCCACAGTGAGACATGGCAATCCTCAGCAAGAACGACAAAGCCTTCCCTTAACGCGTCATTGCGAGACCGAAGGGTAGGCGGTGTGTAGAGGTCGTAGCAACCTTTAGCTCACTACCAAAGGCAGTAATCTCGGGAGCGGGAACAGGACAGGATTGAGCCCTTCGTGTCGGCTTGGCTGCACCCGTGGCGGGGGTTCCGGATAACCCTACCGCACAGTTCAACCCGTCGTTTCCGGAATGACGGCGTAAGGGGACAGCGGGGACTGCCACGGTCGTGCCTCCCTCGCAGTGACGGTGGAGGGGGACGGCGGGACCCATGAAGGCTAACCCTTCGACACTTCCTCATTTCGACAGGCTCAATGAGCAAGCGACCACAGGCTCAGGGTGCGGGGTTTAGGGGTGGGGACTGACGGTTGAAAGCAGATTTTTTCAGAAAAAGTTTTGCGGATTGGGAAATTGTTGTAATTTTGCAGACATAAATATTCACAACTGAAATTTTATCCAATAAATATAAGTATAAATTATCAAATAAATATAGTTATTTATGGAAGATTATTCAGAATATTCAGCACCAGAGTTGGTAAAAATGCTAGGCAGCCGATTCAAAGATTACCGACTTAAGGCCAATATGACACAAAAGGAGGTAGCGGAAAAGGCTGGTCTTTCCGTGTTGACCGTACACAGGTTCGAGAATGGTTCTGTAACGAACATCGCACTCAGCTCATTCTTGCTCCTACTAAAATCTGTAGGATGCATCAACGACCTTGGCGAATTGATGCCCGAACAGCCTGAATCATTATATTTATACAAGGATAATAGCAAAAAAGTACAACGCATAAGACACAAAAAATCATGAAAGATATTTTAAAGATATTCCTATGGGGCGAAGAAATCGGGCGTTTGGCATGGCATGATAGTCGAAAGACTTCATTTTTCATGTATAACCCTGAGTTTCTGAAAGGTACACTTGACATTGCTCCCCTGACAGCCTCCATCCATAATCCACTCAGCACGAGAGCTATTTTCGGCGAGACTGAACGGATATACCAAAAACTTCCTTCGTTCATAGCGGATTCTTTGCCAGACGCTTGGGGAAACCTGCTTTTCGAGCAGTGGAGAAAGGACAACAACATCACGGAAAGAAACGTGACTTCGCTCGAAAAGTTGGCCTTCATAGGCAAGCGAGGCATGGGGGCATTGGAGTTTGTGCCAGAGATTGAACGCGGCACGATGACAGACAGAATAGACATTAGGGCTTTGGCAAACTTGGCAGAGAAAATTGCCATAGAGCGAGAGAACGTGAAAATAATGCCCGACGAATCACTCACCCTGCAGTCGTTAATTGCAGCCGGCACCTCCGCTGGCGGTCGCCAACCCAAGGGTATCATTGCCATTGACAAGAAGACAGGCATGATTCGCAGTGGCCAGATTGACACTGAGCCTGACTTAGAGTACTTCATATTAAAGTTTGGAGACAAGAACCGTTCTACGGCAGAGCTGGAGCAGACATATTATGAACTGTCCTTGTCAGCAGGCATAAATATGATGGAGTCGCGCTTGCTTGAAATCGATGGAATAATGCATTTTCTAACAAAGCGCTTCGACCGTAACGACACGGGCAAGTTGCATACACAGACATTGGCTGCAATGGACCCGGAAGCTGACAGTTACGAAAAGCTATTGGTCGTATGCCGCAAGCTGCATTTGCCCGAAGTGGACTGCCAAGAAGTGTTTCGACGTATGGTGTTCAACATACTCGCCAACAATACCGACGATCACCACAAGAACTTTGCTTTTGTGATGAACCGTCAAGGCGAATGGCGATTGTCGCCAGCATACGATATGACTTACATATTCGACACAGGAGGTTTCACGCCAAATAAAGAGCATTGCCTGATGATTGGAGGGAAGCTGCAGGGCATCACCCGCGATGACGCCATCCAATTTGCCAAAGAGAACGGCATACGCAGACCCGATGCAATCATCCGTAATGTGGCCGGATCGCTGAAACACTTCCGAGAAGTGGCGACAAAGCATGGCGTGTCGGAGCAATGGATTAGCAGGGTGGAGACTACCATCATAGACCATCTGAAATCGTGGGGCGAATGGAAAGACGAAAGCATCGCGCCTGAACTGACCATCAACGGGCGTTCGATATCCAACATCCGCATCGAGCAGGCCTACAAAGGCAACTTCCACATTCTTGCCACTATTGACGGCAGGGAACGCAAGTTTGTCATCAGCAAGAGCAAGGAAGAATTTTCGTTGATTGAAAAGACGGGCATAGCCAACTTGACGCCGGAGCAAATCAGGACGATAGCTGAGAAGTATTTGGCATAAAGGTGTTTTTATATAGGGAGACCGCTGGCGCGGAGAACCTTTAGCTCATTGCCAACGGCAATAAATAGGAACAAATCTCTTACACCTTATATATAATTTGTATGATTTGTTTTTGTTATTTATGCATGTTTTGGGCATGGCAGGCATCGACAAGAACGACAAAGCCTTCCCATTTTCCGTCATCCTGAACACGCGCCCTGAGCTTGTCGAAGGGCCACGCCACGGGAACAGGACAGGATTGAACCTTTCGTGGCGCCTATGGTGCGCCCAGCAAGTGGGTTGCGGATAACCCCACCGCACTTCCCCACCCTTCGTTTCCACAAAGACGGAGGAGGGCGATGAATGGGTCTTTCACGGTGAGCATGGCAAGCTGAAGCAGGAACGGCAATGCCTTCCCTTAACGCGTCATTGCGAGACCGAAGGGCTGGCAGTGGGATGAGGTCGTGGCAATCTATTGAGCGGGAACAGGACAGGACAGCACCCTTCGTGTCGCCTATGGTGCACCCAGTTAATAGATTGCCACCACCACGCTTCGCTCGTGGCAGGCTTCTCCTATCGTCGCTCGCAAAGAACTGTGTTAATACGCAAGTGTTTTTTGAACTTTTTTTTCGCTGATGTAATTCTCGTCATAATCCACACCACTTTTCAAAACGGCAAAAGCCTGCTTAAGTAGTTTGTTTGCAACAGC